>Ga0123342_1000390_pt1 | contig 67697 bp, 39 predicted proteins | sample Turbeawhitnodule_FD_89960 | JGI IMG/M metagenome (GOLD analysis project Ga0123342, IMG submission 89960) | Root nodule microbial communities of legume samples collected from Mexico - Turtle bean Mexico white nodule | ecosystem: Host-associated > Plants > Roots > Nodule | place: Mexico: Nepantla... | reverse complement strand
TTAATGTTTTAGAATTAGGTATGTTTAATGTTTTGGAAGTGGAAGAATAGTGATATTTGATATTTATCTTAATGTTTAATTTTTTGATGTTTGACTATGTTTGAAAAGGAAGAAAAAAAATTTGGATTTGATAGTAACAAATATATAGATTTAATTTGACAATTTTTTAAGAACAAAATGTAAAAAAAATAATATTTAATTTAAAAAAAAAAGAGAAACGCGGGCTGGCCCGCAAACCCGCAGGCCAGCTCTTATGCGGGGCGGGTCGGAAATTCTAACCCGCAATAACTTTGCGGGGCGGGCCAAGTGTGGGGCGGGCCAATGCGGGGCAGGCTGGCCCGCTTTGCCACCCCTAAATGTGAGTAATTGAAATAAAAGTTGTAAGATATATTTATAAATTATATTTTGCATTTTAAAATAGTCCGTTTAAATTAATAATGACTTACCTGAATGGTAAAGGTTTTATATAGTTTGAACTCAAATAATTGAAAGGTACTTTCTACATACAATTATATGAAATTCTTTAAAATAAAAATATTACAATTTTATTATTATATACCTTTTCTATATGGTTGTTGAAGACATTTTCTTTAATAATAAGGAAACTATACTTTTTAACTTATTTCAAATACATACTTCATCAAAAATATTTTTTAGAATTCTCCGAGTGATAATCGTTAAGAATTGCATCTCTCTACTCATAACAATAGACACCCGAAATTCACCAACATGAGAGGCTACACAGAAAATTCAACCTATTATGAACCTCAAAATTAGCTAAATTATTTGCACATTAATTGTCTTCACTAAAAACATGAGATACTTTAAACTCAATCTTTAACAAAAAAATTACACACATATTCTCCATCTACCTCTAAGAGGCCAAGCACCACCATAAACAAATAAAAATGAAAAATCACATTCCAACCAAGTTTAATGAATCTATCGAGGTTTCCAACCAAATTTAATGAATGTAGAGGTTTGAGCATGTTGAATGGTCCCATAATTTTAACATTTTGATAAAGTAATTACAAATAGTAAACATTTTTAACTTCATATAGTAAAAAAGACTAAAATTTATTCTTATGTTAAACACCTTCTAAAACCAAGGTGAAAAAAAGTTATTATTGGAAATTTAGTTTATTATATGACTAGTGTGTCACCATATTAAATCTTAGTAATTTTAGTTGTCGTCAAATTAAAATCTTTACAATTTTTTATTATCACTTTAATCCTCTAAAAACTTATAATATTTTCATTTTAAATTTAATCCAAGTACCGAAACAGTATCGAAAAACTTCTTTCCCATTATCATTTCATGATCATATTAATATAGTGAAATTTTAAATATTTTATCTCAGATTTAATGTAACAGAATTTATCAAATATTATTTTCTTTTACCGTTTTATTTGTTTATAGGATTATATGAACATTTTAAATGTACTAAATTAACATTTAAATGAAAAAATTTGTGATCAAATTTGAGATCCATACATTGACAAATTGAAAAAAAAAAATCATTGAAGTTTAATTTTGTGAGAATTAATGTCTCGCGTCTCATAAAATAAACACTACAACTAATAATTTTTTATTATCAATTTATTTTTAGTGATAATAAAATAAACCGTTAAAAATAATATAAATTTTGTCATATATATTATATTAGGGGTTGGTTATTAATTTAGATTTTATTAATTTTAAATTATTTACCGTTATTATTGCACTAATGATCATTTTACATGGTTGTTAGTATTCCTATTTTATTATATATATTATTGAAGTACATCAAAATGAAAATTTCGTGCAATTAAGTTCAATAAGTATCTACAACTTTTTGCCTTCTATTATTTCCTTTCAATTAGTTTCTACAATTGGTATCAGAGTCAGTATGTTATCATGAACTCTACCCAATTATTAGTTCCTATCCTTGATGAAAAAAATTACAATCGGTGGTGTGTGCAAATGAGAGTTTTGTTTGATTATCATGAGTTATGGGATGTCTTTTCAAACCCTAAGACGCCAATATGAACGGCTACAAATGGAAACCACAAAGACTGTTCATGTCTATATAAATAAAGTTCTTGCCTTGACAAGCAGGCAAAGGTGGAAAAGATTTTGAGATCTTTAACTCCCAAATTTGAACATGTTGTTGCCGCAATTGAAGAGGCCAATGACATTTCAACAATGACAATAAGGTTATTGTTTGGTTCCTTACGAGCGCATGAGCAACAGATGAATGACAATAAGATTGAAAAATCAATTGAACAGCCTTTACAAGCACAAGCCTCAATTGGTAACTCCTATCATAAACACGGTGTAGTTCACGAGGCAAAGGACGAGGACATGGTGGTAGCTATTCCAGAGCAAAGGTCTTGGTGGCCAAAATCATGGAAGCGCTGAGGACATGGTTGCGAAAGATGATAAGGCATGTATAATAAATCAAGTGTGGAGTGTTATAACTGCCATAAACACGGTCATTATGCAAATGAGTGCATATCAAGAGGTGATAATCATGCTGCCAATTATGCTCAAGATTTTCGATTCAACTTGCATTCATCATTATTTTGATCACAAATATATTTAGTGACTGATTTGATTGTTTTATTGACCAATTTCAGTAGTCAAAAAATAATAATGAATTTTAATAATTTATAACATTATACGAAATTATAAAAATAGCACAATATTTTTTCCATGCTAAAGTATACTAAAAAAATTTATTCCTACCTTCCTATAATAACGATTTGTTTTGAAAAAATTAACTAAAAATTAGACATTCTGAAACCCATGACTGGGTGGGAAATTTAAAGACAAATTAAAATTTAATTAAAAAAATTGGATTTCAATCCTCAGTTTCTGTTCGTTAATTTATGTTAATTAATTTATATAAGTTAATTTTAGTTTATATAAAATCAATTTTAGTTTGTCTCCTTATTTTTTGTCTTTATAAAGCGATCATGTTGAAAGCTCATTTATTTCTCAAAAACTAGTAGAGTCGGAGTTTAAGATGTGACAACTCAGATCCAACAGTCACGATTAAAGTGGAGTTTGAGACGATGCTTACATTTTCACACAATGATTGAAATATCAACAACCATTTCTTTTGTTGGAGAAGATCGTGACACTTTCTTTTTATAGCTTCTGATTAGTGAGGTTGAAAACATTTACATTTTTATTTTTGCAAAAAATTAATTAATTGATGTGTTTTTTTCTGTTTTAATTTTAGTAGCGGTTTAACATAAAAGAGAAAATAAAATATTTTTATTTTTTGTGAAAAATAACTATTTTATGTTGTTATTTCTGCTTGGTTTTGATAGAGATTTTTGTTGAGAATGTGATGTCGTACTGATAGTTAAAGTTATTCTTTCAAAATGAATAGACACTTGATAAGATATGTAAATAATTATGAATAAATTAATCTTATTCATTATAATTAACTCATTAGGAGAATAAAAATTAATTCTAAAATTATTGATTAAAATAATATTAGTTTAATTTGGTACAAGAAAACTTTTGAATAAGAAAAATCGATAAACCTATACTATTTATAGTAAAAAAAATCTGTGTTTTTTTTATTGTCTCTTTATTATGTCTTTTAAAATACACTAATTTTAATATATTAAAAAATTTAATATATTTTAAAATATTGAAATCAGGGCATTTTAAAGATATAGAAACAATAAAAAATATAGAACCAAAATCTTAATTCAAATTCTACTATTTCATTGAAATGTGTCCTTAACACATTAAATGTCATTCAGCCATGAATGCCAAGGTGAATTAAGTGTGATTAACTAAAAATGGTAAAATTATATCTTCATTTTAATGAATCTTATCTTAATCAATTTTAAATATTCTTTTATTAATTTACATATGTTTTGATGATTAACTTGAGTGAGAATCGGACTGAGAGCACCCAGAATTTCATTCCAAGTCTCGCTTAGGTGAGAATCAAACCGAGAGCACCTCCATTTTTCATTTTATTCTCGTTTGAGCGATATAAGTAGAAAATTATGCCAAAACCTGCCTGGTAAATTCTAAACCAACATTCCATTCAATTTATAAATTTATAAATCTACACATATATGTGATTTCTAAATCAACGTCACTTAAAATCAACCAACCAATTCTCATCAAACATTTCATTTTCAATCAATTTCCAATCAACTCAAAACAAGAAATTCTGCAAACCCATTTCAATTTCAATCAATTTCCAATCGACTCAAAACAAGAAAATCCTGCAAACAAATTTTTAAATTGGTGACCATGTCACCTCCACATTCAGATCTTCTAGTCTAGAGTTCTGTTGAAAATTTTAAACTAGCTTCCTTTACCTTTACTTGAGAAGATGCTCACAAAGTGCTCAAAACCTACCAAAAGCTTTAAAAATAGCTTAACCTGCACCACAGAGTCCTGATAAAAAATCTAACTATATAGACTCTAATCCAACAAAGACTACTCTTAAAACTAAAAGAGGCACATGCATAAACTTAGATCGTGACAAACCTACAAGTTCAAAATTTGACTCAAAGAGAAGAGTAAAATTGAACTTAGTCTATTAGAGATTATGATCGGGCATCTTGTAGATCTCGCTACTATGAGTCTAATGGTGGACTCCGATCGTCAAATTGATGAGCGAGGAGGTTAAAATCTCAGAGAGGAGGGAAAGGAAAGAAAAAAAAGAATTTCTAGGGAGATGGTGGTTCTTTTGAAATAAAACCTAAATAACTGAATTTTCTATTTATATGTTCTTTTCATTTTAATAATAAAATATTCAGGTGTCATTTGAAATATACCAATTCTACTCTAAGGTAATTTTCTAGATCCATACAGTTTAAGATACATGTAGGCATAGAGTGAATCTTGAGGTGAAGCATTTGTTTTAAAGAACTATTTCTTAATTAAAATTATTATATTTTATTCTATTTTGAGGTTTCTTAAGAAAGTAAAATCTTATAAATTTACTATATGATTATAATAAATTTTCTTTAACATTTTATTTTCTATCAATATTAAAGTCAATTTAAATCAAATTTAAATTTTCTCAACTGATGTTTAAATGTTGGTTAAAAATAAAATATTTATATCTATGTCAGGAAAAACAATTAACATTTCTTAAAATAAAAAGTTTAGCTAATGAGTTTTTTTTTTATTTTTTATTTTTTAGCTTTTAGCGAATTAGAGTGTGATTGATCCAAGCTATTTTCTTTTCTTCTACTTAACATAGATTTAACCAATATTATATGTGTCTCTTTTTTTTTATAAAAGATTTCATGTTAAGCATCACTATGCAACTTGACATCTCAGGTAGGCCGACATCTCAAGTAACAACAATCATCTTCCATCACATGAAAAAAAGTATTATTATTAAAAAAAATACAAAAAATATGAGAGGACTAGACCAAAACTCATATGTTAACAAAAACGATACAAAGGTAGACTATACCTATTCATAAAGAATTCTAAGAACGGACTAGATGGAAGCCTATTATACCAATGAAATGATTCTCTATGAATAAATCTTAAATTAGCCAACTTATAAGCACATGCATTCCCCTTCATGAAAAATAAAAGTAACTCTAAACCTGATTTTCCCACAATAATTAAGACAAGTATTCCATTGATTACGAAGCATCCACGAACATTACTCCTAACAGTAAACGCAACACAAACTAAGGCAGAATCACATTCAAGCCAGACATTAGTAAGTCTCATCCTTTGAGCTTCCTCCATAGCATGTATAACTCCATAAAATTCAAGAACCATAGCAATCTGAACTTCAAGAAACGCAGAGAAAGCACCAATAAACTCCTTCATACTCCCACGGAAAATACCTCCACAAGTAGCAAGATCAGGATACCCCCGAGCAGCCCCATCAATATTAATTTTAACTCAGCCTGGTGAAGGAAACTCCCATCTAACAGGAAGACGATGAAGAGCTTTACCACTACGAGTATTAATACCAAAAAACTTAATCAAGTTAAAATCCAACATATCATTCTTTATTTAAGCTTTAGACGAATTTCCCACTATACAAGTTAAGTCTGTAATTACCAAAATAGTCCTAAAAACCTCAATCTTATCCTGAAATCTAACATAATTCCTCATATGCCATATCATCCAAATAGAAAAAGTTATCACAACAAGCTTAATCAATTTAACCAAAGGACTACCATGACTCTTAATAAAAGAAAGAAGATCTTCCTTATTAGAGAAATGAGAAGTAAGAAAAATATGTCGAACCTCACTCCAAATATGTAAAGCATTAGAACATTAAAAAAATAAATGTTGAATAGATTCCTCATGTTTTTCACAAAGCGTACACATAGAACATATATGCAAACCTTTATTCTGAATATGTTGATCTGTAGGAAGCCGCCCATGAAAAACTTTCTAGAGTACTAGAGTTTTGGAAGGCGGAAAAGATGAAGACCAGATGAATTTACCCCAACCACAGGGAACTCTTGGTTCAAAGAAAAAAGTCCTAGCCGATTTAAGACTCAAATGACCAGACTCATCTAGAATTCAATTAGGAATATTATGTTCCTCCCTAACCATGGTATGGTTAAAAAAATGAAGCATCTGTTGTAAAGATAAGGGAATATTCCAATCACAACCTGTCCAAAACTAAGAGACTGTATCCGGAATGCTAACACCATTAGATAATCCTGCAATATTTTCTAAAGAAGTAGTAGAAGACCATTTATCATTCCAGAAATTAATAAAATAACCTGTACCAATAGTCCAAGAAGTATAATCAAGTATAGTAGAATAAAACTGCTTAATTTCAGGCCAAAGAGATGAAGATCTATAAACCATTCTAAACTCATATTTTGATTTAAGAATCCTGACTTTCAAGAGAAAAGACCAAGGCATGTTGCAATAAGCAAAGTTCCAAGCAAACTTAAGAAGATATGCATTATTTTCATGACGAAGATTAACAATCTTCAAACCTCCATTCTCAAGAAGAGAACAAATCGTATCCCAATTCACGATGACTATGCCTTTTTTTCATAATATCATCAATCCAAATAAAATTTCGACACCACTGCTCAACTTGGTTAAGAAGTGTAATAGGTCATTTATACATATTAAAGTTATAGGCTAGAAATATAGTAATCACCGTATTGACCAACTGAATTTGACCCATCATGCTAAGAGATTTACCTTTCCAAGATGCTAGCTTCAATTTGACTTTATCAGCCAAAGGTTGAACAAATCGACACTTTGGAGCAGCAACAAAGATAGGCACTCCTAAATAATTGAAATGCAAACAACCATGACTACAATAAAGAATACGTTGAATTTTGGTGACGAATCTTGCAGAATTATCCATGGTGAAAAAACTACTTTTAGAGTTATTAACATATTGACAAAAGAAATCACCATATGCTTTAAGAAAAATACTCAAATTTCTAAGAGACTTAATATCCCCCCTACAAAAAAATAAATATGTCATCAGCATATAAAATATGAGAGGGAGAGAGATAACCTTGCGGACTAGCCATAAGTAAAATTTTCTTATCATTCACAAGCTTAGAGATATCTCTACTAAGAACTTCCTCTGCAAGACAAAAAGGTAAAGGAGAAAAATGATCATTTTGTTTGACACCTCTACTACAAGGAAAAAAATCCACCAAACTGCCATTTATTTTTATAGAAGGCATAGCTAAACAGAGAATTGTACTAATCCAACCGACTAACGAGGGGTGAAAACCAAAGCGTGTCAGAACTAATAATAAGAACTTCCAACTCAGAGTGTCAAAGGCTTTATGAATATCAACTTTGTAAGCCACATTACCTCATCTAACCTTTTTAGAAAGCAAGTTAATAGCTTCAGAAGCAATACCAATGCAATCATGAATCTGTCTACCCTGCACAAACCCATATTGATTAGGAGAAATGATTATAACAGCCACAAGTGCAAGCCTATTTGCCAGTATCTTGGAAACAATCTTAAATTTGAAATTAGCAACAACAATTGGCATGTAATCTTTAATGGAGTCAGCACCTTGAATCTTAAGAATAAGAGATACCACATTATTGTTCATTCCAGGGAGAACCCAATTTTGTTTAAAAAACTGTTGAACGACATTGCAAACATCTGTCCCAATAATGTCCCGGCAAGAATGATAGAAAACACCACAAAACCCATCAGGACCAGGAGCACTATTACCATTAAGATTAAAAACAATAGTCTTGATTTCCAAAAAATCAGGACATTTGATCAACATCATATTCTCCTCAGAGGAAACTAGCTCAGGAATATAAGAACCAATAAAATCTTCCATATTACTTGTATCCGGAACATTAAAAATAGACTCGACATAAAGATTTTTATAAAAGTCCAAAATATGATCCTCAATGAGTTTAGGATCCTCAGTAACCTCATTATCAATTCGTAGACAATAAATCCCACTAGAATTATTTCTCTTTTTGACCACAACATGGAAAAATTCGTATTTCGATCTCCATCTTTGAACCATAACATCTTAACCCTTTCTTTCCAAAATAAATATTGATAGTGAAGAGCATGATCAAGCTCCTCCTTAGCAATCTTTTCTTGATAGAGAAGCACATCAATATGAGACAAACTAGCAGTCTCTAAGTTTTGTTGAACACCAAGGAGTAGACTCTGCTTAAGAAGAACTGCATTGTGAACATTACCAAAAGAATTTGTATTCCAGTCTCAGAGTTTAATTTTCAACCTTTTTAACTTATGTTGCAAAATAAGCATAGGACAACCAACAACCTTATTAGCCCAAGAATCATGAATAAGCTACAAACATGAAATGTCCTGAAGCCACATAGAAAAGAAACGAAAATTGCTAACCTTCCTCAAAGAATTACTAGCAAGAATAGGAGAATGATCATAACAATTTTTAACAAGAACCTAATAAGTACAAGAATCTCATTCATCCAGACACACTCCATTACATAAAGCCCTATCCATTCTTCTATGAATTCTATGCTTCTCTCTTTTTATTAGGAATCTCTTATTAAAATTTAACTAAAGAAGAAACATTAATTCTGATTTTTTTCAATATTCTTTTAATCAATACTTTTGTTCCACTTTTAATCAATACTTATTTGTGATAGTTAATTTGCGGTTTTTTAGTATAAAATAAATTTACTATAAGAACTTAAACCATTTACCGGATTATATGAAATATTATTATAAAGAACTAAAGAATTAAAGTGTGAAATATCACCCTGTACACCTGACCCACGCTCAATTGAAACTCTTTTAATTTATCACTAAATTTAATATAAAAATACAAAAGCAAAACTTGTAAACTACATAAATGATTCTGATTTAATTAAAATAATGTAAAGGAAAAAAAATAATGATATATATAATGAGAAATTCAAGGCATTAACAAAAAAAATGAGAAAAGAGAGTCAATGCATTTGGATGAGAATATATATATTCAAAGAGAGTAGTAGACTTTTAGTCTAGTTTTGATAAATTTAGATTATTAAATTAATGATTGATTAAAGAAACAGGGACACTATATAAACATCAAACATCTCACATGAGTTGCTTTATAATTTGGAAAATGTCATTTGTTGTCTCTATTTTGTTATATATCATTGTTAAAAAAACCCTCTCTCATCAATTTTGTTTTAGTGAAAGAAATTTTACGGAAAACTAAATCATTTATAATTTTATATTTTTCAATTTAAATTCAATTACTTATATAATAATATTTATTTCTTGATGGGCAACATATTTTTTATGTTAAATTGTCTAGAGTTATTTAAAGAAACAAGTAGGGTATATTTTAAATAGCTTTGGAGCGTTCTCAAACAGAAGAGTCATTTCAAATAACCAAAATCAATTCTTAAGCATCTTAATCATTAAATTTATTATTATTATTATTATATATTATAATAATAATAATTTTATAAAACTACTGATATTAAATAATATATAAATGTGAAGATTGAAGAGAATTTTCATATGTGCAATATTATGTGCAACACCAACTCATATCCTCTCATCCCTACAATATATATTTTACAGAAAAACTTGTTTATAGTACTATTATTTAAAAGGAAAAATAAGAAGAAAAAAAAGTGGGTAGTGGGTGGGAAACTATAATTGATACGTAAAAATTGTCCATAGAAAGCAGATTTAGGGAAAGAAAAGTGTAGTTCTTGAAGTATTATTTAGAATTAATTATTTCCTTGAACTATACTCATCTCATGCATGTTCTAAATGCCCTAATATCATTAATCCATGTTCTTTCTTTAACTAACTTGAGTATGCTATCTTAACATATTTATATATAATGCAACCAATCATTATTATCTTTTCTCTCCCAATTGGAGAAGTCTCATAGAAGAAAGGGTTTGAAAGAGTGAAACCTAAGTTAGATAAAGAAGCAAAGGATGAAGTGGAGCAGCATGCACCATCTTCCCTTTTCACATATTTTAAAGAGGGAGAGTAATTTCAAAGGAAATTCAATGAATGATTCTAAGAGTGTGACTCAAGTTAGTTATGGGAAAAGAGAAGATTGAAAGAACAAAGAAAAAGGGTGTGAGACCAAGACACACAAAAAAAAAAAACAACACTTTTGATATCTTTTCTTTGAGATAAAAATCAATTTTTTCTACTAAAAGTTGCATGAATGAGAGCATATGAAGTGTTAAATTTTAGATATAGAATAAAAGCATACATTGATAATTTTGATTTGTTAAAAATATAAATAAAAGTTTATCTAATTTTATCCATTAATAAAGCTTTAATCTAGTTCATCAACTATTAACTTTTTCTTTTTATAGATAACTACACATTCCATCTATAAATTCAATATTTAAAACTATATTTTTAAAAATAGATTAAAGTTAAATATATTTTTAAAAAAATCAAAATGTATTTAATTATGAACAAAAAATTGATTGAATGAATTTTGATTTCGTTTTATATATTGAGAAGAGAATCATTGAGTTTTGAAAAATAATGAAGAAATTAGTATTCGTAAGTGAAATTAAATAAATGAATTTAATTTGATCTGATTTTCATGTTTTTTATAATAAATAAATTTGCTTGTGCATAAATTGAATGATTAATGGGTAAATGAATTATAACGTAACTCCTTATCTAGAATAACACTTGCTTGACTAAAGCACACTCGTTTTTATATGCTAATAATAAAAACACTCTATTTATATATGAGAAATTATTTAATAAAAATTATTAAAATAATGAAAAAATGTAGGTTTGTTAAAAATTTAACCAAACATTGGTTGGATTAGAGAAGACTGTTAGTCTAAATAAATAAATAAAAACGATTTAAAAAATTAATTCAAAATCGGAAAACCAGTTATAACACACATATAATACAATATAATTCTTTAAATTTTAAGATCTTATAAAACTATATTGTGTTTTTTGGTTTCTTTAGTATAAATTTTTTTATTACTTGATTATTATTAATATTTCATTAATATCAATGTGGTCCCAATTCAATCAGAGTTTCATCATTAAGTTTTGAATAAATTAATGTGATCCTATCTTGAAAAGAAAAATTAAGAAAATACTTATATAAGTTAAACTTAATTTTTTATATTCATTATTAAAAAAATTCTTCTAAATTATGTATAAGTTAATTTCAATTTGTAAAAAGTAGTCTTTTTAAAAGAAATTTCTCCAAATAGATTATAAACTATTTGGTAAGTTTTGTAACCATTCAGAGACTTCAACATGTGTTATGCCTACTCTATATTTTCCATGGAATATTTTTGAACATGAATAATTTATATCAGTATTATCTTTAAAAAGAAAGAAAAAATATGATAAATTTTACCTAAAATTTTAACCTTTGTCGAATAAATATTTAAATTTTTTATTAATTTATTTTGTATTTATTAATGTTTGATATGTGCAAATCAAAATTGCAAAATAAAATGAGTAAAATTAGTTGAAAGCACGTTTTTGAAAAAATACCATCATATAATCACATTTTTTACATTATTTTATTTTATAAACTCGTGCCTTTTAAAATATTATATTTGTAGATATATTTTCAATGCATATAACTTAAATATATACACAATTTTAATTTAAAATATTAATAATTTTTATTTTAACTAAGTGGCTGGGAATTCAATAAATACATATCAGTAATATTCAAAGCTTATGAAAGAACAACCACAACCATACAAAGACTATTATTATATCTTTACTCAATCATTAATATGTAATTTTAAAATATATTATGGCTTTGAAATAATGAATATTTTAACTATTTTATCATGCACTTGAAATTCAAAGTGATAAAGGAAAAACCAAATACTGAATAAATAATATTTTTACCATTTATTAATATAAAATTTAGAATTACATAAATAAACAATAAAAAAATGAAAACTTGAAAAAAAAAATTAATGCCTAGTTTTTACGTTAATATATTATCTGAACAAAGCTAATAATAATTAAATTGATTTAGTTTTTAGATTAGCTGAGTTTTAAGAAAATAGTTCATCTCGAATATCTTGTTTATATTATTCTACTAATCTTACATAGTAAATATTAAATTCATTTTATATTTTAAAATATTAAATACTTTACATTTACCTTTTATTCATACCCTAGTCTATGATATAAAAGAAACTAAGAGAATTAATGTAAGAAATAGAATAATTCAGTTTTTGTTGTAAGATATAAAGAAAATGAGGTAACTTCTGTCTTTATATTTTTTAATTTATCTCTTTAAATTTATATTATTAGAAAATAGATATTTTGTACCTCTCTTTTTAAGAAAATAAAAAATAGTGATAATTATATAATAATAATAATAAGTAATTTGTGATATAGTGTTGTTAAAAGATAGTAATGATTTATAGTAGTATATTATATTATTGAGATGTAGAGTTCCTTTAATTTAAATTATTTTTATTATTTTTCTAGTTTAAAATATAATTGAAGATAAAATAAAAATATGAAATGTGTACAATAAAAACAAATATTATATATTATATATAAACCTCATCTAATTAAATGGTTTGGGCCCTGCCAGTAATATTCTATAATGGAGCCCTTCACAGTACATCTACATAAATTCAAAGCTTGTGAATTCCAACCAAGCCCATTAAAGATAACCAATAAATTACTGTAGTAAAAACTCAAAATAATAATAATAATAAAATATAATTAATATCTTTTAGCTTTTTTATTTTTAATTCTTAAAAAAAATTTAATGTCTTTGCTTTCTAAAATTATTAAAAAATATTTATTAGGTCAAGTTACAACTCAACTCAATTAAATTTAATTGAATTTTATTTCTAATTACGTCAAATCTAACTTAATCTAAATTAATTTATTTTTAATATAGGTTGAATGATGAGTTTAATATAAGTAACTAGTGAACAATTCGTACATGTGTTATGGATATACTTGTTATATTTTTCTTTTCATTCTTTTAATTTAATTTAGACAAACTTGTTACAATTTAATTTATTAGTTTAAATTATTTTTTGTAAAAAAATTATATTAATTTTTAATTACATTAATACTTAAAAATTATAACTTTTATTAAAAAAAATATTTTTAAACTTTAAGCCAACCCATCCCAACTCATTCAAAAGTGTGTTAAATTTGACATAAAAAACTGTAAAAAGTTAACCTAACGTGATATTATTTTAGTCAACACAACTCAAGATCACCCTTACTTTTATTGTTAATTTCTTTTATTATCAAATAATTTGAATTAATGATGTGACTATATAGAAGCTTGTAATTTTAATTTAACGGATTAGTCATGTGTATTGTTTTAAGTTACCTTTTTAAAACAATTTTTTATTGTTATTCAAAACTACAATGCATGTAAAATTGTTGGTTTCTATAACAAGTATTATAAAAGTCATAAGCAAAACACTTTTTCAATCTCTGAAAATGCTAAGAATTGATACATTAGTTCCTAAATTATTCTTTAAATTTAAATATCTGTTTTTCTTTATTTCTAAAAAATGTGTTAATGTTATTAAATTTCTATAAACCAAACTGTCAGTAAATACAATAATCAAACTCTCATACACATGTTATGTCTTTTATTTATTAAATTTTTTAATTTTGTAAGAAATATATTGAAATTAAATAAAAGTAAAAATAATTAATTTCATATTAACTAAAAAAGTTGATACAATTTAATTTAACATAAGTTTTAACTAAATCATAAATTTATATTTTTTTTATTCGAATTTTTCATTTAAATATTTTATTATTTAATTTTTGTCATCAACATAATAATATAACATTATTTTAGTATTTTTTTTGCTCAACTATCTTTTCTAACTCGCTGAAAACCTAAAATCCAGTTAACCAACTAATCCAAAATACTGAAAAGAAAATAAATAAATTAATAAATAGATTAGAAATGAAAAAAATAATAATAATAACATATACTAAAATAATAATAAAATCTGTTAACTTAATAAAAAGTAATTTGTTGTTGAATGTAAACGAGAATTCATGTTTCTTGTAATTCAATCGTTCATTCTTTTTTATGCAATATAATAGAGGATTTTTGTTTGATTTTTTTTTTAACTCTCACTTATTTATTTTTACTAGTTGCAATTTAAAAGTGTTTTATTTCTTAGATGTTTTTGAAAATATTGGAAAGAAAAAGGTACAAATAATTAATTCCATATTAATTAAAAAGAGTTGACGTAATTTAATTTAACATAAGTTTTAACCATGTCACAAATTTAGATTTTTTTATTCAAAAATTTTATTTAAATATTTTATTGTTTAATTTTTGTCATCAACATAATAATATAATATTATATTTAGTTTTTTTTCTTTTCAACTATTTCTTTTAACTCGCTGAAAACCTAAAAACCAATTAGCCAAGTAATCCAAATGATTGAAAAGAAAATAAATAAATTAATAAATAGATTAGACATGAAAATATAGAAATAACAACATATACTAAAATAATAATAAAATTTATTAATAAAAAATTAATTGAATAAAATATTGAACACTTAACTCACTTTCAACAAATATAGTTGAATAAACATGCACTCTTATTTTATTTTATTTTTAGAAGAAATCAATTTAGTATCTAGGTTGAATAAACAGAAAAAAAAAAAATCAATGAGTGAAGATGATAAATTGATTTAAATCTTTATAAGATTAAAAACGTCTTTTTAAATCTAAAATGAAAATTGTTCTTGCCAATTGACCTGGTTGTCGGTTGACTCTGGAAACAAGTTGTGACTCGATCAGGTCAGTACAGGACTTATAGAAACAATAGTAAGTAAGTAGTTTCAATCTTAGAAATAGTGTACCTGTACCAGGGATCTTAAGTTCCTCTTATAGACTACGTTTAGGTTACCTCTTGTAACAACCTTCTCTCACGATAACCTTATCTTGAGTGAAAGTATGTTTAATGGGAGGAGTTTGTTACACTGTGCACAATCTTAGCGCAGCAACTGCACAAAATCTTTTCTCTTTGGAGTGCATAAATCTTAACAGAATGGCCACCAGGGTACCAGCATTAGGAGTCCAATCTGTCTATTGTAGGCGTACAAGTCTTTACATATCATGCATGCAACTTATTCCCCAAAACCCTAGCGCTCTTGGGCTTAGGCGTTATAGAGAATGTTTTACTTGTACTAGATCTGAATGTACTAAACACACCCTTAGGCCCATTAACACTCTTTGTTGACCTGACCAGACCTTATACGTGTTAAGTATATGAATGAAAGTCAATGCACACATACCTAGAGCTCACTCATGTGGTCCATCAACTCGACCCTACGAACGAGCTGACCTGTTTGACACCGACGTCGATGTCCGATCACCGAACGCTCTGGTCCAGTACAAAAATAAATAAGATAATTTGTAAACTAGTTCCACTTAATAAAAAATAACATTATTACATTAAGGAAAAATTCATCTTATTAGATTAATGTGACTCAATTGTTTATTTGAAATCTATTTTTCGGAAGCTATGCAATATAGTAGAAGTTTTTATTTTTGATTTGTTTTAAAACTCACTTATTTAATTTTACTAGTTCCAATTTAAAAGTATTTTATTTCTTAGATGTTTCAGAAAACATTAGAAAGAAAAAGATATTGGCGTTTCTCTGAAAAAAGGGTGAAAAAGTAGAAACAGTTATTGATTTGGGATGAAAAGAGTTGAAGCTTGTCTTGGCGGTGTGAATATCCGTGAATGTGGTGTGTAGTAGGCATGGGACCCGTGTGCAATCAGAAGAGAGAGAAACTCAAACTCAAAAATCAAAATAAAAACAAACTCAGAACAAATACTTCAACATCACGACAGTGTCACATAGTAAAACACAGCTAGCACCGAACGCGGAGCATCACCTAACGTTATTTCTTGCCGATCACTTTTTTTTTTTTATCAAAATAATTTCTTATTTCTCACCACTCTTTTAAACCTTCTTCATTCACCTCTCTCTCCTTTCAAAACCTTCCTCTTTCTTCTCTCTCACAAACTCTACTGTGCTTCTCTTTGCAATGGACAAGGCTTTCTAACATTCTTCTTCTCCTTCTTCTTCTCTTCAGGTTTGTCTTTTCTCTTCTCATTTACCTCAATTTTAATTCATCTTATTTTCTTCTAAATTATAATCATTTTTTTCTATTTTAAATACTTTTTTATTAGTAGTGAAATGTAGATTTTTACATCAAACTACACCATCCTCTTAAATTATGTACTACCTTCTGTACTTGCAAAACTTTCCCTTTTCGTTTTTATAGTTTTGAGTGTTTTATTTTAATTTTATAATTATTCTTTTTCTTTGTCTTTATTCACAAATCTGCCTGGCCAAATTTTAGACTACATCAAGGTGTCACTACAGATAGTAAATAAAAAAAGTTTTTTTTTTTTTTGAATGAAGATATGAAATTGTTTAATATTCTGAGTTCTGTATGAAGTATTTGAATTTTATAATGTGTTTTCTTTTGCTGACTTTTTTGTTTGTTTGTTTGTTCAGGTTTGAAATTTTGAAATTATTGTAGAGGTAAGGTTTTGTTCTACTTCTTCTCCTTAGATTTTTATAAAATGGCTTAAACTCTTTTAATGGGTGATGAAAATTGAATGTGTTGTTCACCTTCAGTTTGCCACCAGCTATTACGCACGCCAAGTGTTTGATGAAATGACACATTTTCATCTCAGTTTTTTATTTCAAGGAAAAAAAAGGGAAATGGTGATTTTGCATTGAAGTAATTTTGAAACCTTCTTTATTTTAATTTCTTAACTATGTAAAATCATTTTTTTAAAATTTATTTTTTACTTCTTTTCTCTGTAGTTTTCAAAAACTGGAATATTCAAAGTTTCAGAAACCGATATGGTAAGCAAAATGTTTTATTCGAATAATATATTTATTAAAATTTGATCCATTGTAATATATTTATTAAAATTTTATCCATTTCCTCCCAATAATTGTTTTATATAGTTTTTAAATATATAATGAAAATCAGAGAAGTTATATAATGTGTCGTTTCTCTTTCATGGTGAACACCCTGCTTCTTTCAGTGGGGCCCACGACATGGGTAGTCACTCCTACTAATAACCGATTTCGAAACCATTCACACTCATTCATCCTTCAAACAAACACAACCTTAAAATCAGAAGAAAAAAAACACTATTTTTGTTTCTTTTTTTCTCTTCCATTTTCTCACTTCTCATCTTCTCAGGGAAAAAAAAAGGAAAAATGATCGGAAACTTCATCGACGACATTGACTGCGGCAGCTTCTTCGACCAAATAGACGACCTCCTCGAATTCCCCGCCGAAGAAACAGCCGCCATTGACACTACTGCTGTCGCACCGCTCGCTCCTCCGACAAACTTCTGGTCCGCCGAGTCCGACTCGTTCCACGCCGCCAACGCGGTATTTTCCGGCAACACTGTGCCGGACCTCTCGACGGAGCTCTCTGTTCCGGTGAGATTCCAAACTCTTCTGACATCTCATTCGTCCACGTGTGCGCTGAAAACGCGGTCACGCGCGTTTCGTGAACCAGTTGCGTGTAGTTTTATCAACGCCCCTGGTTTTGGTGGTGTTTTTATTACATGTCTGTTACTCTGCATAGTTGTATGAAAATTGGTTCTACTGCTTGTGTTTCTCTGCTCAGACTTTTCAATTTTTTTCCTCTTTTCAATAGTCCAAACTTATCTTTAATTTGGGTTTTGGAGTTACACACTGTTTTAAACGTTTCAGTCAAGGAATCCTTTTTAAACACTGTCGTTTTTCAATATCATTAATTACACATACTTTACTTTTATCTTTATTTTGCTAACAAAATATTTTTAACACAACTTTTAATAAATAAAAAAGTGTACTTGTAAATTTTATCCATTTGGGACAGTATTTAATTAAAACAATTTTTAGTAAAATTATTTTGTTTTTAAAAATTTAATATGCTGGGGTGATTTTTTCCACTGCAATCAATAGAAACCATCACTCCTAAAGTAATTAATTTAATATTTTACATAGGAGTACTTCTTAAAAGTTATCCTATCCCGTCCAAACACATTAAATGCAAAGTTAATGTATTGAAAATGTTGCATAAAAGAAATTGGTGGACTTGTGGATAAATTATGAATCTGAATTATTAAAGTAATAATTATTTTAAACATTATTAGAGGACGTGTGAAAGAGTTTTTTTATATACTATTTATATGTATTTTATATAAGTTAATAAACTTATTATATGTATGTATTATTATTATTATTTTCGTTTTATATTGGTACATTTAAATAATATTCGTCTCCCTAATTTTTTTCTTTGAAAAAATCGAGTTTTTTTTTAATATTTAGTTTTCGCCGTCAAACACCTTGATCACAATATTCTCAAACATAATTTTGGATTTGGGAGGTTGCATTAGTTAGGGAGTAGTACAAATTTCTAGATATTCTTAGACAAGGGTAGTTTGGTCATTTGGTGGACACTTGATTGTGTCGGTGAGAAACAAGGGCACATCCTCCACTTCAATGGTGGGGTTGGGTGGCTAAATTATTATGAATATCATTATTGACAGTCACGTGATTGGCATGTGACGCCATAATGACTATTTACAAAGGTTGTCACTCACTCTTCATAGTAGCCACTCATGCTTCATGAGCAAATGTTATTTGGTCAAAATCTGTTAATGTGTATGTGATAATTAGTTAAAGAATTCATTTTTATGATAAATAAATTAGTCAAATTTTACTTTATATTCCTCTCTTTCATTCACTTTACAATATATACTTTTCTTTTTTCAGTTTCTTGTGCAATTATATAAGTAGAGGAGGAAGTCAGTAATGTCAAAACATTACTTTGAAAATTATTTTATCTATTAGTTTTTTAATTAGTGGAAAACCTATGAAAAAAAATGTATTTAGTGAAAGTTACTTGATAAATACATTTTCTATTCCATCATAATTTCTGTAGTTTAAATTTATTTTTATTCAGAAAGAGAGAATAATTAGGAATAAATTAGAAATTAAAACATTAATGTTTCATTAAATGTGATAATGTGAATTAATTTGTTTTTTTTTAAGAAGTTTTAGGGAATGAGTACCATATGAGTAATATTTGTATATAAAAAAAATTCATTCTTGATTTTTTAAACAATGTTTAAAGTATTTTGCTAGCATTCTTTATTGTTGGTCAAACCCTAAACCCTAAGTCCAACCTTTTCAATATTCCATTACACAAGAGCTTAAAATTTTGATTAATGGGGTTGTTTAAATTTTCTGTCCACTCTTTAGAATGTTGAAAGAGAGAATTTTGGACTAATGAATTTATTTCAACTTTCAACAAATTTTATTATAAAATACTTTATAAATATGATATAGGAGTACATGCAACAAAATATATATATATATATATATATATATATAACATAGTTTTTTTCCTTGTATATTTTCTCATTCACATTATTTATTGCATTTCAAAGTTAGCTCTTGCTTTCTCTTTGTTGTAAAATTTGTTGAACAAATAGCGTTAGCAGCATCTATGGCTTGGGAAAGTTAAACTCTAACTATGTTTCACATTGTCCTTATTCTAGTATGAAGACATTGTACAATTGGAATGGCTGTCAAATTTTGTTGAGGACTCTTTCTCTGGTGGAAGTCTCACCATGCAGCAAGAGCAGCCACAATGCACCAACAAGGAGGACATAACTCATGCCCAATTCCAGACAGCAAGTCCAGTCTCAGTCCTTGAAAGCAGCAGTTTCTGTTCTGGGGAGAAGGCTGTACCTCGTAGCCCGGAGATTTTCATCCCCGTGCCATGTGGACGTGCACGCAGCAAGCGTGCACGTCCGACAGCCTTCAATCCCCATCCAGTGATGCAGCTGATCTCGCCGGCGTCTTCCACCGGCGAGAACACGCAGCACAACACCAGCACCTGCAAGGCCTCCTCAGACTCTGAGAATTTTGCCGAGTCCCCTATCAAGACACCAAAGCAGGCCTTTGGTGAGCACAAGAAGAAAAAGAAGATCAAAGTGACTTTCTCAGCAGGTCAAGACCAGAATGGTTCACCATCACAGGCAGTGAGGAAATGTGTGCACTGTGAGATAACCAAGACACCGCAGTGGAGGGCAGGGCCAATGGGGCCAAAAACACTCTGCAATGCATGTGGCGTGCGCTACAAGTCAGGGCGGCTCTTCCCTGAATACCGGCCAGCTGCCAGTCCAACGTTCTGCGCAGCTGTGCACTCCAACTCCCACAAGAAGGTCCTTGAAATGAGAAACAAGTCAGACACCAAATCTGGTTTTGCAGCAGATTCAGCTTCCTCACCAGAACTTATTCCAAACACTAACAGCAGCCTTTCCCTGGAATACATGTGAAAGGAATGATCCTAGTTGGAGGTTCTCTGATTCTGTTTCAGTTTCTCTTGAGTCATGTCTCATACAAGACTTTGAATTGCATTCTGCAAACTGCAATAGTGAGGTTTTATAGGTATCTGCAGCTGCGTTGTGGTTGCCGTTGTGACTGCATTAGCCATATTTGTCCACAATTTTGGAGCATGACAATACAACCACAAGTTTAAACCTTAGTCTTGTGTTGTTTCTTATTTTTCATTTATTTTCTCATTGAGTTTTGTACAGGGCTGGAATTGGGTGATAGGAGCATAGAATATGATCATAAGTTAGCTATATTTAGAAGAGGGTTGTAAGGAGAACTGAGGAAGAAGGGATATAGAGATGCAATTCAAAGAGGATAGAGTCAATAGTGTTAGCCATTTAGGTTTAGTAATCGTAGCAGTACTCAGCAGGCGTCATAGAACTGGTTGTTACTTTTCTTATTTTCATCATTTTTCATTTATTTCTGCTTCTAAATATCTTTCTCTGTAGCAATTCTTTTTGCAGTTCATTTGTAGCCAAACTTATGAGTTGAACTTCTGGAATTTGCCTTCTTTTTTAATGTTTGTTTTGGGAATATTCTTTCCTAGTATCTGCAAGTTATGCTTTTGAGCAATACTTGAAAATGCAGTTTATTTGAAGTATAAGAATATTCATCTTCATCCATTCCAACTTTAGTATTAGATTCTCCCCAAGTTGTTCATATTGCAATATTTTTCAGCTGAGCAAACCCTGCATGCACCAATGCTTGCAATATACTTTAAACATTGTTTCTGGTACCAATAAACTCCCACTACATGAATCACTTCCTTTTTTTAACTGTTTCTGGTTCCTGGTGTTATTATAAGTCTAAAAATTGTAATAGTTTGCCAAAAGCTTGGGAAAAGAGGATTCATATTTCTCAACCTTGAATCGAATCATGTTTCATATAAGTGAAAGAAAACCTTAAGAAATAACTCATTATTACATAGTTAATCAAAAGGACAGAAGAAAAAAGCTGAAAAACAAGAAAGTAGTTATCCTCTGTAATGGAACCTTACCTGAGTGAGAGAAGAAGCCACAAAAGTTAGCAACAAAAGGGAAAAAGAAAGAGAAATGGTGGGAGAAGAAATGATGATGATGATTGATAAAACACATTCATGCCTTGAAAGGTAAGACTAATGCTCCTATGTTAATCCAATTATGACATTGGTGGACTCTTTGTGAGGATTTGGCAACATGTCATGATCTCATGCTACTTTACAACCGACAATTAAATTAAATGATGGTAATTTGCTGCTAAATTTAGTCCATTGCATCAATCATTTCATGGGAATTTTTCTTTCAAAAATGTCACACACATCAATCTTGCTGTAAGTTATGCATCATCTTAACAACTTTGATAGAGACTTGTTAAGGGCTGATTCCTCTCCTCCTCCAACATCATTTGTTTTTACTCTCTGCTATTATTCTATACATGCGAGAGTTAGGTCAATTTCTGCACCAACCTCTTCTGCATAAAATTACTGTTACTATTCCAATGTAATTTTTTCTTCCAATGCTATATATATATATATATATATCAAAGTAGGGTTCATATGAAAGGAGTGCACGCAACTTCTTCGGTCTCTTGAGGGAAAAACCATTAAATCAAAGCATGTCTAAATAAAGATTAAACATAAATGTCATAATCAACTTAAAAGGCTTAATTATATAGTAATAACATTTTATTTATGAATATAATATAAAGTAAAAAAAATTTTAAATTGTGTAAAATTATTTTTCAAAAATAACATATACTTGATTTCTACGTGGAATTACTAACACACTCTCTCAACAAACACTTGCTAAGATAGACTTTTAAATGATTCTGATACCATATTACAAAGTGATCTTTAAGTTTAACTCAACCTCATAAAGTCGGCTCGTGAGATGAGGTTTGCATCCATTTATATACAATAAAATGTCAGCATGTTTAATCGATGTGAGATTTCCAATTGTTATATTTAGAGATGATAATGAATAACACTACTACTTTGTGTCTATTTAAAAAAAATAAAAAAGTTATGCTCAATGATACCATATGTAAATAGTTATTTATTAATATTATGTTTAGGAAGGCTAATTTGAATTATAGTACTTGTTCTAATATTCTTTTCTAAAACAATATACTTCATACAAGATGTCCATTCCATACTCATACTCGCATAGTTTGTTAGTGCAACTATTCAGATCTATCATAAAAAAAACACAAATTTATCTTATTTTTATATAATTATAATAATTTTTATAAAATAAATCAAAATTATCTTTTAGAACTTTTTCAAATAAAAGTACTTTATAAATTATCTTTTATAGCTTATAAGCTCTCTATAAATTTTTAGTTAGTAAAATATTTTATTAGATTATAAATGTTTGATAAATTAGTTGATAAACCTAAAATGATATGAAAAGATATAATTGTATAAGTCTTAATATATAAATGAGATTTGTGTTTCTAATAAAAATATATAATTATATAACTATAGTTTTAAATTTTATTTTAAAATAATTAAATTACTATTAAAAAATTTAATATTTTTATTTATTTTTTTAAGTTATATATATTCTAATTTAAATAACTATTACATTGAATTTCTTTTTACAATCTTTATTTTGTGTAATTTTCATGTAGTATTATGTAATGAAACATTTGTTACTTTAATTTCTAATGTTAACTCTCTTTTTTAAATTTGAATTGCAAATTAAAAAATAACCCAACAAATATTAAAATAGATCAATGGTTAGTAGTCTATTATAAAGTTGAAACAGGTAATAATAAGTAAAACGAAATTAAAAATAAAAAAAATATTAAAATATAATAACGGAAGAAAATTAAGATATAAGTTAGAAGTTAGCTAAAATAGCTTATAGCTTATGGCTTATTAACTAGAAGTTCGTAAAATAAACTACTTTGAAATACTTTTATAATGTTCAAAATAGTTTACAAGTTACTTAAATAATTAAGTAGCCAAATTATTGGCCTTACTAAACATATTCTATGTTGATTATTAATTTTTTTTATACACTATATTTACATATATAAATTCATATTAAATAATTGTTTAGTTTAAGTAACATATGAAATATCAATATTTAATAGTTCTAAGATGATAAATATAAAAATTTAAAAGAAAATATGAAACGAATAAAAACTTAAGGTCTATATATTAGTAAAAAAGATAAAGATATAGGTTAATAAAAAATCATATTTAATTGATAATCAACTATATTAGAGAAAAAATGTTAAAATAAAGTTCAGTAGACTTTTATTGATATTGATTAGTGACGATAGTTTTTAAAGAGATCGTGTGAGGTTTAAAAGATACTCGTTTGTATCTTTACAACATAAGTATATTTAATGGAACTGATTAAGAATTGAACTTAGTTTGTCTTTACAAATGAACTAATATAAAAATTTACAATGTAAATCTTACTTTCCTCAAGTTTTTTTAAAATTGCATGTTATGTAAACTGCATTAACAAAAATGAGAGCTTTCAAAAGGCTAAGTTCTTAAAAATGAGAGCTTAAAAATGTGTCTTTCATCTAACTTTAAAAAAATTGATACATGTTTAATATCTGTCTCTGGTAGTTGACTTGCACTATATACATGTTTAATTTCTTTTCATTCATTTGGTGTTCTAACATGAAGTTTGAAGTTTTGATGATAATATTATAGAAGATTTTAAAAGATTCGTGAAGTGTCTTGGACACATGGTTCGACAAAAGGTTCTAACTCCAAGGTTCTTAAAATAGTTGAAACAAATCTCAAGAAATGAGGGAAATAGTGTCGATTTATACCTGTGAAGTTGTAAAGTTGTACAAGAAAAAAAAAGGAAGTGGATTTTCCAATAGTATCAAGTCATTTTCAATATTCGTTAGCATCCATTATTTTATCAAAAAATTGTCTCTTACCTCTCAATCATTGTATGTATGACATCTTAGAAAAGGCTTAATTATGAAGCAAACATCAACCAGAATGATCTTTAAGAAATCATCACTATTAAAGTGGATTTTCCAATAGTATCAAGTCATTTTCAATATTCGTTAGCATCCATTATTTTATCAAAAAATGGTCTCTTACCTCTCAATCATTGTATGTATGACATCTTAGAAAAGGCTTAATTATGAAGCAAACATCAACCAGAATGATCTTTAAGAAATCATCACTATTATATTTAATAGGATCTGCATAACAAAATCGAATTTCTTCTTCCATCTCTTTAATTTTGATAACAAATTTTCTCTTAGGTAGTTGTGTTTGATTTAGAAATCCCTTGAGTTTATGCTCTTTGATATGTTCAAATATGCTCTGTGATGATAAGGACTAATGAAAACAATTTGAGAACTGTAGGTTTTGAGATTATTTTCACGAACTCTTGGTGTTGTCCTATAAATGCATTGTATATTAAAACCATACTCTTTCGAAAGTTTCACATTTTGAAGCATTTAAGTCTATTTTGTCTCTAAGCATTGTATTTCACTCATTAAATATCTTGATTTGTCCTTAGGTGGTAATAAGATTATGTAACATAAAAGTTGATATATTAACTATAATATTAATAAATTGAAAACACTACCAATTTAATCCTTATAAAATGTTATCGTTTCTCAAATAAAAATCATGAATATCTATTAAGTTGGTCTTTAAGTTAATATATTTACTAACATTCAAATATTAATCTAAAGAAATTTTTAATAGTTAAAAGATTATGTAACATAATTTTATAATTTTTAGAGAACTTTATATAATTTATTTAATAGCAAAAATAAGGGACAAAATGTTGGATGTTATAGTTTTTTTAATATGTAGTTTTATCAGATGTCTTCTTTTCCAATTGATTTTTCTATTCCACAAAGTAGCGAACCATCTACTTACCTTCTAATTGTTTAATCTTGCATTTTCAAAACATAATATCATGAAATTAAACAATAATAAAAATAAGTTATAAAACTCAAATTATTTTTATTAAAAAAAGATATTGTTTTATATTTTAAACTAAATATTAAAAAAATCAAATAATCATTATATAATTATTATTAAGAATAATTAAGATTTAAGAATTTCATTTCTATTATTTTCAAAGTTCATAATGTTTTGTTTCAGATTAGAAAATTACACAAATACTTAACAGAATAATTTTTTTAATAAAAATTTAATTAAAAATCTTTAAATTTATAAAAAAAAAAGTTAATTAAAAAGAAAGAGAGGTTAGAAATAAAATGTTGAGAATTGATATGAATTGAAATTGTAAATGTACTATTCATGCACTATATTGAACAAAAGTGTAAAACTATTTATAACTGTTAACTACAATGGCGGTTAACTAGAATGAAAAGAAAAACATTTTAATATAATTTATATTTTAAATTAAATATTAAATAAATCAAATAATTATTATATAATTATTTATTAAGAATAATTAAGATTTAATAATTTATTAAGAATAATTAAGATTTAATAATTTCATTTATATTATTTTCAAAGTTCATAATGTTTTGTTTCAGATTAGAAAATTACACAAATACTTAATAGAATAATTTTTTTCAATAAAAAATAATTAAATTTATAAAAAAAAACTTAAAATTTAATTAAAAAAAAAAGAGGAAGGTTAGAAATAAAATGTTGAATTGATATGAATTGAAATTGTAAATATATTATTCATGCACTATATTGAACAAAAGTGTACAAGTATTTATAACTGCGAAACTAGAATGAAAAGAGAAACATTTTAATAACAGAAAATAACTAACTTAGGATTTTATATGTTTTAAGAGTTAACAAACTAACTCTAAATTTAGCTTACTCCAACATAAAATAGAAACAATGAAAAAGTGTTAGAATTTTTATTATTTGATAAAGGAATAACAGCATACTAAAATACCTTCAAAAAAATTTCTTATACAACCAAGGCTCGAGATACAATCATCAAATGTCTACTCTTCCAATTGATCTTCATATTCCACAATTAGCGACCCAACTACTTACCATCTACACATAACAAAAACAAATGTTACTCTATAATTTCGTAAAAATAGTTCACCATTAATATAATAATATTTCTTACCATGAAATAGTGAGACGATTGAACATACAGTCTAAATAAATGTTAGGAGAAGTAAAACAATTTCAGCACTTGTAGATGTTATTTTCCAATGAGTGTTGAAGTCCTCATGTAAGAACATAGCCTTATATTTGTTATAAGGGTTTTCATAGAAGTTATTTAAGTTATTGCATAAAGAGAAATATTATGAATTGAAATATGTCATATTAAGATTTGAGTCCAGACTATTAATCATTGTAGTCAATGCATTAGCATCACCCATCCAATTTACAATAATTTTATTTTCTTCACATCTTTTTCAGTGTCAATGAGAAAATCATAGAATCTTTAGATATTGATTAATAATGTTTGTATCTTGATTGTGATAATGCTCAAATGTCACTATATTTATGTAGAATATTTATGTGCACTCATTGATATTTAAGATTTTCATTATAAACATATCATCCGAATAGGTCAAGTCAAGTAAGCTTTCATTTGGATTCTCTTCGAACTTAATACCTGCCTCTGATAGTTGGCTGGCACAATATACATGTTTAATTTCTTTCTATTCATTTGGTGTTCCGACATGAATTTTTGATGATGATATTATATAATATTTTAAAAGATCTGTGAAGTGCCTTGGACACATGGTTGGACAAAAGGTTCCAATTCCAAGGTTCTTAAAATAGTTGAAACAAATCTCAAGAAATGAGGGAATAGTCGATTCATACCAGTGAGGTTGTAAAGTTGTTCAAGAAAAAAAATAATGGATGTCGATTTTAGTGTAGTGTCAAGTCATTTTCAATATATGTTAGCATCCATTCTTATATCAACAAAGGGTCTCTTCCCTCCCAATCATTGTATGTATGACATCTTAGAAAATGCTCAATTATGAAGCAAACATCAACCATAATGATATTTAAGAAATCATCACTATTATATTTAATAGTATCTGCACCAATTTTTTCTTCAATCTCTTTAATTTTGTCAACAAATTCTCTCATAGGTAGTTGTTGTGTTCAATTAAGAAATCTCTTGAGATATTTGAGTTTATGCTCTTCCATATGCTCAAAACTGTTGTCTACTCTTTGATGATAAGGACTAATGGAAGCAATTTGAGGAGTGTAGGCTTTGGGATTATTTTCACGAATTATTGGTGGTACCCTATAAATGCATTGTATCTTGAAACCATACTTTTCTTTAGGTTTCGCATTTGAAAGCATTTAAGTCCATTTTGTCTCTAAGCATTGCTCATTAAATCTCTTGATTTGTCCTTACGTGTGGTTAACATTTTGTAACATAAAAAATTATATATTAACTATAATATTAATAAATTGGAAAGATGACCAATTTAATCCTTAAAAGACGTTGGATGTTATACTTTTTTTTATAATATTTACTTTTATCTAAAAAAAAATTATACAAAAAATTTACTGCTATAGTTGATGGAAAATAGATTTTGAAGAGATAAATGAATCTAATATAGGATAGTAATTATATGAATTTTAGAGTCTTATAATGAGCAATCAGTACAAGTTTTACAATGGGCTGGTGAATATGCAATACTGGTAAAACAGATAAAAACAACTTGTATTATAATTAGTATTGATCAAACATAAAATATGGTTGACAGATTTACGATATTTCATTTGATACTAAAAGAGAGTTAGATACTTCACAGCAACAAAATAATCAACCCCACTGAAAAATAAATAAGTAGTATAAGTTTTAAGTGAGAAAGTTCAGCTAAAATTAAACTTGAGCTTTAATTGGCACATGAAGTATTTGTCGAAGTCATTTGCGGCTAAATTCAACTGGCACATGATGACATTTTTGTAAATATTTTGTACATATTACACTGGTTAAGTCATCTAATCGGTGTAATATATTGTTCTAAAACTTAATTTTTGTGTTAACATGGTATATTACACCGATTAAGTCATATAACCAGGGTAATATACTACACTCTCATTTAAGTTTATTTTAAACCTTTTTTTTTATTGTGAGTCTGGTATATTATACCGGTTGTACCATATAACTGGTGTAATATATGGTGCCTAGAGAAAGGAAAAATAATTCAAAAATTTAACTCTGGGAAGCATATATTACACCGGTCAAAATAAAAAAATACAAATGAAGAAGGAAGAAGAAAGAAGAAAAAGATTATAGAAACTGGTGAATTGTTTTTTAATAGACAATGTTAATGAATACTATTTCCAACTAAATTTCTAACTAGAAGCTGGTGAATTTTTTAGAAGTTTCATCATGAAGTTGAATCTCATATCTGTTGAGGTTCTTGGTTGAGGCCACTTTGCTCCTTCTGGAACCACGACACGTTTGTATCCTTGGCCTTTGTATAACATTGTGGCCACAGGATTGTCCAAGTCACAATGCAGTGCAATAGCACGACAGCTCCAACTTCTAGCATGAGACTCAGCTTTTTCCATCAGTTTTTTAGCTATTCCCTTCCTCCGAAAATTTTCCCTCACTGCCACATTTGATATGTATGCAATTCCAGTCCTACAATAAAGTCATTTGCTTATAGTCATCATCAATAAGGATTCACATGGCAAATCCACATCTGGTTTTGAAGGGTAATTGATGGTTCAAAAGGTTTATAAGACCATAACTCAGTAAATGGTCACTTTGATCCTGAGTTTGCAAAAGGGTGTCATGTTAATCTTTGAATTGAAGAAAACTAAAAGATAAAGTCTTTCAAAGTGAAAATTGACAACCATATTAGTCCAATTTTCAAAAGGTGTGTGTTTAAAGTGGTAATATACATATATGTAAGAACTGTGACAATAAAGTGAATAGTTTCAGGGACTAATGTGACAACCTGTTTACTTTACAGTAATCTAGTGGTGACTCACAATCAGTGTCAACAGCTCAGAATTTCCATAATGAAAGTTATAGTTTAACCAAGAAGAAACTTGCATGTGAGATGAAAGATTCTGTGTAATAAGTAGCTTTTCTGCTACAGCAGCATATCATCCATCCAGTTATTACTTTCAAGACAAAAAAACCTGGGCAAATGTATACAGGGTCTATATGTATTGGTTATAAATTTTGGACTTCATTGGTGGACAAGCTAAATATAACTAGGGCTGTAACTTTCTTGAAAAAAATTCTGCATTTTTTGGTGTTGGTTTAAGAACTACTTTAGGAAAACATTTTCTTCTGCTTGATGCAGAAAAATATTTTGCAGATAATACAATTCCAATACTTGATGAAACATGCTGCACAACTTCATAAGAAGAGCTCACTCCCTTAAAACGTTTTTTGCCTCTTCAAGGGACAATGCTCTCTGTCCAAACAAAACTCAACCTTTTAGGACATTTTTTTATCAGGAGAAGATTCTAAATGATTTCAGGACACACACATACATATATATAGTAAAGTACTGCTGCAAGTGACAAAGTATCAAGGAAATTTTTCTGCAGAAAGTTTTGAGATCTGTGCATTATGGACCAAAGAGAAAGAATGGACAATCAAATTTAACTCAAACAGGTACACAACAACCCACATCTAATTGAAGCTTATGGCGATGAAATGCACCCATTTATAGTTTAACGGTCAAACTACGAATCAATGCTTCAATATTGACTTCCAAATTGGAAATTTGTATGTTGAGGTAGTAATTTTATTAGCCAAGGTACAAACACAAAATGAACAATTTATTTACAATTCTTTTTCTCAATGAAGATGGTGAAGCATGAAGGCACACACACACAAACAAAATTTGAAAGCATTATATTATCTTCAGGCCTTAGATAACCCCCTTGTTAGAGGTTTTTGAATAGTTGTATTAGTTGATTTCAGTTAGTTAGTTGGTTGATTTTAGTTCATTTCCATTGCACTGTTACAAATACATGCAATTCCCTCTTGTATCATCATCATGTAATCATTCAATAGAGTGACATAGTTGTATGAAAGTAAAGCTATGTGATGTTTGGCCACATGGAGTTATTGCCTTTTCCTTCAAAACTGTGATATGATACCCCTTACTTGTCCAAGTTCCAAAAGTAAGTGTTGCAGTTACCTTCTATGTCGCCGTGGCCCCTTTCTTGGTAGAAAGTCTGCATTATTGTCTACTGTCAATATACCAGCCACATAACTCTTGTTGAGATTGAATTTTCCATCAAAACTACCAATCTTGTGACCCTCACTTCCAAATGAAAAGGACTCATCAAGTGAGGAGCCAATAACAGCCACCAAACAGATTTTTCTGCAGTGTCTTGGCCTGAAGAATCCGGCTAACATAGCTGCTAACATAGCCACCACCAATCTATCTATCCTGAGCACAAAATCTAATGGGAAGGAATATTCAGGGAAGAAGCAGTTGCAGTGAGTCTCTGCTACTCCCCAATAGTCCTCTAACCTTGCCTCGCGGACAACAATTTCGGGGGACACTGTTGGGAACAAATCAACAACTTCACTAGCCCTGCAAATTCCTGAATCCAAACACCAGATTTTTATCTCCTACTCAAGTTTCCATCTGAGTATAATAAATGGAAACCATGCATCTCCAGAATGCTTTGCATCAGGTGAAATCAAAACCTATGAATGTAACTATACTTATATGATGATCCACATTGTTGACTATAGTCAACTTGCAAAAGGGTTTGAATAAGATGAAGTGAATTGAGAGAATCACAATATTTTCAAAAGGGAAAAAAAAATAAAGCACAACCCAGTAATGCAATGAAGCTTAGGTCTGAAGCCTGCCCTGCAGAACAGGTAACTATGCAGAGAAGTACCTTTGTTGGAGAGAGAAAGGAGAGAGAATTCATTGGAGGAAGGTGAAACCTTGGAAGGGAAATAGTTTGGTTTCTTAGAACTAACATTGAAAGGTGAGAATTTGGTGAGAGTTGAGGATACAGAGATATCAAAGGGAATAATAGACAGCATTTTGTGGAGGGTCTCTGTGTGTATTGTGGAACTCCCACTTCATTGGAAATATCTCAATACTGTGTTTGTGTTTGATAAAGAGACACTGGAGATGATATATTTACACTCTTCAAAATTTATACTATCACTTAACAATTGTTTTTATTAATTTTTTATTTGATAATTTAATTTATATTTTAATTAAATAATTTAATTTATATTGTAATTAAATTATTTAATTTAATATTTTTATTATATATAGCAGATGTAAGAGAAAATGTGGGTGTGAAAATAGTTTTCTTTCAAGAGGGAGTGAATTAGATGGCATGTGTGACAACAGAGTGAAGACAGAAGCGGATCAATCAAATATTGTTTGTTATATCAGAGATTTTTTTTAGTTATAAGTGAAATTTGTCATTTTTCCTTTGTTAAACTTTCAATAGGAAATAGTAAAATATTTTTATTTTTTTATATGAACTATTTTTTAAAAACTCGCATTTTTATATTATAAAATCAAAATAAAATTAGAAAACTTTTTTTTATTTTATATAATTTTATAAAATTAAAAGAGTTTAAAATAAGGTGGTGTTATTATCACCACAAAAAAAATTATTAAATAGAAACTAATTTTAGAGATAAAAAATAATTAGTTACTATAGTAACTAAATTAAAAACCATTTTAAAGACTAAAGAAATTATTAGTTTCTAAATTTGTTTTTACTATTGATAAATAGTTTTTAAACTGGTATCTAATTAGCTACCGAAGTTTTTTTACCAAATTTAGAATCTAAATAATTGTTAGTTAAAACCTTGGTAGAAACTAATTTAGAAACTAATAATTTTTTTTAGTCTCTAAAATGGTCTCTAATTTAGTCACTATAGCAACTAATTATTTTTTGTCTCTAAAATTAGTTTCTATTTAATGATTTTCTTGTAGTGTATAATTAAAAATTGTTAGGTTAAATTTCATTAGACATGATTATTTTGATGGCTTATGAAACAAACTATAAAATATGAAAATTGTTTTTTGTTTTTTGTCTTTTCAGCATCACACAAATGTTGTGTTTGTTTGGTTTGATAACAACATAACAACATTCGTAAAGCATTTTGAGTTCGTAGTCTCATCCGATAATGTAAAGCATTTTGTGTTCTTAGTCTCATCCGATAATTTAATGCTTGGACAAACAATGGAAATATATAGTCTCAAACATTTCATGATACTTCTTGAATATTATGAATGTTTATTCTATATGTTCAAAGAATGTTCATCCTTCCCACTTTAAATGTGGATATTGCGAATAATTGTCTACATTAAAGATCTTTTGAAGAATGTACTAAAGTTATTCCACACTAATAACCATTCTGAGCAAACGAAATGTTTGCCTTGCGAAGACCATCATCCTCGTAGAGTCTTATGCTTTACTCCAATTTTCATAAAAGCTTACTTAGGTCTAATAAGTCATGTTGTATATATGTTGCTTGAAGAATACATACGCAATTAATGTTACATGAAGAACATTTAATGCATCTCTAAACTTGAATGTTGATAGTCGCAACATGAAGAAGATGACTTCTCCTAGGATCCTAATGACTACAAAGGATTCTCAATGACTTTCTCTTATAATCCTCTAAATAGCATATACCCATAAAGAAGAAAGGTTGACGACGATAATGTTATTAACGCTCTTGCAATCTTTAAGAATCCTTGTGCCCTAGATGTGAAAAAGAACATCGGTTGTATTACTTAATTAATCTAGAAGAGTCAACATTATTAGAGTGAAGTCTTACATAACCTTATTGATTTTAATTTAGTTTTTTTAAACAATAAAGTGTAAACATAAACATGCTTCATTTATAAGACAATAGTTTTTCAAACAAATCATTTGAGACACAAGTGTTTTGTCTAACCGACAATACAACAATTGTGTTCTCTTGCTTCGTCTTACAAGAAAAGTTATGGTCATATGATACACTCAGTTTTTAAGCTAACATTGTACATAACAAAAACATTTATGAGCTTATTACGTGTTGCAGAGAATGAACATGTTTTATAAGGATATGATAAGATCACTTAGGTAAGAACCTAGTCCTCAAAACTTCGCATAAAGTTAAAAGGGTTGAATCCTCTAGAGCCTTTGAGGCTATTGAAAATGCTGATTTAAAGTATGATGACTCATCATCCAAAAGTTCAAAAAAGTGTGAAAAAAAATAAACTACAGGAAAGATAGTCGGTCTAGCAAAGACATTAGGAAAAATGTAATATGATTTGGATGTTAGAAACCTTAGACACATCAAATCTGAATGTCTAGAACAAAACCAAGGAGATACGGAAAGAGATGAAAAGAAAAAAGTCTCAAAAAAAGAGTTTTATGTCTACCTGAAAAAATCTTGATCTATCTTATTCTAAATCTATAGAGAAGACTCACATATGTCTCATGAGAGACGCTGAGGACAACCCAAATTTAGATGAATCTGATGAAGATGTAAGTTTGTTTGATATTTACTCTCTTTATAAAAGCATATATTATAAGAAAATTGTATCATATAATGCACATATCTAAATAGTCTAAATAGATAAAAATATAAATAAAGAAATAAATTTATTAAAAAAAATTAAACATTATAGTATATCGTGACAAATTTCTTTAATCCTGATCTATCGTAGAAGTGTGAAAAAAATTATATTTTAAAAATTTAGTTCGGAAGATAAATACGTTGTTAATTCATCTTAATATATGTGCTTAAATAATTAATTTGTTTATTTTTTTTTTAACTCAAGTGATTTAGTATTATAATGAACTCGACATTACCTTACCTTATTATTAACTAAAGTGTTAACTAAATATAATGAAAAAAATATTTTTCTTAGCCATATATATGATTATGCTAACATACTTTTTTATTGTATTTAATTTATATTATTATTTTTTATATTTAATTTTGTGTCAGTTCAACCAATACTATATTATTGTTGTTGTTTAATTTAAAATATAATATCTATTTAAGTGTAATTTGGATTTATACAAATTACTTTTTACTATTTTTTAACGTCAACACAGAATGTGCTTAGTCGATTTTAAGTTATATTTGACATGGATCTAAATAATACAAATTTTACAAATTCTTAATATCATTAAGGTAAAATATAATTATTATAGTGAAATTATTCAAAACCAGAAATTTGAACCCTATATTAAAAAAACGGGACATTTTCCTCTACGAAATTGTTTTATTAATGGAAAATGTTGTTGTACTTCAACTCAATGGTACATGATGCTATTGATAACTTAATCTTCATTACACATTATTAATTACTATTAAACTTGCTATTAATGTTTTCCAATTACGTTTTCAATTTGGATTATTTTATAATAATTGTTACATAGATTTCAATTGAATGCTTGTTTATATTATAATCGTTAGTTATCATTTATGAGAACAAGTTAGAAGTGAAACTTATCACTAATCAGTAAACATCAATATGTTTTTTATTCCAAATTGTTTCATTCAATAAGTGGAAAACATTCATTAAACTAAACGTTAAAAATTGTATTATGAGCTATAAGTGAAGCTTTATTCATCAGATACTTCAACAAGAAAAAGTGATTTCAAGACCAATATTCAATGGCATCATTCAATTCCTTCTGTGCTGTTGTGTTCTTTCTCATAAGTTTTAACTTATTAATTGAAAAATTAGCTGCTTCAGAAATCTTGCTACCATCTAAGGATCCTTCTTCTTCTAGGGTTAACTATGCACCAAGGCCATTGTCACCATATGGAACATACTTGAGTAATTGTGTAAAAGAGTTGAAGCCAAAGTGTGGTGAACAAATATTTTTTGCAGTAATTGTTGGAAACCAGACAGTTAGCAACTATTGTTGTCTCAGTCTTGTCAATGATATGGGAAAAGCATGTCACTATGATGTGACAACTTATGCAGCAAATTTACCAGCATATAAGAAGAACAAGACTCAAATTTTGAATAGGTGTGACAAGATTTGGAATTATTGTAGTTCTTTAGGTTCGGCTCCTTATGTTTCTAAGTTTGATTCTGTGTAATGATGGAGACTATGAGAGAATTTAGTGCAAGTAGTTGCAAATCTTTTATCATCACAAGCTTGTGAAATAAATGAGTCAAAAAATTCAACCATTATTTGCTTTCATATATTGTCTATAATAGTTTTAGAGCTCATCAAATCATTCAAGTAAACATACTTACATGTCAATATATACTTTGTATTTGTAATGAATGTGATATATGATTTGTAAAAACTTTAAGTATGTGAAATAAATTTGATCATATTTAACACCTTACATAATTGTATAGTTGAAACTATTAGACCTAGATGATTTAATGGAAAAATGACACTTTTGATAAAAAAAATAATAATAAACTAAGATAAAATGGTATTAAATCATTTTCATGACAATGAACAACTCAGACAAATGTAAGATATATAGAGGAAGTAAGAAATGGTATGAGAATGAATTGCCAAAATGTAACATAGTTTTTTTATGTATTTAATTTTAAAATAATTTTGACATTTTGATTTTGATTGTTTGTTACTAGAAAAGATTAATGTTTGTAGCGTTTACTTTTTAGCTAATAAAAGTATTTGCAACTTTATTAAAAAAATTATTTATTTGTAAAAAGATATGTGTAATACAAGTTCTTGATATTTTATGAAGTAATTTTAAAGTATATAATAAATATTTAAAATTCAACAAAAACTATGTCAATGAAAAAAAAGCAAACATTTATTACATAATTCTGAATAAACATTTTATTTTATTAGTACTTAGGAGATTTTTTATACAATTTTGTAATAAAAAAAATATTTATATACAACTATCATATTCAAATAAGTTAAAAATCACTTTGGATTAAGTTATTATTTCTATAATTATAACAAAAAATAAAACAAATTTTGATTTTATAAGAATCAATTATAAATAAATTATTTCTTTTAATAAATACTTTTTTAAGTTTAAACATCATGGCTATAGTTTTGTGATATATATTATAAGGTTTACTTAAAACTGTGGTTTCTTACAAAGTTAAAAAATTTAAACTTTAAATCTACTTTTGATATTCATGTTTTCGTCATGGTGTAATATTAGTCTTTATAAAAAAGATTAATTATATATTTTATCTTTCAATTTTTTTCTAAGTACAATCTAGTGTATCATAAAGAGCCCAGTACAATTTTTTTTTAAATTAAATAATGTTTAAATATATTTATTTTTAAACTTCGGTGAAACCAATATAATTTTTATTATACCACAATCCTTCACAGATGCAACATGTTAACCTATAATGAAATTATGTGAATAAAAAATATTCCTAACATTCAATTTCTAATTTAAAACTAAAAAAAGATTGAATCACTAATTTAGCCTTTAAATTGTATTAATTGATAAATTTTATTCCCACAATTAAGAAAATGGTAAGATGATCCTTAAAATCACAAATGATGAATATATTTAATCCCTGGATTTTAATGATCGATCAAATTGGTTTTTGAAAATTAAAAAAAATTACCATAATCAATTACCAAAATAATCTAAGTTTTGTAAACACAATTTATTAATGTGCCAATTTAAACTTTTTTTTCAGCCTCATTAGAGGACATCATCAAGTAAATTGATTAACAATATAAAACTTTTAAAGATCTTGTCACTATTTTACAATTTCCAAATCAATTTTGAACAAAAATGGTTTTAGTTATTGATTATGAAGTGGTGTGATGTATAATTAGATTTTTTATTATAAAAACAAATTAGTAGTAAAATCCAGTATCTTTTTTCAATTACAGTATAAAATGTTTATTCGACACAATAAGACTACTTAAAATTGCTTCAACTTGAAATAAAATCTGGACACAAAATTAATTTCTCAACATAAAATCAAACATTCAAAATTTACCTAAAATCCCATTAAATGATATTTTAGCATGACTCTGAAAAATCTAACACAAACCCAAACACACAATATATTAATTGATAATATACAAAATGATAGACAATTATGTCCTTTTGTTGATGTCAAAAACCAATTTAAGTAACCATTAAAATTTCATTAACTAAATTATGGTTTCTCTCTTCTTTAAACAAAATAAGTAACTGTAAGATCTCATCAGAGTCAATAAATTTACGTAGCATTTAACCTCCCTATGCAGAATAAGTTTGCATGCTTATGAGGATTGTGCATGTTTATTGCTATAGATAGAGAAATGGAGTTGATTTGCCTCAAAACTCATTTCTATCATGGCCAACTCTAAATTATTGCTATATTGCATTAGATAACTCTTGCTTCTTAACTTCATGTTGACATTTACTTGGAAAGTTTCCATAGTTTGAGATATTATAAACATCGGAACTAAAAGTTTCAAGCTCATGCCTTGAAATTGAAGAGCAACAATATTTGAAAGGATCTAAAAAGCCATGAATAGGATTTGCAACAAGCAGGGCCATCAATCCTCAAAGTTATATGCCATACATAAACAGCTAATACCCTTTCCTGCTGCTTCTATTTGGAGGCTAGTGACCAGAAATTCAAAATAAATGAGGGAGAAGCAGCAAACCAGCTCATAAATGCCATTGCCGTTGCTGTTTCAAATCTGCTGCAATGGTTCTGTGCACAGTCATTCAAATCATTGCCAATAAGAACTGTGATACCAGCAGAAGCACATGCTGCAGAAAATGTAAGTGTTGAAGTAATCTGCAGCAAAATTCCACATATGAGTGCCTCTGCATTATTTTCATGAATTCCAGTACAGTATACCACATTACTAAAACAAATACATATTCCCAATAATAGGGTAGCTGAAAAAGTTAACTTCAGCATCATCCCACTTTACTTAAGTGCAAATAGTATATGTAAATAACTAAATAATCGGTTCCATAGTTAAAATGTATTTTGCCAATATACAGTGTTAAATCTTTATAGCATATTATATTAGTCTGATAGTCAGGTAGAAGTCTTACATTTTTTTATTTCCTAGAAATGATGTTTGTCCCTGGTTGAAGAGAGACAACTATCATGTGTATGGTTATATTTATAATGCACAATGACTGAACTCGTTCACTACCTCTGCTACCATGGTTACAACTTTCTTGGATACTTAAACTACCCAGTGACAGTTTCTTGCCAGTGTCCAAGACAAGTGTACAGAGGATAGCACCAATTTTACAAGATTAATTACACAAGCTAACAGAGTGTTCCAGCATTGTCTTACCCCATCACCGATAGAGAATAAGCGGACGACTCTAATGTTTCGGTAGCCACGCCGTACTAAAATGGCATAGATATCAGCAACTGCCAGAGAGAGGCTCCACAAACTTTGCAGGCTGACAGCAGCAACTAGGTATCTAGCACAGCAAATACAACAAAATCAGTTATGCTACGTTGAAAATGTAGACTGTGAATGTAGATATCATCAAATCCTATCGATCTGATCGCCTTTGGAATATGACTTCCTATATAATGCAGTATTCATATACTCTCGAATCTTATTTTCATTCCAAGTCTTAGATTTAAGACTCCTGGTTAATACAGTGTACATAGTCTTCTTAAAATAAGTTATTCCTCCCAAATAGATTAGAAAGCAAAGGCTTGAACAGATCAACAATTGTGTCTTCAGATGGAATAAAATTGCTAAAATCTGAACCTTATGCCACTGAGGTCGGGTACAAATATTCAACAATGCCATTAAGATTCATTAAAAGACAGATATTTAGAAAGTCTATTGGGGTCTTTTCAATGGACTCTCTGAAGTTTTCTTCAGTTTTCCTCTACCTTATTAGTTGGACTATATTCCATTTGATCCACTTTTCTCCCTAGAGCCTCAATTGATTTTCCCTAGCATCACCAAACCAACTTAAGTGTGTATACAACATACTCCTCTCATTAGGTGTTAGTCCAACTTTCTCGCAAATTTATTCCACCACAATTTTATCTCTTCTTGAAAGTCCACTCAACCAACTTAGGCATGTGGCAGACCTCATAACAGAAAACTAGAGGAAATACCAACCATCCAGACAAATCCGAAGACAGTGTATTTGGACTATTCAAGAGAGGAGAAAATAGGACATAAATGGTAAATAAATTCTAAGGGCTTGGATTGGTGACTTTGCAAGAAGCCTAGGTATCCCACCATTTATGAAGACCGAATTTTCTGCGGCTATTGAGTAGCTCAAGAGGAGGAGAAATTGATCTGACATAAATTGAAGAAAAGACAACCAAAGCTTGATTAAAGTGGTTTGGAGATGTTCATAAAAGAAACCGGTAGGAAGAATAAATTGCATGGTTTATAATTCTAAGAAAAGGGGAGATAGAGACCAAAAAGAAAACATTTAAGGAAGTTGTTAACAAGAATCTCAAGGTGAATAACATCTCAGAAGATTCTTCTGAGATGAACAATTTCCAAATTTGCTCTCTTTAGCAGGAACCTGAGACCATTAAACTCCCATCAATTTCTTACTAAATTCATTGCATTTGACGAAAGTAGAGAAACTCATCACCCCTTGTCTTTTTTTAGTAGAGTAAATTACTTTGACACCCTAAAGCTTTTTCAAATTACACCGATACCTCTCCTTTTTCTCTCCCAACATCAATCTCTTTAATTGTTTGAAAAGCATTAATTGAAAACATTCCGTCATGTACCTTTGCAAGGAAAGTTGTTATAAGCGGTAAAAAAAAACCAAGAAGATTACATGCAATCAGAAAAAACTTAAAAGGGTATCTGCATAAGTTACTTTTATTGGCAAAAAGATACATGTATGCTCCATGTGAGACAAACACGGTCGAGACCGAAAAATCACATAGATCAACTGTGTGGAACTGTTGTAGCTTAAATAGTAGCCTCCACTTCAAGAACTCATCCCCACTTTACAAAACCCATTTTTGAGAACACCCCATAAGAAAAACACCTGGCTTGTTGATTTTCAACAGCAATTACCACAACCCCAATTAAGTGAAAATCAGAAGAAAAAAAAAAGAAAATGAACTCATCCCCACTCTACAAAACCCATTTTTGAGAACACCCCATCAAAGAAAACCTGGCTTGTTGATTTTCAACAACAATTCCCACACCCCCAATTAAGAAAAAAAGCAGAAAAGAGGGATGAACTCATCCCCACTTTACAAAACCCGTTTTTGAGAACACCCCATTAAGAAAAAACCTGGCTTGTTGATTTTCAACAACAATCACCACAGCCCCAATTAAGAAAAGAAAAGGAAAAGGAAAGGGGGCAATTGAATTAATTACCGGAAGGCAGTGACGGAAGGGAAATCGGAGGTGGAGGCCATGACGGAGAGGGAAACGATGGCGAAGGAGAACTGAAGAAAGCGCAAGAGGAAGCCACCGAGGGTGCCGGGCATGCCCTGAGTGTCCTTCAAAGTGTGTCTGGGGATTGCAATTGCATGGTCAGTCAGAGGTGGGGCTTCGATTGGGTGAACTGAAGGGTGGACCATCGACATCGACATAGCAAAGCTCCAAGAACAAGAACACCAACAATAACAGAGACAAAACAAAAGGGTTTTTGGTTCTACAGGCTTTGCTTTGCTCCACCAAATGTTGGTGGTACTACTGGTGCTGGTGGAACTGTGCCACGCTTTTGCTCTTTCATCTCATTCCTTTTGCTTTTCACTTTCTTTCTTTTTTCGATAAGGTTATTACTTTTTCACTTTGTTTTGCCCTTCAAACCTATTTACTCTACTATTAAATATCAGAATCTAATCACAACTTCTTTTATTTCATGCCATTAATAACTATGGTAAAGTTTAATTTATATGAATACATGCTACATAAATGTACTCGTCAAAGTAAAATTGACTTACAAAAAGATTTTGTTATGTTATTTTGAGGATTGTTATCTGGTAATTATTATGTATTGAATACATAAATATAACAATCATTTTATAAATACAATATAGTTATTTAATGTAAGTGTTTGGAGACTGATAATGATATCCCATCATTCGAAAAACACACTTGGTGAATTTCAAAATATTATGATGATATTTTTTTATTAAAACATGGATTTTTTTGGTAATTTATTTAGATGATGTATTAATTTTTAAAAAGAAATAAATCAACCTATTATTCATATATTTAAACTAATTTACAAAAATAATAAAAGAAAATAGATTAATGATTTTTAACGACAAAGACTAAAATGTTTCCAACTAAGGTTAGATTTTTGAGAATTCAGAACATATCAAGTAACATTAATTTCTAATGAGGTTAAAGATAAAAAAAAGTTGTCTTAATTGTCTAGTAAATTTTATTCCAAACATCATATCTATATGTGTGCTGATAAAAAAAAAATCATATCTATATGTGTGCCCCTGATACACAAGATTAAGGAAAATTAATGATTCGGATCAAATAAATTATAAAAAAAAGTTGTCCTTTTTGTTCAAGCTTATGAAGTTTCATTAGTGGTAGAAAAAGATGCATTTTAACTATTGGAAGAATAGATCAAATACATGAAAAGAGATCATATTTAGCAATAAAAATATATGATATGATAAATAAAGGATATTTTATAACACTTAAACGTATTTTTTTTATAGACTTATTGACTTATAATTGTTTACACATAAGGTTATGTGTAATTGTTTTTTTTAATAATTACTATAAATTGATATAATTGTTATTTAATATTCTACTCTAGTATTAATGTAATTACAGTTTTTTTTTCTAAAATTTGATATTAAAGAAAAATATATATGTCCATTTGAAATTAAATAATTGATAACATTATATTTCTTTTTTTCATTTTATTTTTAAAAAAAAATATTTAATTAATTTTTGAAAAAAAATTAAAGTACATGTATACCCTCAATCAAAAACAAAATAAGACAACTCAATAAAAATAAATATAAATATTTATTTTTAAAATAATAATGAATATAGTTAAATTTACACACATTATATCTTCAAACCGTCTTTAATATGTTGTTTGTTTTAAGAGATGTATTATCTATAAAGAAAGTCAAGTATAGATGAGAATGTATGTTGAAATACATTTTACCCTCTAATCATTGGTTTAAAAAGGCAAAACAACAATGACTATTTTCAATTTAAAATGACGATTATATAGTCGCATTTGATGTACTCGTAGTCTTAAATTGAAGAGATAAGAAGATGACTATTTAACGTAAATTCAATTTATAAATGCAGCTATTTACCATAGCCACATTTATAAATCGCATTTACAAATGACGTTTAAGGTTTCTTTTCTTTTTCGCTGTTGTTTGGGTTCTAATCAAAGTTCTCAACTTTGATCTTTTCCAAAGAACAAGTCATTATTTTAGCATTTCTTTTGATCTCTTAGTGTATCCATATCATACCTCTTCACATTCTTAGTATTTCATCCCAATCTAAATCTAACATGTTCTGAATTAAAAAAAATACAAATAATGGATTGATATTGGAAGGCCTGATAACCAAAGAACATAAATAAAAGTCCAAAAAACGCAAATAAAAATTTTCCAATTAAATGCAAATACACAACAGAGCAAGGCGACAACAGCGACGAGGAAGGCACAGTAGAGAGCAAACAAAAACCTTCCCAATGAAACAGTGACCTTAGCAATGACATAAGACAAAACATAAGAGAAACGAAAAACATACACAAATTAATGGTGAAGAAGAAGAGAGAAAGACAATGCCTACTAATGGCACGAAGACAATGCAAAGAAGAAAGAAAGAAAAGAGAAAACATAGTTAATTGAGGAAACACAAAAGAGAAACGAAGCGCGAGAGAAAGGAGAGCATGAAAACATAAGTGACGCCCTTCTAAATTAGGGTAAAAAAAGGTTTAAGAAGACGGTTATTTGTAATAGTCGCATTCTTAAATCAAACGCTTTGATTTAAGAATGTGGTTATTACAAATAGTCCCCTTCTTAAATCAAGTTAATTTCAAAATGATGTAAGATAATAAGCCAATTGTTTTCTTAATATTAGATTTTTTTATTTCTCATAAATTGTAATTTATGAGAAAAAATTTAATTAAACAATATTTTGTCTTAAATTATTTTGAAAACAAGAAAAAATAGAAAAAAGTTGTTTGAAAAAATTATTCCTATCAAAATTTAACACAAGTAAAGGTGTATAATGAAATAATTTTTGAAAATCCAATATGTTTAAAGTTCAATATTTTTTCTAATATTTTATCTAAAATGGATGAACTTTATACCATAAAACATGAGTGTGTTTTGAAACCTAAAATTTTAAATTTTGAACCGGAATGAAAGTGTGGTTCTAATTTAAAATACTAAACATTCAAAGACTTTCTTATACCGTCTAAATTTCATTAATGATGTATAGTTGTATTTATATCAGTTTATAATCACTTAGGAAATTATATTTTTTCTTAAAATGTTTTTCATTCGGTCGTATATTTTAAATCAATTTGTAAACATATTTTATTATTGGTTAAACAGTTCCTTTTAATTTAATTTATTTTCAATAAATTTACAATATAAAAAAAGCATACAAAACATTTAAAGGTAGCTATAAAATGTAAGTACTCAATTTGTGAACTTTTCTTTGAAGATCGTCCAACACACATCATCGTTTATCATGACTTGTGATGGAAATTGTCCAACCACAACATTCTAAGAATAAGGAAGATGATTACCTAAAGTTTTGTTGAGAGACATATCGACACTTATAGGCCTATTTGGGCTTTTTATCTTTTGTAGACCTATTAAAGAGGATAACTCTAGAAGGAAGAAATGTACATAGCATATCAAAGAAGACTTCCACACTATGAAAGAATACTAGAGTCTTTGTTAGAGGACTACAAGAAGACTAGAGTTTAGGTGGCTTCAACAAGACCAAGTTAATATCTTTTCAGGTCAGATTTTAGTTTAAATAATTGTATAAAGTAGTTTAGAATTTTATTCAGGCTATGTATTGGGACTTTATTTAATTTTGGGAAAATAGAATAGTGGGTGCATATAACAATAGAATGTGTGCATATTGCAAAGTGACTCACCACTTGACATGTGAAATATGGACGTGGCATGAGAATCATGAACATCCACATGACTCTTCGAGAATGGAGAGGACACCCACCAATTAAGAGATGACATTTGACAACCTCTTATTTGAGAGGAATATCTCAAATGAGAAGAAAACACTTGTCAACATCTCATTTTAGATGATAATGAGCATGGAACATGTGATGCCACTTGCCACCTTGCCAATGGAGATGTTTTAGGTTAAAATTCTTATTTTAGACATCAAAGTCTCCTGTAAATAAGAGTGCACCTCTCTTGTATTTTTTTTAACTTGGACTTAGTAATGAAATGCTGCTCATTTTTTGTCATTCTATTGTCATTCTATTTATTCCTAAGTTCTCTCTAGGTTAGTCTCCTTCAAGACTTAGCCTAGACTATTTCCTAGTGAGAGTGACTCAACTTTTCAGTCTCACAAATTCCTAACCGCACTTCAAACCATTGAAATTTCTCTTGAGTTTCTAAGAATGCTTTCGCTCCTCAACTCCCATTCATCATCCATCAAAGAAGAAATTACTAAGATCACTACTAGAAAAAGAGCGTTTTCCATCAACTTAAGTATCGCTTGACACATTATAGAGCTTTCATCGTCTCTCAATTATGTTAGCTTTCTCTAACACTTATGTGTTTAGCTTTACTCCATGAGTTCTTCTATGTGCTTCATCTAGCTCATATATTTGACATTATTTAATGTTTTCAACTAAAACTTCATCTATCATGTTCACTCTTGTCATCGTCTAACAAGTTTTATCTTGTTCTTTCAACGTCTAGTGAGGTTTGCTCATCTTTTCAAGATGATATTGACTTTGATTGTAGTGTTTGTTCATTAATGTCTTTTGATCTTATGTCCAGAGTAATGTTTGACATAGTCTTAACACTTTCTGTAACATCATCTTTCTTTCTTTCCAGTACATAATCTAGTGTACATTCACTATATAGTCTAACACTTGTATTATTTCCATTTATTTCGTCTTTCTTCTTAAAAACTGTATCTGTAATTTCTTTTATTTTTGTTGATTTAGTAACTTTTGCGATCTTAATAATGTTGCTACAAATCATAACACATCTTTATAATTTCTTATTATTAAAACATATTTAGAATCTCTCGTCATGTAATAGTATAGAGAGTTAAAGAATCATATAAAACTAACTATCTTAACGACGCATGATAAATTTTACTTTGTTGTACTCTCTCAATTATTATATTAACATAATTAATTCTTTTTAACTTAGATCAATCACATCTAAAAATAACTTTCCATTTATTTATTTTCTTTCAGTGAAACAATATGGAAAAAAATTGTCCAAGTAAACACGTGTAGAAATCTAACAATAAAAACAAAGTAATTTTGAAGACGGTCGGAAAGAGTATTATGCACGCTACCCTTTTTCTCTTCAAATATTTTATAGTCATTATGTGACTCTGAATAGGTCTAACTTCCCCACTTGGAACAAAAGTTTTAAATTTTAGTGTTTTAAGAATTTTTGTGTGTGTTGCTGTTGTTGTATTGTATTTTTTTTTCAAAGTATCAGTTATTCAAATTTGCATAAGTTATTTTATATTGTATCTCAAAGTTCTATATTTTAGTACCTTTTTAATATGTTACTTATTTATTTCTTTGTATCACTATTTATAAAATAACTTTTAATGATTCTTTATATGAAATTTATATTTTGATTATTGTTTTGTATGTGCACAAAAAATACTAGATTAAATTTATTTATATAGTTATATTATTTATTAAATTTTCTATAAACAATAACTATGTCAAAATTTCCTAAAAAGGTATAACAACTCTTAAATAGTACATATATTTCTCTGACTATAATGATTAGTATTGATTAATTTGTCTCTAAGTTGATGGTATAATCAATGTAATTTCTCCATATTTAGGGCACCATAAAAAGACTTTATATATTTGATATTAAATGAAAAATAATATTCTTTAATATATTTACTCGGTGATATAAAATAGAAGATGAAATTCTCTTTTATAAAAATGAGATTCTTTATTTTAAAATGTGTTGGAATAGAATTTTTCTTTAAAATACTTTTCTAGATTATTTTAAATGAAATTCTCTTTAAAAACATTATTTTTAAAACAGCTTTTAACATGTTTTAGTTAAAGTAATTTTTATGTATTTTTTATGATGATGATGATAATTTTACTATAATTTTTTTCATTATAATAACTATATTTTTAATATATAAAAAAAAATAAACCCTAAAATGTAGAAGTTAGTGTTTTATATTTTTTGAAAACTATTTTGTAATGAACATAGGAAATTGTTTTCCCAAAACCTTTATTTCTTTCCTCTGAATATTAATTAAAAAAAATAAATCAAACATTAAAATTTTCCAGATTTTTGAAAAAGTAGAAAATTGTATTATCCATGCAGGTAAAAAAACTTGGTAGAAAAAAAGAGAGTTAAAAGGTAGAAACGGTTTTGGGTAGAACTTGAGCGACGGGTCTCAATATTTAAGGCGAAGAAGATCCGTCATTTTTTCTTTCTGTGCTGTTCAGAGAAAGAGAGAGTGAGAGAATCTCCTAGAAAATTCTCGAAGAACCATTTTTTTGTGCTTTTTTTTGGTTTTAGGGTTTGAGAACTGGCACCGGGCAGCGATGTCGAATCATCACCGTTCTTCCTCTAAGAACGGTCTTCCACCTCAAGAACTCCTTGACGATCTCTGCAGGTTTCTAATTTTCTTTTTTATCGTTTATTTTTTCTCGTTTCTCTCCAGAAAATGCAGGAAAATAGGGCATTGAAAGTTAGGGAACTTTTTAGGTTTTTTTTTTTAATTTAATTCTTGAATTGTTTTGATTTTCTGTTTTTTTAGCCGGCATTATCAATGTTACACATTTACACTTCATGCCTCTAATTAATCGTACCGTCTTACCTAAAGAATTGCCAATACTGTCAGCTGGTGACTGTGGAATCAATTTTTTAATAATTATTATTATTATTTGATGAATGTACGGGTTTGAAGGTTTTGGAAGATTTTCGCTTTTTCTGCCTTCAGTGTAATTTTGGATTGTAAGAATGAGTTTGAGTATGATAGTAAATTAAGCTTTAAGCAGCATATGATGGTTTATTTTCTGTTGCTGAGTGAGTCAATTATTCTTACTTCACTGCTATACAGTTTTTGTAAGAGAGTGTTCTGCTGGATATTTGTCTTTTCTTAATCATGGATTACTCACTATCAGCATAATGAAAGTGTTTTTTGCTATTGGAACTGTTCGTTTTTTTTATAATTTTTTTAATTCCAATAATATTATAATAGTGATGAGGATTGAAATGAACTGTTATTTATAGATAAACAGTGATAGGTTTATTATATTCTGTGATGCTGCGTTCTCCAACTCTGTAACATTCGAAGTCATTGCATTCACATTCCTTCCTTTTTATTGTTGACTATAATTTTGTCTTCCTATGTTTATTTTGTTCCTTTCTTATGAAAACACTTTTCATGTTGTTATATTGCAGTCGCTTTGTGCTAAATGTGCCAAAGGAAGATCTTCAGTCTTTCGAAAGGATCTTGTTTCTTGTGGAGTATGCACATTGGTTTTACGAAGATAACTCTGTAGAAAATAATCCATCTTTGAAATCATTGAATCTGAAGGAGTTTACTTCTTTATGTATCCTTAATGTAACTTCTTTGTTTTCAGTCTTTCTGTTTACAGTTGCCGAATATAAGTTTTCGATCTTGTTCCTATAGTTTATGAAGAATTCTTTCATGCTCTAGTTTCTTTTCTATTTTTCATTAATTAAAAAGGTAATAATAGTAAGCTATTTTGTTTGATTTTGAACATGGGGATGAAATACAAGTATGTGAGCCGAGGAAATGAATTGTCCATGGAAATTCATTCCAATAACAAAAACACCCAAGTTTTTTTTTCTGGGTAGGATCAGGTTCATAGATCAAACAATGCCATAATTCTTTAGTGAATATTGTGCATTCCTAACCTCAGATTTTTAAAACATTAAACATGGTTGGAATTTAGTTGCTTCTCAAGTCATGTTCAATTCTTGTCCCTTGCCATCTCTTGTAATATATGAACCAAATATTGGAAAACAGGGAAAATGTAAATTTACAGTGTAGTGCACACTCCAGTTTTGAGGAAATCTACATATTTTTTTGTTATCTTATTTTATGTCTAAAGATGGAACTTAATGTTTACATTAATTGGAAGCAAAATGCTCGTGGAAAATTATCTCTGCGCGATATGACACAAAAAGATGCTGACATGCTCTCATCTGGAATTCCTGTGCTACCCTGTCTCGTTTTTTTCACATTAATTTTTATGTATTACTGGTTGAGTTCATCATTGAGGGTTGTTTTTATGTTCAGCCCGTTAGCCATGCTCAGATGCTTGCTTGTGCATGGACACACGTTCAATGATAATTATTTAGACAATGTAATGTTTGAACCATGTTGTTCTCTGATTACATTATTTGACCCGGTGAAAGAAGGCTATTGTTATTTAATTTACTTTGTAGACATTATTAGGCACAATTGTTTAGGCTTTATATAAATTAGTGCTAGTCATCATTATTGTCATTTTCTATCTATCAACTTCAATGTATATATTTGATGCCGAATTCCTTAACATTTAGAAGTGTTTAACAGTTGTGATGTTTTGAAGCCTTATGTGGCCCATATAGATGATATTTTTAAGGACTTCACATCCTATAAGGTTCGAGTTCCTGTAACTGGGGCAATAATTCTTGATGAAACATATGAAAGGGTAAGCCAAAAATAAACACTTTCAGCGGTTCTTATTGCTTTCTGTAGTGTGAAAAAATTATTTGATTACCTTGTTTTCTGGTGCTCTGCTTGTCTTCTCTATGGTATGTCATGATGTTTAGTTACTGTAATCAGTGTGTATAAATGTGGTTACTATCTGTAGGATGAATTCCTTGTTATTATTTATTTTAAAAACAGGGGGGCTAATAATAACCATTCATACAAAAGATATGAAAGCTAACAATCAATCTGGAAATACATATGGCGTAGAAAAGGAAATAGGATTCCTAGAAAATCTCCTATTAGTTAATATAAAAAGCTGTCAGTGGCATTTCTTTTATCGGGTCATTAAACTTCAGCCAACATTTTATGCTCCAAGGTTGGCTATTAGGAGGATCAATTTCCCAGCTGATTGATGTTAAAATGATTAATGCCTTGTAGACTTTTAATGTGAGGACCGGGAAAGCCATAGCCTGTAAGTCATAAGCTAGCAAAATAATTCAGGAACTCCTACACTGGGAAGATGAAGTATCCTTTCTACTCAGTATTGTACATGCAGTGACTTGGTTATGGATGATCTTCATTATTCCACTTGGTTAACTTCATTTGAAAAACAGAATATTATTGTTTCTATGAGAGATATAAAGAGGTTGTTTATATTTAGCTTTCACCTGACATCTAAAGCTTTAGGAGAGAGTTGGTCCATGTCAAAATATCAATGCCTCTGACCAAGTAGTTAATACTAAGAGTGCCGTGCCCCTATTCTTATAATATAAACCTGAGTTTCAACAGTCAACAACGCACACCATATATGCTTCGACTTCAAGCCAAAAGGGCTCTTGTATGAAGGGACTTACAAATGATCATACTCATACACCAACTAAAAACCTGCTTTAAGAGAAAGTTGCTCCACATCATTTTTCAAAAGGTGATCTTGAAACTTTGTATACTGGAAGTAGCCTTGTTCAAAGGCAAACAAATTAAAGCATAATTTTGCACAGAATTTTTTAGGGTAATGATATATCACAGTTAGAGATGGCATATATAATTCCACTGACAATCTTTTCAACTCTCAACTGATACAATAGTTTTGAAGATTCTTTCGGAGTTACGTGTTATCTTGAGCCATGTTTTTATGTGCCTGCTGTTGACAGTGCTTGCTAGTAAAGGGATGGAAAGGTACAAGTTGGAGCTTCCCCCGTGGCAAAAAGAGCAAAGATGAAGAAGATCATGCATGTGCCATTAGAGAAGTAAGCATCCTATGCTTTCTCAGTCTTGTTTTAGTTGATCATTTTTTCCTTGTGGTCTTGGATTGTAGGTCCTGGAAAGATACATGCCTGTAGATTACAAAATTGATATGCTTCGTTAAAATATTAATCGGCTAATTCATGTTTTATTACGAGTCTTGGGCTTAGTTTTACCTGTTTTGTTTTTGTGGTGAGTGCAGGTCATGGAAGAAACAGGTTTTGATGTTTCAAAACTTCTTAAGAAGGATGAATACCTTGAAGTTATCTTTGGGCAACAGAGAGTGAGGCTTTACATTATCGCTGGAGTAAAAGATGATACATCATTTGCTCCACTTACCAAAAAGGAAATCAGTGTATGTGATTCTTTACAATTTTGCTTATTCTAAGTTTTATGTTGTTGGCGATCCCACATCTATCTGAAATTGATGAGTGATATGATTAAAATAGAATATGCAGGTTGGGGGTAACCCTCCCTCTCGAAAATTTGCTTTTGGGGTTCAGTTAGAACAAAATTAAAAAATTCTATGATATCTAATTCTATTCTAGTAATTATTGTTAGGTCTAGCAGACCACCACCTAGTGTTTGGATCACATGTAGGTGTTTAGTCTTGCAAACTTTCATTCTTGAGATGTCTTGTGCTCGGCGAGGGGGCATCCTTGATCTCACATCAACTCTCACTTCTTGAACTACATTTTAGGGTTGTTAGGTCAAAATTTAAAACTCAAAAACTTGGTGCTTAACATTAGAGTTATCTTTAATACTTCTACAACAGTTTTAGGTAAAATAAGAAATTTCATTAGAGTATAACGGAAAAGTACAATATGCGGATGAGACGTACACCACTTTTCAAATAGTTACTTCCTATTTCATATTATTCGCTTTTGAACTGCCTGACAAGAAGATAAGGATAAAGGAGGAAAATATTAAGATTTGGAATCATAGACATCATATTAGTAAAACATTTTTTAGAATCCAAACAAAACTATCATTATTTAAAATACAAAATACACTAATTTGAAATTATGCATTTTCGTGTAGCCAAGTTTGTTGCAGTTGCAGCTCTATTTAGTATTTACAGCCCATTTAGTTTCAAAAGCATTGACCTCGAATGTCATGTTGTGCACATCCTATCTACTACACTGCATTCTTTTTGTTAGTGTACACCACTGTTGCTTCTAATTTGAATCTTTATTACTTTTAATTCTGGATTTATATTAATTGAATTTGTTTGGCTGAGAACTTTCAATGTGATTGGTTTTCTTTGTTCTTGGTTAAATTTCACGGTAAAATTATCATCATGTGATGGGCAACTGTAGGTGATCAAAATACTGAGAAATTGTTATTTGTGCAGGAAATTGCATGGCACCGGCTTGATGACCTTCAACCAGCAACTGATGAAGTGATATCTCGTGGGATCACTGGCCTTAAGCTTTATATGGTGGCCCCTTTTCTGGCGTGAGTACAACTGCATATGATTTTGATAGTTTCAGTGAATGCCCCATGTATTGTCGGAGTTAAAAAAGATTCACTGCCTTCATGCAGATCATTGAAATCATGGATTTCCACACACCAGCCTGCTATGGCTCCAAGACCTGATTTGCCTCTTAAAGGTTGGCTCTAAACATCAGTTGTTATTGTTTAAATGCATGAGTTCATATGATGAAGTTTAGTTACTCAATGCTTGACTGTGTTGGGATGGGTTAATTTCTCATTATGTTGCACATAGTACATAATGTACATTGTCTTACAGCTCCTAATCTTGACCACTGATTTTAAAATTTGAGTACATTTGGCTTGAGAAGTTTGATTGTTAGTGTTGCAATTTGTTAGCTACAATATTTTGTAGATTTTATAGCTTGGAAGGTCTTTCGGTATAAGATTTGTCAAGTGATTCAAAGGGAAAGTCAACTATGGATGGCTTGTATAATGTTGCTTATTTAAAATTTAGTACTGCAATGCATACATTTTCCTAACTACACATTCTTCTTACATTAGTCAGGAGTGCTAACGATCCTTTTACTCTTGTTAAGGAATTTGCGTGTGGAAAGCAAAACACAATTCTATTGGAAGTAGCTCCACGGTAATCGATAGCCAGTCAGCAAAACCAGAATCTTCAACAAAACCTGAATCTGATTCTCACGCCCCTGATGTGGGGCCTGGCAAGAGCTTTAGGAATTTCAGATTTGATACTGCCTCAATTTTACAAGCAATGGAAGCTTCCTTTACTTCTTGAAAGTTCAGCAAGCTTCCTGTAAAGTTTCCTGTAACTGAATTCATTTCCCTAATTTCACCTGAACCCAAAGCTGGTATTGTTCACTCTCCACTCCAATTATAGGATGTTGCTGTACATCTTGTTCCTCGAGTTGTCTGTCTGCTTGAATGAGTATTATGTACATTATGTATAGGAAGTATTTTGTACCTAAATAGTATTTTCTCAGTTAGTGTGGCATTATCTGTAAAACTAGAGAAAAAGTTCAATGTAAAAGTTATGGTCCTCCTTCCATTAGACAAAGTGGCTTCTTCATGATTGCAGCATGGATCTTCTCCATTTCCTCTCCATCAAGGGCTGAGAGGTTGCAGTATGGCTGGAGGGAATCCAAATTCACTTTATGGCGACTGTGCAACTCACTCATACATATCCTTAAACACCAACGAAAAATATGTCTTTAGGCCTAAGGTTTTAGGATCAATATTAGGTCATTCTTTTCCTTGTGTCTTTTTTTAATATTTCCTGTCTTAAACTATACTTGTTTTTCAAAATATCTTCATGGAAGCATGTTTCCTTTTATTTATGAACGTACAACATAAATTAGTTTATGTTTTGTACAAACAATTAACTCCAAAGGAAACTTCTTTTTGTTTAGTTTTAAAAAAAAGTTAATACAACATTTTTTCTTAGGTGTTTAATACTTGAAAGCTTGATTCCATTGTGGTAATGAATTACATAACAAAAAACTATTTGTGATGTGTAGTTAATTCAAAATACAAGTTACTTATTTGAGAAGCTATCTTTTAAGAATAGTTGAATTAATTATAATAAAAAGTCAGTTCTTTAATGCTCAAAGTCATTAAAAAAAAGAGTCCAAACCCTTTATTACTTAAGTTCGGTTTCTTTTCAATAGTTGTGATATATTCAATAAAATGTTATATACAATAAAATTTATAGACATATTCAAAAGTTGTGATATATTGTATTATAACATTACATGGGTTAAAGATTATATAAATTATGAGTGCTTATGCTCTATGTATAGGTGTAATCGGTTTTCTATGAATCCATCAAATCCCATTCAATTACAATTTTGTGCTTTGAGTTGAGTTTTGTTTAATAAATTATTAAAACTAGGTTAACTAACATATTAATGAATTAAATCTTACTATATAATAATAATATTTATTTAATATATTTTAGATTAAATTATACTGACAACTCCTGAATTTTTTTTTCGATTTCATTTGTATCTCAATTTTTAAAAATTGTTCAAAAGCCTCCCTTTTATTATAAAAATCAATACACTTACCCCTCCCTTCCAAGAGAAGCGTTCTTAACAGGGAAAAAAAAACAGCGTGTAAGTATATTAATATCAAGAGATATCAAAGTAAATTATTCTTTATTTTTAAGTATTTTTTCCTACTTTTTTAAGATTTCATGATCCAGCCTAAAATAGGCTTCGGATTAGATTGCTTAATAAAATTAAATAAGGCAGTTTTTTCCTGCACCCCACATTTTTCTCCCTGCACCCCACAAGGTTGTGTAAAAACAAAATTGTCCCTCTATAAATTGTACATTTTTTTTTTCTGTATTTCGGATTATGAAATTCGGTAAATTTTTGGATTGGCGCTTCCGGTAAATTTTCAGATTGGCGCATCCGGTAATCTTTCAGATTGATGCTTCCGGTAGTAGATGAATAATAGTGTCAATTCAAAATAAAAAGATGCAAAACATCCATAATTGAAAAAATCATTCTGGATCCGTCAATCCGTAATTCAAAATATGCATTCCGGATTCAGAAATCCAAAATTAAAAGAAATCATTCCAGATCCACCAATCTGTAATAGAAATTAGGCTTTCAGATTCAGCAATCCAGAAATCAATAATTTATGTAAACTTTGCTTCCGGAATATCCCCTCATCCGGAATGAACCATGATTCATTTCCGGATTGATGAATCCGTAGTACACTCCCAGATCCCGAAATTGTGGGGTCAGTTTCGGAATTTACAAAATCGTGGGGGTGCAGGAAGAAAAATGTAGGAGTGTAGGAAGAAACTGCCATTAAATAAATGTAACCGAATTATATTAGATAAACTCAAATCACTTTTACTCATCTACCAAAAGAATAACGCTAATACACTTTTTTTTACTGGTTAAAAACTCGTTAACCTTATCAGTTGTGTTTTAAAAACGCTAATAACGCTAATATAACTTATGATAAAACTTTCTTATTTTGAACTTTCTATTACATATTTAAGGGTATATACGGACAGGATAAACGTCTTATTATGCCTTCTAAGAGCGAAAAAGAAAAAGGGGGGAAAATGAAATTAACCTTTCTATATGTTAAGCTTAGCTCATGAATCAATTTGTAGAAGTTATTTCTTAGGCAAAAAATTAATTTTTAACATATATAAACTGACTTTAGCTCATAAAAAAAGTAGTATTACTTTTAGTTTTTACCTAAAAAATAATTAATAGATAAATTTCCTCCAAAACTCCAATGTCATAATAATTTTATATTATAATATTTATGTTAACAACCATTATCTTATTCCGATCATTGTCTAAATATCATATCTTAAGTATAGATGATAATATTTTTATATTATACTATTAGTTAAATATTCATATTAATTAACATAATGAAAGTACGCTATTTCCATAAAATAATATTTTTTTATTTTATTATAAATTTGATATAATGTATACTTCGAAATATTTTAAGAAAAAAAGTATACTTTAAGATATAATGTAGGACGAACAGTCGAATACACAGTACAGAAAATATAATAATTAAGTGTAAAATATAATTATAATGATTGATACTTGAATAAAAATTACATAATTTAAAACTTCTAATTAGTTTTCTATCTAGTTTCGTCAAATATGAATTTTCACAGTACTTGAAACAATAGAATATTTCATGTTATACAGAATAGCAAGAAATCGAGTTTTCGCTATATATAAAGTAGTACAGTCCCATGATCATCTAAAAAAAAAATACTAATAATATATACTTATAATTGAATATTTTTTAGATTCTGATATTTTGAATTTATCTCTTTATTTCTTAGTGTTTATAACCTGAAAAAAATATGTTTTAATCTCTATTATAAATACAGTGAAAGATTACAGCCTACTTCAATTTTGCTTTGTTATAATCACATTTTTTTTGTTTCGAAGTAGTTATTTTAGCAACATTCATGTACAAGACATTGGGATCAAGAGACTAAAACAAGACCTTTATTTCATATTGCATGCACTCAACAGATCAATATTAAACTTAAAAGATCACACACAATGAACTCAAATTCAAGGGATTAAGAACATATTCAACTCAAAAATACTTTTTATAACTCATTCTTACATACATAATGAACCAAACTGTTTCCACTATGGAATGTCAAATAGAATGATATTTGAAAAATAAAAAGCCCAATTTATTGAGAGAGGAAAAACATATGTTTTAAAGATGAATAGTTGTGGGAAGGTCACTAAAGGAAGTAATATGCAGGTTTAGACTACCATCAAACAGAAATTATTTTCATTGAAGACATTTTACAAATTGGTCTTGGGTTTGCCATTTCCAGTTACCGTTCGTGTCACCGTCCTCATGGTTACAAATTCTTCTGAAGCCGATGGGTGTATGCCAACCTAGATTAAACATTCGGGTGAAGCAATCAGAAAACATAATAGCAAAATACGAAGGAGTGAATAAGCAGCAGAAGGAGAAAACATCTTACAAAACTGTCTACAGCTATTTGTAGTTATCGAACATTATAATTTCTAAATAATCTTTATACCCACACTGCATTTTCCAACACCACTCAAAATGTTGTCATTGTTGAGCATATATTTAAGCCAGGTGATTGAATAATTTCCCTTCCAGTAAAAATAACCCACCACTGCCCTCAGAAGGCAGGAGAAGAAAACACAATAAAAAAAGCTGTGAACTTACCGTGCTATCAAACTGTGCCTTGGTAGCTCCACACTTCAATGCAATAGCAATACCCTATTGATAACCGATATTAATATCACTAATGAATAGATAAAAAGAATTAAGAACAGTAAAAGCACTGAATAAAAAGCCTTGTGTTGGGAGTTGAGCCAAAAACAAAACCCCATCCAAAAAGACTAGTCCATTAGGAGAGTACAACCACGTGAGATTCCTAACATAAAGGCTTAAACTTGTTTGACTTTGATACCTTTGATCTTATTGACAACTTGACATGCTTGGTTAGTTTTGAAACTCAGTATTAATCACTGATTATGGGTGTGTTTTTAATTTTCAGCGTTTTTCTTTATTTTTTATCATATATACATGGTGTAATATAAAGTTATTCAGGGTTAGAGAATGTGGAAAAGAGAAAAATAGAACTAAACAATAAAATTTAATAATTTAGACTTACGTTGTGTGATGTCGTGTTACAAAAATGAATGCACTTATACAATTAATACTACTGCCAGACTTCTAAACCAAATTAATTAAGGAAATGTATCATGAAATTGGAAAATTGATATCACACTTGAGAGGATATCTAAGATATTCTAAACTGAAATACTTTTCAGATACTGCAGCAACAACTGTGCACTAAAAGGAAAGTATAAAGGTTTCTTTCTAAACAATAGACAATATGAAAACAAATACACCAACTTGCATTTTATATCTGGCTACCAGGGTGAAACCATTAGGATACCTGTATAATTTCAGGTGCATCAGGTCCACACATCGAGGCTCCGAGAACCTTATCTGTCTCAGCTTCAACAATAAGCTTCATAACAGTTTTTTCTTGTCGCCTATGTAATAAAAAAGATGTAAGATGTATATAAAACATTTTTCTTTATTTCCATATCATATCTGTTATTAGGGGATATTAAATACCTTCTATTTATTATATTGATTCCCTTTTTCGATATAAATAAAACACTCATACTGTCGCAAAAAACATGCTGTCTCAGCTCAATGTTTTCTCTTCCCTAGAGTTTAACAAATGTTTTTAGCAAATAATCTACATAAGAAAGTTATGGCGCAACATACATAACTAATAATGGGTCCAACTATAATTGAGAGTTAGTAGCTATAATGGAGGCTAACATAGATCCAGATTAACAGTAACATTTTGATTCTTAGAATCCAAAAAAACAAAGATTTGCAATGGAGTAAATAAATAAAACATACTGAAAGGATTTAAAATATGCATAATATTTTCTATAGAATCTACTGTTCTGATCCAAGTTGTCATGAATTTTGCAACTCATTGGTTTGAAATTGTTAGAATAGGTAGTCAATAGTTGTATTGGAAAACGGCTATATGTTGTACCTAGGGCTCTAGTTCTTGTTTTTTTATCTTTGCTCTTCCCTCTAGTCATTGTATCAGAATTCTATCAATATAAATATGAGAACATAAGAGAGGTGTGATTAAGCTCTCTGATATATTGTCTTTCAAGTTGGTATCAAAGCGGGTTGATCTCCCTCTGTTAGTCTCAATCTTCTCTAGTGGAGTATCCACCGTCTACCATCACAGTTTTCTTTGGTAACACCGGATCTAGAGCGTCTCTCTAGGCATTCGCAAACCCTGCTGGTCCCTGAAGCAGAATCTGCTTTATGCGCAGCCACCCGTGTAGTCTTGGTTTGTTGCTACTAGGTGTGTGACATCCTGTGCCGCCTTCCTTTCACCAGAATGACATTGCTCTTCCTCCATAGGGCACGGACTTCCTTATCTTCGTTTGGACTGCTAGTTCTTCATTTCTGGTGTGGTTGAAGGTCAAACCTAGGTTCTATTTGTTTCTTATTGACTATTTCTTTCCTGCTGGTTTCTTCCGACAAAAATGTCTTCTACTAGACTTGTCTGCTTTTCTAGAACTCCTACCATTACTTTTGAAAAACTATGGGAAAAGTTCTCTCTTAGTCTACCTTAGTTGAACTTTGGTTTCTTGGCCAAGGTTTCCCCGATCACCTTGAACAAACTGGAAGTAATGTGCCATCTGATCAAGCTAAACACAGGAAGAGAACTGATTTTCAGCTCTGTGCATTACTGTGGTAATCTATGGAACCCAAATTATTGGGTACTCTTAGATCGTTTAAAATGTGCAACTCCTTCTGGAAAAGCTCAAAATGTCTTTGCAAATGATATTCAACGCCTTTATGACATTGCCAATAGGCTTGCCTCTCTTGAACAAACAAAATCACAACTTGATAACTTTTATGGAAGAAGCTCAATTTGCTGTTGAAGAATTAAAGATGTTCTTGGAGGTTGAGTCATAGGACAAGATCAAGAAGAGGCTGTACAAATTCTATGTGGTGATGATCCTCCAAGCTATGCATCTAGACTTTGAAAATGTTAGATATCAACTTTTAATAGGTTAGGAAGTCCCATCTATGGAAAGCTTAACAACACGACTCCTTTGGGTTCCAACACTTCATAGCAAGAATGATCAAGAACTTGCAAAATCTTCTATCATGGTTTCCACACGTGAAAGAGGAGGACACAATGCTAGAGGAGGACATGGTAGTAGGGGACGTCCTCAATGCAAGTATTGTGAGAGAATGGGTAACATTCAAGAGAATTGCTTCTCTTTGCACAACCTTCCTGACAAAGACAACCAATATATCCAAAACTGAAGCTACTGAGCCCAAATTCTCTTATTACCAAGAATATTTGAGGATGAAATCTAATAACTTGGCACAATCATCTACAAATACCAGTTTGTCAACATCATGCATCTCACATTCCGTGGAAAGTTAAAACCATGAATAATTGACTCAGGTGCTCATGATCACATTTCCGGTAATACCTATTTGTTCTCATCCCTTTCTTTTCCAAAAAAAATCCTCATTTAGTAACTTTAGTCAATGCTTCTAAAGTTTCCTCCAAGGGGGTCAAGTTTCCGTTTCTCCTTCCTTAAATTTATTCTTTTTGTTCCCTTTCAATCTTATTTCTTTAATTCAATTAACCAAATGTGGTACGAGGCGACTAATTGGAGGACATGAATCTAGACTTTTATATTATTTTGGAACTAGTCCACATGTGTCTTGTTTTGCATCTCTATCTTCTAAACTTTTACAGGATCTTTAAGGACATTCTCACTTATCAAATATGTATGCCTATGAGTAAGTACTTGTATTGGAAAACTGTTATATGTTGTACCTATGAGTTGTACCTATCTCTATTCCTGCCAATCGAAAAAAAAAACTATCTCTATACCTAGGACTCCAGTTCTGGGTTTTGATCTTTGCTCTTTCCTTTACTCATTGTATCATAATTCTATCAATATAAATATGAGAACATAAGAGAAATGTGGTTAAGCTCTTTGATATATATTGTCTTTTTTATTTATCTTAAGTGAAATAAAGGTAAAGTGGGTGAAAATTCAAGTCACACTTACCCAGAGATGGTATTTTTCATAGGATTGAAGCTTGATGTAAAAATCAACAGATCACCTTTGGTTTGCTCTATTGCCTCCTCCTCACTGAGACCAACTACAGAAAGTGGTGGAATGCTGCAAAACCATCGAAAGAAAGAAACAAAATGGTTAGAGATAAAATTGGGAAGGGAATATAGCATCATAAGTTAACCACTCAATTTTAAAATGCAAAAGAAACAACACCTAAACACTGCACATGCAATATTACTGTAGTCTGGCTTGCTTGTTTGCCCATTAAATACTGTTTTCTGCAAAAGACATTTGTGTTAAACAACAACAAATAAGAGCACCATTTGACCAATCAACAGCTGACTGGACCAACTCAGTCCACATGATAAATATGTATGCTTATCCACAAACTATCTGAATACTTACAGCAAAGCATGATGCTTCCATCAGGGCCACAGGTGTAAGATTCATTCTGTTTGTGACATCACCCACAGCCCATATAGTAGGTATGCTTGTGCGTGAATACTCATCCACCTAAACCACAAAGGAATGCAGAACATTTAGAACTATGAGAGTCATAATCATTCTCTAGCTCTTAAAACAATTGTTCAATTCAATATCCAGTCATCAACAAAAGCATTTAAGATTATATAACCTTAAATATCAATTATTTCTCAGACATCTATGTTCCTACTCAAGTAGTAATTAATAAGAGAATGCTTTATTAAACAAAGATTTTTCCTGTAAAATAGTACTTCCTTCACCTATTCAAAGGCATGTAAACATACTACTGCTTTAACTTATACTTGGAAGGGAATAGTTATACAAATTCCTTTATAATCGGAGCTCTCTAATGACTCGGCACACCAGCCAGATTTAACTAAATTATGGCATTTGCAGATTGGTATTCAAGTAGAAAAAGTCTTATGTTTGTATCTAGATAACCCGAGCCCAATATTTACTATTATAGAATCACAGTGGATCCAACTTAATACAGATCCTGAAATGAGAACGACTTGTTTTTTTAAGACTTCAAGGAATCAAGTGATTAAAGGAGAGCTATGTCAACCTTTATTGCTCCAGCTTTGTCAAGCTCAACACCTACAGCTTCTAGATTCAACCTCTTAGAATTAGGAGCCCTCCCTGCAGCAACAAAAAAATAGTCGAGAAGAATATATTTTCAAGCAAATATTCCAAGAGATGTGTTCTAATATTTGTCTGTGCACTGTTTTTAATATTATGTTAAAATTCAAAAAAATAAATACTCTCTGAATATTATGTTATAATTAAAATTCATGATGAATTTATTTTTTAAATATATAAAATTTACGATTAATATGAATAATTTAAATTATGATACAAGGTTAAATTGACAACTTTTAAGACAATCAGACATTTAATTTAGACAGAGATAAAAGAGGGTAGATTCAAAAAGAGAAACAGTTAAGAAAAGAAGAGCAAGTATAATAATAAAGATAAAGGGTAGTTTGAGATGGTTGAAGAAAACAAATTTAGCTAGTTGTGGGAATAATGTATCAAATATATATCCAAGGGAGAGAAGAGAAAATATTGAGACGTCTGTTTAAGAGACTCACTCTTAAATTGTGTATTCTAATATATAATGTAGCAGTGGATATGTTAACTATCATCCTCTTAAAACACTAATCATTTTAGAAGTCTGTGCTTGAGTTGTAGCTTCAGAGAAGTACTAACATAGTTATCTTCATGACCTTGTACTTGAGTTTTCAGCATATTATTATTAATTTATATGTTGAATTTTAGGTGTTGTGGTTCCAAGTAAAGCAATCCCCAAAGAGGTCACAAATAAGACGACTTTCCAGCTTGGAATATATGCTATATATGCTCCCTAATTACATATATAAAAGGGTTAAATAAGTTTCGAATACCTTTAAAAATTGGTACCTCCAATTTTTTTTCAATGTTTTTGATACTCAAAATTTAATAAATATGCTAATTTTGATAGCATCAGTGTCACATGCTAGCATACATGCAAATTATCTGCCTAGGATTGATTACATTTCAACACTCTTAATTCAAGAAAAATAAAGTTACTACCAGAACCAAATTAACATATTTATTAAATGTTAAAGTTTTGGAGATGCAAATTTCAATATAAGCCAATTTTAGAACAAAAACTTATTTAACTCCATTATAAATAGCATTCATATGTGTGCGTCTAAGACACAACATTAAGATATTTCTTCTCTGTAGTATCCTTACCAGTGGCAAATAGTACAACATCGGCAATCAGCTCCTCGCCATGATCTGTAATAACTTTAATGCCATTTTCTGTTCTGATCAACTAAAAAAACGAAATTTGTTAAATTAGCTAAGCCCAAAGCTAAAAAAAAATGAAAAAGTTGTACAAATGTTAGTTGCAAACTCCAAAAGGGAAATACCTGTGTCAAATTGGTCCTGGGGTGTAAATTAATTCCCCTGCCTTCAAGATTTCTTGCAACTACAGTTCTCATTTCATCATCAAAACCTCTGCAACAGAATATAACCCAGCAGGGAGTAATGTATACTACCGATAGAAAAATTGATGCTAACAAAAACTAAGGAAAAATGCAACCTATTAATAGTGAGTGGTATAGGAAATGTTCTATAAATTGCCCTGCCTTCAAATTTTCTTGCAACCACTACCACACGTATATGAAACCAAATAAACTACTAGCACTTCCAACACTGAAAGCAACTACATTACAGAAATAAATCATTAAATCCTAACTGTTAAGTGGGGTTAGCGTGGATTTGTTGGATATTTTGCCAGCAATTACTGTGAAGGATATCATTTTCAGGCTTCCAGAAATAAAAGACCAACTGGTTCACCAAACCAACACGTGAAGAAATCCATGCTACCTTAAAGAGCTTTTCTGTATTTAACTTTATTAAACAAAAGGCTGGATAGCATTAAGTAGAAATACAGAAAGAAACTTTAAAATAAACTCCAAAAATTAGACATAAATTTAATGAGTGAGAACATTTTACTCACGGAAGAATAAATACATTTACAAGAACATACGGAAGTATGAAACTGTTTCCTGACTCTAATTTTTCTAATAGTACAATAACTCCCACAATTGTAAATGGCATATTATTAACCACTATCAATTTTCCTACAGTTATAAATCTCATTAAATCATAGTGACCAGTCTCAGTAAACTTTATTTAGAAAATTATGACTATTGAATTTTTTTAATTCAAATACATGTTGGGGAGGAAACTTAAGTATTATAATTAACGATCTGAGTTAAATTTCTATTGCAAAAACCAGTTCTAAGAAAACAACATAGGTTAATGCGATACTTGTTTGATATAAGAGTAGTTTTGGAAAATTGTTTTCAAAATTAATATATCTTTAATTTTTAAAACCAAAGTATCAGAACATCTCTAACTTGCCTTGATTTTCTACTTTCAATTTTGTATCACTCGCTCTTTCTTATAGTTACACATCTTCTCCTAGTTCTGCTCTCTAAATATTGTTTTATCAAACACACCGCTATCTCTTCTCTTTCTTTTTTTCTCCTTCAAATTCATTCGCTATTCCAACAACCAAAAACATACTCCGTTCTCATTAAGGTATCACCATATCTAACTACTGCCGCCATGTTGATATGGGGAATCTAAAGATTCATGCTGAGAGTTTAGCATTCTCAAGAATGCAATATTCCTTTTTCGTCACATCTCATAAGAATTCCCTGACTAGGATTTTTCACATTTTTCAACTTGACAAAAATTGAAAGTTATGGACACTTAAGTCTTTGTACATCAAAATTCAGAACTCAAATATGTGAAGATCCACACGGTCTAATCTTAGACAGTATAAGTATACTGGCCAACTTTTACTGTGTTTTGATGATAACAGATAAGATTAAATTTTGAAGTAATAAATGGTTAAATAAGAAATCATCAAGTAATAAAATATATATTGGAATTAAAACAACTTAAGGTAATATGATTTTCTATAGACAAGAACAGACCATCTAGTGTCTATACAATCTATAAAAATCTTTCATCAACAGTCTTATCTAGCATCCAACGCTCTGTTATTGAAAATATTTTAAATTTCATCTGAGACCAGTACTAAAATAAACTGAATATTGGGCAAGGATCAAAGCTATTTGCAATAATACTACACCCTCTAAGATATGAAGATAACTAGATCTGTTTCAAAGATAAAAGAATGTCTCTACAACAAATACTTGTCTAAAGCCTATAAAAGACAAACAACAATAACCATAACACACGATTGTTCAAGCAAAAAAGAGTCTTCGTGAATTATCCAAACACTCATACAATAGCATAAGCGACCTTTTGTCAGACCTTCTAGCATTTGAGAGAAAACAATTGCAATATCCTCCACCTAGTAAGTTTAAATCTCTAATCTCTAAGTTGTATATCCTTTCTACAAGAATAATTCTATAGTTATCCTTCAAATACCTTTGTTGGTAGCAAAGAGTGATAACTAAAGAATACTTGTGAAAGTTGGAATTGGCTTAGTATCAAAGAATACTTGTGTTCTAGCATTTGTGGGGAAACAATTGCAACATCCTTTACTCAGTGAAGTTACAATTCTATCAGGAGTGTTTCATAGTATATTGTCTCTACCAGAGTTGTTCCCATAGTTATCCTTCAAAAGCCTTTGTTTGTGGCTAGGAGTAGTAGCTAAAGAATACTCATGAAAGCCAAAAGTGGCTTAATGTAAAAAAATACTTAGTGTTCTTAATCTCACGAGGATATTAAAAGGGTTTGTCAAGAGTGACATTATGTACTCATGTTACTCATAAGTGCAAGCAAAATAATTGTTGTAATCAATTTGATTATAATGGAACCCTTAAAAGAGTCCATTTTAAAGGACCGAGTTAGGGTGAATCAATATAAAAAGAGTTTTCTCTATACATAACATAATTAAACATAGATTCATAATTCATAAAATGATCCAAAATACATAACATAATTAAAAGTAGATTCAAGATAATATTTAACATAGATAAACTATCCAAGAAAATCATTCACATTAATCATAGGATAATCATCTTCCTTCTCCAAATGATCTTCATTTTCATTATCATCAATTGGAGGAGTGGAGCAGTGGCGCAAGTGAATGGAGGCAAAACACGTGTGCGAACAGTGGTGCAACGACGCGAACAGAGGCACGAGCGGCGGCGAAGTCGCGAGTTGCACATGTTTTGAAATTAGGGTTCTAAGTTTTCAAATTAGGGTTTCTAGGTTTATTTGGGTTGGGGTTTCAGTTTTATTTTGGCCGAGTCATGGATCGTGGAGGCCTTTAGATCGTCCGATCCAACCCATGAATCGCCGGATCGCTCCGATCCGAACAAAATCTGATCCACCCCACGATCCGACTCGTTTTCTTCTCAAAAGATCGTAAGATCGGAAGATCGGCGATCTTGACAACTCTGATCATAGCTCAACTCGTAAGAGTAAGTGGTATATGAAAAATAATGTGATATATGAAAAATAACATTCAATATATAAAACAACTAAACATATATTATAATTCATAAGATTGATGCATAAAATAATTAATAAATTCATAAAAATTTAATACAAATAAACCTTCCACAAAAAGCCTTTGTATTAGTAAATAGTGGTGATGCCGTTATAAAACAAGGCAACAAGAGCAAAAAAAATAGAAAATAAAGAAGGAACAAAATAGATAAGAGAGAATAAAGAAGGAGCAAAGTAGATCAAAGAAAATAAAGGAAGAGTAAAGTAGATCAAAGAAAATAAAGGAAGAGCAAAGTAAATCAAAGAAAATAAAGAAAGAGCAAAGTAGATTAAAGAAAATAAAGGAAGAGTAAAGTAGATCAAAGAAAATAAAGGAAGAGTAAAGTAGATCAAAGAAAATAAAGGAAGAGCAAAGTAGATCAAAGAAAATAAAGGAAGAGCAAAGTAAATCAAAGAAAATAAAGAAAGAGTAAAGTAGATCAAAGAAAATAAAGAAAAAGCAATGTACATAAGAGAAAAAAAAAGGGGGCAGAACAGAGAAAATATTAAGACAAAAACAACAACGGTGATAGCGAGTGGGAGCGGCGACGAGCAGTGGCAAACACGGTTGGAAACGAGCGCGAGCGGCAACAACCGCAAGCACTTGCGAACGTGAGTAGTGGCGAGCGCGACGAGGCGAAAGCGAGCGATGGCAAGCGAGACGAGTAGGAGGGCAACACGCCTACTGTTAGGTTACACATAGAGGGGGAGTTAGTTAGAATTAGAATAGTCATGAGTTTGCTATTTGATTTGCTAGTTAGATATAAATAAGAAAGAAGGAGAGGGGAGTGTGTAATATTTGTGTAGATTGAGCTTTAGTTCTGTGAAGGGGAAGCCCTTGAAGGAGAGAGTGCCCTCCTTTTTCTTGTTCTTTTCTGTCTATTCAAGAAAAACCTTTCTTTTCTTCTCTTTATAATTCTTGGTTCCTAACAAATTGGTCCGACCTGCCGGATCTGAAAAACAGAGAGTGAGTAAGAAAAGATGGAACAGAGAATAGTGGCAGTATAGAAGTTTATCAACGAACAGGGGAGATGGAATTCGGAAATGAGAGCGGAAATTCTGGGGTTGAAGGAAGGCATGCTGGACCTCAAAGAGATAAAAGAAATGTTGTTGGACATCAAGAAAGGGGACAAAATGTCTGAGGGAGGAGAGAAATCTGTTAGAACGAACACCAAGCCTTCTGGACTTGAAAGAAATTAAAGAATTGTTGCGGAACATTAAGAAAAGGGACAGAATGTCAGAAAGAGGAGAGAAATTTGTTAATGATGAAGAGAAGAATACCCAAGATGTGGGAGAAGGTTCAGATATGAAGAATCACACCCTCTACAAAAAACCAACAATGAAGTGAGATTTGCAAGAGAAACTGAAATGATAAGGGCAGAAGGGATGCATTAATAAAAAAAGTGAAGACTATGTGCTGTAATGATCTTTTTCTTGATAGGCCAATTATAGAGCTAACTAGTAAGAAAGTTGAAGGTGGAGATGCAACCAAGCATCATCTTTTCCCAAATTCAGATTTACTTCATATGCATAAGAAATCATTGTGGGATCAAGATTTGATAATGCAGGTGGCTAGAACATCAATGACATCAGAATCTTGGAATTTCAATTTACTGGGTGCAGAGACTTTTATACAATACCCCCTCTCATTCCCACCACCACCTAAGCCTCCAGACCTGAATTTGCATGCAGTAGCCAATGGGTTCCCTCCCTATGATAGACAATATCACAATACTTTCAGGAGAGTAGATAAAGATCATGGTGTTGA
>Ga0123342_1000389_pt1 | contig 67791 bp, 44 predicted proteins | sample Turbeawhitnodule_FD_89960 | JGI IMG/M metagenome (GOLD analysis project Ga0123342, IMG submission 89960) | Root nodule microbial communities of legume samples collected from Mexico - Turtle bean Mexico white nodule | ecosystem: Host-associated > Plants > Roots > Nodule | place: Mexico: Nepantla... | reverse complement strand
TTATACATTTAAAACTGTTAAAAAAATGAAATAATATATTTTTAAATTTTTAAAATAATGAAATAAAATATAAATCTAAGAATAAAATTGAAATAATATTATATGGCAGTTAGAAGAGGAATCACCTTTATATATAGGTATAGATATAGATATAGATAATAAATATAGACTAAAAGAAGATATTGTATGAATCATGATCCAGAGTGAGAAATAAGAAATATTATATTAAAAGAAACAATTTGAAAAAGAAATGGACAAATTGAATACATTATGATTCCAATATTCCAAGACCGAAACATTTGGTATTTACTATGAGATTAGGTAAAATTGTTCATATCTCCACAAGGTAATTCCTCCACATTACACTCTCCTCGTCCTTAAAGAAAAATAACCACTTTTAAAACACACCACAACTGCAACAAAGATCCTTCCATTGTAGGACATAATGCAAACATCAACAAAAATCTAATTCTCGAGTTCACACCTAACAAAGTTGCTTCCGTGAAATTAACCCCAATCTTGTCTTATTTGACGCCCATAGAAGTGGGAAATCTCTGCTGGCAAATGACCTTTGGTCGCTAGTGATGAACTTGAGGCGGATCCCGTGATTATTAAGGTATTGATAGAATGCAATACGAACAAGAATGTTAGAGAAGCCAATTATACAATTGTGAAAAAAAATTTGGATTCAAGAAACCTTATTTGGTTCAATCGCAGGGATGATCTTGCTTATGGGACCATTGTGGTTTGATTGAATTGCTCCCAATGATCAAGGAAAACATTGAACATGTTTAAACAAAGTGATTAGGATTGTCTTCTAAATTTCAAAATTTGAAATTTTAAAGTTTTAATTTATTAATTAATTTATTACTATATTTTTAATTTAGTTAAACAATTTTTTTTATAAATGTGATTGCAATTATTAATTAAATGGAAAGTGGTGTAAAAAAATAAGACTGGCTTTCAAATTTTTTTAATCCAAATATTAATATTAAAAGACATAATTAATAATAAATATAATGAATAGATATTATAAACAATATATTATATTAAAAAGAATAATTTCTATGATAATAAGTAGATATTAAATTAAAAAGAACAACTTAAAATTGAGTAGTGTAATTTGGAATCTTAATATTCCTATACCAGAACAGAAATTTAGAATCTCAATATTATCAGATCAGAACAAAAATAAAACACTTTCGAAACTAAAATCCTGAGTGTGCAAAGAAAGGGAAATTCATTGTTTTAAAAGGAAGCTAATTAAAGAACTCTGAGACCACTTCCTACTTTATGCAAAACAATGGCTATAATTCTATTCGTGTTTCTTCTCGGTGTTGTTTCTCAAAACTTAGTGTACATGATGCCAGGTACAATTGCTCTCGCTCTCAGTTCAGAGAGTGACAAGCTGGCTTTACTTGCTTTGAAGCATAAGCTTACCAATGGAGTGCCTAATGCTCTTTCATCATGGAACAGCTCTTTGCATTTCTGTCAGTGGCAGGGTGTCACATGCAGTCACCGCCACATGAGAGTCTCTGTCTTGCACTTGGAAAATCAGAACTGGGGTGGCACTCTTGGACCACCTTTGGCCAATTTAACCTTCCTCAGAGGCCTCATTCTTTCCAATATCAACTTGCATGGTGAAATTCCCACACAAATTGGTCGACTAAAGAGGTTGCAGGTTCTTGACTTGAGCCACAACAATCTAAATGGTCAGATTCCTATACACCTTACCAACTGCTCTAAACTTGAGGTGATTAACTTGTTGTACAACAAACTCTCGGGAAAAGTTCCCTCCTGGTTTGGACTTGGATCCATGACACGGCTTAATAAGTTGCTTCTCGGTGCCAATGATCTAGTTGGTACTATTCCACCTTCCTTGGGGAATCTTTCATCCCTCCAAAATATCACACTTGCAAGAAATCATTTGGTGGGAAGTATACCACATGTTTTGGGTCGGTTGTCAAATTTGAAAGAGCTGTATCTTGGTTTAAATAATTTGTCAGGAGTAGTGCCTGATTCTCTTTATAATCTTTCCAATATTCAAGTTCTTGTTCTCGGGGTAAACCAGTTATCTGGTAATTTTCCATAAAAAATGCAACTTGCTTTTCCAAACCTTCGAGCATTCTTCGTTGGAGGGAACCAGTTCAATGGAACTTTCCCGTCTTCAATATCCAACATCACCGGATTGCAAGCGTTTGACATCTCCTCAAATGGTTTTAGTGGGCCAATTCCTTCCACTTTGGGAAGATTAAACAAACTTAAGAAGTTTAGCATTTCAGATAATAGTTTTGGAAGTGGGAGAGCTCAAGATCTAGATTTCCTTTCCTCTTTAACCAATTGTACTCAATTGAGAATACTTCTTTTGGATTGGAATGAATTTGGTGGTGTGTTGCCAGATCTCATCGGCAATTTTTCTACCCACCTCACTTGGCTTAGTATGGGGTTGAATCAAATATCCGGAATGATACCTGAAGGAATTGGGCAGCTAATCGGTTTAACTGAGTTCATCATGGAAGATAATTATCTAGAGGGAATTATTCCAGATTCAATTGGAAGGCTTAAAAATCTAGTAAGATTGGTCCTGCATGAAAACAAATTGTCTGGTAATATTCCTACTGCCATTGGCAATCTTACTATGTTGTCTGAACTTTATCTGCACACAAATAGATTTGTTGGAGGGATTCCCTTAAGCCTCAAATACTGCACTCGAATGCAGTCGTTTGGTGTTTCCACCAACAACTTGAGTGGGAATATCCCTAATCAAACATTTGGCAACCTAGAAGACTTGATAAATCTTGACTTATCCAACAACTCTTTCACTGGTTCCATTCCTTTAGAGTTTGGAAACTTGAAGCACCTTTCCATATTACATCTATACGAAAACAAGTTGTCTGGTGAAATTCCCCAAGAACTTGGAGCTTGTTCCGCATTAACAGAACTCGAGCTGGAGTCAAACTTCTTTCGGGGAACCATACCTTCGTTCTTGGGCCCTTTAGGATCCCTGGAAATCCTAGACCTTTCTAACAACAGCTTCTCAGGCACAATCCCTGGTGAACTACAAAATTTGAGTTATTTGAATACTCTGAAGTTGTCTTTTAACCATCTTTATGGTGAGGTTCCTACAGGAGGTGTCTTTAATAATGTTACAGCAATTTCACTCATTGGAAATAAGGATCTCTGTGGGGGGATACCTCAACTGAATCTCCCTGCATGCTCTAGGGTTCCCTCAAAGAAACACAGGTGGTCTTTTCGAAAGAAACTCATCCTCATCATTGTAATTGGAGTTGGAGGGGTTTTGATCAGTTCCATAATATCTATCAGCATCTACTATTTCAGGAAAAAGCCCAAATCATTTTGTTCGTCACGGTCTCTGCAAAATTTGTATTTGAAGGTTTCTTATGGAGAGCTTCATGAAGCAACCAATGGATTTTCTTCATCCAATTTAGTAGGCGCTGGAAGCTTTGGTTGTGTGTACCGAGGATCTCTTCTCCATTTTGAAAAACCTGTTGCTGTAAAGGTGTTGAATCTTGAAGCTTTGGGGGCGTCAAAGAGTTTCACATCTGAATGCAAGGCTCTAGAAAAGATGAAGCACCAGAATGTACTTAAGATCCTGACTTATTTTTCAGGTATTGATTATAATGGAGATGATTTCAAGGCTATAGTTTTTGAGTTGATGCTTAACGGGAGTCTAGAAAGTTTGCTGCACAGCGACGAAGAGCTCAAGTCAAGAAATCTCAATCCCAACCTTCAACTTTGGCTAAATATTGCTCTTGATGTTGCTAATGCATTGGATTATCTTCACCATGGTTCCGAGAAAACAGTAGTTCACTGTGATATTAAACCAAGCAACGTTCTTCTTGATGATGAGGTTGTTGCCCACTTAGGAGATTTTGGGTTAGCAAGGCTCCTTACTGTGGTCACGGGACATGCAAGTAGAGATCAGATGAGTTCGTTAGCAATCAAAGGAACCATTGGATATGTTCCCCCAGGTAAAGTGTTTTCTATCCTTCAAAATGTTTTACCTATATTTTTCAGTATTCCTTGTCGCAATAACAGCATAAGATATCTAGGTATGATCATTTGGTGATAGCTTATTACTTATTACAATGATGAGTAGTTGATGTTGAAGAGACTCTCAGGCAGACACGGAGGAAACAAGATCATCAGGGGATAATTGCATAATAAAACCATTGTTTAATCTCCTCTACTTTCAATCTGATTGTTCTCAAACTTCAGTGTTCTCATTAAAACTCATTCTAATAAAACCATAGTGTTACTTACTGCAAAGATGACACACTAATAACTAATAGAAATCCTATTAATATGACTTCTAAACAATTTTATAGCAGTCAATAATTTTACCGACAATATATGATCATACTCACATTTTGAAACCGCTTATTTTGTACTTGATATATCCTTCATTTGTATCTACATTGTTGTTGTTGCAATGGAACAGAGTACGGGGCAGGTGGTCGAGTATCAGCACAAGGAGATATTTACAGCTATGGAATTCTCGTGTTGGAGATGCTGACGGGAAAGAAACCAACGAATGACATGTTTGGTGAGAGTCTAAGCCTACACAAATTCTGTGAGATGGCAATTCCTGAAGGAATCCTTGAGATAGTAGATTCACGTTTGCTTGTGCCATATGGGGTCATGGAAACCAACATCACAGAGTGTTTGGCTTCCTTTGCTAGGATTGGAGTTGCATGTTCTGCAGAATTGCCCATTCAGAGGTTGGGCATAAAAGATGTGATAATGGAGTTGAATGCAATCAAACAAAAGTTGTCTTACTAGGAATCTAAAAATTTAACTGGGTTTGTCAGTAAACTAGATAAGTCTCACATTCATCTTTCACATGTTACTGTTCCATCCTCTATATAATAATCTCTTGTGCTATAAATGGGAATGACTTGAATTTGTTCTAACCGAGGCTAAACTATAACGAGCTAATTAAAAGAATATTTGTTTAGCAAACTTGATTACACCCACGAAAATCAACGACTCTGTTCAGATAACTATTGCTGAAAGTCACAAGCAACATCGAAAAGATTGGTTTAATCCACAAAAACCCAGTTTGATAGCAATTCAAGAACATAAACAGAGTTTAAAGTGAAATAACCTTTTCTACATTTTGTCACATCACACTGATAAACTGCTGTTTTTTTAAAGTGTAGTTGTTAAAGTAATATTATTTAATAGATTATCTTCTTTATATGTAAAAAAAATCTCTATAGTTATAAATTATTATAAATATCAGTAGTAGAATATTTACGAATAAGTTTCAGATGCACTACACAATTACTAATACTAATATAGTATTCAGAGTAACTAACATGTTTTCTAGTAAAGATGCATAATTATAATTGTACCATTTAGGAATACTAGTACTTTCTTGTCACTATCTAAACAAACGACTAATTAGAAAATAATTACCTCTTATCTATAAATGTCACACTCAATTTTTAGTTAATGTAATTTTTTATTTTAATTATTGTAAATAACAGGATGACATAGCATATTATTATGCGAGTATCACTTGTATACGATAGTTTTACTCAAAGAAGCATGAGATCATGTCATTACCATTAACTAAAAAAGTGAAGTTAATAATAGGAGAGAAAAAAAAACTAAAAAACAATCAAAATCAGAAAAAGAAACTGCTTAAAAACCAAAACTTAAACACTTATATTTTCTATTTTGCATGGACTAAAAAAATATTTAAGCAACAGCACTAATAATAATAAAAAAAGGATGTGATTATTTTAATGGAGAATGTTAAAGGAAGCAAGTTAAAAATAAACTAAAAACCTTCTATACTTTGAGTTTTAACACGTAACGAGGACTCACTTTCTTTTTCTCTATGGTTTTTAACGCAGTGACTTCAAACAGTATTACTTGAAGAAGTTATGATTAATGGCAGGTTTTCTTACCCTCATAGGTATGCAGAGAATAATTTATGAAAGAAAGCATGCAAAGAATAAAGAATAAGAAGGAACTATATATTGCTTGAATTGTTTAGGAAGAAGTACTCTGCATCTCTTTTATCGAAGTGCAAAGCAAGAAAGAAAGACAGATAGAAACTAGTCTGCATGGAAAATCATTTTTTTGAGAAGATTACGCTTCTTCTTTAGTCTGGCTTTAATCTCCATTATCCTCTTTTCAAATTCCGATACAGTTCGAAGATCATCGTAATCCCGGGGCTTCTTTCTCTCTTTCATGCACCGAAACATCTAAACAAAAATATATAAAAAAGATTGATTCTTTCCATTAACTAGAAAAGATGGCAGACATTAATATTGTTGTTGATGATGATGATGATACGAAATCGAAGAAGAAAACTTACGCAATAAGAAAAATATGATCCAGGTGGAAATTGAAGATAGTGCTTTGTGGAAGTGGAAGCTTGGTTCTCTGAAGCGTAGAGATCCCAACTCCAAGGAGTAAGAAAGGAGGTATCTTCCTGAAGAAACGACGTTAGATTCGAATAACATATATTTTCCTCCATTTCCTTTTCCTTCATAGAAGAATATGGCTCTTCCATTTTCGGGAGTTTCGCTTTCTTGCTCCTTACCGCTATACTTCACTTCTTACTTATATGGGACTCTTTTATATATTAGTTAGGTTTAATCTTACGATCCTGATACTTAACACTCCATACAGAAGAAAACACTTTTAACAAATAAATTAATTAATATTTTAACTATTTTCATTTTAATTTTAATTTTTAATTCAAAATATTATAATATTATTATAAAGGGTTTGTTGACAAAACTTTTTCCTTAATCTTATACTTTTTCATCTTTTGTTATGCGTGTTTGGAAACACATGGAACAAAAAATAAGTCTTATAAGTAAACAAGCCAACACTTGGAGGGTCAATAATAAAAAAATGTTTTTAATAAATATTAAATTTCATATAAAATTGTTCCTACGGGCTGAGTGGGATTCTTCAGCATTGTAGGTCTTTTAGTAATTGGCCCGGTATGTCTTATGAGAATATGTGTATTAAAATTATTTGAGAATATTTTAAAATATATTTATATAAAATATGAAATAAATAATTTTAAAGATGTAAATTATAGCTATTAATATATTAGTTTTACCTTTCACAAAGAATCATCTTGAACTCATAATTGGAATATACATAAACTTGATTTTTTTTATGAAAATGTTTCCATTGGTTGTGTGTAAAAAATTTAATAAATAGGAATATTGAACAATCTTTTATGACTGTAGTAGTAAAGTATGTTTCATTAGTATGAAATCATAAACAATTTTTAAGCTAATTTATAATTAAATCAAACTAAAAAAAACACAAAGTCATTTGAATGAAAATGCAATCCTTTTGTTCTGGCCGGTTGACCGGAATCGTCTTTGCGCGTGGCTTGTCCTCGCGAGCTAGAGCACCTTCGTCTTGCTCCGTCTGTGAGTACCTGAAAGAAGTGAACAAAGGAGCGCCCTCGCGGTCGTTTGCACTCCGACGATCAAGTTAGCTAGCGAGAAACATCAAAAAAACTACATTGAATCACTGAAACTATTTAACTACAACTGTGTTGCCCTAATTGCCTTGTGCGTGCGCCGCAAAGACAACTAGGGTCTTTCTCTGTGTATCTCTGTGTCTATTAGGTTAAAAAATCGGTCCCTTTTCAAATGCCCCAAGGTCCCCTTTTATACACCTCTAATCTTTAAAGCGCGTTAAAGCGCACTGAAAGCGTATAAAAACATTCCTTGGAACATTCGAATCTTAACTGAATTAATGCGTACCTTGGCAAACTTTCACTGAAACCTTTAATGAGCACGTGTGTCTTGCCACGTGTCCCTTTGACTTGATCGTTTATTTTGTGTAGAGGGACTCACAGCACCGTCACCCAACTTAGGGTTATTCTATCGTATGAGCCCTCTTTCCTGTGAAGTGCTTCTGGCTCGTGGGTTGATGTTCTGGGTGCCAACTCATGTGCCCCAATCACTGGTTACTTGCCCTGGGGTATATCTACCTGTCTCTCGTACCATGCACGTGGTTCTCCCTGGTTATGGCCCTCTCACGGGTCGTATCTGTTCCGGGGTCTCCCAACAGTGGCGTGGGTACTTCATGAGTTAGGATATCCCCTTCTGGTGCTAGACTTGCGGCCTTGAAGCCGTCTTTCTCTTCTCCTTACTACTGTTCTGGGCTGTCGAGGCCCGAAGCCTCTCCGGCGACGCCTCTCTCCCTCGGGCGATGCTTCTCTTTGGACGACACCTCACTTTGGGCGACACCTCACTTGGGCAACGCCTCCTATTGGCGATGACTCGAGCGGTCGACCTGCTGACTTCTCTTCTTTGGGCTCCTCGAGGGGCCCCCATTATGCGTTGACTCTGACCTTCGATCAACACCCGATGACGAGACGGTACACCTTTATAGTATTTAAAAGTGCAACAATAAGTTATAAAAGAAAAATACTACTAAAACGAAAAACTAGTGATATTTAATTATTCTGTCAAAAAAAAAGGTATACATTTCTACAATGAGGACTACAAATGGAAAGTAAAATACTTTTTTTTTTAAAAAAATAATTATATTTAAATAAAAGTATGATTTTTTTTAAATACTTTAGATAAAAAAATAAGTAATTCTTAAATACTATCATTATTCTGTATATTTATTTAATATTATTTAATAAAAACAATAACCCTAATATATATATATATATATGTGTGTTGGGGGCAAATGCCACGATGTTATTTTATTTTCAAATAAAATGTATTAATGTATTAAATTAAAAGTTTTATTATGTGAGTCAATTAAGAAGTTTCTATAAAATTTTAAAACTACGTAATATTCATTAAATAAAATCATATTTTCGTATAATATACTCTGTTTTAAATGGTTGTGGATAAAAAAAAAAGACGTTTCAACCAGAGATGTCACCCAGAAATTTTAAAAAATGCTAAAAAAAGTGCCAAATCATACGCTGCTAGCATTTCTCAAAAAATACAATGGCACATACCATTTCTACAGTTTTCGCGTGATATAACACCACTTGAAAAAAAATGAGTATTACAATATCAGCATATAGGTGATCTATCTAAATTACAAATAGCTTCCCTTAATGTTTATATCACTTCCGGTAACTTTACATGAATTGAAGCATGGTTAGCTCCATATAAAAATCCAATATGGCTGAAACTCAGGATAAGAATGGTGGAACAATTAAACAGTAGGGAAGAGGATTCCTGAAAGTGAGAGCCGTTTACCTACCCCGCACACTGGCAGGAGATTGACCACTTCTCTCACTGCCAATATCATCGTCTATTTCACTATTATATAAACAAACACCATTTGGGTTTACACTCACTTCAGAACTAGCATTACTGCTAGTGGCATGAGGAGAACCCGAGATACTAACAGTTCGGCTACGCGGAGGCCCAGACCTCACACTATACATTGAAGATGCTGGAATGTTCGTCATCAATGATGACCGTAAATTGCCTGGAACCCTTCGCCTTATATCCTGTTCAAAGAGAAAGGAAATTATTAGCAAGAGAAAATACAATTTCATCAGTTCCGATTAATTTGATTTTAATAGTAGGTATGAAATGAGATCAACGCCCTAAATGACAAACTCTCAAATATCTAAATAACGTCAAGACATAATGCATCCACAAAGGGAAAAGGCCAACACAGCATTTAAAAGTTTCTCTAGATCCAGTGTTTCAGATGCAGGCGCGTTGCAAATTTATTCTCGACTGATAGAACAAATGCAGAAAATGTGAAGAAGATGCATACCATATGCCTAATTGCCATATCCAAGGATTTCTTCGAGAGTGATCTTCCAAAACCAGAGGTATCTGGAGAAGAAGATGACTTGCCAGAAAGATTATGGGAAGAGTTCTTGTCATCCAGCCTTGGTGGTGCCAATTTTCGCATATTTATTACCCTCTCAACCATTTTTGTGCCCATTACAACAGGACTGACATTGTCATTTGCTCTGGAGTACCCACGATTAACTGCTGGCATAGAGCTTCCAGTTGGATGAGAAATGCCGTTGGATGAACGTCCTCTTGAAGGAGAGTTTGATTGCCGCCTTGGTCTACCAATAGAAGCAGGCTCAACAGAAGAGGATCGTGCACCGGGTGCTCCAGGCCTACCCCTAGTTGTTGACAGCGGCCTTTCTGGAAGCGTTGTCCTCAAATTGGGTGGCGCATCAAGTGAAAAGCCAGGCATCTCAGATGGCTTCCATGGTCTTGGGCTTGGCTTCACATTTGGTGAAGTGCCAGGCGATGTTATTGGCTGCCTTGACATCACAGGAGCTGACTTGGAGATTGAAGAAGTCTTAACTGACAGAGAAGATACAGTAGATACATTAGATGGTGTTGTAGGCCGCCTAGTTGGGGTTGATGCCCTTGAAGTAGGCCTCGATGCAGATAAGGTAGTTCTGGTTGTAGGTGTTGAAGATCTTGTAGTAGATCTTGAAGGTGTAGTAGATCTTGACAAAGGTGTAGAGGATCTAGATGGAATTGTGGTTTTAGCTGCAGGTACTGTAGTAGTTCTAGCAACAGAAACTGCAGCCTTAGTAGCAGAAACCATGGGCTTGGCTGAGGAAACTGAGGTCTTGGTAGTTGCTACCATAGCCCTAGTTGATGGTATGGTTGTCCGAGAAGTCGGTGTTGAAGGTCTAGATGATTTTGAAACTGTGGTCAATGTAGGTCGTCCAGTAGGAGTTGCAGATCTAGATCCCAGATTCCCTGAGGATGAGGACCTCCTAGTTCCCCCAACTGAAGAAGTCAACCCCGGGGAAGAGGCTGGTAGTTTAGATACTAAGTTGCTTCTTCCAGCTAGTTCTGAAAGATTCCCCGCTGATGAGGGCCTTCTGATTCCACCACCTGAAGAGGTCAACCCAGGGGCGGAGGCGGGTTGTTTAGATACTAAGTTGCTCCTTCCAGTATGTTCTGACGGAGGATTTGCTAACTACAATCACAAGGAAACAAATACAAGAAAAATTATTTTCAGACCATTACCATGAAAGAAAAACAACAAAATCATACTATTATGAACCATATGTTAAAGCACAAATCATGGATTACTTTGGACTTTGGAACTAACAAATAAATGCAGAGTATTACATTTCTATGATTTTGCCAATGTAAAAAAGTATTATCAATTTACTCAGTGAAACCGACAAAGCTGTTTTTATGAAAGAAATTTATGTAGAGAGAAAAGGGGTAAGGAATCCTCCTAAACAAAGTAACAAAACAGAAAAACAAACAATGAAAAAGACAAAATCTAATAGTGAAACCCCTTCAAAAAGGACCTGTGTTTCCTACCAAATGGACCGTGAAGCTTGGACACCTCTTGTTTGAAGTGTTACAATGTAGTCCACATTGCAAATTGCCACAAAATTTAGCCTCTTTACTTCTACCTAAATCATTAAAGTAATTAATCAATGTGGTCTAGGAACCTAGAACTAGGACACACCCAATATTCACCAAAAATGCCAAATATGGAATGCCATGAAGAAACTCCAAAAGGACAATGGAAAAAAGCAAGAGAGGATACTGAAAGCAACAATCATGTAATTAACAAATAAATTAACCAAAACATGTCATGGAAAGTTGGAAAACATCCAAAATAATGACATGCGGTTTGTAGTCCAGGTATGTCATTGCTACAGGGGACGGTGTATGAAAATTAGCTACTTATAATCAGGCACCAATAACTGAAATTATGCAATAACTCACAAAACATACTTAACCCATTCCTAAAACCATTTATTTCTGCTTAAGTTCATCCGGCATGATGAATAATAATGATATTGTTAACAAACGAACTTTCATCAAAACCAGGAGTTTACAAGGAAATGTACAATTTCATTGATGAATTACCATAAACCCTAAAACCAGATGTAAAAGACAAAATCTTCAAATTACCATAAAAAGATAAATTATTGACATGATCCAAAAAATCAAATAAAATTGCTTACTCTAGCTTTTAATGATGTGGGGCGTAAAGTTGGAGCCCCAAGCTGACTCATAACAGTTTTTGTTGATTCCATCTCCAAAGAAGGAAAAAGGGGAGTCCCAGGTGGGGTTAGAAGCCTGAAAAGGAAAAAAAATGCTAAGCCCCAATCTAAGCATTAATGTAAAGCTAAGTCTGGATTAGTGCATGTTAATTTATTTATTATTAGTTCATGCTTCAAACACACAAAGCATCGATGCAAGAACCTAGTTAAAGTCAGAAAACACCCAGAGCATCGATGCAAGACCCTAGTTACAGTCAGAAATCTCAGATTTGGATAAGGTTAATAACAAAAATAGCAACAGTGATACAGTCCTACTAATAATTTATGATTGAAAAAATTATTAGTATAAAGAAATATCAAAGAAAGGAACTACAAAGACAATATTTGGCAATATCAAAGAAATATTGCCAAATTAATTACAAGGCATTGTGAAGTTGTGCTTATTGCGAATGCAGATGAACCTGTGATTTCTAACAATTTGGCTTGTTTAAGCCTGGAAATAAGAGAAACTAGCCATCAGTTTTACAATAAATTAATTCGTTGTTATCTTCTAGACTTCAGTTATGGAAAATAGAACATGACACTTTATAAACCTAGTCAGTATCATAATGATGATATTAAAACAAGGGAAAAGCTATAAAGTGAGCATGTTTATTATACGAGGTCATGAAAAAATGTCAAAGACTCTGGTCACAGATGCCAAATTATCAAGAGTTAACGTTGTTTTTTATGCTCTCATAAAATTTTGCCAAGGGTATATATAGATTTTTGGTAAAGGAGCGAGTGAATTAACAAAGGCTTGTGAGAAAACACAATCAAGTAAGGGCATTCGTATTTACCATAATAAAAAGTGATTATGTTTATGTAATATGAGATGGAGCCTAGGCCACCATAAAAAAAGCAATTATAATCTCATCTGACTAACTAAACTCATTCTAGACAGTTTTCCCCACATTTTGGTTTTTTCCCACACAAATTTAACTCAATTGATCATTTCATATTAGTAATTGCAAAGGATAGTTATTGCTTCAAAGTTGAAGTGATATTCATTACAATTGCTTCCTCTGTGGGATTTGGATTGTAGAGCATATCAATTGCTCCATAATCAGAGCTGATATCATGTACGAAGAGTGGTTAACTTGTTAGTTTCACAAGAATATCCAGAAACTACATCTACAAGTTTTATCAAACAAAAAGAAGGAAGAAAAAAAAAACTACTCAAATGACATAGTTGCACTGAATAATTACAGTAAACACACAAAAGTTAAGCATTAAAAAGACGGTTAGAAAGATAAACAGGATATACCAGTCATAATCATTCTTATCATTCTCCGAATTGAGAAAATCATCAGCACCAGTCTTCCGCACCAGCGCCGCCATGGAAGACGGAACGTTAAACAAGGGAGAATTGCCTAGATTTGAGCCTGAAACACGAAACACATAGCGAGTGACAAAGGGAAACACAACATGTCACACCGTGCAAACGACACAACCGTCCGGCAGTTGTTGGCGCTAAAATTAACAAAACGACATCACAAAAAAAAAACAAGAAGTGTCGTCGTCGACGGTGTGCATACCCAACGCGGCTGCACCGTCAAAATCCTCTGCGGCGCGAAGCACGAGATCGCCACGCTCCTTCTCGCGGTTCCTCATTTCCAGGAACAACGCGAGTTCGTCGTCCCTGTCCTTGGCGCGCACAGAGGACCTGAGAGCCCCCAATTGCTGTTGCCTCTGCTTGAAGGCGTCTTGCATTTTGGATTCCGGCGCTATGAAGCTCCGATTCATCTCAGAAATGGCAACGACAATTAGGGATCGATGAAGCGAAGAAGAGAAAGAAGAGGGAAAGAGAAGAAGAAAAGCCCGAAACAAGAGAAGAACCTAACTGAGTTCCCTCGTTCACCTCAACAACCGCGCACCAACCGAATGCATCCTCGTGAACCAAAAATAGAAATTAAATCAATACTTAAAAAAGGTAAATTGAATAAAACGGGCTTTGGTTGGAAATAGTTGCGGAAATAACAAAGTGGAGCGCATTGGGATTCCAGAAACTTCGAATGAGAGTGATAGTGAAGAGAAGGGAGTGGCATTGAGATGTAATAAAAGGCAAGTTTGAAGATGGAGGGAGAGAAGAATAGATGCTGTGAAGCTGCTGCTGCTGCTACTGCTGTTCTTCTTTCTTTTTAATTTCTATCACTTAAAGCCTACGTTACACGGTTGATGGATTGGATGAGTTGGGTGAGTGATCACCGTTATGCCCTCTTTCTTTATTATTATAATATCTTCCTTTTTCAAGCTTTTGCCAACGTGACTTCGCAACTATGCACTCATCATTCATGTAACCTCTTTTCTCGGGGGACAAAATTTTAGTTACTAATTAACTAAATCATTTGCAGTTTCCAAAATAAGTTTCTTCTTACCATGTAAATTTAAGGCCTACGTTACATATAAGACGCCTATTCAACTCTGACACCCAAAAATCTTTTAGCATTTACTTCCTTCTCGTTAACGTCTTCAGTAGGTAACTTTTTTTCTGTTAAAGCAATAAAAGAAAAAACGCACAAAGGTAAAGTCTACCAAGAGAAAAAGAGAGCACCTAATTTAATAAAATGTTATGAGAAATTTAGGCGCTTAGTTAGTTTGATGCTTTCCGTTGGTATCAATTACCCTTTGTTCTTGTTTCATTAAGCATTTCTATAAAAGCTTCTCTCATAAACACTGGCTGAAATTTATTTTAATAAATAACAAGATCAAATTTAGTAAAAGAACTTGTCATCGATCACATTCATAAGTTTAACTAAACACATTCCACTTTTAATTTGAGTATTTGCATGATTAGGAAAGAAAAAACTTCCAAATACCCCGAAAGATGGTAATAGCGAATGGAGATGAATATACAACAAGAAAAACATATGATTGATTAGAACTTAGAAGTTATAACATTAGTTTTTTTACATCATAATTAACAATCAAATGTATTTAAATTGTCTTATGGGCAAAATGCAGATTTTGCAAAACTGCCCAAATAAAATCCACATTCGTTGAACAACAGGGGATGAGGATTAAAGAATGTACAATTCAATTGTCAATGGCAGATGACTAAGCGTCATCTGCTTCACTTCCACCATGTGCTTCATGGCCAACCCAATAATTGCAGTTATCAGGACCTGACACCTTGTACCTGGCCAGAAGTAAAAACATGTTAAATCCACCATCTTCACGTATTAAGAGTGTTTTCTCAGTTCTCGAACAACACTTCTCTTACCGTTCAAGTACAGATTTTCCTTCCTTGTACTTCTGGCTTTCTTCATGAGCAGTCTCCTGAAAGAAACCAATGGTAACTACTAAATTCTACGTATAAATTGAAAAAATCGTACTCGTGAAGCACTGTTATAAATCGTACATATTTCCAACCCACAATTGATCCACACCCCACACAGAAAATGTCAGCCACAGTATGCATCCCAGTGAGCATCTGCCTGTCCTCGTTTTCTCCAGCAGAAACATTTACGCTGTAAAAGAAAAAAATATATTAACTGCATCCATGACCAGAACCAACTATAAAACATAACGTGGCTAGATCTTTAGACATTCAGAGGCAAGAAGCCATGAATAACAAATACATCTCTTCTGCATAATACTTTGGCTCCAAGCTACAAAATCACCTAAATGTCAGTTGACGAGAGTGGCAGGAATTATGAATTGTTCTTGCTATGTAGCTGTGATACACATATGATTTCTATTGCCAAGTCATAAGACAAGCATGACTGGATTCATGATGGGCATGCAAAAAACAAGGACTACAATAGCAATGTGTAATGTATATACTCAGACAAGTTCTAGGACAAACAATATGTCATTAAATTTCTCTTAATTTTTTGGTCTTGTTTTTAGACAATTTAAGTAGCATACAACTATATTTCATAGTTTTATCACTAATTGTCCAAATACATTCATACAAATACCAAAAGAGAACGTTTATCTTAGTTATTTTTACCAATCGCATAATGATAAGGTTCCAAGATCAAGGATGACTTACACCTTACTGAAGAGATAAGCTTTCCCATGTCTGCTGTGGAAAGACTGAATAAAACACCACAAGAAAAAATAGTAGTCAGAATATGTATTTTATGGAAGACCAATAAAGAATACCCAGGTGTGAATAAAGAAAAGTTGGCCAAAGCTCGAAGGCTACATTGAAGAAGGAAAATGAACACAATGGCATAACTACTTAACACAACAATTTTTCTGCAACAGAGATAATCGAGTGGGTTCAAATTCTATGTAAGAGGATGGGAGCACTTCTGCAAGTCAAGGGCCAGGGAGACCCAAAAATTCTGCCACTTATACTTTATTTGCACATCTTATATTCACAAAAGTATGAAGAATCAAAATCCGAATAGCTTGGCCAGCCATTTATTTAGAGAACACCTTCCTTGGTTTCTCCTCTGGGAACACCGACAACCAGACAATTATCTACTTTCACCCTCTCCTTTTAAGCAAAGTCAGTATCTATTATCCAAGAATACGCAGCAACGAGTTCATTATTCAGAGTTAAACCAGCAAAGAAATGTTACCTCCACAAGCACTCGTGTCCATTAACTGTTACAATTTATAAACAAAAATACAAACACAATAAATTGCACAACAAGTATCTTCATGAATTACAGGATCTTAGATAAAGTTCATTTGCAAAAAGAATTGGTAAACAGTGATGCAATCCAGTCCAGGATTAAACTGTTAATCGCTTGATCGCGGGGACAGTGATACCACAACAATAACCAACCCTCCTAAAAGCTTTAACTAATAGCCATTAGGTGAAGGCTCATAAGTGGTTTTACATCTATGCCATAGCCTTGGCACATGATGTTGCCACCACGCAATTGGGAAAAAGAATTAAAAAAATCTTAATTTGAGCCAAGGGAATACAATACAAGTAAACAATAACTAAAAGATGGATATCAAATCAATCACTAAAATTAACAATTTGCACTCTCGAAATTGTATGGACAGACTATTAGAGGAAAAGAACAAGAAATGCTTGACAGGAAGATAAAGTGACTATTCAAACCTACATTAGTGCACGAACTCATCATCCAACTGATAAAATTAACAAGGATGAGATAAAAAAAAACAAAAACCCAGAACGAAGTTAGAAAATCACAAAAAAAAAAAGTGAGTCATGAAAGTAGGTGAAAGAAAGAAAACAAATAAAAGGACAACCTTGGAAACGATGTCTTCATAGAGAGCAAGATGGGTACGGCAGTGTTTGCAGCTATAGACCTTCCCCTCGAGATGGACCACAAACAACCTCCCCATAGCTCAATTCGGAAAATTCTAGGCTGAAGATCAACGGGGATTTTCAGATGAAGGGTAAACTAAAGACAGGACTCAGTCAAAACGAAATCACGCAAAGGTCAAATTGAAGCGGCGATGAATCTAGACATAGCGTCAATCGAGGAAGGAGAGAAGAAGAAGAAGAAGATTATGATCGTAATGAAGAAGAAGAAGAAGGAAAAGGAGAAGGAATCGTTGAAAATTACCTGAGAAGAGAAGAGAAGAGAAGAGAAGGAGAGGAATTGCAAGAAATGTGGAGAGAGAAACAATCAATCATCGCTTTTTTCTGAGAAAAGAGAACCCGACAAGACGTGTCTTCTTCCCGTGTAATTATTTATTTAATGTTGTATTACGCTTTTCTGCTTTTTATTTCATTTTTTGCTTAATACAATAATGAAATACTAATTAAAAGGGGAAATATTGTTCAAAGAGTAATATTTAATGTTAATTATTATGTTTATGGTCATTTCCAATGAAAAAATGTTTATAGTTTTCTTCGAATGTTATTGTAATGGAAGTGATTCAATTGGAAATAATCTTAAATGTTTTTAAAATAATCGCGATGAAATCAATGATCTTGTTAGAATATGCTTTAAATTGTGAAGTATAAAAAATATTGTTAGTATATTTTAAATCATTCTAATAATAATAGATTTTATTGTATCTTCAATTTTAATGCAAGGTTGCTTTGCTTGCTTGACTTAACTACTTGCAAGACAATTCTGTTCCAAGTTCTTTTCACTTTGATGAAATGTCACGGGATTATATTAAAACTTTAGATAGTAACTTAAGAGTCTATGACTTATTTTAAACTTTTTTTAACAGAGTTTAACTTTCTTTACTGAATAAAATAAAATAATTTTAAGACTGTTCCTCAATAGTTGTACCAACAATTAAAATATTTCTATGCTATACGGTCAATGGGTAGAGGACTCGTCCATATAGTTGATTAAGGTTTCCACGCATGGTTAAACACATTTTGGTCCTTTAAAGTATAGATTTAATAGTTATATTCACATTAATTAAATATAAAATTTCATAGATTTATCTTATTCTATAAATAGGTTTACCGAAATCAAGTCAAAGTATCTATTGGATAACATTTAATATCTTCAATTATTGAATATCGAAAAACTAATATACAATAAGCAAAAATAATCAATCATTTCATTTATACAAAAATTTGAGTTCGACTATCACTTATACAAAAAAAAATTGCTTGTGGGATTACAAAAGGATTTTTTATACATAGGAGAAGGCTTGAGATTAGCCACAAAAATGGGGAAGTCGATCACATGAATTTTGGGTTCTTCATTCGGTCATTTACTGACCTTTTATCGGAGTTGTTTAAGCACCAACTTGAAATCTTAAGCATGTTGAGCCATTATGCCTGAAAAGCATAAAAAAAATTAGTGAAGTTAAAGTTGACACCAACCAAAGTAACAAGTATACATACTGGTGAGATCCACCCAATGATGAGGAGACATGTATATGGTGACAATCTTTCGGTCAACTTCCTCAACAATTTGATCTAAAACCCTAAAAACCTCAAGGTCATCGACACTCATGGATGATATACGCCAACTTTGATACCATACAAGATCCCAAGTCCAATAAAAGGAAAACTTAGGCTCTCCATTGTCAAAGAAAAACCTATGACCCATTAGCTTAATAAATTTTTTGAAAAATCAAGCCTTAAAATTCTTGTACAAAGAGATAAAAGGAGCAAAAAGACATGACCCCGACTGACCGATTAGGTGATGTATATATTTTTTGCAATTGAATGAGATGTGATTATGATCTGAATGATGTAAGGTGGTTAACAAGATGTAACTTAATCCAACCTAATATGTTATTAGTGTGAGTATTGTGTCATGAAATATGTTAATAAGATATTCAAGTTTTATTGGTAGTCTAAATCACAAGTAGTGAAAAAAACTTATGAAGGTTCATGTCATTTATTCAAGATGGATGGAAGGAATAATCAACTGATATTTTGTAGATCACTAAAAGAAAATCATGAAATAGAAACCAATTTTTAGAAACAAAAAATAATTAATTGCTATAATGACTAAATTAGAGAGCATTTTAGAGATTAAATTTTTTTTGGTTTCTAAATTAGTTTCTATTATTGTTAAATAGTTTCTAAATTTGTATCTAATTAGCAATTAAGGTTTTTGCTACCAATTATTTAGATTCTAAATTTGGTAGCAAAAACCTTGGTTGCTAATTAGACAAAAAAAATTAGTCTCTAAAATGGTCTCTAATTTAGTCACTATAACAACTAATTATTTTTTTTAATCTAAAAATTAGTTTCTATTTCATGATTTTCTTGTAGTGGATGGGTTAAGAGTTATTTTATCATAGTGTATTAATATATGGTATAGTTGTAGTTGAAAAATCAATTTATTTTCACATGGACAATTTTATGACTAAGATTTATGTGAATATAATAGGTGTCAATTTTCTCTTCAAATTTAATAAGATTTTCCACAAATTTGTCTAATTATATAACTGTTTGTGCCATTTTTTGAAACCCATGCTAGGTAATGAAAGTGTATGATATAGTTTCTTGAGTCAAACATTTGTTTCTTCACATCATTTTTCAATTTTATTGAAAGTGTGATATGTATTCCTTATTTGTTTGTTAGATTACCTTATTCATTTGGATGTATTATGTAATTGTTATGACCTATATTACTTTTAGAACATACGACAATGCAATGTGCGGCAAACTAATAGTCAATAGCAAGAGTAAAATTATGTCGTTAATATTTGTTTTGAAAATAAATTTTAATTTTATTAACATCTTTAGTTGATATTAATATGCAGAATTAGATTACATGTACATCTACTTGTTTCATGCTATTTAATTTCATTTCTATAATGATAGAGAAGTTCTTATTATAATAAGGGTTAAAACATTAATTTTATAATTTTTTATTTAAATTTTAATGAATATAACATTTTCAACTAAAATAAGTAAGACGAGGATTCTTTTCTTTAAAATATAAAATAAATTATTAAAAACATAGGAGAATAAATTATTTATTTAAAAACTAAAGAAAAATGTCAGCGTTGTTTGTGAATATATATTTTAAAATTAAATAATATATTATTGTTATTTAGTATAGAGAGTGTTATTTTCCTTATTTCAATTTTGTATCAAAACAATCAACTATTATATTCGGCTAGAGTGTATGTGTGTTTTTCTTGAACCTGGTGCTTCGAATAATATGGCTGTGGCCCTTTAAGCGCATTGGGCCTAAGCTATATGCATGGCCCAATTTATACACGGGCCACTTTTATTATAGACAAACTTTAATTTATTTTCATTGTCAACATAAAGTATATTTAAATAAATACTTATATATAACTATTTAATTAGATTTATTTTATTCTCACATAATGAATAAATAAAATAATAATTTAAAATGATTAATATACTATCCATACCAAAAATCTATAACTTGAAATTACTTGAATAAACTAAATTGTTATCGGAGAAATCACCTATTATTTGATAACAATTTTATTGAATATTATTTTGTAAGTCCAAAATTTATAATTCAAAGAGTACTCACTTAATTATTATTCACTGATTTCATGTAGAAAGAAAAATGTAGAAAAGTGAAGTAAAAGAAAGTTCTTAGAAGTTTTGTGAAAGATACATGGAAGTAATAAAAAGCAATGGTGTGAAAGAAAGAGAAAGAGAAAGAGAAAGAGAAAGATGAAGATGAAGGTATGATGGGACGTGACGCAGCCCTTCCTTTTGTCACATGCAGTAGAGGTAGTATATGAACTGTTATGGCCCAGTAACATGTGTGCGATTTGGATGATGGGATATCATAAAAACTTCATCTGGGTCCAATTATTAAAGGTAAACCACTTTCCAAACCCATCATTACATTACTTTTTTTCTCAATAGACCTCCATAATAACCTACTAGCCTGTAAAGACTGTAACAACATTTCGCTGTTATCAAGTGTTTGATGTGAGAACTCAGAGAAAAACACCCATTATTAACACATGTTCATGTCGGACTATGTACCTTCAAATTCAAAAATGGAAAAAGCTTCGCATAATACCTACACATTACCCGTCTTAGCACCTTCTCTTAAGTAATGAATACACCATCATGGTCTAAGAATTTGTGTCTGTTAATCATGATTTTGTATTCTTAATTCTCATTTATTTAGCCTTGTTGCAAACCACATAGTTATCAACATTTGTAACAGATTCCCATGTCTATTTCAAATTGTTACCAGTTTTCTGTCATTAATGTTAATTTTTTTTGTGCAATTCAATGTCGGGGTTTGATTGTTGTGATACTCTTCGCATAAATGGTAGTTAGAATGAAAAACAATATTTATCTGCTAAGGAGAGGTGATCTAAGAAAATTATTCGTCTTTTTTTTTTTACTTCGGGTGGGTTGTTAAGATTTTATTGTAATTTTTTTAATCTTTGTGTCACTTCTTCGGTTTTCAATCTCGAATGAATGTTAAATGGGAAAGGTATCTGTAGAAGACAATCTGACGCTTAAGTCAGTAAAAAGGGTGTTTGACACTCGGATGTGTACAGTAACAATGACGTACCTTTCTTCTTGGAATGTGCGTTATTTATATTATTCTAATGAGCTTACCTTATTGGGTCTGATTAGTGGAAATGATATTACATAATTCTTAATGGTAATTTGGCTTCACTGACCTTGGTTTGAACGTTAATGGTTAAATGTGTCGGTCGGCCATACCATCTGTGGAATCTCAGTCATCTCAATCAGGAAGACCGGATCTCGCTCATCTCGGTCTCATCCTATACCAACACACCATCTTTAAAATCGAAAATCTTGTGATTCCAAATTCATTGAAGATGTTTAAAAGGAATCGTCTTTAATTTTGATCTCTTGCACCAATTCTCGTAAAAGGAAAGAGATGGCGACCATGGATGATTCTTTATGAAACTAGCTAAAGCTTTAGCCTACCCATTTGTTTTTTGTTTTTGTTCCTTTAAACAAGTGAGGATATCTAATAAAAGTGGAACCACGTTAAACTCTTTTTTTCCTTTTCAACTTTCGGTCACTTTCCATCAAGAGTTTGGAAAAGGAAAAATAGAGATTTCACTCCATTGATTCGACATAAGAAATGGTAAATAGCCGAGAGAATATGCTAGGAAGTGGAAGAACATTTGGTAAAATTGTAATGATATGTATAAGCTATATTTGCTAGAGAGAAAAGAAAGACCAAGAAAAAAATAATAGAAAAGAAAAAATTTAAAAGAGATAAATAAAACATGAAAAGAAATGTACATTATTTTATTTGAAAAATAAAGTATGAATTCATTTTATAAGATTGTTTAATTTATTACTAGTGTTTTTATAATAACTATTCTTTATTTTGTTATTGTAATAAAAAATAAACAATACAAACTTTTATAATTTATTATTAACACAATTTAATTGGAATTTTTTGATAAAAATGTATTCTATTATTAAGGTCTTAAAAAGATAACCTTCAAAATTATGGATGACAAAGTCGTTTTGACTTGATTGTTTTATTAAATTTATATTTATGTTATTTAGTTTATTTATATAATTACGCATTGATTTTTTTTATTAAATTTATAATTATGTAATTTAATTTATCTTTAACAAGGTATCGATCATCTTTACTAAATTTACATTTATCTCATTTAATTTATCCCTAATTATATGTTAATCATCTTTACTAAAATTATAATTGTCATCTTATCTCCAACAATGCACCAATCTTCTATATTAAATTTATAAATTTTTTATTTAATTAATATCTAGTTACATATTCGTCCTCTCTTTTTATTCAAATTTATGTGATTTAGTTTATCTTTAGTTACATATTGATCATCCTTTTTAATTTATATTTTTGTTATTTTATTTACTTATGATATATTGCTCCATGTCTAAGTATTTATTTAAAGTTGTTGCTTTGATTATTATATTATTTTATTATTTTAAACATCAACCTTTTATAATTCAAGGAAATATATATATATATATATATAAATATATAAGTAAAAATAAATAATTTTAATGAATTTGGTTGGATAAAAGAAAGTTCCCTAAATACCTTCCACTGATGCATAAAAGCTTAAAAACGATGACTATTTTTTACTGTAAAACGACGACCTTCTAGCCACCTTCGATGTACGTGTAGTCTTATGTCCAATAGAGAAGAAAACGGACTATTTAACCGCCTTCTTAGATTGAGACAAAAAGGGCGACTATGGTAAAAGTCGTCCTTATAAATTGTACGCATTCAAACAAAGAGGACGACTATTGTAAAAACCGTCATTTTACACCTCCCTTATGTAAAAGCATTTTGAAGCATATAAGAAGGCGCCTATTTACCATAGTCGTCCTTATAAAGCTTTGCACTGCATCTAAAAGGGTGACTATGGTAAATAGCCGCCCTTGTAGCTAGTAATTTTTTTTTTAGTACATTCTGTTTAATGCTAATTCCCATATAAATTGACTTGTTCAATTATAACCCAGCCAAGACAAATACATGAATTCAGATAATCAAATAATATATACTGATAAAAATGTATTACAAACACTAACAACATATTTCTTTACCTATATTCCTAACTATCTATCTAATTCCTACATTATTAATTAGCTATCCTAGAGTTATAAAAATTTAGGAAATATGTGACCCAAGCATGTCTCACATATTCTATGGAGGTCAAAGGCATTGCTTGCTCATCCATAAAAAATTGCATTACAAAATAAGGTTCACATAAATTAGTGTTAAGATAAATATATGTTAAAGAATTATAAAAATAATTTATCATCATGTTACTTGTTCCCAATCACTTTTAAGGTCCAGTCTTACAATGATAACCATCTATTGCACAACATAATAGTCACACTCATAGTTTCTTAGTTGTCTATTATACTATAATTCAATAGAAATTAAAAGTTAATATTTACAATAAAAAGGGAAAGACAAAAATTACAAACATTTAGTTTGATTCACTCCATATTCTGATAATTTAAATTGGATCGACCCTTTCAGATGTTATCGTTATTCTTTTTGTGTATTTCTTAGATATGTACTTGAGTTATGAGTAAAAGAGAATTTTTGTTCCAAAAATATTTTCTAAGATATTGATTTATGAACAACTTAATTATAATATATATATATAATTTTCTATTATGATATAAAATTATTATTATTGCATAAAACTTATATATTTATAAAAATTAAAAAAATAAAAATAAAAATAAAATATATATATATATATATATGAATGAGATTACGCTATACTTAATAATTTTCTCTAAAAAAATTAAATAGACAACAAAATTATTCTCAAATTTTAATTAAATAACTATTCTCAAATTTTAATTAAATAACAATTACTTATAATAATTGAGGTGTTACAAGTCTCATGAAGAAAAAATGAAAAACAAAATCAACAACAACAAAAAATCTCACAAACTTCATTTTAAAATTTTAAAGTTAAAAATTTAATAATATTTTATATAGATTTATCATGATGTCGAATTTTTTAGTGAATATCCTCAAACGACCAAACATTAACTTCTTTGTAATTTAAAGTTGGAAGTACAATAATTATTAGTATGTAATATTTAATTTATAACTAATAATAAAAATAAATTAGCGTGAGCATTTGTTAGAATATAATTATAATTACGACATAGAAAGTTTAAAAACTATTTGAAAGCTTTTTTAAAAAAAAATATAAAGTTTAAACAATGTATTATTAAAATATACTAAGATTTGTAGACTCACTTGTATGTTATCGTGCATTTATAATACTCTAACCACTCCACTAACATGTTTATAGACACATTTTGCCTTCTTAGCCTGAGAAAATTGAGAAATTAAATTATACTAGTGGATAGAATAATCAAAACAGCTATAGAAGAGCAGATGAAATATGTTTTGGAGATCTTGTAATAAATACAAATAAATTAAGGATAGAATAATAATCTGTAATTAAATTATATTTAAAAAATTAAAAATGAGTCTACGTCTTATAATAAATAAAAATAAAAAAGTCAAATGTTATGTATTTATTTCTTATAAAATTATCATTTTAAAGTTTTGGATTAAAAGTGTTCTGGTTACGAAGATGGAACCTAGAGAACTATTAACTAACTTTGTCTCCTTCTTTCCATTGGGCAGGTGACTAGAGCTTTGTTGTGATTCTTCTCGTCTCAATATTACTCATTGGTCGTTCAGTCTCAGGTGAATGCCGAATGGAGGTACCTGCAGAAGACACTCCGACGCTCAAGTCAGTAAAGAGGGGATTCGACACTCGGAGGTGTACAGTGATAATGACGTACCTTGTTATTGGAATGTGTGCTATTTATATTATTTTAATGACCTTACCTTATTGGGTCAAATTAATAGATTGAATCACACTTAAAAGCGTATTGTCTAATTCTTAATGGTAGTTTAACTTTACTAACCTTGATTCGAATGTTAATGATTTAAGTGTGAATCGGCTTAAACGTCGATAGAGAGTTCTCAGCTTAATCAAGGAGACCGAACGAACTAAAAGCTGTTATGAATTTTGATTGATGTCTCAATTGTGAGAGAAATCAATTCTTTGTATGAAAGTAAAGTAGGATGAAGGATTGAAAAAAGTGATGATATAGAAAAATAAAAATAATTGAATAATTAATACACAGTGATTGAAGCAGCATTCCCAATTTTGCAGATTCCTATATTCCGGGAGTGAGAGAAGATATCGTATCAACTAAAAAAATTCTGTCTCTAAACCACAAGCCTACCTACGCTGCTACACATAATGTGCCAAATTACATTTATTATTTAGGGAAAAAGAAGAGAAATAAAATATTTGGTTGAAACAAAAGAGAAATCAAGAGATAAAAAAATTTACTCTTTCCAGCAAATGTGCTTCATGTTTTTCCATCTTTTTATATTTGTCTTAGTGTTGAATAGTGATATTTTATTTTATACATGCAAGCTTGATTAAAAACCGATCTTATTTTTATGTTTAAAACTTGATATAAAAGTTACAATCGAAGGTTTTGAATCCAACTTTTGAAATTTTTATAATCGCTCAGCTGATGAAATTTCTATATGAATTGGAGTTAAATCAATAATGTTTTGAAATAAATTAAATATAATTAATTTCACAAAATATATTGATTTTGGATGTTGATAGCTCACCTTTCTTTTGCAAATTATTAACACATAACATAATAATTTTTAAATATTTTGGTTATTTAAACTACTAGATAGAAGAAGGTTTGATATTTTGAGATATAAGAAGAATATAAGTGGGTAGATTAGTTGGTGATGAAAAAAATTGTGTGATTTATACTAATCACTTTAAAAGCTCATAACACAACACTGTATATAAGTCTTTGAAACAAAAATATTCTAAACAACTTTGTATTTTTTTTTCTTTTTGTAAACTTCTTAAAAAAACTCTTAAATAAATGCAACTATATGTGTGCCGACATAGAAAGCGTTTTTATTAATTTATTTACAGGTCACCACTACAAATAGCAAATAATTGAATTCAGGCCAGAATTTTACTATTCTGTGTGATTTTATCAGGGACATAGTTGTCATTATCCTATTTCTGTTCTTGTATCGTCAAGAGTACCAAACGAAACGTTAGTGTCATGAAATCAAGTATCAATTAGGACAAGTCAACAACATTATCTGAAACATTGGATGAAAAAGTGTTTACAAAAGTTTAAATTAGACATTATAGAATGTTTATGATAGGTGCATTAAACCGTTTGTCAAGCTAGGTAGATGGATATATATAACGAAAATAATATATATATATATATATATATATATAAAATGAATATACTAGATAGAAAATAAAATTACTCATCATTATTTTCTAAAATCTTAGAAAATAATTTAACCACGATCATGAAGACTACTATTATTAATATGTGTAACAAATTCTAGAAATTATTATTATTACAAAAGTATATATGTATATGTAATATAATAATATTCTATCTTCTAACTAACTTATTTTTGGTATTCAAAACCATCTCTTCCACCTATCAAAATATATACGTGCAATATAAAGTTAAACAATTAATAAAAATAGGATAAATTAATGATTCATTTTGTAGTGAGTCACTTTGTTGCTACCCCTTATCAACTTGACTACCTATCCACATGGTAGGATTAACACTACTTCAATTTGTTCAATTTCACTATAGCCTCAAGGTATGTCTCCAATATACTTTTATCGACTCCTCACAACCTAGTACCTTAATCTACATGATCGGGACTACTAGCGAAACTTGAGATATCATTGAATTCGTTCTAGCATAGCTCACCATACTAAATGCAAGTTGTACCTCCCCGGGTACCAAGCAATTCATCGCACATCTTAGTAAATTAAGGGCACCAACTTTTGATTCTACTCAACCTCACACACAATCAGCAGATTATGGGTACCAATCCCCGACTCTACTTGACCACACATCATACCTCAAAGTACAAACGTATAACTATATAATACTATTCTAATTTTTCCTTGATAAGTCCAAAAACAACCAACAATTTTGATTGAATTTTGCTTGAGTGATAATCTGGTTACTTGAGTGAAAATTGGTCTGAATTGATTCTATTTCTACTGGTTATTTTCCTTGAGGAAAAATGTCATTTTCACTTGAGTTAATTTTTTTTGCAACATTTTTTGCTTAAGCGAAAAATTTCTCGCTTGAGCGAAAATTACACTGTCTTAAGTTACACCACTACAAGAAATTTGGTCATTACTTGTTGATAATTACATATGGATATAAATTCGTATGTAATACATGAAATACATACGAACTTTACATACAAAATTATATTCGTATGTAAATTTCTGTTACATACGAATTTTTTCGTATATAACAATATATAACTTTTGTAAAAAAATTTCGTATCAAAAATCTGTATGCAAGGGTAGCATGCTCATGTGGGAAATTTTTTGAGATAAATATGTATGTAACGATAAGTGAATCTATTTGTAAAGAACTACGTGTATTACATAGAGATTTTGTAAAGTTTTAAAAAAATAAAAATTTGAAATGGTAATGTGTGGTTTTGTATATGCGCCAGAATTCTCAGTGCATTCCCTCCTCTGTGAACCCGAAAAAATTCTTCCCTAAACTAAGCTTCCCCAAAATTCTCAGATTAAGAAACAATTGTTGATTACAAGCTGTAGGTGGAAGGTAGAAGGGACGAGTGTACGGGGTTGGACGCGTCGATCATCAAGACGATTGTGTTTATCGCTACCTACAAGAAACACAAGCATCTTCTAATAAGAAAGTTGATTCGGAAAAAATTGTTGAACTTAGACAACGACTATCAACAAGTGAGGAGCAGATTTGACACATGAATTCTCAGTTTCAATCATTTCAAGATTTTATGATTCAATACCTACCACATGAAGTAGTAGCGGGTGCACAACATATTTTTCAGCAGTCAAATACCCCACAACCAAATACTCAACAAAATCATATGCAAGGTAATGATGTAGTGCAACATGACAGTAATCATGATGGGCAACAAAATTCACCTGCTCAAGATTATAATAATTATTAGCTTCTTAAAAACTTTGTAATGACTTGAATTTCCTTTTATTAGATTTTTTGTTTGTTTGAATGAAATACATTTGGAAATTTTGAATATTTGGAAATAGTATTGTATTCTATCATGCTTTTCAATTTATGGGTAGGTTTAAATGTTAATGAATATTTGTCTTTGAATGAATTCTATTGAAAATTTGAATGACTTTCGGTATATGCAGAGGTGTGGAACTCATTTCCAGTGCTTTCAAATATATATAAAAAATGAATTATAGTTACATACAAATATATTTGTATGTAAATTTGCACACATTTACATATGAATCCTAAATTCGTATGTAACAGTTACCTACGACAATTTTATATATGGGTTCTTATCTGTATGTAACTATGTTTTACATACGAATTTATTGTCTTACATATGAATTGTGTTGTATGTAATACCAAATTTTCTTGTAATGCATTATGATCGTCACACTTTCACTTAAGCAAAAATTGCACCGCTTGGAACATTTCAACATCATCACACTTTTACTTAAGCAAAAATAGGTTAAAGATAAACCTTCTCATGGAGAAAACCTCCATTTTCACCCTAACACACAAGTTTCTCACATAAAAAAAAAAAAACAACTTATGTGTATTATTATAATATGAGCTCGAATTAAAGAAAAAAATATTGAAAAAAAAGCATCATTAAATAGCTGCTGGAAAAGAAAAAAAAAAAAACTTAGTTAGAGAAGATCAGTAAAAATATGAACATTTCTAACAAAACATTTTTTTTCAACTAGTTGCATCCAATCAAGTTATACGCTATACAATAGTAAAATTATTGATAATTACTAAAACTGATCAATAAATCACCAATATTAGTACCCCCGAAGACTTAACGAATATGATATTTTCATCATTTTAATCTCTCAGGTTAGACTAATGTAAATGAACTTTTTTTATTCTGTTTGATCAGACCAGTGAAACCTTTACTCGAGCATATATGAAATATAGGATTAATGATATTTTTTAATTTTTTTCCAGTTCCCTTTTTCGTCTAAATAGTCATTTTGTTGACTCTAGCAATATTAAATTGCTGTATAATGACTTTGAGATCTTTTTAGGAAACATTCTAAATATGAAACACATGTATGTTTGGTTTTCTTAAGACATGTACTAATCTAACACAGTTAGTGATTACTCGACAAAAACGATAAACGTTTTAAAAATGAAAAATAAAATCAAACTATGCATCTCATAAGTTTCCAGCAAAACTACGTGTCTTTTAAAAAAATTAAAATAAATAGAATTGGTGTTTAGTAATTGTAATATATGTTTATTAAAGGAAAAATTAGCAAAAATAATATTAATATGTAATTAAAGAAACCTTTTGCTGCTTAAATCTTTAATGATTTTCTAAAGGCTAATTATATATTAAGGTTAATTTTTTTCCTAATAAACACATATACTAATTATTATTAAAGGCAAAAAATGTGTTCAGATTACCTTAATCAAGGGAATTCAAACAAAATTGAAAAACAATACATTTTTTTGCGTTAAGACTTTATCATTTTTATTATTGTACTAGACACATATCAATAGTTGTTGTATCTCAACCAATTATTTACTCAAAAAATTATATAAAAGACAAATTTTATACAATTCACACAAATTGTAAAAGTAAAAAGGAAAAAGGATCTAGCTAATACGTTAATTCAGCATGTTAGATAAGCATAGACGTCACATACTATGGTGATTATGTGTTAGATGTAGGGCATCGAATTTTTTGCCATTTTTAGTTGTTTATATTGTGGGGCAAAACCATACACATGCACATCACTTGAAACCATGGAAGGAGTAGAAAAGTCACTACGTGGGTGCATACTTTTCCCTCTTTCTGTAGTATGCTACTGGTTTATAGCATCATAAACAAAAGATGCTACACTCCTCTTTAGGCCTTCCATAGTTTGGGAGCACGTGTGAAGCTTGCACTTTGCAGCTTGCATCATAGTCTCCAAGAAAATGCCCATAAATTTTGACTCTCACCATATGCATCATAGATCTAACGTGTTGCAAAGTGGTGAGCTATTAAAAAATGTTGCTTTTTTCTACAAAATATTGCACAATATTCTCTAAGTAACCGTGTCATTCCCTTTGATTGCCAACTTGACTTCATGTATGTTTTAAAAAACAACTTCAAAGTATTCTCCAAATCTTCGAAGTGGAATGCACACCAATCCATTCCTTTTCTGATTCAAACATATTTAATTAGGATAAATATAGTTCAATGTGATGTTTTTATTTTCTTGAATTTGAGATATTATAAAATTACAATTGTACTAGTACGACCGGATGATCCAGTGAGTCGGTAAGCACTCGAATCATCTAACCATTTGATCACGATAAAGAGATCACGTGTCGACCGATCCATGATGACGAGTCATGGATTGACCAAGTCAGCAGAGTTAATTTATAATTAAGGGTTGTTTAGCACAATCCTAAACATGAATCAACCTCCTAATCCGACCCACCAACGAAGGTCATTAAATTAATATAAATAACACAGATTTCAAGAATCAAGTATGTCATTATCTACGATACTCTGACAACCGAGTGCCGACACCCTGATTGACTTGCTCATCGAAATACCTTCTGCAGGTACCATCCTAGCTTCTGAGACCAGACAAAAAAAAAAGACAAAACACGTAACTATTGAAAGAAACAAAACAATCGTTCGATACACTAGAAAATATTTTTAATATGGCTAATTTTTGGTGAAGAAAGAAAGAAAGGTTAGGGAAAGTACCCACCCAAAGCAAAGTCTTATCCTGACAGAAAATGAGTAGAAAATTAGAAGAGGAAAGAAGAAAGTTGCTGAGATACCAAAAGATCACTCATTTCAGATTCTCATATCACATATTACATAGACACCCCCGTGTGCTCCCTCTTCTCCCTCCATCAATTTCTTTCTTCAAACCTTCACCACTCGCAATATAATACTCCTACACTCACCATACACCATACCATCTCTCTCTTTCTCTCTCTCTCTCTGTATATGTGTGTGTATATATATATATACACACAGTACCATCACTCTCATATTATTACTCCAATGGCATCTTTCATCACACTACTCATCCTTCTCTTCATCTCCGCCCTCTTCCTCTTCCTCCACCGTCGATCCCGCTACCGCCGCCTCCGCCTCCGCCTCCCTCCGGGAACCCTCGGTCTCCCCTTCGCCGGTGAGACCCTGCAGCTCATATCAGCCTACAAGACCGACAACCCTGAACCATTCATCGACCACCGTGTCCACCGCTACGGTCCAATCTTCACCACCCACGTCTTCGGCGAACCCACCGTCTTCTCCGCAGACCCGGAGACCAACCGCTTCATTCTGCTCAACGAAGGGAAACTCTTCGAATGTAGCTACCCCGGTTCCATATCCAACCTCCTCGGAAAACACTCTCTCCTTCTCATGAAGGGCTCTCTCCACAAGAGAATGCACTCCCTCACCATGAGTTTCGCCAACTCTTCCATCATCAAGGACCATTTGCTCGTTGACATAGACCGCCTCATCCGGCTCAATCTCGATTCCTGGTCCGACCGAGTTTTTCTCATGGAAGAAGCCAAAAAGGTTAGCTTATTATCGCTGTTTTCATTTTTTTCTCAGTGACTTCAATCAACTGGTACGAGATTGTTTCGGTTCAAACAGTAGAGTTTGAGCTGGGAAAATGTTATCGATTGTAAGAGTTTTATAGTTCAAATAAGAATTCTATTTGTTTCCAAATGCTGATATCGATACGACGGTGTCGATAACTAAAATATTTTCACATGTAAGAGGAAATGAATTAGATTTAGCTTTCCCAAAACCGAGTAACCGAGTCAAGCAGGCTGCGAATCGTTGGAGTGGAGCTCACTTGCCACCATCATATGATCGTGAATGATATCGGGGAAGTGGTGGACCAGGTGTTTGCACCGCATAATGTTTATCTGGATTTTCTTTGTTTTGTTTATTCAGTTCAAAGTTCATCAGGGGCGTTGTTGTCTGTCTACTTTTCCCTTTTGGTTCTAACTTGTATTTTATTCCATTGTTTATTTTTTTGGTTGATTGGTTCTGAAAAGTTTGATTAGTTAATAGTTCGTGGGTGGATGTTTAGCATGTGAGTGTGATTTACGTGATGGAAATGGAACTGGAGTTGGTGACTCAGATTCCATGGTTTGGTATAATGTGTCCTATTCCGTGCGTACAAGGCCCCACTTTAACTACAATGGGTTTACGGATGCAGAAGAATATTAATCATTCCCTGTATAAACTATAGGTTAGCATGCACATGTATGATTTTGTTGTTCATGTGACATGTTATTATTGAATATTATATTTAATGGTTTTATTATGTATGGGGGCACATCATTATTTTTAAAAATATTAAAATAAAATAAAAATTGATTAGCTGTGTTGGATTACTTGCAGATAACGTTTGAGTTGACAGTGAAGCAGTTGATGAGCTTTGATCCAGGTGAATGGAGTGAGACTCTAAGGAAGGAGTATGTTCTTGTGATCGAAGGATTTTTCACTCTACCATTGCCTCTCTTTTCAACCACCTACCGCAGAGCCATCAAGGTGCATGCTCTTTAATTTGTCTCATATATTTAAATAAGATAAGATATAGTAATAAATTATAAAGATTTTTCTGAGGAAATGTATAACGGTGTAGGCTAGGACGAAGGTGGCAGAGGCATTAACGTTGATAGTGAGGGAGAGAAGAAAAGAAAGCGTGAAGGAGGAGAAAAAAAATGACATGCTGGGGGCATTGTTGGCCTCCGGCAACCACTTCTCCGACGAGGAAATAGTGGATTTTATGTTGGCTTTGCTCGTCGCCGGTTATGAAACCACCTCCACCATAATGACTCTTGCCGTCAAGTTCCTCACGGAGACTCCTCTAGCACTGGCACAACTCAAGGTACGTCAGACATAAACATCAACTATTAACCATTTTTTTTATGCGTCTTTTATATATATATATATATATATATATATATATTTCGATATTTCTAAAGGATTTGTAAAAATATGCATAGCTAGGGTGGTGGTGGACCATATATAGATGTAGCTCCTTCCTTAGGATTACCCCACCATCGTGTGCATGTCCATGTCCATGACCACCCTTCATGTGGTGTGGTCTGCTTTCAAATCTCATTTTCGTTATCTCTACACTCACCATTTCCCCACTCTAGATTGACCTATATTTTTGCCTGCACTTACATTTATTTATTTATTTATGAATGTATAGTTAAAGTGAAAAGAAATAATTAATTTAATGTCTTGATACGTAAATAGCTAATCAAACTTACTATTTATTTTTTCGATTCGAAAAAAGTTGTAGAGAGAGGTTTGTTTTGACGGTGAGTGGGCAAAAAAAAGATTTGATGGGTGGTTTTGTTGTTTTGTGCACGTCTAATAGTTTTCGGTTGAAATCGAAACTTGCTTGTGGTCAAAGGTTGTCCAACGCGGTTAATACAGTTGAAACTTGTAACTCATGCATTGGCTTCCATGGAACAATCATCAACCAAGTTGGTGGGTAGGTGTGTTTCATAATTTCACCATTAATCAAAATTTCAAACTAATCACATATGTAGTAATCTTTTTAAACTCAAACACAAAAAATGATTCGTAAACTTTCTCTTCACTCAAAGTTTATATATATGAGTAAGTAGAACATCTTTAAATTGTTATTCTCGATATGGTGACAACATTAAAAAAAATGTTCGGACAAAATTATTAGACCCGAACTGCACGCTTCGTAGTTTTGCTGCCAATTGTCAATTTGTGATCAAAACTTCAGAGAAAAATAATCTCACCAGTGATAACACTTTTCATTTTGACCAGACTGTCACCTAAGGGGCATATGCGCCATTACATGTGCTTGGTATGTCGAAAACTGGTTCTATTTTGTTGCAGAGTTATGTCTCTGGTCCCCTCCCATGCCACGATAAATTAAATCGCGTTATGCTGATTTCGAGGATAATGATGATCATATGGTCCATATTAAGTGAAAGATGATGATTATCACTGATTTGGTCCCACTGTTACCGCACCATAACTTTCTTTTGGTTTTGCACAACTTCAATTAATAGCACAAAACTAAAGTACGATGATGTGACTAATTATTTAACTTATTGTTGCATTGCGTCTTCAATTATTATGAAGTACAAGTAGAACTAAACTAGAGAGTTTGATGGGGGAGTTTTTGTGTCGTTTTGGCAGGAAGAGCATGATCAAATCAGAGCCAAGAAGAGTCATCCAGAAGAACCGCTGGAGTGGACAGATTACAAGTCAATGGCATTTACTCAATGCGTAAGAATATATGAACTCTAATTCAGCTGCATAAAAAACCAATTACAGATACAAAAGCCACCAACAGGTTCTATCAAGTTTTTCATTATTATTATCATTGACCCTGTGCACAATATAGGTTGTGAATGAGACTTTGAGGGTGGCAAACATAATTGGTGGGATATTTAGAAGAGCAATGACAGACATAAACATAAAAGGTATCAACTACTGACTACAAATTACCAATTATATATATAGGCAAATTAGATCTCACTTTAATTCTTCCCTTGTAATAAAAATAGGTTACACTATTCCAAAGGGATGGAGAGTCTTTGCTTCATTTCGTGCTGTACATCTAAACCCTGATCATTACAAAGATGCTCGCACCTTCAATCCATGGAGATGGCAGGTCTCTATCTCTCTCTCTCTCATAATTCATTGCTCTATGTTGAATCACCCTTAGATTTGTATCTATCAGTTGCTTACTTATGTGTAAAAATGCAGAGTAACTCAGAAGCAACTAGCCCTGGGAATGTATACACCCCCTTTGGAGGAGGGCCACGTCTTTGCCCTGGTTATGAGCTTGCCCGAGTGGTGCTCTCTGTCTTCCTTCACCGCATTGTCACCCGTTATAGGTACTACACCAAACCAAAGTATCACTGTTAGTAGACTTTAAAGTGGTTTTTTGTACTGTTACACTGTCACCTATTACAATGTCAAATGTCCTTTTTTTATGCTTGTAAACCAAGATAAAGAGAAGATTTTAATGTCCAAACCAGACATTGTTTTTGGGTTTTTTTTTTTCTTACTTTAAACATCTCCCCACTTGAGAGTTAGGCAAGTCTATGAATAATGTTATTTCCCTTTTATGGCAGTTGGTTTCCTGCAGAAGAAGACAAGTTAGTGTTTTTCCCAACCACTAGGACGCAGAAGAGGTATCCTATCATAGTGAAGCGTAGAGAGGAGTTCAGACCAAGTAAATCGCCATGAGGGCAAGCATCAAACAAAGAAGGGCAAAGAAGAAAAAGAAGAAGAAGCTGAGATTGTAGATTAGTTTAATGTCCTTGTATTAAGTAATAATGTTATATCCACTAGTTACCAGTTTATATATAAATTGTTTTAGGGGTTATAGGAAGGAAGGAATGTCTTTGTAGACCTTAGGGAGGGATGGGAAATGAGGATGTGTAAGATCAAAACCCTCATCACCCTAATATAACAGATCACCTAAATCCACCTCTGTATATGATCGATCTTAAATCTTCATTAATTCCTACAAAAAAAAAATCCTTTTACTTATAGCATAGTAAATTGCTATTAAAAAGAAAATCATGCAGTAAGTGTCCTTTTATGTTGATATTCAAGTAAGTGTTCTTAGTTCTGCATTAAAAATATATGTGAAAGTGCCAAAATTTTAAATGAATGTAAGGGGACTAAAAGATACAATATGGCAAATAAAATATTGGCGGGAAACATAAGCTTAATAACATATGATGGAATTAAGATGTAATTAACAGTGAATGCAAATAGGCCATGAGAGTCAAACTTTTCTGCTACTATTGCTGTACTCTAAATTCTTATAGGCGCATAACAGAACTTTATCTTGTTAATTTCAAAGTTATATCGAGTGAGACAGCCATAAAATCACTTAATTTTTCTGAATAATCGTCTACAACATTAGTGAGGTTTAAATACTAAAAGGATAAATCTATAGACTATAACAATCAAGGAGGGTAAATGAAAGTTTTTAACACGTGTCACTACCACAAAATTTTGGACACAAAATTCTCACAATTTTTTTACCTAAATAGACACAACAACACGTGGTTTCTCTTTCTCAAAACGTTAAACACTTTCTTTCTTTTTATCAATGTGTGCAATTTTACCATCTGCAACATACATTTATTGTGATTTTAAAGTTTGAAATTTGAAATTTCTTGTTTTGAACCAAATTTTCAATCATATTTCAGTGTATATTTCTTTACTTACTCATATATCTATGTTCATTTGTTTTACAGGAGTTGTCATATGATTTTGCAAAATAAGCTTCCAGAAGTTGGCATCATATTACTTTGTTTGTCCCTGTTTTTGTTTCGGAAACAGATTCTCTAAATATATTTTGCTTTGTAATTTGTTAACACTAATCCATAGTGCAAATTACTTTCTTAAACGGGTTTAAAGCAAAGGAATTTACAACACTACAAATCCATGTCTTCTTTTTTCAGCATCTATCACCATAAAGATATGAACATACTGCAATGTGAAATACAAAAATTTTCAAATTTTTGTTAATACTATATTGTTGTAATTTTTGCATCTCCAAATTTTTGGTAATGACTATATTGTTGTAATTTTTACATCCCAATATATCATCAATTAGATTGTTCATCATATATCACCATGTATAATAACTTCATTGAAGTAAGTTTTTAAGGTTTGGAAGGAAAATCTTCTCACTAACACTATTGTAGTGTACCCTTTTACCACTTTTAATTTATTATGGTATATACTACTATATTTTACTCAATAATATTAAAGGCAAGTGAATTATATAGTTTTTCGTTTATTCCTCTTCAAATGATTAATCCGTCTTTCACTCATTTTTGTTTAAAGGGATTAGACCATTTTTCATTCATCCCAATATATCATCAATTAAATTGTTTATCATATATTTATCATATATCATAGTGTATAATGACTTCATTGTTGTAAGTTTTTTCAGATTTGGAAGGAAAACCTTCTCACTAACACTACAACGTCTACCATATCACTACTTTCAACTCATTATGGTATATACAACTGTACTTTACTGATAAAAAGAAGATTAAAGACAAGTGAATCACATTTAAAGAGATTAGACAATCATTCACTCATTCTTGTTCAAAGAGATTAGACAACCTTTCACTTATTCTTATTTAAAGGGATTAATATACAACTGTATTTTACTCATAAAAAGAATATTAAAAATATTCAGAAAATTGTTTAAAGGGATTAAACTATCTTTCACTCATCTAACTGTATCATTAGGTAAACCGTTTATCACATCTCACCGTGTATAATCCATTCATTGTTGCACTTTTTTTTAATAATTGGAACGAAAAGTTTGTGGGCGTGCAAGAAGAAAAACGTATAGGTGCAGGAAGAAGAAGCCTCATTCCAACCCTACAATATTTTAGACCCGATTAAGGAATTATAACAGGAAATTACTTCGTGCACCCAATGCCTTATAACCTGCACCAATACCTTAAGTGAAATGAAAAAAATGCATTTTTTTAGTTTTATATAAGAGAAGGATCCAAATCAAAATACATTATAAATTTGATATTGTGGAATATATTTCCAAATTTGGACTTTTGGATCACTTCTCTCAATTTTAGAATTCTTTTTTAGAATATGTTTCCAGAATCTTTCTTCTATAATCTTTTTTTTTAAGTAAGTTTTCAGAATCTCTTTTCCAAAATACATTTCTGAATTTTGTTTTTTGAAATGCAATTTTTTAAAATGATATTTTGGTGTTCCAGTTCAATTTCGAAATTTTATTTCTAAAATACAAAAATATATTCCAGATTTTCTTTTCCAAAACACAAAAAGTTATTATGAATTTCCTTTTTTGAAATGTATTTTTTTAATTTTAGAATTTCAATTTCAAATTAAAAGAAAAATTTGGAAATTCAAAAGTTGATTAGGTGTGATAAAAAATCATTGTGTGAATCGATTGCCATTGTGCCAATAGTTAACTTTCAAATGTTGTTTTTCTTCTAAAATTATAGTATTTGTACAAGTTATTCACTGTGAAAGGAATGACAAATATCTTCCATAATTTTACAGTACACATCGCGAGTGTCGGTTTACATCATATATAAAATTATATTAAAAGAATTTTTGCAATGACAATTTGATAATACATGAGAATAGGAAAATATTAACTTCATTGTAGATGGATCTTTCATCTATTATGTATATTAGCAATTTTCAGTTTGACACTCTTTATTTTACATAAACAATTTAAGAATTTGTTATAATAATTTAATAACATAAATGTTTGAGCTAAGAAATTTTGTAAATATTACATTACCATACTAGTATAATTAAATTATCAATTCAAAAAATAAAATTCAAAATATTATTAATACAAAAAATTATCATAATATTATTACTCTTCGGATTGGGCCAACCCAAGAAAAAAAAACCATCTGAAAAAAAAGGCAATGCTCGGAGAGAACCCTAGCAAAGCAATTGCATTGTGCGGAACGATACAACCACCGTAGAGTTGTCGCGCGGCCTGTGTCGTCGCGTGGAGATAGCCTCCCATTGACGTGCTGGTGCTGGCTCCGCCGCTGAATCTTCGTTGCCACCTCAACTTCCCTCTTCTGCCGCGGTTGCTGGACTTCGCTCTTCAACAGGTTTGTCGCCACTGTTGATTTAGCTGCGACGACTACGGGTGGCCGAAAATACTGAATCGAAATAAACTTTCAAACCAACATACACATAATTTGGCCTTATTTTCCTATCAAACCAGTGCACCGATTTTTGTTGTCTATGCAAAACCTGTCTAATTAATTAAAAATTTCAAACACACCATATTTTGTATTTGGATCAAACTCTTTTATCACAATTTAGTGGGTTTGGCTTTGCTGAAACTACAGATAAGTAAGTAAATTGTTCCTGCATTTATCACTAATTTTTGGAAGGGTTCTTTGTTAAGCTTAGGATTGTGTGTCTGTTATTTGATCCGAGTTCCATTATCACTGCGAATTCCAATCTATGTCTTAAAATCAATCGGTCCTTCCAATTGTTCAATGTGTTTGAAGTGTGTACTTTGCTCAACAATTATTCACACCCAGATAAAAAAAATGGGGTAGAACCGGAAAAGATAACTGCCATCGATCTATTGGTATTTTATACTTCAAATTGAATTAGAAATTCCTCAATTGAGATTAAGAGTTTATTAAATTGCTTCAATTTTATGGGATGATTTTAGCTCCTCTATTTGATTGTGAGTGGAGTTTAGAATTTTCTAGCCTTCTGCGAAGGGAAATGGGTTAATCCTGTTGTAAGTTTGTCTATTTTTTGACAATGGAAGCATCACATTGCTTTACTCTCCGCAACAAAGAGTATTATCTACCGAATCAGGTTCTGGAATACCATGCTGCACTTCAATTTAATGGTTATAATTACTTTTCCATGAGCGCTCATGATTGCGATAGATTACCAGATATGAGGCAATATTAAGATTGGTATTTGGTTATATAACACACTTACTTAGTGTTGCTAGCTGCTTTCTCGCTTATGGTTAATGATTCATTTTTTCTCCAAAAATTATCAGCTACATCAACGACCATTGCCTTTTTGAGGTAATTAAGATAAGTCAATGGAGGGAACTACTGGTTTCATAGTAGCTGATGCATGATTTCATACTATGGTCCTGGCTGTTATAGAACACACTTTAGAATGAATTTGATCTTTATTCTTACTTGCCAGACATAGTTTTTCAGTGATTTGTAAACCATCAAGTAGGCTTTGTAGAATTTGGATTCTCTACTGTTTTTTTTTTGTACTCTCTACTGTGCTTCCAAGTTACACTGATTTTGATATTTTAAGAAGGCACAGTAGAGGGACAATACAGAAAAACCAGTACAGAATCTGGACTCGGGTTTTGTATGTCTCATCATATCTTCCATTTGCTGTACTTCTTTAGTCATGTTTTCTATTTAGAAGAATGCTAGCAATTCCCAACAGTGATTTTTTACGAGTACAATTTTATTATGATATAAAATCTTTACACTGCCAACCTATTAATAATCACCCTAACTATGATTTTTAAACGTAAATACCTTGTTGTCCTTAGCTAAATAGTGACGCTACTGATAACCAACCCTTATGTAATGAAATTTTTTGTAGCTATAGTGATCAACAACAATGGCGGGGAAATTGGCAAAGGCAGCTTATGATGCAAAGATGTTGAAGCTTCTGAGAGAGTACAGTCAGGTGCTGGTGATTTCATCGGACAATGTGGGTTCAAACCAGCTTCAGGGCATACGGAGGGGACTCCATGCTGATTCCGTTGTGGTGATGGGAAAGAACTCCCTGATGAAACGCTCTATCATCTTGGATGCTCAGAAGACTGGCAACAAGGCCTTCCTTAACCTTGTTCCCCTTCTTGTGGTAACTTTTACTTCCTTGTTTTGGCGTCTTGAACCAGAAAATATTTTTGATAATAGTAAAAGTGAAGCAATTCCATTAAGTTTTTAAGACAGTTTTAATGATTAAGTTTGTTTCTTTAATCAGGGAAATGTGGCATTAATTTTCACCAAAGGTGACATAAGGGAGGTCAGCGAACAGATTGCCAAGTACAAGGTCAAGTAACATGTTTTGTTTATTTTATGTTCAATAATATTCTAAATTACTGCTATGTAAGTGTGAGGTATCTCTTTGTGCAATAAGCTGAGAAGGAATGTTTGTTATAGTAGTTTAATCCTTCTTTTGCAATTTTTCCACAATATCTATGTTTAAGTAATGGCAAAAAATTTACCACACAGCTGATAGTTAAGCTTATGTAAATAACTTACACATACATATTAAAAGAGAAAAAAATGTGTGTTAAGTGTAACTACTACTACGTATATACATCTCTTGGGAGTTACCCTTTAGTCTTGTATTGCAGTCCATGCAGGAAAATAGCTGTGGAAAAACAAAAACTGAGACCCCTATCCTTATATGGCACACTTGCAATTCTTTTTGCCACTTTCCTGAGTTGATTGTCTAAGTGAGATTATAAATCACAATTTAGGTTATTTGCTTAGGAGAGAAGCCATGTTATTATAGCTTAGTTTTGTATGTTGCTAAGTTCACATACTAGAATTCTGCTAGCTGGTCCACCATAAAGAGTCCTTCATACATTGCATCACCGATGGTGTATATATAAAACTGTTCGTTTTTGAATGTATACACATAAGTTTTTAGTTTTCTTCAGTCACGTTCAATTTCTCGTTATATGGGAAACCGAGGGTGAAACGGCTAAAAAAGCATTGATCTTCTGTTATTGTTTGTTGATTCTACAGTATATTCTACTCTTTAAGATTTAGCTACATCGTTTGCTAACCACTTCTATTGTTTTCAAGTTGGATGAGTTTGCTTCAAGTTGCAGTAAATAAACTTTTTACTAAGATGCCCAAAATTTTGATGTGAGTATGCCATGCTTTGCATTAGGACTAAACATTACGGTAAATAATCTTTTATTTGGTACGTAGTAGCATGATGGAGATCTCAGGAATTTTCTCTCTTTGATTCGACCAACCTTCTGACACAATCACATTAATATTAGTCATGTATACATTTGGAAGATTTGCTTCTTTATCAAGGAACCTATTAGAAGGCTTCCTTATCAAAAGCCTTATGTTTTCACTATCTATTTCTGCAGGTTGTTCAACCTATTCTAATGTGCCCCAAGTATATGTCGCATGACACATACCACAATTGTTCCTATATGCAATCTGGGCAGTTACCTTTGGGCCTCACATGTTGTAATCAGCAGCAGTCTTCGCAGGTATCTGAGCCTTTTCTTGTAAGCTCAAAATTCCAGCCACACCAACATTGTTTCATGATGAGATCAAGGCAGTTCTTGATGACCAGTATATGGTCTCCTCTTCTCCTTTTGGCTGGCAACTTGTGACATGGACGAAGTATTCTGATTTGGATCCCATGGTTTGCATTACTCCCTTTTTTGTGTGCTCTGTTGAGCTTTCAAACTATATAATTGTATTCTCCCATTTCAAGGGATGATGGAAAATGAAATGATTTTGACCAGGTTTCAATTTGATAACTGGGATTTCTGGGTCGAGGATTTTTAGTTTACCCAGGAATTTTATCTTCTTTTTGAATAAGAATATGACAACATTTTTGTTATCTTCATGTTAATTAATTTATCTCATAATTACAGCTTTTTGTGATGGTCTATAAGCCTCACTATTTTCACAATTTCAGAACCTTTAACTTGATTATGATGCTGATTTCTCAGTGCGATTTCATCCTTGAAGGCATTAATAAAAATGTAATTATTTTTTTTTGTATATTTTTTAAATTTAGTATATCATTCCACTAATTCACAGTCGATTGAAAAAAAAAATAATCATAAATTAAGCTGATCCTTTTTAATTTAATTAGTGTTGAACTAGTCCGTGTAACCAAAATTCATTTACTTTAACATCTCTAACTGTTACGGGTGTGTTTACAAAATGAGATACGTTCACTTTATATATCTATTTACTATTATAATTAAGACTTAGATTTCGATTGAATTTGGATTTTGGATTAGATTTATAAAAATCTATTTAACTAATTTTACAGAATATTGAAAACTTGTTTACTTTTTAGATTATTAATTAAATTTTCCATTTTAGAAATATTGAATATTTCAACAAATTTTATTGTAAAATTTATTTGTAGAAAATGTATAATAATTTAAAACTGATTTTTGAAAAAAATATGAATTTTAAAACAATATCTAACTATATTTTTACGAATAAATTTAATTTTAATCTATTATTTAAATCTAAAATTTAGATAAATTTGAATTGGATTCCATGCATGTCCACCCCTAATATTTTTATTGATATAGGTGACCTCTAAAAAAATTTGTAAACATATATAAAGAAACAATGAATACAAAATTTTCAACTAAAATATCATGTTCAAGGAATAAAGAAGGATGGTGATTTTGACCTACCATCACCCATGTACCATTAAAACAAGAAAAAAAATTGTTCATTAAATTTGAGAAAGAAGACTAGAGAGTTGAGATATGAAATGATAGTGATTGAGAATATCCATAAGATATGTAAATGTATTTAATTAAAATAGATTGAAGAGTAAATAATCACATAACATTTTCATGGATCAAAATTAAACTCCACCTTTTAAAAAAATAACTGAACTCAATTAATTAATTAAGAAAGGGAAAATCATTTTGAAATTTTCATCAATAAAATAATGTGATGTACAAAGGAGGTCAATCATTTACAAGAAAACAAACAAATATCATTTTCTTCTTTTTCTGTTTTATCTTGTAATGAAATAAAGTAAGAAGAACAAGCTCTTACACCTTCAATGTCAATTTTGTAAACCAGAAGCTTCCTTCTTTCTCTGCAACTTGTTCTGTAGGCAACAACGAAATGTCCCACAGCCAAAGAACACGACCACACGAAGAGAGTTATTTGGGATCCTCTTTCTTGAACAATTGTGTCGTAGCTTAACACGTAAATAACCTTCAAGCAAACAAATATCAGAGACATCACTGAGCATAACATGGTCACTCCCAGATAAGGCCCACGTGAAAGCTTTGGCCCGTCACAAAAACTATAAACACCTGCACAAAACCCACCAATCCCAAACAGAGGAATCAATCAGAATATTGCTTTTGGCTACAAAATTAAACAGCTTTGGTATCTTTCTCTGATTATAATAAGAAACTTTATCTAAAAAAGGTTCTTTTACATTAAACCATAATGAAAGAAAAATTCAATTTTTAATTAGAAAATAATTCTAAAACCACTTTAAAAAAGTTTGATGAAGCTTAAAATTCAAAAGGGTGTTTAGAAATGGAAGATTTGAGTATGTACTTACATAAAATGAGAAGTGATCGTGCAATAGATAGAAGGGGTATGTCAATGAGAGAGTATCCAAAATGGTAGTTCTGAAAATGGGAGAAGAGAGAAGAAGAAGGGGAAAAAGCTGAGAATAGAGCTGATGGAACAAGTGCATCGGCAATGGCCAGAAGAACTGGGGCATAGAAAATAAGAAGTGAGAAAACCATTGTGATGAAGAAGAACACAATCTTCACACCCCTCAACACACTTTTGGATTTCTCTTCCTTTGAAAAACCCATGTTCTTGATAACTTAACTTTCTTTCTGATTCCAACACTTTCTTCTGTGCTTCAAAACTATTGTGTTTATTTTTTACGAAGGGTAGAAGCACGAAGCAGATAGGAAGTAGTTCACAAGAAAAATGAAGGAAAAGCCTTAAAAGAGAGACACAATTAGAATGATGAGAACTTTAAACGCACAAAGTTAAAGTATCCATCGTTTTCTCTCCCTAACGCGGCAAGCATCACACCCAAACTATTTCCTTCGTTTCAATGCCTTTTATATGGGGGCGTTGAGAGGGTGAATCTGTATGAGCCATGAATCGCGTGGAAAATGCACATTTGTTGATGTTTTGAATAGAAATTAGGACAATTCTTGATATATAAGTGGATGTAGAACTTACTTAATGAGTCGGTTTTATGAGGTTGAATTAAGCTTAAAGTCCACTTTGTAATATGACATCAGAGTCATTTCAAGTTTATCGTAGCGAATGTTTGATGGGATTATCAGGTCACTCGTTATCGGACCGTTATCGGACCATCCATAATAAGTTATCTCACTTACAAAATATCACTCTCGCCTGAGAAGGTGTATTGAAGATCTCACGTCAACTAAAGATCAACTAAAGATGAGAACAATTCATGGTGTATAAGTGGTGCAAACCTTACATATGAACAAGTTTTATGAAGTAAAATTAGATTTAAATTCACGTTGTAATAGTGTTTCACTCACAAATGTCCTTATGTGTTCATCTAAGAAAAAAATTTATTAATTATGAGCCTTCCACCATGATTGAACGCATGTAATCGCAGCTTTGGTTTCTTCTTCAACACAGTTTAAAAACATTTTTTATAGGTTTTTCAATAAGTATTTATAAAATTAAAACAAAAAAAAAAAACTAAAATTAGTTTATTGTATATTAATTATGTTGCAATCTTCATTCTTTTAAAATTTAGCATGCTCTTAAAATGATAAGCATGTTAACACTAGAGTATATATACTCAAGCCAAATATACCACTTGGTTCTTAATAGTTTGTTGAATTGCTTTCATTTTGGTAAAAGTAAATTTATATTTATGTAAAGGATCGAATTAACTTTTGTAAAGTATAAGGAGATTAGTTTAGAAAATAAAATATACTTACAATGGTTAGTTAGGAAACCAATAATTAGAAATATATAAATTAATTATAATTTCAATTATTGTTTTTTTAATGAATATTTACCATTATCAAATAGTTTTTTTTTTTAAAAAAAAAAACAGTTGAAAAGCTATGAAAGAAACATACGTTTTTTAAATGTAGGTTGAATATTTGTTAACACTTTGTCCTATAAAAATTGTTAACAAGAAATAAGTCCCTTTAAATATATATATATATATATATATATATATATCATTTTCCATTTCTAAATAAAAGACTAAGTTATTTTGGATTTTTTTTCTACTACTCATGTTCTTCTTTCACATCTTTCTCAATTCTCACTATCTATTTTTATTTTTATTTTTTATTGAGCAGTTTTAAAAACTGAAAGAAAAACAAAAAAGTTAAGACTTTCAGAAATTTCCAACTCCTCTTCCATTTTTTAATGAAAATATATAATGCAAAGTATGATATATATAAAATAAAATACACTAGACCCTACGAATTTGTTCAAATCATTTTTTTCAAAATTCATCAGTAATCAGAACTCCATATTTTATTTTATTTTCAAAACTAAATTCCTTACACTATAAAGTTGTTGATTCAAACAAGTATTGTATTATTTTGAAAATATGTGAATTAGTTTCTAGAAAATGAGAGAATAAGATAAACATAATCATACTATACTAAATGCGTGTTGACCAAAGGCCAAAGATTGGTAAGAAGTAAATATAATATATTAAGGATATCGAAATTCAAAACTTGTATTGTATGGCACTGGATGATTGTGAGAGAGAAGGAACCATCTATTTGCTAAGACTTTTCCTTCCACACCAAATGTTCACCTAGTCAAATGATCCAATAATTTTATTAATTAAAATATGCATGCATTTTGTAAGAAAAATTAGTTAATTAAGGAAGATTTAATTGTTATTTGTATCCTTCTAATAATTCTAATTTTAAGTTTTATTCATTGATTTTGTTCTAATCAATTTGAGATCAATCGGCATTTAGATGAGTTTCTGGTGGTCTCCCTTTAAGCACCTTTTGAGAATGAGGGAACTCTTTCTGTGATGACACTCTGATGTAGTAAGAACATAAATATAATGAATATAGTATAAAATTTCCTCTGTTAGTTTATTTGATTAGACTAGTGATCTTTTATGTAGAACGTAATCTGATATATAAATCGAATTGTAATATCTTCACCTTTAGTCATGATTATGTCATAAGTCAGATAAATAATCAACTATTGACTAGACCAATAAATAAAAGATTTATTATGTAAAAGAATGTATGATTTTAGTCTACGAGTTAAGTTTTGTACACTAGTCTTAATTAATTGATTATGTAATGGTGTTTCTTTCACACAGTAGTTAGGTGTGAAGGTGGAAAACATTTATTTCACAACATAAATATTAGTTTTAGACCTTCACCAGTTTTAAACTGTACAAAGAAAGAAAGTTTGAAAGTTTGTAATATCAATCTTCACCACACTAATAATGAAGTCTAGTTGTTTTCTATATTAATCTAAAATACATACTTACATATACACATATATCATGAAGTTATTTTAACAATTTATATAAAATCATACTATCTAATATAGAAACATTGGAATAGACTGAATTTTATTATTAGTGTTGTTGATGAAGACCATGATTAATGTAATTGGATTCAATAGTTTAAAAAAAATTGTTTGTGTTTTTGTTTTTATTTAAACTGGATGCTTAGGCTATTTTATTTTATTCTGTATAAGTTTACTCTAGTTTTCCTATTTTTTTAGTTCTACATTATTTTTCATGTAATAATAATCTTTCTAAAAATATTTTTCAAAAAAACTATTTTAAATTTTTTTTATCAATCCAACACCAATCATATAATGTATATCTAAAGGGACAGAAAAATAATTATATATTTTTGCTTCCTTTCAATCCACCGCCGAATCAATCCCAATGAACAGCGATTCCTCCCGCCGCTGCCCCGCTACCGAACACGACGGCGTGGACGCCAACCCGGTGGTGTGGGCAGCGGTCGACGAGAGCCTCCGCGAGGTGCAGTCGATGTTGGACCGCAACCGCCGCCTGATCGAAGAGGTGAACGAGAATCAACAGTCGAGGCTCCGCCACAACATGGTCAAGAACGTGTCTCTCATTCAGGAGCTCAACGGCAACATCGCCAAGGTCCTCTCTCTCTACTCCGATCTCAACTCCAATTTCTCCGCCTCCTTCCAGAATCACCACCACCACTCCGCCGCCAACGTCGCGCGTGACAAATCGTGACACAACACGCGACTTCACTCGCTCCGTGATTCGATTCAGATTCGAATTTCGATCTACTCTGCTCTGTGTCCGTTCTTGTAATTTTCTACTGTGCAATTTTTGTTCCCTTTTTAGGAGTATAATTGAGCTATAATATCAGAGAATAACATTATATGGATTTATTAATTTTTGTAATGAATTGTCACATGAACTGAATCATGAACACCTAGTTTAATAAAGTGCATGAGTTCACCTGGTCCACTTTCCTTAAACTAATAAGTTCTCATCACCAAATCTAGCTCCAAAGACTCATACTTTACCCCTTACATCCACTTTGGGCTATAAAGTTATAAAGTTAATCTAACTTATATTGAAAAAGGAGAGTTAAACTTTCACCATAACTACGTCTATTATGGAATGGTACTACATAAGGAAGGGAACACAAATTGCTATTCTGCAAGATCACAGTGTTCCAATGCTTTCTGCACAAAAAAGAGATTTTGAGGTGAAAAATAAACGAAAGAACAAATGGTACACTCCAAATATGGAAAATTTATTAGGTATTGTAAAATTACCAGCTCTTTATGATCTCAATAAACGTTTATATTAACAAGAAAGAATTTATTATACTTGATTGTATGCCATGTTAGAATTAACATAGATAATAATGTTTTGGGACTAAATGATTTTTCACAAATATAAAGTGTCCAGATAGAAGGAAAAAAGAGAAAGAAATTGATGAAAGAATGAGAAAAGAGTGAACATAGAAATATGAAGCTGCAAATAAATCCCTTGGACAATTTGCAATTGTTAAATGAACAGTTCCAGAGAGAAATTCAATTTTTCTGTGGCATATCTGCAGTTTTTATAACTGTAGCCCCATGAAGAGATCGATGAACGAAACACGATACAACAACTTGTGATGTTTTGATTGGTCTACATGGGAAGCATGATAATCGTAATTATTAACACTATTAACTAAGCACTGATAAAGTGAAAGTTAAACCCTGCTCTGCATTCTGTACATGAAGTGGATTGTGCTAAGCATATGCAATTAAGATGGCAATTCAATTACATACGCAAGTTCTTTGTAGTGCGTATAGAATTTTAGAGATATATGTTACAAATTTGTGGTGGATAATTCATTCATGCATTAAATGGTCATTATACATTTTAAGTAGCCAACATGGCATCTTTGAAGCCCTGTGGCATGTTAAAGAACGCCCTAGTTTCAACACAAAAATTGTCTCAGCAGAATGACATAAATCCGAAATCCCTCAGTTAAAACTGCGAAGCTATCACTATATTTATTCGATTTCATCAATTACCTTTTTTTTCACCATCATTGCCTTTCACATCACAGAAAAAGAAACGAATAAGGTCGTATAATTGTCTTTTAGAATTAGTTTTTTGACTTAGGACTAATAGTACCAGATTAACTTTTTCTACAGAGAATTTTTCAACATAAAACATTCCAACGTAAGACTTTACTTCAAAGAAATCAAGCATATGCCTCTTGATCCAATGGCTATCGCAACGTACTAAAACAGGTTACTATCAATGCATAAAATTAAAAACCATCTGAAATTCCTTCAAACACTTGATATGAAATTCCATTCCAAATCAACGTCCATATTGAGGACTATGATTTAGCAGCAGCAAATCAAATTGTGGAAGAAATGGCTTTTTTTGTTTTTAATCAGCAGTGGATGAAATGGTAATCACCTAATCAAGCCAAGTTCAGGATTCAGTGATTTGATGAATAATGAAAGCAAATCTGAAATTTCTCCATCTACCTCTATCTTAAATACACTAAACACTCCCTCCAAAATCCTCTCCCTGTGGTTTTTCCTGAAAGGGTTCAGGAGGGGAAGAAGAAGAAGAGAATTGACACTGTAAAACATCAATCTAACAAAGTTTAGAATCATTGACATGAATCCTTAAGCATAATGCAAGTTGTCCGGTTGTTATTAACTTGTTCCAAGTGGACTCACCTCACTGACAACTTGAGCTGAAAGAATGTTACTATCACCAGTATCATTAATGGTTCTTTGCCCACCTTTTAGAAGGGGATTGTAATCATGGTTTAATAATACTTAACTTTGGTTTGTAAATAATTGTAAAATATAGGTACATAGTATTAATTTTACGTATATTATCTATTCCTAATTCATGTCTTTTGTTTTTGTTTGGTTATAAATATAGCACAGGAAGCAGTGTCTTTAATGTTGTCAGTTGTCAGTTGTCAGTCACCTCTATATATATATATATATATATATATATATATATATATATATAAATATATATTTCAAATACTGTTCTTTTATTTTAACAATTTCTTTTATTTCTTTATGGAACAAAGGTGTAGTCCTTTTTTAGTGTTAGATTTTATTTATTTAATTCTATTTTTCTGTGATATTTGAAATTTTCTTTTTTTCAATTGGATATAAGTGGAGATCTGTGTGGATCTCCCGTTCTTACTTAGTTTTATAAACTTTAAAAGTTGTTGATGGTTTGAAAGGGGATTTTTTTATCAAATTTGATTTTATCCAAGTTGGAGTTATCCACACAGAAGTTTTGTGCATAGATTATGGAGTATGCAGATTAATTAATATAAATTGTGTAAGTTAAAAAATTTATGATTAGTGAGGTCATACCAATTAATCTGATTAAGTGATGCAAGGAAATTAAGTGTAGGAGATGAAGACAAAATAAAATAACATAAAGTCATCCATTATCACGTTAAAGATGAGAATCCAAAAAAGGCAGTGGAATGTGAATAATGTTAGTGGAGTCCGACTATAGCGTATAAACTACAAAATATTTATTCATATCAATGCCAAAGTTGCTAAACTATTGGCACAAAATACAGAACAAAATACTGAAAAGCCTCATTAGGAAGATGCTCAGCACAAAACCTCAGTTAATTCTATAATATAAAAACTGATAATGAAAACAAAGCAAAGAGATAAAGAGAAAAGTCATCTAAACTTTAAACAAAAATGAATACACTGCAACAATTGAATACATTTGTACGATGATATATGCCCATGTGGTCGTGTGTACAAATATATATGTATATATATTGCCTGAAAAGAGAAACATGTGCCTAATTTTTGAAACCTTCTTGACTGAACCTCCGAGTCTCTTTCTTTTCTCAAGTCAATGTAGTCTTCTTGTTTTCTGCATAATATATTGTTAATTCAATGTGAAAACTAGTCATAGAACCAGATGCTACACGCACTACGCGTGCTTTCTGTATGTGACTCTTAATAAAGTGGAAAAAATTAAGTAGAGTCGTTAAATTTTATAGAATATGTGAAAAAAAACATTGATTGATGTAAATCTAGCAGACAGTTAAATTCTAATCAGTTTGATTTGGCCTATGCTGACGTGAGTTTCTATTGGTCAATAAAAGAAATCTAATAATGCATAACTATTTCATGCGGAATATATGTGTCCTGAATTTGGCTGAACACAGAACAAAGCAACTTAGATTATCACTTTGCAATTTGTGGTCTTACGAATTTGAAATGCTTTACTAAATGACCCTTTTGGAACCACTGATTGTGGGATGAACATGTGGTTTCGAGTTCACGTTTTAACTATTTAGCTATGTTAAATATTTGGAGGAACAGTTTTTCCAAAGGAAAAACAATGGTCTTACACTCTTAAACAGTATGAGCATTTATATTCTATCAGGTACGTACTTTGAAGGCAGAAAATGAGCCGTTAGCGGAGAAGGAGAGAGGATTGCTTTTTTCTCTGAGTCTGATTCTGAGTCCACAAATTATAAATGCATGCTTTTGTTCCATAATCTCCTAGTCTGAAACGCTTTAGAGGAACACACTGAGAGGCACGAAGAATGGGAAACAACATGGCAACCCACAACGAATACAAAAGTTTATTGTTCTTTATCAGAAAGTTCAAGGTCATCGAGCCAGATCCACCTCAAGACCTTGAGGAGGCGTTTTCAAAGTTCACAGGAGGAGAGTCCCACATGTCCGTGGAGCAGCTCCACCGTTTCATGGTGGAGCACCAGGGTGAAGAGCACTACACCTTGTCGGATTCGGAAAAAGTTTTTGAGAAGGTTTTGCAGGGGAGAAAGACGTGTCAAGAAACTGTTCAGGCTGATCACAACCGAGAACATGAGATCACCCTGGATGAACTCTTCCGATTTTTGCTTCATAATGATTTCAATGCTCCCTTGAAAGCCCAGGTGAGCTCTTCCATGCATGTTTGGTCATCATGGGGAAGAGAAGTTTTTGGGTACTTGAATTATATTTCAAATCCAATCTTATACCCAAAGGACTTATTTTAACTTATTCATTAGTTAATGTAAGTTTACTGAAGAAACTTATTTCATTTCTATATTAGTCTTTAATTTATGTAGCTTCACCATCAAGAGCTTCATCTTTGCTTCCTGCTCTTCTTTCTTGTGTTTTGGTTTTAGCCTTATTTTGCTAAAATCATACACTTGATGTGATTCCAGGTACATCATGATATGGGTGCTCCATTGTCACATTACTTCATATATACAGGCCATAACTCCTATTTGACAGGGAATCAGCTCAGCAGTGACTGCAGTGAAGAGCCAATCATAAAGGCTTTGAAACGAGGCGTGCGTGTTATCGAACTTGATTTATGGCCAACTTGCTATAAGGATGATATTAAAGTAGATCATGGATGGTACATGAAGTTAATTATCAATAGGGACCCCTAAAAAAGTTTACTTTCTTGACTGATGTAGGACAGAGCATACTTATTTGATTTGTTCTTTATTCAATGGAATCAATGCAGGACTTTTACCAGTCCTGCCTCAGTGGAGAAATGTCTAGAGTGCATAAATGAATATGGTTTTGTTGCATCTCAGTACCCAGTGATCATAACCATAGAAGACCATCTTACAACAGATCTTCGAGCTAAATTTACAGAAGTAAGCATCCAATTTCATTTATGAATGTTGATACTATTCTGTTTTACTTTTTCCTTTTGTTATCATGCTTCCATGGCTTGCAGATGGTAACTCGAATATTTGGGGAAGTGCTTTATTACCCTGGGGAAGAATGCTTAATAGAATTCCCTTCACCAGAATCACTGAAAAATCGAGTCATTATATCCACCAAACCCCCAAGAGAACGTTTTGAGTCCAACCAAATCAAGGACAATAGCATCAGTCCTTTACTGAATGAAAGTGAATCACCTGAAGAGGAATCATTCGGAGATGCATCTCCAAACTCCAGTAGGAACGAAGTAGAGACTGAGGACACAGTGAGACTAAGATATTTGTTAAATTGTTAAATTTTGTAATGTTACTTTGAATGTTATTGGAGATAATTTCTAATTATTTACAAGTGCAAAATCTTCTACAGTGTATTAAATTTAAGCTCTAAAATTATTGAGCTTTTCTGTGTGTAGCAGAATGGCAGTGATCGTGATGAGGGAAGCATAAGTGCAAGCGAATATGACCAGAAACCATATCTGGAGTGTTCACCTGATTACAAACGCATAATTACTATCCATAATAGGAAACTGAAGGGTTGCCTGAAGGAGAAATTGAGAACTGAAGGTGAAGTTAGACGCCTAAGTTGGAGTGAGAATACTCTTGAAAAGGCTTCAGAATCGCATGGAGCAGATATTCTTAGGTACTTGTCATTCTAACAGAAAATAGTAATCCAAACCGACTTTAACTTGTGTATAAGCTATTTATTATCTTGCAGAGAAATTTATTTTCTCTTTTAAGCATTTACTGTGAAAATTATCCAAACATGCCCGTAATTTATAGTTTCAGCTACAAGGATGACTTTCATTATACATCTTTTCTTGTTATTTTCTTCAACAGTTAACACTTATACTAGGCTAGGTAGTTATCTGTGACTTGTCTGATTCAAGCTTTTACTTTTCCAGGTTCACACAGAAAAATATCCTCAGGGTTTACCCGAGTGCAATGCGTGTCAAATCCACAAATTTCAAGCCACATATTGGGTGGATGTATGGGGCTCAGATGGTTGCATTCAATATGCAGGTTAGGGAACTATGACCAAGGCTAACTTTTTCAAATAAATAAAGGTTTTTGGATTTTGGAATTTTTAGAGTGTTGCTTCTTGTGTTTTCATGGAGTAGTAGTGGGTAACCTAGTGAAACCTGAATCACATCTTTCAGCTGTTTTCTGTTGTGCACCAATCCAATATGCACTTTGAAAATTGAATGGGTTTATATGTAAATATATGTCTAATACAACTGTATCAAAATCACATCTTGAATCCTTCTCCTAGAAATAGATGATACTTTGTGCAATTAGAAGTATTGTGCCTTGAACATTTTTTCGAAGACATGTACATTAAGTTCATTTGCTTGTTGCCTTTGCCAAGAATTCTAACCTTCTACAGTTCTACCATTTTTCCTCCCTAATAGGGCCATGGCAAATCGCTGTGGTTGATGCAGGGAATGTTCAGGGCAAATGGGGGATGTGGTTATGTAAAGAAACCTCAAATTCTAATGCAGAAGCATCAATGTGGCAATGAGTTTGATCCTGCAAGGATACAGTCAGTGAAGAAGAAGACATTAAAGGTAACCATTCATCATTCAATTATGCAATGCACATTCTTTTGTTAGGTGATATTTATATGCTATGTTGTCATGTCAATAACAGGTTAAAGTATACATGGGACATGGATGGAGCTCAGATTTCACCCCTACATACTTTGATAAGTTCTCACCGCCAGACTTCTTCACTAAGGTCAGTTGAAGGTCTAATGTGTTTCCCTTAGAACTTGATGTTGGATGCTTCATCGTTGATCATGAATGTTGTAAACTCAATGTTGGATCCTCTTAATAAGTTCTCTCAATGTTCTTCTTTGTCTCTCCTTTTGACAGAATTAAAAACCATGCAATTAACTTTCCTTGTTAGTGCCTCCAGTGACCTTGTTTGTTTGTGTAAATAATCTCTGTTATATTTTGCTCAATTAGTAGTACATGTACATCAGTATCTTTTACCATATAATCATTTTTATTCTGGCTTTTCTTATGTGGCTATACATTCATCTTAACATTTTCATTGCTCCCTCTTTTCTCTATTATTGTCCTTTTAATGTCCAACATTTACTACCAGAAAAGTCAAAAGATGCACCTACTCTTATGTTCTGAACTTTTGATTCGGTCCTATTTTCACCAGATAAAAGGAAGAAACAAAAAATTGTGTGTATCTTATTGTTGTTGTATGACAGATCCGTGTTATTGGAATGCCTGGTGATGTTGCAAAGAAGAAAACAAAGGTCATCGTGGACAACTGGTTTCCTGTTTGGAATGAAGAATTTGAATTCTCTTTAAGTGTTCCAGAGCTTGCACTGCTGCTGATACAAGTAAAGGACAAAGATCAGGGAAGGGATGACTTTGCTGGGCAGACATGTTTACCAGTGTCAGAGTTAAAACATGGATTTCGCTCTGTGCCTTTATACAACAGAAAGGGAGAGAAATTTAAATCTGTAAAGCTCTTGATGCGATTTCAGTTTGAATGAATTGTAGAAAATAGAGATCACTCATCTTGGATACATGCTTTCAACACATAACTGCTTCTCATGATTAATCACTGAACAGTTGAACAGTTTATGCTGCATATTTGCATATTTTGGACTTCCTCAAAGCAAAGCAAAAAGCAAACTAAGATTATTTCACCAAAATGGTGCAATTTGCTTTCAGTATCATTGGAATGGGGAAAAAAATATCACTATGGATTAAGTTGGGCTAAAAGGAAAATAAAAAGGTCTTGTCATGATAGAACGATTTGAATATAAAATAAAATTGGAGAAAATCATATTTGGACATGGAGGGTGCTAAATTAAAGTTATACGAATTCAATACAAAACAAAAACAAATAAACTCGTCCGTAGTATAATGACTTCATTTGTATTTCTCTTACACTGGATTAATTGAAGTCGTTTTCGATACAAACCAGATACTAAACTTGTACGTAGGTATAATGACTTCATTTATACGCTAGAGTGATGTCACACCGACAAGACTTCAGAATTTATTTTTCAATCATAACCGGAAACCACGTGTTTCTAAATCTTACACACACTCTTAATCTTATTAAAAATACATTAATTTTTTAAAAACATAATTTTAAAAATGAGAAATACATTAATTTTTTAAAAATTTAAATTTATTATATAAAATTTTATTATGATTATAAATATAAAGAATAAATATTTTGAACCATTGGAAAATATTTTTCTGCTAAAAAAATTGAAACATATTAGTACACATAAATATTTATTATCAATTTATATAATTTATAATTATATGATATATAAATTTATTTCTTTCTATCTCATATTTTAAAAATTATACACATATTTTTATATTGGTGTTGGTCTTATATCAGTATTCGTGTGCTACATAGTTTAATAATAGCTTAGTAGAGTGGTAATAATTTATTTTAGTGGTTTCATTATTTTCCTATTATTATTTCCATTATTACACTTGTTTTGATGAGAGTTTCAATGAAAGAAGAAGAGTACCATAAAAAGGATGGAAAACAAGGGTGGGTAATTCGGCTCCACTTTTCCTATTTTTCTTTATTGTTTTCCTAAATGATTAATGCTTGCAGACACTGCTTTTGAATTTTTGTTGGCATTAATAAGATTCTGTCCGCTTGTAGTTTTTTTTTTCAAATTACATGGTTATTTTAGTGGTCAAAAAACAAAGTCACATACAACAATGAAGTTAATAGATGTGATACAATTTTAATATAAAAAAACCAAAATTATTACATTTATATTCCGTTTCAATTATTTTTTGACATTCATATAATTTCAATTATATATTAATTAAAATATTCTTTTCATATTAAAGTCATTTTAATTTGATATAATTTATTTATTTTTCTTCTACTCACAATAAAATCATGCATAGCGATTTACTCCAAATAAAATCGTACATAAATATAACGATTTACTCAACATAAAACGATGTTGGTTTACACAACTTATTCATATTTATAATTTATTATTTTGACTATTCTAATAATATTGAGAGGGAATTGCATGATTTTTGTAAAAAACCCAAACCACCTCCTTTACTTCACACTAATATTTTTACCCTTTTTAGTGGTTTAAGTAGGGCTACCGAAAAAGAATATATATCTTCTCTATAAGGAATTCCTTATAGAAGATTAAAGAGAATTACGAAAATACATTGCAATAAAAAATTATTTAACACATTAAGGAAAAATCAATGTAAAAGAAAAATCAATGCTTTTTTTTATATGCAGTTAATATTTATTTTAATATACGACAAATATCTTATTAGGTTATTTAAATTTATATATAATTCTATTATTTTGAAACAAATAAATCTAATTATCAATGATTATTTATTTTCAAACAAACAAATATATCCATTTTCTAACCATATATTTAAAACAAAAATTATGAAGGGAAAAAAACCTTCCACCAAATATTGTGTTGGACCAAAAAATTGGTCAAATGCGTAATGGGTAATCATCTTCCTCATCCTTGGGAATGTGTTTTTTCATATGATCTCTTTCTAGGAAGCGAACTTGTACTTGGAAAAGAATAGCGAAAGCAATTAAATAAGCTTTTTCTTATAAAAATGGAGAAACACAACCTTGCATAATAATACCTAAATATAAAAGTTTTTTAAAAAATAGAAAAGGAACTGACTGGTCATTAATTATATTATATTAATAAGATGTATAGGATTTTATGACATAGTAATATAGTTATATATTTTAATCTTCTATGAAAATTATTTTTTCTATTAAAGATTTTTTTTTTAAAAAAGGTGAACGAAGGGGCATGAATAGCATTTCAAAATCAAATGTTTGGAATTACTTTTACTATTGCAACTGTTTTACAGTTCACACCACTTTTTATTAAGGTGTTGTTTGGATTTGGTGACTTGAACCACCAAATTTATAATTTATAAGAAAATGCTTTAGTGTATTTATGATAATTATAGGTATTTCATCGTTTAACTTACTCTTTAATGTTTTGTTTGGATGAGAGAGTGGAAATGAGGGGTGAATTTGAGATGATTTGAAGGGAAAGTGTAAAGAAAGTTAAAGTATTTGAATTAAGGTAAATAAAGTGGAAAGTGTAACGAAAATTTATGAAAGTTTGTGAGTGATGTGATAGGTATAATTGAAATTATATTTTTTTAAATCGATAAAAATGTAAGTTTACAAATTTACCCTTATATCTAAAATTTGTTAAAAAATTAATTTTATTTATTTATTTATAAATTATAATTATTTTAATTAAAATATTATTTAAATATTTATAATTATAAATATTTGATAAAAAATTATTTTTACATTAAATATATTATTATTTTTATCTTTATTTTTTTAATTAATATAATTATTATATAAATTTATTTCTATATTATTAAAAAGTATTTTTTATTATTATTATTTATATTTATAATTTATTATATATAATATGATTAATTATATTATTTTATAATAATAATTTTTTATAATTTTATATTTAAATTATAAATTTATTTTAAATAAAAATAATAATAATTTAAATGTAAAATGAAAAAGATAAAGATAAGAAAGTAAATTGTAATTAATTAATTAAATATATATATATATATATATATATATATTTATTTAGTAAATTGTGACTTTCTTCGCAATCTAGCAAAGAAAGTTTTGATTGAAAAAAAAAATCAATTTTCGTGTGTTTTTTTTATTGATTTTGACAATTTCTTCTTTCCATCGGAAACAAACAGGACGTAAATGTCATGAAAGTAAAAAAAATAATATTTTATTTTTAATTTCAAGTTTTTTAGTGGTTTAATAATTCTTAAGACGTTTTTTTTTAAATAGTAACTATTTTTATACGGAAAAAATAGAGTATAATATAAACTTTTAATTAGTAAAATTATTTTTATATTATTTATTTATTTATTTATACTCGTACAAATAAGTTTAGAGAGATCACTATCTTTATTCAGGTCAATCAAACCACAAATAATTTTTATTCTATTTTCCTTTTTTTCATTTATTTCTTTCGTTTTCTTGTTTTTCACTCATAATCTAAATAAATTATTAATATATAAATTTATTATTAAATATTTATTTTATTCTCTTAAAAAAATCCATATATATAAATACACATATAGTTACGATAAGAACGAGTTAAGAAGTGTGTAGGTTTGATTAACTCATCATCATTCTCAAAATAAAAATTCATCCACATTCTTATCTCGATATTATGAATTTTTTTGTCTCATTCTCGTTGTTACAAATATCATTCAAATATTTTTTATAAAAAATATAAAAATCACACCAAATGACATATGATATTATCATGTATTCAATGTCAAAAGAATATACATTTTCTTTTTTCAAATGTTAAATATCAAGAAAAAAATATAATTGTATAAATCTCAAATGAGAGTATCAAATAATAATTGGATAAAGGTCAAATAATTATAAATTGAAGTAAAAATAATCAAATGTATAACCTATTAATAAGTTACAAAACTAAGGACCAAACAAAAGTTAATATAAGTTTTTATGTTGCATAATAAATTAAAAGTGTTTTAATAATTTAAAACAAGGACAAAGATGAGAATGGTGATATGTATTGGGATGTGTATGAGGATGGGACAAATATGTACGTACACATTCTCATCTCCATGTGAGGTATCAGTCATATTCAAACTCATTCAGATAATGTTCACAAAACGAGTTATTTGTCATCCCTACACACACAAAATTTATTTGAGTGGTATAAGATGATTTTAACAAATAAAAATCTATATTTTAAATGTTTAATACAATTATTTACTTACAAATTAAATTTAAAACATTTAGTTTAGAGCAAAGTTATTAAAATAGTTTGTGTCAATTGATATATACATTAATATAGTTATTTTAATTTCAATCTTGGTTATGTAATTTTGTTGATTTGAGAATTAAAGATTTGATATTTAGAGATAACTAAATAGATCATAAAAAATGCATTATTATTTCTTTAAGCTTGAATATTAGGTTTTAAGTGGACATTTTAAATGTTTGATTTTGAAATAATGTTAATTTTTTACTTGAATTTAGGTTGTTATGTTCTATTAGAGCAATATCAACTATTGCATGAAATTTATGTTTTGTATGTGTTAATTAATACATTTTAAACTTATTTGACTGTTTAGAATATGTAAAATTGGATGATTGAATGGTTAAATAATTCTTTTAGATTCTTAGACTTTCTGGTTTTCTTTTTCACAATTTCAGCAATGATTAGTTTAATTTTGCTCAAGAAACAAACTTAAAAGCAAATTTAACATTCATTCAGCGAAATTAATATTTGCTTAGGAATTTAGTAGTGGCAAGTTAAATAATACGAAACAACATAATTTTTGTAAGTATTTATTTAATTAGTTTAAATATTAATTAATGAATTAAGAATTGAGTTTATATATTGTTTTGGAGAGAAAAAAAGTGTGGCTAAAGTGTAAACAGTGGATCCCTGTTAAATCGCATGCCATTTATGGGACTTCTCTCTGTCTCTCAAAATCCCCAACTCCAAACTTTCATCCATTAATCCATTAATGTTTCATACCCATCGCTTTTTCATCTTCTTCTTCCTTCTCTCCGTCAAATCATTCACTGAATGTAACAATGGCCTCCGTCACCTACAGCTACAAAATGTTCAAGTACTTCAACCGGACCTATGCCATCTCCGAGCAGGCCCCTCCCCCGGACGTCAAGGACGCATTCTCCCTCTTCGCCGACGGCGCCGACTCCATGTCCGCCGACCAGCTCCTCCACTTTCTGCACGATCACCAGCTCGAATCGGACTACACAGAAGAGGATTCCAACCGCATCGTGGAAACCGTCCTGCAATCGCGCGCACAAAACACCGAATGCGACTCCGAGAACACCGGTCTCACGCTCGACGAGTTCTTCCGCTTCTTGTTCCTCGTCGATTTCAACGATGCTCTCAAATCCCAGGTCCCTCTCTCAAACACGTGCAACTATAACAAAAACGTTTCTCTTACCTTCTTTCTTTACCTTTTCATATTATCATTTTGTCACGTTGTTTGTTAGCTTATTGTTAATGTTCTGTTGAGATTTTCATGAACAGGGTTTGATTAAAATAGTTAGATTTAATTAATATTTTAATGCCCGTGACTTTCTCAACTCTCACATCAATTAGAACGTGAGGAAACTAATATTAAAAAAAAACTAACAAGAAAGGCTAGAACATGAAAAGAGATTGCTTGTATTAGGAGGAAGGGATTAATTAAACCAAATCATTAACCAATGTAATCTAAAAATGCTTTAACAGGGATTTATTTTATTTTTAAGTTAAATTTATCCAATTGGTGCAATTTTTCTTCAATTGCATCTTTCAAAAAAATTTGAACATGTCTCAGGGTTTCTATGTGTTTTAGATCACACATAATTTTAATTAACATAATATAGCTCTATTTTTATCACAATTTCAGTTCAATAGTTATTGAAGTTAAACTCCTACAAGAATGAAATTACTTATAATTTTTTAGTGTTCTTAAACCATTAAAAATCTCTGCTTTTCATTTTAACTAAGCTAGTTTAAGTAGTTAGACAAGGTTAAGTGAGGAAAGAGTGATAAGAAAATAGATATGAAAGATTATATCTAAAACATTCTTTATATATGCTTAAAAGGTTGATAACATATTGATATTTTTTTTTAAAAGTTACACATTTGAATAAAATTGAAGAAAAGTTTCACCTATTAGAATAAATTTACCGATTTCAGAACAGGTATATGAAATAGAACTATCGATTCGGAAGATACATACTTTCGAAATTATTTTTGAGAGAAAAATACACAGAAAAAAACATATTTCTATTATCTCTGTTCAAGGGATTAGAGTTAGGAAAAAGCTTTTAAAAGGATAGTGATTATCACGAGGATATTTGTATATTCTGTTGGATTATTGAATGTTATACTAATTTACATTTGTCATTATTTAACTTCTTTTTACTGGACAAAGATGAGAAAGAAAAGGACAAATGGAAAAGTTAATACAACATACAAAAAATGGGAGAGCCGTTTTAATAACTTTTTAAAACACATAGAATTTAGCTTTCAAACCATTCCTTTGAGTTATATCACAATAAGGGTTGGCCTGTAGTATCCATTCTGTAAAAAGTAGGTTGGGTAATTTTATGTAAGATTTGTGGATTAATTTTGTCAACTCACTTTGTATAATGTTTGGCCTATTATCTTGTGGATTTGACTGTTTAAGCAAAAAAATTTAAAAAAACAAAATATAAATATTGTATTAATGATTTATTTTAATGTTTTATATAGTTGTATCTTATGAATTTATAATTGATAATAATATTTATTTTTTATAAAAAAAATATATCTAAATTACTATAAAATTATAATAATTAATTCTCAGAGTATCTTGACCTCAAAAACATTTTTATTATTATTTCAAATCAATAGCATTAAAATATAGTAAATTTTTATTATTTATTACATGAATAAACCCGTCCCATCATTAACCCTCCACACTTTTTTTAAGCACATTTATTTTATGCGTTTTGAGTCCACATAGACCAACCCATGTGATTGCACCCGCATTAGCCTGCTTAAGTTGCCATCCGTATTTTTAGTCTTTTTATTTCAAAGGGACACACAGGTTGGAATAGGTGTGAAGTGTTACATCACATTATTTAACCTAGCAAAGACTAACTTATTATACACAACACTTTAAAAAAACTTGTCTTGAATACTTAATTTAGTCAATTAAAGTGTAATTTTGTTTTCACTGTAGTCATAATATTTAAATAATTAAAATAAATACTCTACAAATAACTTTTATCTTCTGTAGTTCTTTTCTTATTTCATGTACATATTATTATTAAATTTGATATCTTCATTTTGTTATTAAAATACAATTTAACTTATAAGGATAAAAATCATCTATCCTATCCTCATGTATTAAAGCCAATTTATAATGACACTAGAAAAACGAGTATATACCTATTCTGTAGTGTTGTTATTTGAATGTAAGTTTTTTTTATATCTTCTTGACTATATGAATGATATGTCATGCCAGGTACATCATGATATGAATGCTCCGTTGTCACATTATTTCATATATACAGGGCACAATTCCTATCTGACTGGGAATCAGCTGAGCAGCGATTGCAGTGATGTGCCAATCATAAAGGCTTTGCAAAAAGGTGTGCGAGTAATTGAACTAGATTTATGGCCAAATTCAACTAAAGATGATATCGACGTAGTTCATGGAAGGTGCTGATCTTTTATACATTTCAGACATTCATGGTGCAATTTATATAATCATCTGCGTTCAACATTTTCTGAAATATTTCAGGACACTTACTGCTCCTGTCTCACTTATCCAATGTTTGAAATCCATAAAAGAGTATGCTTTTGTTAAATCTGAGTACCCACTAATTATAACTTTAGAGGACCACCTTACACCATTTCTTCAAGCTAAAGTTGCAGAGGTAAGGTCTATTGTTAACCCCTTCCCAACACACAGAAAGAATCTTACTTCCAAGTTCCTATTTGTGTAGGCATTGAACGCAAATTTAATCTTATTTGCAGATGGTAGCTCAAGTATTTGGAGATCTGCTATATTATCCTGAGACGGATCTTCTCACAGAATTTCCCACACCAGAGTCGGTGAAAGGTCGAATTCTTATATCAACCAAACCACCAAAAGAATATCTTGAATCCAAGCCATTCAAGGATAGTGACAGTGAGAGGGAATCAATTGATGAAGGAACATCATCGCCAGGCATTATCACTGAATTGGAAGTTGCTGATGAAAAGGTGAGCATAAAGACGGATTAGTTTCTTGTTGGATTTACATTTATAAGCTCTGCATGCTCATGTCATCTTTTCCCCCCCTAACCGGATAGTCCGATGGAAATGATCTTGATGAGGAAAGCTTGAATGCCCGTGATAAAAAACCAGACCAACAGAGTATATCAGAGTACAAACGTTTAATTACAATCCATGCTGGGAAGCCAAAGGGTAATGTAAAGGACCACTTAAATGTTGTTGGGGGTGTAAAGCGCTTGAGCTTGAGCGAGCAGGAACTTGAAAGGGCTTCTATCGCTCATGGATCAGATATTGTTAGGTATCCTACGTAGTACATAGTACTGCTAACTGCAAATACATACTACTCTTTATAGTTGAAAGCTTGTTAAATAAGGTGGTTGCATTTTATGCTTCAAGGTATACACAGAAGAATATTATCAGGGTGTATCCAAAGGGAACACGTGTTACCTCCTCAAATTACAGGCCACATATAGGATGGATCTACGGAGCTCAGATGGTGGCATTTAACATGCAGGTGAGGGATTTATGACCAAGGTCGTTTCAAATAAAAGGCTTATCCCCTAGTCTTTATGCACTCTACCGCATATGGTCCATGTGCAAATTGTTGTTATACAGTTTATCTATTTGAATACTTGGATGTTTAGGAAACTGGTGAATCTTGGCTGCATCTTCGGGCCAATTTCTGTTGTGGAGCAAGGTTGATGCATATTGATTTATATTTTTTACATTTAATTCGTTGCTGTACAGTGTACACTATTTCAATGCTATATAGATTTTGTGAAAATTTTCTTAGTAAGGTATTTTGTTAATAGTGATATGCCAGTAACTAGTATGATCTAATTTTTATTTTGTTTTTATGCATCCTTTGATGCTAACATTTTAGCATGTCATTTTCTGTATCAGGGGCACGGAAAATCACTCTGGTATATGCAGGGGATGTTTAGAGCGAATGGCGGGTGTGGTTATGTGAAAAAACCTTCATTTCTGATAGAACAAGGCCCAGATGATGAGGTTTTTGATCCTAAAAAACCAATGCCAGTGAAAAAGACATTGATGGTAAGATACTATTTGAAAAGGAAACCAATTGATTTTGTGACATACTTTAAACTTCTCCCCTGTCAACCTATAGGTAAAAGTGTATTTGGGAAACGGGTGGAGCACAGATTTCAGTAAAACACACTTCGATACATTCTCTCCGCCAGACTTTTACACAAAGGTGAGTTCGATAAGTTTGCTAGTATTGCAGATTAGGATTAGTAATCAGTCAGTAGATGGACATGTGTGATGAGATGGTTTTTGCGATTAAACTTGAAAAATTGGTCGTAGTCATCGTGTTTCGATATTGATTGATACCCTTCCAACTAGTGACTGGGATGAACTTTGTTAATATAATTGTTATAAACCCTTCAACTTTTATAGTATCTCTAAACAAGTGCATTTCACCATATGCATGGGTTTATATACCTTGAAGAGAAGACTGTACAGTTTCAAGATTGTGTAAAAATGATCATTAGAAACCCCTTTTTGTCTGTAATGAAGTTGTCAATGGCAAAAATGACAGAAACAAAAATATGTTATACTTATTATTTAATTACTCTATGTACCAGGTTTGCATTGTTGGAATACCCGCTGATCGAGTGAATAGGAAGACCAAGATAATTTATGATGATTGGTTTCCCGTTTGGGATGAAGAGTTTGAATTTCCTTTGTGTGTTCCAGAACTAGCTTTGCTCTGGATAGAGGTTCGAGAGTATGATAAACATGAAAAGGATGACTTTGGCGGGCAAGCATGTTTCCCAGTCCCTGAGCTAAGATCTGGTTTCCGGGTAGTCCCACTATTTGATGAGAAGGGCGAGCAATTAAAAACTGTAAAGCTTTTAATGCGGTTTCAGTTCAAATGAACTACAAGATTAGCCAATTACTTAGTAGGCATGTAACATGGTTTCATATTCCTAGGTGGTTTTTCTTTTGATTAGTGACTAGGTTTCATCGAGAAAGATTGTTGTAACTATAGATTATCTTCATCTCTAACTGTTTTAAACAATATTATGAGCTTAAGAGGTAATCTAACTTATTTTCTTCACTTTCAGCACAACATAAACATATTAGCACCTTAGTTTTTACATCATGTGGTGAGAGTCATGTAAGTTTTAAGGTGTATGCTGATTGAACCCGAGACCAGAAAGACATAATATAGATATGAGAATTTGATGTCATACCCTCACAATGATGTTGATAAATAAATCAGTTGACAGATGTTTGTCAACACAGTCACACAAGGTGGCATATGCCACCTTTCTACTGACACAGTCAAGTATATGCAATATGACGAGGGAGATTGTGGATGGTGAATCTCTCTCCAAGTTAGTGGACATGTCTCATCACAATTCATCCATTCATTCAGCCTGCAACTCTTTTGGAGGAGACCCTTGCTTTGCCCTTTGTATTTGGATATTCTAGTAGATTCATATTTCGTTACATACGAATCCGAAAATAAACATCCAAGACATTGTTTGATTTGAATTTTGAAACTCTATCACCTTTTTTTACTTAAAAATATTTGGGTGACTTAAAAGATCAAGAAAACAAGAAGTATATAAATTGTTCTTAATCTCAACTCCTAAACTATGTAAGATTATTGGACATACCAAAACATAATTTAATAATATATATATATATATATATATATATATATATATATATATATAAACACAACGTAACTATAACTTCTATAAAAAATTATACAAAAAATATATTTATCAAAAATAAGAAAATATAACATGTGACAATTGTTTAGCACAAATGCATGATTCTCTGTATGCATGCTAGATATGTAAACTTGTATAGGTCTCAATTATTCAAGCTTTTCCATGCTTCAAAAGTAGGATTATTATGTTGCGAAACAATAATACTCCCATCAATGAGTTTTAGCTTGTTTTTTAATAAGAGAGCATGTCTCATATTTCTGATCCAAGAGTAATAGTTGGTCTCATTAAGAGGTGTGAAATCACACCTAGATTCTCTCTAGGATGGAAATAATAAAGATTGAAATGGTTCAAACAGTGATTCAGGATTATGTTTTAGTGATTGATGACTCCATGAATGAAGGAAGAAAGAAAAAAACAATATATATAAGAAGAACATGAAGAAACAAGAATGGTACATGAAAGGAAAAAAAGAAACGAAAGCTTAAAAAGCTTAAAAAGAGTATACTTTAACTTAATCTAATACCATATTAAATATTCTACCCATATGTAACAAATGTACCATAAGAAAGAAAATCCAAAAAAAACACAAAACAAGAAAGTGAAAAAAATAAAGATAAAATTATCTTAATTTCTCGCAATATATATATATATATATATATATATATATATATATATATATATATATATATATATATATATATATATATATATATATTATATATATA
>Ga0123342_1000388_pt1 | contig 68005 bp, 30 predicted proteins | sample Turbeawhitnodule_FD_89960 | JGI IMG/M metagenome (GOLD analysis project Ga0123342, IMG submission 89960) | Root nodule microbial communities of legume samples collected from Mexico - Turtle bean Mexico white nodule | ecosystem: Host-associated > Plants > Roots > Nodule | place: Mexico: Nepantla... | reverse complement strand
GGTCCGGGCCCGAGTCAATGTCGAGTCGTATGGGCCTGGGCCCGGGTAGTTCGGGTCGGGCTTATGTCGAGTTGTTCGAGCCGAGCCGATGTCGAGTCATTTGAGTCCAGACCGATGTCGAGTGGTTCGAGTCCGGGCCGATGTCGAGTCAAGTTGGTCCGCGTCCAGGTTGAGTTGGCTTAGGCCAGCTCGAGCCAAGTTAGTCTGTGTCCATATCAAAATAAATGGATTTAATGTATTTGACAAACAAAGTTGATTTAATTCACTTTAAATGGATTTAAAAAAAAATCCAAATAAATTTGATCTAGTTAAAATGGATATGGATTTTAAATCCAATCCATTTATTTGGATTTGGATTGGATCTAAATTTGGAATTTGAAAAATCAAATCCATGACCACACTAGTATATATAACTAAAATGATCTATTCTTATACATATTAAAATAATGGTTGCTATGTATTTATCTTTAGGGTGTGTTTGGATTGGGAGAAGAGTTGAGGGAGTGGATTTAAAGTGATTTAAAAAGAAAGTGTGAAAAAAGTGAGGTTGTTTGGATTATGTATATTAGAGTGAATTTGTGAGAAAAATTTATTGAAGTTTGTGTGTGACAGGATGATTGCAAGGAGATTTTTTTTTTTTTTAAATATATAAAATGTAAGTTTACAAATTTATCATTTTCTTAAAAAAACATTTTCACAAAATCAAATCAAAATTAAAATTAACTTTTATTTTGTTAATATTATTATTTAATAAATTTATTTTAATTATTATTAAATATGTAATTTATATTTATATTTATTTTTATTGTTAATAATTTATTATTATTATTATCATTATTATTATTCCTATTTTAAATATATTATTATTTCATAGTTTACATTTATAATACTAGTTTATTTTCTTTTATTATTACTATATAAATACATTTATATTATTATTATATAAATATATTTATTACTATTATATTATATTATTATAAATTATTTTATTATATTTATATTATAAATATATAATATATAAAGTATTATTTTATATATGTTTAAAAAGTTATTGAGGATAATTTTCACTTTTTATATAAATTTTGGCAAACTTTCGCGGTCTGCATGGCACAGGGACTGCTTTTGTTTCTCATCTCGAAAATCATCGCCATTCAATCTGCTTAAATCATCAAAAATAAACTAAAACATTCTTTGTTTTCTTTATCCGAGTGAACGTTCACTCGGAAAGCAAACAAAGCCTAAGTATAACAAATTATCTATTATTATAATATGGGTTAAGTTCTACTTTCTTTAGTTAGTTAATAGGGAATAGCCCTCACACTTCCACGTGGATAACTGCATATCTTATATACATAGATTTGTCTATTGAAAATTAAAATATTCATCATCATCTAATATATTTTTACAAGATATTTTCTATAGTCTACTCAAGTTTATAGTTTGTGTCTGGTTTCAACTCGAATTCATCGTCACTTCATTCACACAAACATTAGATTGTTAAATAATTCAAAAGCTTTTATTTTAATGATTACTTAAAAAAAATACTATTAAAAAAAATTAAGTTTAATTTAATTTTATAAAGTTGATTTATATGATGAGATTAGTATCTATTTATATATTATAAAAAAAATTATCTCTGATTGGATCTCCAACTTACACTATACATACTTAAAAAAATTAGAAAACGCATTTTTTTATTCCAGTATTTTAACTTTTAAAACATGTTTTAATAAGTTTTTTTCATAAGTTGATCTTAGTCTTTTGAAAAAAAAAATTATAAAAAATTGTCTAAACATATTTTTTATTGTCATTTTTTTACCATTCATTATATATGAATAGGAAGATGTTACGTCAATGTATCAAGTTACTTAAATACTTACTCTTATTTTATCATAATTTGTTTTAAAAATAGTTTTGAAATTTCAATTATATCTCATTCAAATAATAGTAAATGATCAAGTTTAGAGGCTCTTAGCTCTTAAAATAACCAAGAGACTAAAATAATAATGAACTATTAAGTTAAAGAACTAAAATAATACAAACTCTTTTTTTTTTAATTTAAGTGAGTTAAAAAATTTAATAATAATTAAGAAATAATCAGATAAATAATCAAACATATTTTAGGATAAAAAATAATGTTTTAACATTTTATATTAGTTTTCTTCACAACTTAGTAATGGTGAATTCCTCCATATACGACTATATTATATTATAAAAAATCGATTACAAGGATTAAAAACAAATAGAAGAAAATATTTTGATTAACTTTATTTTAACAACTCATTCATTATTGTGTCAAATATGAAAATCAATAAACAACAATCTGAATTAAAGGCCAAGACATTGATGATGAAGGAGTTGGAATAAGAAGAGCTAGTAGTGAGTGATGGTGAAGCATCGATAGCCAAAGTAGAGAGCAGCAACAAGAAGAGGAACAAAGAGGTCGTAAAATGAAATGGACTTATAGTTTGCACCATCTTTGATCACGAAAGCACTCATCTCTTTGGTGTTGGATTCCATGTCCACGACATCATCGTTCATGTCTACCTTTTTCACCTTGGCACCTTCCAGAACACCCACTTGGTACTTCAGTACCATGTTTTCTGCTGCTTTGCTGTGTCCAATGGCATCAAACTGCTTTGTCGCTTCCTTCCCAGCCACTTCTGCAATCACCTCTTCCCCTCCAGGGTGTTCCTCCAAAAACTTTGTCACATCCAACACCTATAAAATTATATTAATAACATCAATTTAAACTCGTTACACTCAACTGTGTTATGTGTTATCTTGATACAACTTTATCCTATCATGTCAATATTTCCTTAATTTTTTGGAAACAACCCTATATTAGTAAAAAATAAGAAAAAATTACCTTATTTTCTTGAAAAAACCTGATTCAGACTTAGAGTGTTTAACGTAAGAAGGTAGTATACTTACTCTGCCATTGATGACCACCCAACAGTCTCTGTTGGATTTGTGCTGGGAAACCTGTGAGAGGGTGAAAACCCTTGGTTCGGCCATGCTTGCTATAATAATAATAATAGAAGATTTTTTAGTGAAGACATGTACGTGCTGAATTCTTATAAAATATAATGGTGGTAGTTAAAGTTGCACTTTCCGTTTCTACCACCACGTGTTTTTCTTCCTCCGGAGTTATCAACTACCAGTCACCACGTGGATCAATAACTGCCAAATCTATCTTTGACTTATATGATAAGTGGCATTCTTTATGATTAATTGTCAAGTTGAAGTGAGGGACAAAATAAAACTAAATCATGGAGATGATAGGCTTCTCTTCCATCCCTTCAAATATCTCCTCTCAAATATATTGAAAACATATTTTTTTGCTCAATTGATCATCCAACTACGTGTAAAGACCAAAAGTTGCAACCAATTTTCCATTTCTACCAATTTTTGTGGACTAAGTCACATGCTTGGGATGATAAGATCTCTCAATCTATGGTTTGCGAGTATTAACTAAAGTAGCCTACAAACTAAATATATATTATAGTTTCACTTATTATATAGTTAGAAGTTGAGGAAAGGTTTAGTTTTTGGATACAGGAATACATTTGTGGGTATATTATTTTTAGAACAATAAATTTAACGTGACTTATAGGTTAAGATTCATGAATTTTTTGAATTTTATTATCGTGTTGCAATTTCACAGTGTAATTACTAAAATAAGTAAAATACGTCTTGAATTTGAATTGAAATTTGATTATATTGAAACTGTGCCATGTTAATACAAAAATTTGATTATATTAAAAATGTGTCAAGTTGTGTAACTTGACATGAATTATACATTTTTGATAATTAATAAATGAAATTACATCATGTATTATGTTTATACTCGATATATCAAGAGAGATGACATTACGGAATCAGAAAATTTTTATGATTACGTTTAGAATGCTTTGAATTTTTTTGTATACATACATATACATATATCTTTTCAATTTTCTTTAAATTGTAAGCCCTCTCTTATATAATTGATTACTAAATTATGTATATATATTTGTATGGTAAAATATTTAATTTATAATTTCACTATTTGAGAAATTACTATATTAACAATTAACCATTTTTTTCTAATATTGAAAAAAAAATCTAAAGAATCCAATCTTCAATTCCATTTTTATAATTATCAAAATTACACATTCATAAAACAAACAAACAAAAGTAAATTTATTTCTTGTCTTTATTTGCAGTCTCTTCTTTCTAGTTCTCCTAGAGTCCGTTTGATAAAGAAAAGAAGAATATACTAGATGAAAATTTATAAATATTTATATAGAATAATAATGTAAACACTGAGCTTTTATTAAAGAAAAATAGAAAAGATATTGAAAAAAAGAGAGTAGAAACAAAATAAAATAATAAAAAAGTGTATAAAAACACTATTAAGATTCCTGCCTCCATCCTACCAAACAAACTCATTTAATAGCAACACCTCTCTATTTCCACTCCATGGCTCTAAACACACCACTAGTTTTCTTGAAATAAAAGATGCGTACATATCACATTATCATTCATGTCATAAACTCTTTACCAAGGGCAACCATCATCCAAAAACTGCTACAATTTGAAAGGAAGTCACAATCTCCACAGGTTCTTTTTTATTACAAATTCAATTTATCTCCAGAGGCCGACCAGGAATTTACAAAGTACAAACGCTACCGTGCACCTCCAGCTTCTGTACTGGGCTTTGAGAACTCCTTGCTGTTAACTGTCTCCTTGCTATCAAATTCCACTCCTTGAAATGTGATCCGTGAGGATCGATACTTGCTACCAAATGCAGTACCAAACCCCCAACCAAGTCCTACTCCAACGCCACAGCCTCCACCTTGAAAATTAAATCCAACATACCCAATTCGATATTGATAGGTAAAATTCATATTTGATTCATAAAAAAAAAGACAGTAACTATATTTCAACATAAAAAAGAAATCCAAATAGCACTACTTGAAACAACGTGGAACTAAAATCATAAAAACCATAGATGGAACTAAGATCAAGATATAGCAAATGGCAACATTACTTGAGTCAGGAAAAAAAAACAGAGCAGTTTCTTTATATATATATATATATAATATTATTATTAGAGGGAAGGGGTTAGACTAATGATGTCAACCCTATCCCATAAGGTTAGGTATTAGCACTAGCACTAACCAACCAAACCAGAAGGATAGATAAATTAGAAAACGATTTGCTACAAAGTGATCAACAAGTACCTTTGAAGAAAAAGTCTTTAGGTGTAAACTGTAAGATTAAGGTTTTGAAGAAAAAAAGGCTACCCACATCATGCAGCATGTCATAGTCATAACTATAGAATACTGAAAATTAAAACTTAGAAGCAGTAAAGAAAGCAGATTCAAGATTATTGTACCTGCACCAAGACCCAATAAGTTCAATGGCATACCTGTGCAACAGATCAGATACATAAATTATGAACAGAGTATGAAGAAAATGATTTCATCTTCGTATTATTTCAAAAGAAGAGATACATTATATAAAGAAGGAAACAAGAAACATAGAATATTTACAGAATTAAGTAGGAATCACAAAGTTACCAGAATAAAATAAAAATACAATACTTGAGTGAAATCCTTCCTATTATTGAGATGCTGTCATTCTCTTAAAATAAAATAGATATTGATCTAGCCAACATTAGATCAGTATTTCCACGAGGCCTTTGTGAGCATATCTACTTCCTACAATTTGGTTGGAATGCAGTACCTGGGATAAGACCCAATTAAGTTTCTGTCAATCATTACATGATTCGTCCTATCAGATTTAATTGGATTATGAACTAATCCTTCTTGCTCGAATATAAACAAAAAACTAATTCACACTAATTAAGAAAGCTAATTAACATCATTTAACTATATCAAATCAATCTAGTTTAGAACGTAATTTCCCTTTATTAGAATTTGATATCAAGAATATAAAAAAAAGTCATTGATCACAAAAATCCAATCAAATGAACAATAATTTGAAGATAGTATAGTATAATTAAATAAGACGAAAGTAGTTGTTATTTGATATCAACATACATGCAATTTTCTTTACATGTATTCGAGATTAGTGGGATTATGCCCTTGGAGCACTGCTTTCACTAGAGAGTTTCACAGGTTAATGAATTGGAAGAGATAAATCTTCAAGAAATCTATTTATCCAGATAAGTTCCGAAACACCTTCACTACTTGCTCTATATTTTGCCTCTGTACTGTTCCTAGTCACAACAGTCTGTTCCTTGCTTCTTCCAGTCCCCAGTTTCTCCATATGGAGGACTTTGTATCCTCAACTGAACCTGTCTAAATCACCTTTGTATCCAGGACACTGAGTGTCTAAGATTTTGGGAGGAGAATATGGTTTGTTCGTAAGTGAAATGGTTAAGACAGCTAGAGGCTAAAGTCCATTCACTGCACTCAGCTAAATAGAAAAGGGAGGTAGGAAACTAGGACTGAAACTTTGCAGAAGACTTGACAGGGGAAAATAGCAATAGATAGACAGAATTTGGGAAGAGTGTGATTGGTTTAGCTGAAGAAATCCAGTGAAATTTTGGAATGAAAATTAGCACACAGAACTGAAGAAGGATGATAGAAAATGTAGTCCAATATTCTTCACTCTACACAATCATATTTGGCCAATAATAAGTAACTCGGGTATGAAAATGAGCTAAGAGCAAGTTTGGACAAATTCCAAGGTGAAATATGAACCAAGCTGATAAAAATGAATCTCACAGAAGTAAAAATCAACTTACTTTATTGATATTTTTCAAAAGCTCTATCATTTAAATCAAATACGTATTTCATATAAGCTAGAAAAAAACCTACTCCAAACCAGGCCTACATTATAAGCCTAAAATGTCTTTGTCTACCCACATTCCATTCTCGGCCAAAAAAACTGAGTTAAGATTAAAGCCTTTCCACCTCACTCCATTTCCAAGTTCCTCTCTATTATCCAATCTCAAAAAGTACCATATACCAATACACAATCAGTTATCCGAGCATATCTAACGAATTCGTTTGGAACGACAATATTAACACGAAAATAAAACTAAAGGAATTTTAAAACTACAACTAAATTGCCTGCATAGTCTCAAGAACAAGGACCAATAAAAGATCGTGAGAGCTTAAAAATACCTTGTAAACAGCGCGGATTACAAAATTACGTTCCTAGGGCACGAAAATAAAACTAAAGGAGTTTTAAAGCTACAACTAAATTGTCTGCATAGTCTCAAGAACAAGGACCAATAAAAGATTGCGAGAACTTAAAAAGACCTTGTAAACAGCGGGGATTATAAAATTGCGTTCCTAGGGCACTGGAACACGAGTAGAGAAACCTCTTAAACTATTCAATTAAAATGATTTGGAAATGAAAGTGAAGCAGAGAAAATAAATGCAGCGTGCTGCCACCGACCTCCGAAACCCCATCCTATACCGAAACCGCAACCTACGCCGAAACCTGAAAAACAAATAATTGCGATAAGGATTCAAGATTCGGAATATGAAGAAATGGCGAAACCCACGGCATACCAAATCCAACGCCAGTTCCGTTGAAGGTTGTGATAACCATTTCTGATTTCTTTCCTTCTTTACGAGTGATAGACTATACAGAGTAAAGGGAAGATGCATAATAAAGGGCCTAATCAGAGGAATCAGAGCAAAATGGGAATTAACTATTCCAGGACTCTTTCTTCCTACACCTCCGTACCTTCCCACACCATACTAAATATGAAAATACCATTTTATCCTCTTTTTTTCACTCCTTAGATTTGAAATAATAAGTCTATGGATTATGTAATCTGGATATATTTCGGATTACATAATCCAAAAGTCAATTTCATATTTAGAAAAGACTTCTGAAATTATGTAATCCGAAAGTTAATAACACATTTAAAAAGAAGGCTTCTGGATTACATAATTCGAAACCTAATCTTATGTATAGAAAAAACTTCTGGATTATATAATCCGGAACTAATTACAAAAGACTTCTGGATTACATAATCCGAAAACTAATTCTGGATCTAGAAAAAAACTTTCGGATTATGTAATCCAGAATATTGAAAATAGTATATTTGGAATACGAAAAATTTATGAGGATGGCACAAGAAGGTATCAAGGCGCATGAAGAAGCAGCCGTATTCGAGTGGAGAAGCCTTTTTTCCATTGGCCCATATCAATGTACAAAATGAAGGCACTTTCTTCCTGCACCCCTACATTTTTCTTACTTCACCCCACAATTTTGTAAATCCCGAAACTGACTTTCACCTTTTATTTGAAACTGGGATCTGGGAGTGTGTTACAGATTCATCAATCTGGAAGTGAATTATCTTGCTTTCTGAATGAGGGTGTTCTGGAAGCAAAGTTTACATAAATTGTTAATTTTTGGATTGTTGATTTTTGAATTGTTGAATCAGGAAGCCTAATTTCTATTATGGATTGGTGGATCCATAATGATTTTTTTCAATTATGGATTTCTGAATCCGTAATTTATTTTGAATTACGGATTGTCAGATCCGGAATGCATATTTTTTAACACTGTCATTCATGTACTATCGGAAACATCAATCTAGGAGGTTACCAGAAGCACCAATCCGGGAGGTTACCGAACGTGTCAATCAAAAATTTTACCGGAAGCGCCAATCCAAAAATTTACCGAATTTCATAATCCAGAATGCAAAAAATAAATATACAGTTTTTATATGGAGATAATTTTATCTTTGCACAACATTATAGAGGTGTAGGAAGAAAAATATAGAAGTGCAAGAAGAAATTGCCCAAAATAAAAGGCCATTCGGACTAAGACCCCAAAAGCAAGTCAATTCTATCTGTCAAATTCTTCCTGCACCTCCATATTTTTCTCCTGCACCTCACACTCTCAAAAATACCTTTATATTTTACTGATATTGGATATAAAGTTAATGTTGGATATAAATTATTTTTAAACTCAAATTTGATTTAAAGTTATCATCAAACTTTATATATATATATATATATATTTAATTAAGCGATTCCATATGAATAATCCACATATCTTTCTACACGGGTGACACATCCGGGTCAAGGTTTTAGTCAAATTTTGGTTGCATAAATAAATTTATGTAGTTTTTCAACAAATTTATCAAATCATTAATGTCAATTCCAAGTATCAAACTAGACAGTATTATAATTTATAATTTCATGTCATAATCAGTTAAACGTATACTTGTCAAATGGATGTTTACTATTCAAAGATCAATATGCATTTATATACTAACAAAAAAAATGTGCTTCTACCTATGAATAATTAGGGATGATGATTCACCTAAGTTATGATTGCATGAACCAAAAAAGAAGAAAGTGAGTAAAAAAACTTGAAAAACCAAAGATAATTTTTACTCACAAAAAAAAGTGTTATTTTATATTTCTTTAGTCAGGACTTTTTATTTATTCAATTTTATTTCTTTTAAAATTGTTATAGTAGTAGGAGCTCGATGACTAAGAAATTAGTGATATTGATAACATAATATAGAAGGAGTCTCTATCCAGTATATGAAAAGAAAACAATAAAACATATATGGTGCTTTGAAGAACAAAATTTGTAAAAAAAATAAATATGAAGTAAATATAGAATATGACTTTAATAAAAAAGATAAATATTAAATATCTACAATTTGAATTTGATTTTTTCTAATAATTTAAGTTGAATTAGTCTAATATTTTAAGTTGAAGAGTAATTTGAAGTTATATAAAATACTTATAATCAATATAATTTACCTCTGAAAATGTTAATTACTTTGAAAAGTTTAGTAAAATGGTGCAATGTGAATGGTCAAATTTGAAAAATATTTCAAAAACAGACAAGTGATACTCATGTACTCAACCAGCACGAATTCACTTTTCTAATGTCAATTTTCATTCGTTTATAAAATTTACATAAAAGTCATTGTATTTCTAACAACTTTATTTATTTAAAAATGGTGTGAAAAGTCATGCTTACCTAAATTTTCTTTTAAAAAAAGGGAAGTCATAAAAAAATGTATGATTAGGACGAATTATGTGTATTTTTTATACTCAAGTTGTCATATCCTTCTAATAAAAAAATGTTAAAAAGTTATGATGGCATGAATTATAAGTATTTTCTTATTTTATATATTTAAATATCTCAATAATTAAAAAATAAAATGTAGGTTCTAAAATTAAAATATTTTAAAAATTATAAACCCTAAAATAAAATAAAATACATAATTCAAAAATCACGATAATTTTTTTTTTCATTTAAAAAGAAAAATATTATGCTTTGAAATATTTATTTAATAACATTAATTATATATATTATCATCTTATTTTAATGAGTTAAAGTTAGTATTCATATTCATTTTAATTTCATGCATTTGTTTATGCAGTATGTATTTTATTTTATAGAACCTGCATATCATTTTAGAATATTTTTATTTTAAAACCTACATTTTTATTTTTTAATTAATAACACATTTAAATATGTAAAACTACAAAATATTTGTAATTTATATCACTATATTTTTTACCCATTTTTTTTTGTTTTTAAACCAAAAATTACAATTTTATAAAAATTAAAAAAAAAATTCTGAAGTCAAGATATGATGACTTTAGTATAAAAAAAATCATTATAATCATGTCCAACTTATATGTATTTTTTTACAATAAAATTGTCACAACAACAAATATTTACCTCTTTTAAAAATAAAATAATAACTTAATAACATATTTACCTTAATCAAACCCGTGTTGTGACATCTTTCAAAACGTTAGTCTTTCAAAAGTATGGAAAGAATAGAATGTCAAAGTTTATATATTTTTTTTTATCTTCTGACGTTTTTGTTTTTTTTCTTATATTCTCACTAGTATGAATTTGGAGAGTCAAATCTCTATTATTCTTAATAAAAAAAAAAGAATCCAACAATTATGATCTTACAATAATGTTGCGCTACATTAATTACTTCCGTTGTTTAAAAGGTTCGTATCACAAGACAACCTGATCTACAGGTCTAATCAATGATCATAGGAACTAACCAGAAACATTACTTTGGAACAATAATCACTACAAATGGAAGAAGAACAACGAAACACGTCACTGAAAACTGATACTTGCATTTCATTCAAATCTGCTACCCCTTTCGGGAGACCTGTGGATACAAACTTAGAAATTCATTCCTTTTCAAACACAGTTTCATCTCTCAATGTGGATTATTATACAAAACAGAAACAGAACACAACATAAATCCGGATGCACAGCTCTTTTTTATCCCACTCACCCGAGTTTTATTTGTTCCATATAACTTACAAGGAAGATGAATAAATCAAAACACAAACTGATACACATTACAAATCAACCACGATTCAATTATTCAAGGAACAATCTTATAACCCTTGCACTTGTCTATCCAACTTATGAGCGAATTCTTGGAGTTCCTGAATCCCAAAAACCCATGTTCTTTGGCCTTGTTCATGCTATCTAACACTCCTTCCGCAGAGAAAATAATATCAACAAACCACCAATCACCAACCTCCTCAAGTTTAGTAGGCAGAAGCTGATTCGCACTCACAATCTCATCCCAAACAGGACCCTTATCCTTCATCACTTCCGACAACTTCAAATGCGAACCTTCTTCAAAACCATACTCCTCAATCCCAAACTGTTCAGCCAACACCTTCCAGAGATGCTTCCACTTGAACACATCACCATTGGAGCAGTTAAATGCTTCATTCCGCGCATTGGGGTCAACAGCCGCCCAAATATGCTGCTCCGCAATCAAATCCGCATCGGAAGAAAAGGAATAACCCTCCCAGGCGCCTTTCGTACCGGGAAATCTCAACGGAACCCCCTCGTGCTTGCAAATTGCGGCATAAACGCAAACAGACCCAACCAGGTTCATCAAACTGTAGGGAGAAAAGCCAAATATTGTTCCGGGTCTGTGTACGGACCAAGTCAAACCCTCTTTCTTAGCGCTTTCTTCAAAGAGAATATCCTCTTGATTGTAGTAAAAATTAGGCGTGTCCAAGCGCGGGAGATCCTCCGTGAAGGGGGGCTCGTGGGATTGGATCTTGCCGATGGATTCGAACGATCCAAGGTAGTGCTTGGTTCCTGTCTGGAGGGACACGTGACGCAGATTGGGAGCATTGGGGATAACGGCGCGCAGCACATTCTGTAACATCGCGCCGTTAACTTCGCAGTTCTCCGCCTCGGTGGGGCGGTTAGTCCAGGACACGAAGAAAACGTGCGTGACGTCGGTCAAGACGGAGAGCTTGCTTTCGGCGTCGGCGGGATCGGAGACGTCGCACTGAACATACTCGATGGGGTGATCGGCGTTCCACGACGGCCGCGGCCTCCGTGCCACGCCGTAGACTTTCCATGGACCACCGGGGGTGTCGTGGAGAGGCAGGATCTCGGCGAGGCTGTTTCCGACGATGCCCGTGACGCCGATCACCAGTCCCACGCTCTCGAAGCTTCGCGGAGGTTCATCTTCCTCGAATTTCTTCTGCAGCGGCACAAGAAACAAATTCACAAATAATAATAATAATAATAATTGAATTGAATAAAGGAAAACGACGATGAATAATCGATGAACTTGCCTTGGCAGCGCCGATTGCTCCAGCCCACCACCAACTCATTTTCTTTTTCCTTTTGTTTTTGCTTGTTTTGAATCTGATAGAGGGAAATGTTTAGGATAAATGAAGACTTGAATCTGGATGGTTGGATTTAGTAGATGTATATGTATGACCTGTCCTCATAGTTGTAACGGGATAAGGCCAAGATCAAAAACAGAAATGGAATATTTTATATTTCTTGCTTTATATTATTTAATACCATAAATATATAGCGGCATACAATTAATTTTATAACAAATATACATTATTGTATTATTTAAACTTTATAGTAAATAAAATGTGTTTAAATATAATAATTATATTGTATAGTTATAATAAATAATTAAATTTGTGATGTTTTTTCTAAGTAATTATTTATGATATAAAATCATTAAAATCAAGTTTAAAGGATAAAGATAAAAAAGCGTACTGATTAAAGTTGATGACGAGACCCTTAATAGGATCAAATACTTATAGTGATCAAAAGATAAGTATTTTGAGAAGATGAGAAAAAAAGAATTTCATTAGTTGTCAAACTCGGGTAAAATGCATGTTTTAAAAAAAATAAGGGAAATAATATTGAATAAGAAAACCAAAAAGTTAAATATCATTGTTAAGCTGTATAATGTAATTGTTAACATAAAAGTGGATAGTTTGTTATATCTTTTAAGACTATCTAGGGATTTAATTTAAGTGGTGTTTTTATAATGTCTATTTAAGAAAACAAAGGAGAAAAAGTCACACTCTTCAGCCAGAGCAAGGATGAAAAGAGGATGGTTCGAGCAAAACTTTATCTATAAATGTGTGATCAATTTATAAAATTAAAGCTTATTATCCTATTTCAAATATTATAAACATGTTAATAGACTAATTATCATATAAAAAAAAACATTATAATTCGTTGGTTGGATAGATGATTTATAAGAGTAGCTTATTTTTATAAATAATTTAAAGTATTATATAATAAAATGTATTATTTAGATAGATAATTTAAGAAAATTAAAAATTCTTGAGAATAATTTGATTATTCATAATTAAAGGGTTTATGTATTAATTTAATTTTTATTATAGTATAATTTACATATTTATAATAAATTTTAAGTATATATAGTAAGACATTTATTTTCTTAATATAACCTAGTTTGTTATAGTTCAATCTAACTTTTCAAAATTGATAGTTATTTATTATGCCTCAACAGCAGGAGATTCAAATATAGTATAATTAATTCTATTTGTACTTGATAACGGCAGTGTTTTAGTTTTATGTCACTTCTTTTCATTAACTTCTTTTTACTTTTCTGAAATTTTCATTATTGAAGTGAACTTACCAGTTAACATCATTGTTATGATGAATAACAATATTAATTTAGCATCCATGTCATTTTGTCTTTTTAAGGTAAAGTCTCACTTTTTTTCTCTTACCACGATCTTCATCTTTTTTGGAACTCATTCGATATTTCCTAAGAATGATAAAGTGGGTTGCGTGAAATATGATATTTCTAATATGTTAATAGATGTTTCTTTTCATATCCCCATAGCTTTTATATAATTCAAAATATTCAGATTATTTTTTCTATTATATAATGAGCGAGTAGAAATACTGTTGACTTTTACTAATAGCTCAAATAGGAGCTTATGATAAAATTACAGAAGAGGAGGTGGAAGTGTGTGGAAATGTGAATTTTGTTGAAAATCAGAACTTAAAAAAGTTTAGAAAAACTAAATAGAAAAAATATATTTTCAATTAACCAGACTTTTTTTTGTTATTTATAGTCTTTTAAACAAAAGTATAAAATAAATTATACGTTTTACAATTCTATAGTGTTGTCGCTAAAAACTAGTTTATTTTTTCTCTAAACAATATTTAGAAACAACAAAATTATAGTTAACATTTCCTCCCTTAAACTATATATGTATTTAGCTTACTTTTGATGCATTAACCATTTCAAGCATACTATGTAGTTTTTAAACTGTTCATGCTTAAATGGCTTTGTCATCAAATTTGCAATTTGTTTTCGAGAATTGCAATACTTCAATTCCACAACACCATAAGTTTGAGTTTACTGTTTCAACTTGTTATAATAAGACCTATTCTTTATGAGGGATAGAGACTATTTTCTAACTACTACGCTATAGAGTTGTAAAACATAGAGTTTGTTTTCTACTTATGTGTAAAAAGTTATAAATAGCGAAAGGTATGTTTAATTGAAAATACACTTTCTCTATTTAGTTTTTCTAAACTTTCTAAGTTCTGATTTTCAACATTTGGTATCCGAGCTAGGAAAGGGACCTCGCTAAAGTAGGAGCGTGAGAGTGAGTAAAGCATGACAACCTCAGAGAAATTCATGACTCCAAAGTTTGACGGCCATTACGATCATTGGTCAACGTCGATGGAGAATTTCTTAAGGAGCATAAAGATCTGGAATCTGGTGAGTGAAATCTCACATGAATATGCTTACATATGTGTCATGATAGGGCCTCAAGTTGTATCATGGTCTTCAAAAAAAACAACCAGTTGTGACTTTGTCTACCACTAAGGTTGAATATATCACATCAGTTCTCTATACATATCAGTACATATGACTCAAAAGGATTATGGAGAAAATTGGAATGGAGAAGTACACATAAGCAAAAAAAACAAACTCTACGCTTTACAAACCTATGGCGTAGTGACTAGAAAATCGTCTCCATCTCTCCTAAAGAATAAGTCTTATTATAACAAACTAGTTGAAACAATAAACTTAAAAATAAAAACAAAAAAACTATAGCTAACAGATTTTTACATATTACCTTAGATGATGTAAAAAAATTATTAAAGCGAAAGGTGAATAATTGTTTGAGTTTTAATTTATTTTTAAAAATATTTAAATTTTTGAATTGGAATTCATCTGAATTTTACCATTAGGAGATTTTTTATATTTGAGAATGTATAATTAAAAGGTTAAAATTGTTATTTGAACTTTGAAATTTTTAACACATCTTTGAAATTTTTACATTCAAATTGTAAGAAAGTTAATTTTATCTTTTAGATTATATATTACGGGATTTAATTTTCTTTTACTTTTGTATTGTGCAATTTAAAAGGTTAAATTAACTTTAAAAAAAATATGTTCAACAAATAAAAAATTAACTTTTGAATTGTAATTTTTTTTTACAAACAATTTTTTTTTTAAAATAATTTTTATTTTTAAATTATACCATCCAAATTGAAACAAATCCTTACTTTTTCACAATTGTTTTATGAAAGATTGATTTGCAAACTTATAACCACATACATTTTTGGTACCTTTTAATGCCACTTCCACTTACATTGTGCTTTGGACATGAAATTCAAAGTATTGCACAACCCATAAAAGCAAGGAAAAGAACGAGAGAGATGTAGGGACTGACAGAGAAAAGTGAGCAATATTTTGAAGAAATTTGATATTTTAGTCACTAAAATGGGAGTGTAGATGGAAGTTAAGAGTATGAAGGAAAAATAACATCATCGTTATTAATCCAACAGAAAAAAATTTAAATGGTCAACTTTTTTTTATTATGTTATTTAAATTTTACAAATACGCAATATTTATCATTCTCTGCCAACTTTTTATAATGGGAGATTGAATCCAAATGGGATAATTAAATAATGTAGAAGGAAAGGAAAAGTGTTAATACATTTTTAGACTAAAGTTGAAATTTAAACTTGTAAAATAGATTTATAAAAGTAATTCAACTTTTTTTTATAAAACTAAGTTTTTAAATAAATGCATAATATTGTGAGTATTGATACACAATATTGTTTTCAATTTTTTCTGCTTTAATATATTATTAGATCCAAAAGAATAACTAATTGTTTTTACAGTATTTCTAATAGAGGAATATTAGTTTATATCTTAAATATATGGTATAGGTTTTATAAGATTTTTTTTATGAAAAAAAATGATGAGATGATATGGTAAGAGTCTTAATTTAAGTTTTGAGTTTCAAATAAAGTCATTTATTTTATAATTAAATCAATTTTATAAGTTGCACGAATTAAAACGTGAACCAAAAATTATAAAAAGTTTCAGCACAAAACTTCACTACATTATTCTCTCTTACTAGCTACTCCCAATGCCTATGCTAACCATAGGCTTCCATGCCACACCATCATTTCCTTTCTGTTTATATTAAGAATGAGTGTTATTTATATATACAGAAAATTTAGACATAAGAATTTAGTTCAATATAGAAATATATTATATATCTACTTTTATTAAATTATATAAGTTAGTTAAATATAAAAATTTAATTACATTTTCTATCTTTACATGTGTGTGGTAGAAACAAAATAAATAAGTTAATTTGAAAAAAAAAAGTACATTCTACATTAATGACTATAACCAATGTACAAAGTATACATCAATTAAGACTATACCATGCAGTATCTTCTACATGAGTTCAATAGATATTACAAAATCTCTCTCTCTCTCTCTATTATAAAACATATAATATTTACATTCATTATACAGTTTATTTTCTATTCTATTAATGTCACTAAAACAAAATTTGTAACATGTTCTTTAAAATATACAACATGGTGGATTTACTTAAAATAAAATAAAAATTCATAAAAAAATTATATAACTTTATAATTTTTATTGTAAAAACCTTACATTAGATATGTTTTTATTGTCATCAAACCAATTAGAAATTTTCTTTTAACCAAAACATAATCATAAAATTATTAATTGTAAAAGAAATTTATAAAATTATGAGAAAGCTTTAATTTATGGATAAAATATTATAATAAGTAATTTCTGTGATTTTTTTTTTGCAACCATATCCGATTATGGAGTTTGGTTGTTTTAATATTATATTGTTGATCTATAATATATATTTTTTTACTTTAATTTTAATGTGATTACCTGTAATAAAATTATGAAATAGAAACCAATTGTTAGAGAACAAAATAATTAGTTGCAATAGTAACTAAATTAGAAACCATTTTAGAAACTAAAAGGAAAATTGGTTTCTAAATTAGTTTCTATTATTGTTAAATAGTTTCTAAATTGGTATCTAATTAGCAATAATTTAGAAATCAATTTTTTTTAGTTTATAAAATGGTCTCTAATTTAGTTACTATTGCAACTAATTATTTTGGTCTCTAAAAATTGGTTTCTATTTCATGATTTTCTTGTAGTGTTAGCATTTTTTTCTCAAAATTTTAAAAATATTATTAATAAAATAATTTTCATATTTAAAATTTAAAATAATATCCCAGTCTGAAAATCAAATTCATGTTTTTTTTTAGAAAGGTTAGGGGTATTTTGATGATGATTGACACAAAATTTATATATCTACCTTTTATTAGTATTTACACAAACGAATGAGTTTGTTTGTACAGTTATTAAATGATAAACATACAAATTACATATAGACGAAATGCTGAATAAATTACTTCAATTAACTATAGTACTTTATATATTTTATTTTTCAATCATAATATCATTACAAAATGTTAAAATTCACACTATTAACAAAGATACTTAGACACTATTACAATGAATCATTTATGATAATTATTAACAATAAAGTTTTAATTTCTTCAAATATGTTTTTACATATTTAAATGCATTATTTTAAATTTAATTATACAAGTGCAGTGCTTATTACATTTCGTAATGTAGATCAACGAATTTTTTTAAGTATTATTAGTATTTTTTAGTTAGAGATGAGATTGATGGTCATATATTGATAATATTTTTCCCATTATTATTCAATAAAAACAATTGTTGATAGATAATTTAAACATAGTATAAAAATTAATAAATTCATAGTTTATGATTGGATGAGATTATAAACTTTTTAAAATTATTGTATAACTTATTTTCGTATTCGGATAATATATATATATAATTTGTGAAACAAAGTTCATATTAAATGTCAATATAAACTTAGCTGATTACGTAAAATTATAATTTTTAATTTAAAATAAAAAAATAGTTTATATTAAACGACATATTTTAACTTGTGTATATCTTCAATCGATGGGGAAAAGTTCTATTGCTCAGTTTGTGAGATGCAACCCTTTGTTGCCGTTACTGCAACTTAAATTTGTGCACTCTAAACAAGTAAACAAATCCAACAACTTAGTCATTGTAAAACTACTCAATTCATCTTGCTGTCTCTAAATCAAGCTTCAATTCCATTTTTCCAATGATTTAGCTCTTCACGAGCTTCAAATGAAGTGTGAATGAAACACAATTATGTGTTCTCTCTTAAAAGTTAAAACCACTCCTTTCATTTTATATTTCTTAACGTGGATTCAAGATTTCTAATTTTTTTACCATTCTCGTTCAATTTCATTCTAAATTATTGGAATGAGCAGATTTTTGAAAAAAAAAAAAGTTGTGTTTGAAAACACAATTTGTTAAGGAAGAAATTGTGTTTATAAAACGCTGACTTCAATCTATATGAAGAAATCGTATCCTTAAACACGAATTTGTTTTAAAATAATTTTTATTCATGAAAGGTTTATCAACTTTAATTATATTAATTTTCTGTTTAAAGGTAAAATCATGTATAAAAAAGATAATTTTACATTTATTTGTAGTAAAATTATGTATAATAAACACGACTTCAATTATATCTGTAGTGAAATTATGTTTACCATAAACAACTCTTATATATTTCTTGACATTGTTGCTCCTATATATTTTTTGACATTGTTGAATTGAATTTGTACTTAATAGTATCACCTATCTTTACTCAACTAATTTAAGTTGTCACAACTTTAAACAATTTGTCTATACCATCAAATACTCAGTAACCTAACACTTTTTTCACCATATCAATTGAAATACCAACTTTTAATTTTATTACAATTTATAATTTACTATAACGTAGGTCCATATAATAAAATAATGATATATTTAGATAAGTAAGTTATTTCTTATTTTTAATGAATATAAGGATCTATTTTATTTTCTCTTTATACCAAAAACTAATTTCAGAGTTATGAAGGCTAATTATTGTGAGCTTTTGAGCCTTATTGCATGATAGCTGAATTACAAAAATCTCAACCTATGCAAAAGTCATGAACAATATACATTACTTTAATAAAACTGTTAAGGAGCATGAGTTCAATGCTTTTTTTGAAATTGTTATGCTTGATGACGAATTTAGTTCAAAATAATCAACATCAACTACGCAGACTTATTGATTAATTTTGTATTCAAGTCGTGTTTTGTTTTTTAAGAAAGTGAACTCATTTTCCCGTTCACAACTTTACTTAATTAGATAAATTAATAAATCAAAGTAGTCTCGTGTTGAATATGAATCCGACTTTTGTGAATGAAAATTTTACAACAAAAGTTATTTTCTGCATCCACAATTTTTTTTTAAAATTTTAAGTATTTTAAGTTGAAACTAAAGTTTTGTTTGATAAAACATAATTTTTTCTTACATGAAGTGATGCACACGAACCCATATCCTTATAGATTTTTTGGATTCCGTCCATTATGGTAATTTCTTGATGAGATTGCACCATAATTGTAAAAGAAAACCAGTTTTTGAATACCAAACCAACACAAATTTATTCTGTGTTGTACTCTTGTTGTTGGTATTTTTAATTTGAGCAGTGAGTTACATTATATATAGTATTATATTAACAATGGAGATGTGGTCCTCTCCATTTTCCCGGGTTCTGCTGGTTTATATCAGTCACGCCATTCTTTTATAATAAGCCATTCCATTACGTACTACTCATTTTCCATTTTCATATGCAAAATAGATTAGAGAGCCATTTTGGTTCGGTTTCTAATCTGCCACTGACAAATTAAAGTACATAAAAGAAAGTATTTATATGTGTAAGTTTAAACTAGTGGCCAAAATATGGAACCTAGCTAGCTGGGTGCCACAATATTCTCTTCCTACGCATCTAACAAGCCATTTAAATTGACCTACGTTGCTCCACCTTTCTTCAATCTCCTTCTCGCCCTTTCCATCTTTCTCCTACCACCTTCTTTTGCGTTAAAAGGTTCTTCAATAATGGTTGACAGACCTGAAAAAGTAGTTCACACCAAAAGTTATTCTGACCCTCACGCAGGCAAACGCTGTAAAGACAGCATATGAACTCTAAATTCAAGTCAGCTAAAATATTTACTTCAAATTATGTTAATACTTGATTTTAATATTACTCATAGTGTGTGTGAAAATGGTTAGAGAACACAACTTCGAAGCAAAAATGATCAACTTTATTTAAGATGTTATTTTTCACATCAAAGGTTCCTTTAAAATAGTTCCCGATTACACTGATAGCATGTTTATTAATTTCAGCATCAACAACTCTTTTCTGCTATAAATTCTTGACTTAGGTCAAAACTTATTAAGATCTGTCTAACAGCTAAAAGGTTTGAGTATTATGCATCAATAGTTGCATTTTATGCACATTAATGCTATTGTCTGTGAATAATTTTTTTCAAGAAAATTTCTCTAATTATGTAAGCAACAGTTAAATAAGCAAGGCATAGAGTTAATTACCGTGTATGTGAGTGTTTCTGTTTTGTATCATCATGGTCATCATGGCCTTATGATCACGTGGTTGCTTTTGGTTCTGAGCATGCCCGCCAACTTGGTTCAATTCTTGCATTGTTTTTTCTACCCTTGATCGAGCAGTGGCAAAGAGCCACGTGGCATCCATGTGCTTGCAGATCATGCGCGCAGGGTGGTATGGAATCTTGACACGCATGGTTTCACCCGACTTGATGCTACTGTTCATGAACATTATGCAGTCCATGAGGCTTTCTTTGGCCATTCCTTTCATGTCATATGCCTGTGACCTTCTCCAAAGGCTTTTCCTGTGGGTGTTTGCGGGGTTGGATAGGCAAAGAGCACGCGTTGAGTCACTGATCGCTGAATCTGCGTCCTTAAGTAAAATATGACACTGAGCTTTGTTACTATAAATCACCATTCTCTCTTTTCTAAACTTCAAGGGACAAACACCAAGCGCTTCAGAGTATTTCACTAAAGCTTCTTCCACCTTTCCCAACCTGAACTTGTGATTCGCTTCTTGCTTTATCAAACTCACCAGAACCCTTGTTTCCTCTAATTTTTCCTCCGAGAGTACCTTCTCCTTGTTCCTCCTATCAACCTTCAATTCCATCACTTCTTGCAATACTGCTCCAACCTTCTGTATGTTAGGTTTCAAACTAAGAAGAACCTTTGTGACGGTCTCACCCACATTTGATTTATCTCCAAGGTTTGTAAGTTCGATCAAATCAGTAAGGTAAGGAGCGGTAACATCAAGAACTTTGTACCTCGTATCTGGGTCCTTGAGAAGGAGAAGAAGACAATCGATACCTATATACTGCCAATCATCTGAAGATCTGGAAAGGTTACCTAAAGCGTTCACAACTTTAGGTAACTCAGCAATGTTTTTCCTTCCTTCTTTACTATAACACAAGATTCTTATCAGTCCAACCCCTGCTGGTGACGTGTGATTTATCAACCCTCCCCACATATCGCACAAGTCCTTGAGAAACCCCTTCTTGCATATGAGATCCAGAGCCCTATCTTTGCAAGCAAAGCAATTCAGAAGGTAAAGAGACCAACACTGAAGCTGGCTAGCCCATTCCTCTGCCTTGCGATTCTCCATCTCCAAATCCCCAACCCCTCTAGTAAGCAAGTTTCTGTGATACTCGAGCCTTTTGTTTTCCTTCAAAGCTACGAAGTCAACATAGACCACTTCTAAACAAGTGGAAGCCAAGTTCAAGGCCAACTTCACTACCTCTTGCTCCTGCTGTACTACTGATTCAAACGTGCTTTTGTAACTGGCCAAGTGACCAAGTGCTCGAACAGCAACTCTTTGCTCAACCCAACTCATCTTCCCCCTAAGCAAGTCTAGTAATGGGGGTATCACGCCTGATTGCACGGCTAGTTGTGCAAACTCCTCCTTGTTCATTGTGTATGAGCCAATGATATGAGCAGCGTAATAGGGCATGTATATGTTTTGATTTGTGAGAAGCCAGTGCCTGTCGTTTATCCCTTTGTGGATTAGACTTGCCATGTACTTGAATATTCCGAGGGATGGGAACTCTGGGTCGTTGGGTTGGCTCATTGCGATGTGCCATAGTCCACTCAGCACCAACACGTGTTTCTCATGATTCTCTCCCTGAAATAGTTCTTTGAAGCAAGTCGTTATTTCAGCTCTTCTGAGAGATGCATCTGGTTCTCCCATGCTGCAGAAGAAGCAACGCGGGTTGATGCAAAGCTCATCGCTGATGTTGCAAGGAGTATTGGGAATAGGGGTTACTCTCTTTTTCTTCATTTGGGACTTCATAGCTGTCTTAGTTGATTGATTTCTGAGATTAGAAAGTTGGGTTGTTCTTTGTGTTATATGAGGAACCTTAGCCAAAGGGGTTGAAATAGGTCATGATAAAAAATGATGTAATAATTTATCAACACCTAGTGCCGCATTCATGGGAGGCTTTCATTATCCAATAAAGCAGTTTCATTATCCTTACAGTTTGCTAATGCTGTTGCTCCTGACAAAACTATCCCTTTCAACTATTTAAGATAGATGGATCTCCAAAATTCAAATTCAAAAATTCTAATACACTCAATAATTTATGCAATTGGTTAATCTCTATATATGACCCTAAGTGTTATTAATTTCTTGTGAATTTTCAAATCTAGATAGAATACGTTCATGTTTCACAGAGCAATATATAGTCTTTTGCTCTCAGGGATTAATTTATTCTAAAACCATTTTTTCATACAGATCACAGTCTTTTCTGCTATTTTTCAGCATAATATCAATTAAGACGAACGCATATACCTCCAATAATCTTGCTTGGAATGACCTATTATCTGTGCTATTTTTTTTTCCACTTTCTTTATGTTCAATACAACACATTTTCAATGTGTTAATTCTATAACGAATCCAAATTTTACGGTGATTATTTAATCTTTTATTTTCTTTTTCCATTTAAAAGGAAGATAAAGAATATTAAAAAAACAAATAATATTTTAATAGAGGTTAATATAATCTTAGAAATTAATTTAAATAATGAAGAAGTTTTTTTAACCTTTATTAAATTTCAAAAGTTTATTTTAAAATCTCGACAAAATAATGAATGTTTTTTTTAATCTTCTTTAAATTTTAAAAGTTTACTCTAAAACCTCAGTAAAATAACGAAGTGTTTTTAACCTTCGTTCAATTTCAAAGGTCTATTTAAAATCTTAACAAAATAACAAAGGTTTTTTCAACCTTAGTAAGTTCCAAAAGTTTGTTCTACAATCTTAACAAATTAACGGAAATCTTTTTAATCTTTGTTAAGTTTCAAATGTTTATTCTATAATCTCAAAAAAATTCGTTAAATTTCAAGATTTATTGTAGAACCTCAATAAAATACTTCAGATTTTTCAAACTTCAATAAATAAATATAATTAAATTTATTTATAAATAATTAAAAACTATATAGTTTTAATATATTTTATAAATAAATTCTCTAAAATTTTGAAAGTGTAAATTTACATTAGAAATAAGTTTTCTAATAAGTTTCAAAACTTTATTTTAAAAACTCACTAAAATAACTTTGGATAATATGTATTTCAACCATACATGCATACGAATTGTAACACTTCGTTTAATTTTTTAATTAATTTTGAAATAAGTTAGATATAGATTAATGTTAAAAGAAAACTGCAATAGATGGGATTTTGAAGTCAAATCCCTTCGATGCCCACGACATTAACCACTACATCACATAAGTTCTTTTATCATATTATAATTTTTATTATACTTATTATTATTAATAACATAAATAATATAAATATTATTATTAATAATATAAATATTATTTATATTATTATTAATAATATAAATATTATTTATATTATTATATAAATATAAATAAAAACAATAAAAAAAACTTGAAAAATATAATAGAAAATATTATTGTGTTAAATATAAATAAATTTATTAACTATACTAAATAATATTAAGAATATTTAATAATATTAACAATATTTAGTAATATTAAAAATATTTAGTAATATTAAAAATATTTAGTAATATTAAAAATATTTAATAATATTAATAATTTAAATAATATTACATCCAGAATCTGTATGTAACACTTACCTACAACAGTTTTATATACGGATTTTTGTCCGTATGTAATCCGCATGTAAACTATGTTTTACATACGGATATTTGGTCTTACATAAGGATTTTGGCTGTATGTAATTCCAATTTTTCTCGTTGGTGGCCATTGAGCCTGTGCCGGAGAGAGGTCAGGAGGATCGTTAGAGATGGTGAAAAATGAGGTTGAAGGTTATTTTAGACGACAAGTTATTTTACGGAAATTTTGAAACTCATGGTATTTTACAAATATTTTTAAACCCATATTATTTTATGGAGGTTTTGAGACCCATGATATTTTACGGAGGTTCTTAAATCCATGATATTTAATAAGGATTTTGAAAGACTGTTCCTGAGGTTTAAAAAAATCCCAGAGAACACGTTCTCCATATATGATTTAGCGAAAAAAAACAACCATGAGTAAATGACTTAATAGAAATTTTAACCATAGATAATGTAAAAATAAACTCCCGTTAAAATCATTTTCTCTTATACTAAATGAATTAATAAATTAATTAATTAGTTAAAATATTGTAATTTTAAAATTCAAATTTTGATTTTGGTTATTTGTTTGCATTAAATAATTAATTGATAGAAGATATATATTTTTCTTAAGTTTAATTAATATTTATAAATTCAAATTAATAAAAGTGTTAAGATATATTTGGATTATAATTGTAACTTAACTATTGTTATTATTATTATTATTATCATCAGAATCAATGATATTTCTGTTATCCATGTTTTAATATTCATTTAAATTATTTATTTTATGTTATCCATTAATTTAAAATTATAAAAATACATACTAATATGTTCAAAAACTTAAATCTGAAAATTGAATAAAAATCCATGTACGACCACTGCATAAACAGAAAAGGGAGCATAAATATGAGGCAATTTGTGAAAGAAAAGGTGTTCTTTATCGTTGCGTAAGACACGTCCTCTTTCCTAAAATAATAAAACATTTTAACATACACACTTCTATATATATATAAACATGTAGTTATATTCAATGTGCAATACAAACATAGTGTAGAAGAAAGCAACAAATTAAGAAAGAGCACGAGGTAGAGAGAAAAAGCATGCATGCAGTGCACTGGGACAATTCAACACATCTCAAAATACTTTTTTATTGTGACAAGTTTGTCTCAATTAAGCAGTTTGGTTCGGTGCGGTGCTCTCCCTCATGATCTACGATTCTACGTTCGTTGTTGGAAGCTAAACGTCCCCGACAGACACTACTTTCTTTTTCTTTGGTCGATAACCCGACAGTACTTTCTAAATCAAACACTACTTCATGAGAGGCTTTTTTTTTCTCTAACTTTTCTTACTTGCAAGAATTTGTCGTCCTTATGCGACAAAGGGGATCACGTAAGCAAGATTTGAAATGTTGCACACAGTGTAGACTCGTGATGCTTTTGTAGTTTTCTATGCAACTTCATCATCATTCTGTCCCGTATCCAGTCAACTTAATAAGTTCCTCCACCTATGCCTATAAAGCTCTTTTTAAGTAAAAATGAGAACAAAAAGTCTAAGTTAAACTGAAAATAGATGGTGGGATTTCACCAACCTTAGCCCACAATTCCCACTGATTTCTGCAGTTAAATATTTTGAAAACCGAAGGTGTATATGTAATGGGCGAAGAGAAAAGATTGAGGGACCACATCTTCAAAATGGCAAAACAAGGCCCTTCAAATCAGTTCCAGAATGTGGTCCCGTCCCATTGCTAAATTTGCACCTTCAAATATAAATATACACAGCATCTCTTAGAAAGCAGAAATATAGATTAAAAACATGATTTAAGTACAGTGGTGGTGGTCTCAAGAATATGCGGCTGCCATAGGTGGAAGCCATGAATAGAATGTTTCTTAGATTTCATCTTTTTCATAAGAATATTAATTATTTTGGATCATGATTCAAAGATTCGTTTAACCAAGCCAAAACAATTGAGGCGGGGACATTGTTAATTGTCTGTTCGTACCATTAACACTTCTTTGCTCATGATGGCAAGGACTACATTTATAATCTGGACACATCAAACTATGCTGAGTTTACTCTGATATAACGGTTAAAGTCGTTCAAATCCAAATCCACATGGTGTCATGCTAAAGAAGTTTCACTTGTTTCTTTTCTCTGTGTCTTTTAGCAGTGAAAACTAATGAATTAGCTAAGCAATTCTCTCAGAAAACTTTTTATATAGGCAAAAAAATTAATATAACAATACCACATATAGAAATTTTTAAGAATTTAAAACTAGATGGTATAAAAGTGTTCATGATAATTTAAATTTAAATTTCGACATGGATGACGAATAATATACAAATGTTATTTTTTTTTTATTCTGGTTAGTGTTTATGTTTTATATTAAAACTCTTATCTTAAAATATCTTTGTTGAAGAAGTGTAATAATAAGACACATACATCAGTGTTTCATATTGTATTACTTGGGTTGGTAAGAGTATCAGGCTTCCTAGCCTAGAATTTTGTTATGCTTATTGTGCAGGCAGTTAGAAGAATGAAGGAGGTTCAATATAGAAGGTCAAAACAGAGTGTGATCAAGTCAAAGTAAAAGTATGAAGTAGCACAGTTAAATCTCTGGTCTAGACGGTTCTAATATGCCTAATCTGCACAAGAGATTTTATTATTGTTAAATTGGTATAAAAAATCTTGATAGGTAATTAGATACTAATTTAAAAATTATTTAACAATAATAGAAACTAATTTATAAATCAAAAGTTTTTTTATTTTTTAAAATATTCTTTAATTTAATCACTATAACAACTAATTATTTTTTGTCTTTATAATTGATTTTTATGAGTGTAAATACATTTTTTGTTGGACTATTTTGATCTTATCCTACATAGTGACCAAAAGAAAAAATTATTCACACACAAAAAGAATATTTCCTTTAATATAAAAATAAATGTTTTATTTAAAAAGAAAAGAAAAGAAAAGTACGTCCAACCTTTTCATTCAAGTATTTTTCTTACTGTTAGTACTTACAAAAAAAATGAAACAGGACATTAAGAAACATAGCTATTTGAACGACTTTACTAAGAAGGATTTAGAGAAAATAAAATTCATTCATTCATTCATAAGTTAAAATGAATTTATGCATGGATAAAAAATATTTTTTTTAAAAACTATCATATAATTTATTTTTCTTTCTATAAGTTATAATGGAGAAGTTGGTGAACATATCCATAATAGTGTTATTACAGCTTAACAATGTTTTTTCCTTTGTGGGTGAAGAGATAGAAGGATAAAATAGCCCAAAAACTGGGGCCTAAAACAAAGTTTTGATTATGTTTGTGCTGTTGATAGAAAAGACACAAAACAATACTGGGCCCAACTTTCTTTTCACTACTATTCCATTGATATTTTCAGAGAAAACAAAACAAAACCAACACAAGTGAGTTTTTCACTTCTCTATGTGAATCAAATTCAAGTTATTCATCAGGCCTGTTTGGTTTAAAATTTCGTTGAGAATTAATTTTGAATTGTTGAGTATAATTAAAAAAATATTTAAATTAAAGCATAAGTTTAATAAAATGCTAAATAATAATTTTATAATTTTAAAACGTATAAGAGTTTTAAAAGGTTCAAAATTACAATCAAAGAAGACAGTGTGACCAGACAAACGACATACACAAACAGCATGAGATTATATTCAAAACCAAATTTTTAAGAGTGAATATATTTAGAGCAATAATATATGTACAATCCATTTTTTTTATAAACTCCCAATACTATTATTTTAATATTTTTTTATATTATTTAATTACAAATTTACCCTTTATTATATATATTTATTTCTAAATCTATCACATCATTGTATATAACTATTTGAGTTGTTACATTATCATTTTCCATATATTTAATTGTATCATTCTTAAATTGGCTACTGGCCTTCCTTACAACTACGTTGGTTACATGAAAATATTGCGAAAATTAAGTAAAGAGAATGAATAATAAAACAATGGTATATGAGATTGTGTGAGAAAGTTTGGTAGCTCTAACAAACTATTCCACATGATTCAATAATTGACGCGGTATTTAGGCAGTGGAGGTGTGAAAGTTTGTTACCTATAACGTCTCACCCTTTTTGAAATTACAGCATGTGATGTGCCCTACGAAGCATCAAGAGGAACCTTAGTCATTGATCTCAGACCAAGCATATGTAGGCATATGAGGGATCACTGGAGGGACAACTTGGATCAACCACACTGTGAATGTGGAATGTTTCAAAAACTGTTCATATCATGCATTTCCGCATGTTAACCTACATTTACACGGACAATTATTAAGTTTTCATCTTACACACCAATTACAAGTACAATGATATCTTTAAATAAAAATTATAAATGAGACACAATGATTAAGTCCACTCACTAAACATGGTGTCTAATCAGTCCAACCTAATTGATCATAACTTCATACCCAATAATATCTTATATACATGTACATCCAATCCATTTAGGCATCCAATCCATTTAGGTTGGAAAATGCATCTCCACCGAATAGTTCCACATGCTGCCGAACAAAAATTATGCCCACCATATCACACATGAGAACACAATAGCTATGTGCAAAAAGTATTAGCAGGTATCCAAAATCAACTTGCATAATACTGAAATGGACTTTAGAGAACAGACTCAATCCAAAATATAATTGACATGTTGCATTTCAGGACAATAAATGTTCTAACAATGAAAAGTAAAAATAATCCAAAAAAGTAAAAATAATCGGCTTCAGAATTGGGGTTTAGAAAAGCGATTTCTCAAAGTTCGAAAAGGAAAAGTTTAGAAAACGAAAATGAGAAATCGGGTTGGGAGGAACTCCTTATGCTAATTCTTCCCCCATCATATTTCTCACACGCACCCAACACTTACACAAGAATTTTTTTAATATTCTGTTATGTTGGTATCACAAATAATGTATTTCTGAATCTCTGACTGAATGATAAGTGAATTTTTGGATATTACTATTCGTACTCTGATTAAGACATCCAACAATGAATATAGAGAGAAGTCATTTTTTTACCTTTAGAATATAAATATATACAAAATCTACACTGAATGTTTCTGGATGTCTATATTCAAAGTCACTTCTCAAAAAACGAAAATGATGACTTTGCACCATTGTCATCCATCATATGAAAACAAAAATACTTACATTAAAACACAACTTCATCGCATCTAACAACAATGTCTCGCCATCCACCACCACAACAAATTACTACACACTACCATCTCTACATAGCAAACGAGTTCCTCTGCAAATTTTTTTGAAATAAAAGTAACAACGACAGATTGAAAAAAAAGATGTTGGGTGAAGGTTGTTAAACAATTGATAGGAAGAATTAGCCAACTCCTTGACAGGGAAAAAAAAGAGCGGTAGTTAGGCAAATAAATTTAATAATCAAAGAATAATTTTTTGCCAATGTAGCATGCAAGTGCAATGCAACTATTTCGAACTTGTGAATTACATCCAAATTGTTTGCTTACTGTAAAGGGTAAAGAGCAGAGAATGGTCCCAAAAAAGGGTAACATCATGACAACTGACCCTGTACATTCTTTCTGGGTCTTAGCACGCTATGAACTGGCAATTTCATATACCTCACAAAACTTCTTTTATGTAGGCACTGAAGAACATAAAAATATCTATTTCACTTTTATAGATATTTATAAAACTATTCTTTTGTTTTAGTTTCAATATTAACATGATTACAAAATATCTGTAATTATTTATAATTATGTAAAAATAAAAAAACAGAAAAAAGTTGTTTTCATCATTTACCTTTTTATGATATTACAGTGAATTTATAAGATGAAATGGATTACTGTGTGCTATTCAAATGCACTGTTCGTAGATGCTGAGAATCCAATGGGATGGATAGAGGGAAAATACGTTTAACCGAAGAAGATGATCCAGTTGCAGAAATGCAAAAGCAATTGGATTTTGTGTTTTGCGAACTCTGGCTTTTAACTCCTATTTGGTAATTCAAGTTTTCCCACCACTGACAAGCATCACAATGCCAGAAATTAAATATATAAATATTTTTTTTAACGTTTAGATGCTAGCTTTTTTCCATAAAACTTAAATTTAACTAACTAAATTATGTAATATTATTTTAATAATTAATATTTGGACTTGGGTTACCTCTAAAGTTCTCGTTATTCAATTTTTCTTTTCTGACTGGTGTTTGACCCTTTGTTTTGTCTCAATTTGTTATAAGTTGTTAGATTATTGTTTTCTTTGGTTGGTTTTCATGTGTGGGTTGAGTGATGGTTGTATGTGAGTTTGGATTGGATATTCTTTAGGAAGCTTTAGTTTGTTTGTTGGTTTATCTTGTTTTTTCCTTTACTGGCTTTGGTTGTTTTTGGCTTTGATTGTTTTTCGTTAGGTGGTGGCTCTCTTCTTCCTTTGGAGATGAGTGTTTTAGAGATGTGTGCTACAGTGTCTTGTTATGTATAAGAGTTGAATCATACTTGAAGTAGTTTTATTTATTTATTTATTATTGCTGATAAAAATAAATGTAGAGCTCTCAAAATTAAAAAAATATAATAACATAGTACATACTAATTATGAATTTTAAAGAGTCTTATTTACTGTGATAAAATATTAACTAATCCGTTGACTATAAAATTTTACTCTTAATATATTATTCTGAAAATCACAATTATGATTATGTCAAAATAGTATAAAATGTGAAAGCTGGCGTGGATATTCTCTTTGCGTGGAGTGATATAGAGAAGTGGCAAACAAAGTACAAAAAGGAAACAGAAGAAGAAAGAAAGAGCACAAAAAACATTTATAGCAGACGATGAAGGAGTACATTATGAGAGCCTCGCAGAGAGATTTGTGGGATATGCTGTTGCTGTAACCCAGATTCCTGGGGTGAACTATGGGTCCTCTCAAGCTTTGTGTCATTTCCTTTCTTTTTCAAATTGAAGAAGGAAAAAAATTGTCAGAAAATGGTTATTGGTACTAAAACTCACTACATTCTAATATTAATTAAAAAATATGAAACGTTAGAGATGTTGAAACCCTAATAAAAAGAGTTATAATAATTACGTAACCCAAAAAACAATCCTCCCAACAAACCAAACATCTAATATGTGTAGTACATAATGATGTTACAAGTTCTAGGAAATGGCCAGCTGTATCCTGCTTGCAAATTTCGATCGAACTAAGAACCAGTAATAAATTTCACACGTAAATTTCACACAAATCCAAAAACATTTAGTTTTTTCTGAAAGCAAAACTCCAAAAACCTTACACCTATCTACCCTTCATTCGTTACTATAAATAACATCCTTAACTGGCTCACACCACCGCAACAAAACCTTCAATCACTACTGTATTCTCTATTGTGCCGTGTGAAGAGCATGATGAAGCTTGTGTTTGCAAATGCTCTCCTTGTGTGCCTTCTCCTCAGCTCCTCTTTCTTGGAAATCTCAATGGCTGGTTCAGGTAATAACCTCCATCATTCGTTATATATATATATATATATATATATATATATATATATATATATATATATATATATATATATATATATATATATATATATCACTGCATGTGTTTTGGTTCAAATGTTGGTTGTTATAGATTTATGTATGGTTCATGATTGGAGTGTTATTGTTATAAGTGATGATGAAATGAATTGATGTGTTGTGAGGGGGATTTAGGTTTCTGTGACTCAAAGTGTGCACGGAGGTGTGCCAAAGCCGGGGTTAAGGACAGATGCTTGAAGTTCTGTGGAATCTGCTGTGAGAAGTGCCACTGTGTGCCATCTGGGACTTACGGAAACAAGGACGAGTGTCCTTGCTACAGGGACTTGAAGAACTCCAAGGGCAAGGGCAAATGCCCTTGAATTTTGTTATCCCTGCAATATTGCATAACACTTTCCATTTGCTATGTGTTCATTTCCATTCTACCAAACTTATAATATAATAATACTGGCTATACCCTTCAACTTTATGTATTGCCTTAGCTACCTAATTAGCTTACTATTTATGATTCTAATCATCTTCCTTTCTACTGATTTATGAATCATATATCAATATTTATGAATTGGGTGTAATTTAATTGGCTCCATCGTTGTTCCTCTGCATACACCAAAGGTTAGTATTTAAAACTAAATGGAAGTATTTAATCTCTTACCTAAAATTAGCTCAAACCTTACTTATAATGGAAAGTTGTTTGGTTAACTTATTATATCGTAAGTGATTGCTAAGATGATTTTGTTAAAGTAACTGACAAATATAAAATGAAAATACATGGATGTTATAATTTTTTATTCAAAATCCAATTATTTTAATTCTATATTTTGCTTTCTGTTGTTATATTGTTTTATATTATGTATTATAGTATTTATCTGAGGCTATATTTGCAATCATTCGTTACTTTTTACGTTGATTCCGCATTATGCGATAAAGAATGAATAACATTAATAAAAGAATGTTAATTTTAAATATAATATCATCATTTAAAAGTAATTTTAATTAATTACCTTAATATAAGACAATATTATTATTATTAGGATGATGATGAGTGTAATAGCGATAGTAACGAGAGTAATAACAAATATATATTGAAAAGGAATATAATAAATCAGAAAATGAGTGTATTTCTTTCCACTTGCTTTTCTAAATGAATTGCTTACAAATTTTTCATTAGGAACAACCTTGTAGTCTTGTTGTGACTTGAGTAAACTATTCATGGTTCAACATTCTCATAATAAATCATGTTTAGAGGGAAATATTCACATTGTATGTGTTCAAGTTCCATCACAATATTAGTCATGACTTTTTACTTTCACGATAAAGAATTTGTATTACCACGATTAAAAATATTATTATCCCCATTAATGCAACAATAGCCAAGTTTCTTTTTAATTATAATTTTCGAATATTTTCGTACTTATTTGTAACTTTATAATTTTAAGATGATATTACTTATTTATTTAATAATCACACTCTTAATAAAAAGAGAGAGAAAACAATGAAAAGTAAAAACAATAAATGGAAGGAAAAATGACAAAAAAATGCTAAATGTTTTATGAGCATATTAGGTTAGAATTTAAAAAAAATAATTAAAATGTATATAGTATTTAGTCAATATTTTAAAATAATATTGATATAAAAAATTTAAAGGAAAAAAATAAAGATATTCATAAACATTATTTCATTTCACTGCAAGAAAATGATTAAATAACCAAATTTAGAAACAAAGTAATTAGTCACTATATTAACAAAATTAGATACTATTTAGAGACTAAAAAGTTATTGGTATCTAAAATTGTTTCTATTATTAATAAATATTTATAAAATGATTTTTAAATTGATATCTTAATTAGCTACCAAGATTTTAGCTGCTAATATTTTAGATTCTAAATTAGTCTTTAAAAAACTAATTTGAAATATAAAATAGTTAATAGTTAAAACTTTGATAGGTAATGGTTAGATATCAATTTAAAAATTACTTTAGATAACCAGTAATTTTTTTTACTTTATAAAATGGTCTTTAATTTACTAATTATTTTGGTATCTGAAATTAGTTTCTATTTAATGATTTTTTTAATAGATTTAAATTTTCACCTATTAAAGCATTTTTAACGGGATTGCTTTATAAATAAAAATATTATTTTAATATAGGTTTTATGAGTTTCTTAACTTTAAAGGGAATTCTTTATAAACTTTAATGGAATTATTTATATAAACAATTATTTATATTTTATAAATAATTTATTTTCATTTTAAGAAAGGTATGCATATAACATCCAATTAAAATAATATATTTGTTATCGACCGGACAATTGATTCTTCTTCCTAGGTTGTTTTTCTTCCTCTCATTCTTCTCGATTCGATATTTGGGTGTTGCTATTATTATGATGGGAAGACGTACATTTGTTTTGTCTGATGTGCTTATTTATACACTTTGCAATGAAATTTATCATCATTGATGAGTCATATTTAATGTGTATAATCATGAGAATGAAATTACCTGATTTGTCATAAATACATTTTTACCTTAAGAAACTTACATTACCATTTCATCCGCCCCAACCGATATACATAGTAAACAACTTCCATTAAAGTTATTTATATACAGGTATATAGATACAAATATTGGCACTATTTTTAAAAAAAAGTTATGAATGTTTTTTAAATATTATTTTTTAATGAAATGAAATATATAAAATATCACCCTCAAGAGACAATCTCACCTAAACCTTAAGATCCAGGTATATTCTCTTTATTTCCCGTCCAGTTTTCCTTACTTTAAACACACCTAATACCTTATTCTTTTAAAGATGGTATAACTATTTAAGTAAAATATTTAATATCACTTCTCACCTAAAATGTTATTCAAATTATTTACTTGTTGAGGTTAGGAAAGTTTCCTCCTCTTTTCAGAAAATTTTCCCTAAATCTATATACCTTTCACATTCATTCACCAATATTAATTGTGAAAAATCAATTTTAACTTTTTAAAAAATTTAAATAATTCTAAATAAAATATAAATTCACATTTTTAAATATTCTCGGTTGCACCTCACACTACCATAGTTCATTATGTTCCAACCATAGCGTTTTATAGAGTAATTTCATCATTTGAATGTGTAAGATGGTTGACGAGAAGATTGATAATTCTTTTTTGAGTTTTGTACTTCATTTTTGTATCTCACTGGTTTTTATTCTAGATAATGAGGCTTCCAAAAAAATGAAAAAAATAAATAAGCAAACAAAAACATAACCACTATTATAAAAACACCACAAAACTTACCTTAATCACAAAAGTTCACCACAAACCCCCACTACCACTTAAAAATTGAAGAAGACACCATCCTGAGAAATGTATTGGAATTAAGGAAAGTATGGAAATGTAGGAAGAAAATACGGAGGTGCAGAGAGAATTTACCTTCTTTTCACTAGTTTGGTCTTTCTATTGGCCTCGTACTAATGCAGAGTATTGATGAGTCTCAATCTCTACGCAGTGTACATAAAAAAAGAAACTTAGGTGGTGATCCAGATGTGCTCAGTGTAATGTTGTGTTAAAAAAAATTACAAGTCATACATTCATCCAAATATTTTAAGGAATGGGAAAACTTTCTCTATCCCAAAACAGTCCTTTTAAAATTCTAATTCAATAGGAAAAAGACTAATTACTCTCATAGTAAGAGTATACTAAATGACAGATAAAGAGATGTGAGGAATTAAATCCCTTTATTGAGAAAAAAAATGCCTAAAAAGTATGTTGCAAGCATTTGTCATCTTTGTTGGAGGTTCGTAGAAAAGAGCTACCGCAGTACTGCCCCCTAAGCAAAATTATCCTCAGGATTCATTTATTGAACATGTCATACAGAGGAACAACACGAGTACAGTTTCAGATTATCAGTTTGTTTCATCACATGCTTCAGCCCTGATGCAGGTGTGAAGTAATCTATACAGCAGAGAATTGTCCAATATAGTCCACTCTGTAGTCCAATCTAAATGCAAGGTGACAAAATTGAAAAGAACTAAATAAACTACAAAACTAACACAGCCCAAGACATAAACAATGTTTGTTACGACAGTAATGGAACAAAACAGACAGACAATGGAGACACGCAAGTGCAACCCCTTGTGGAATGACTTGTCTTTTGAACTATACAAAGTCACTGTAAGGCATGTTTATATTCTCCCCTTGTTAAACCAAGCAAGTAACTTTTTGCCAAAGAGGTTGCTCTGCATCATCAAGGAATTTTTTTTTATCAGTTGCTCCAAGGCATTCCGAACATGACCCTGCAAAGTCAAACATCAATAACTAGAAAAAGGGCAAACTACCATTATGGAAAATTAATCCACAAACATGAATATTACAAAATCCAAAGTGTTTGAGTTCACTGACCCTAACTGATGTCAATGCTGATTTGATGACATAATTCCCATATGGATCCACAAGAAGCATTGGAACATTTGGATTGTGGAGCAACTCCAAAGTAATATATGTTGAATACGGTTCAACCGAGTCTTGAAAGAACTTCTCCACTACATTACTCCCATATTTGTTACAGGCCAGATAGAAAAATCTTCCTTCAAGCTGTCTCCATAGAGATTCTGCAACCCCTGGTATTCCCAAAGACAATAAATGTTGCACAACATAGTTGCTGCCGAACAGGAAACATAAAAGAAACAGTAAAAGTTAAGCATATTAAAATTCATTAACCAGAAAAGAGAAAAAACATAATACAGAAGACAAAAACAAGAGACCCGTAACAGTCTTCCGCCAAGAGTGAAGCGTATAACATGACAGCAGCTATCAGCTTCTTTTTTATCTCTCCTTGTGCATGGTTAATGCATGGCTGCAGCACACAACACCCAGTTTTATCTGTTGCAATCTCAAAGCACTTGTTTGCCACAACATTCAGAAGATTCTGTGGAAAAAAGTCTACAATCAAAACTTCATGAAGCCAGGAATACCATATCAAAGTACCTCGATAATAAATATAAATTTCTTTTGAATTTCTGTAAACAAAATAGAATAGTGAGGCTTACACGACAGCTACCTCATTTCCATAACTCCTAAACAGGGCTGATCAGTTAAGAAGATATGAATTAAGGAAAAACAAAACTTCTTAAAATTAATTATAATAAGGTAGCATAAAGATCTTTATACAGACTAATTCAGTAAACATAAACTTAAATTCCTACTAAGAAACTTATAATTAAGATCTACCAAAGGGGTAAAAGAAACATAACATGCATCCAAAGTTACAGTAATTATTTATTGAAGGTGTATATAACCATATCAACAAAAACCAAGAAAACAACTTTCAACATAAAAGTCAAATTATAAGTTAAATTCCTACTAAGAAAACATAAAAGGCATAAAATTCAGAGTGCTCTGAAATAATCACACAGGAGTGAAAAAAATCTGCTGTCCCAGAATACACAGAGATAGACTCAAATCATTTAAATATAGTTCATTCTGAGAATCAAATGTCTAGCCTTAGCATCATACAAAACTTTTCCATATGGTTTCCACAGTTGCTATTTGCAAAGAAAATGAATGTGTAATTTAAGATAAAGTACATAAGAAAACAAACCGTGAACAAACATTACCTCATTGTCTTCTCTAGGGAATTGTTTTAGACAATGCAGAATCACGCGATGACCACTCACGTCCTTTGCCAATATAGCAGCACCAGGACTAAGAGCTGACATAACACGATCTCTTTGCTCCTGGGAGGTTAGATGCTCCAATAATTTCTCAACGGCCCGGGTTCTAGAAAACAAAAACAAACTCACTTCGATTAAAAAAACAAAAGACCACTTTATTGCAGCCTTTTCACATACAAGAAACAAAATAAAAAAAGCTAGAGTAAACTGACAAAATTCTTAAAAAAGGAAGAGACAACAGTAATACCCATGGGAACTCAGGCAAATTCTGACCAACTGAAAATTACACTGAGTCACTCTTAAAACGATCTGAGTCTGCTGCTCTTCACTACAAAGTTCCATCATCCTCTGAACAACATAATTCCCAAAGGGGTCAACCATCAAATTAGTCACGTGATTAATAAGCTCCAAGAAAATGATGTCAAACTCCTCTCTCGTCAATGTTCTCAAAGTCTCCTGCAAAGTCCTACACGTATGTTGATCCATAGCCAACATCAGAACGCAACCGCGAAAGTTATTAAACCATCGGAGGCGTCTTTCATCCCTACTAAACCCCAGAATATTAGAACTTTTCCCACCCAACAACCCATTCAAGAAACCAGCATTAGGGGTCTTCTGCGACATCATCCCATTGGAGAAAGGTACAACAGGATAAACACCACTGAATGTGGGATTTTCGCTTTGTCTCGTCAACAGTTTGGAACATAAAAACTCATCACCATGATGAGAATAATTATTGACAGTGAATGTGGGGTGCCAAAGATGGGAAGACTGAGAAGTAGGAATCCCACCAGCCCAAGTGTTACAAGGGTGAGAGGGGCCATTGATGCCATAAGGAGTATCAGCAACAAAATCAGAATGTGGGTAGTTGAAAGAAGACGCGGAGACAGAAAGACGAGAAAAAGCATCTTCTAGGGTTTGAGAAGGGTTATGGGTTTGCGAAAAAAAGCGAGACAGCTCCGGAGGTTGTTGGGAAGACGAGGTAAGTGAGTGATCATTGTGAAATGCAGATGATGATCGTTGCGACATCATTGGGAAGCAAAGGAATTGATGAAAGAATGGAAAAGATTTAAAGAAAGGGGTTTTAGAGGAAGGAATAAAGGATTTTTATTATTTGGTGAAAAAGTGAAAGGAAAAAAGGGATTAGGGTGAGAAAGAGGGAAGAAGAAGAGTGTGGGAGGTGAGGAGGCAGTGTTGTTTAGCTGAGTAAGGAGAGTCTTCCAATGGGTACCGTTCTGCATGCAATATATAGTAAAATTACATGCCACAAAACCCAACAAACAACAAAAAAACTACTGCTTCAACTCCATGTGTCAAAAAAAACTTTATGCATACTTTTCTTATATAACCTCACCCTCTTTTTTTTTTCTTTTTTTAAGATTACCCCTTATGTGTGAAATTATTTTATAATTGGAAATTGCTTATTTTCAATCCATAATAACAATAAATGTTACAAATTTTTCCTTTTCTAAATTATACAATTTGGTGATTTTAATATATTTTTTATCCTATCAAAATAACATGACTCATAATCTTTTCATAAGAAATATAGAAATTAATCATCTAATAAACATACTCTTAAATAGTATATTTTCTACTTTGTCTAAATACATATATATAATTTGATTGTAGGATGTTTTCTTCTAAAGAAAGTAATATAAAAGTACCAATACTTGTCCATCTTTAAATACATTTTTTAATTTAATTTTCTATAAACTAGACATTATTAGTAGTATATTAGATTAGTTTTTTATTGAAACTAATATTGAAAATAGTAGTAACATTTTTTAATGAAATTACTATAAATATGATTGACTGGTGATGTAAAAATAGTTTTTATTTTATTTTAGAATATTTCAAATATATATTAAATTTCAACCCCTAAATGAGTGAGTGTTTCCTTTGTTATTTTTAAAATTTATGTGAAAGTATATCCTTTTAAACCCAAATGCATGTGTGTGTTCCATGGTTAACTTTTTTTTTTTTTTTTTTGGGTCAACACTCCATCCAAGTTCCAGAACAAAGTTGGTCTCTTTGTAGAAGTACTCCAAAAATGGCAAAAAACACTGTTATTTACTTTGTGTTTCAGATACCTTTTGAACCAGTTGCATAAGGTGGACATTTGCAGCAAATAGTCAATCAGTTGACTAAAATGTTTCTTTTTTTGGGCAGAGGAAGGTTAGGGCTGGAATACCTGATTCTCATAAATCAGATGAATGAATATGGAAAATACTATTTCTTCTCTCTCAAATCTTCTATATGCATATATACAACAACAAAAATAAATATATCATAACGTTATATTTATCCATATATTAAATCTTATTTATTGGAAATATTTTATTTTCTTATAAAAAGTATACTTTAATATTAATTCATCTTTTTTAATTGCCGTTATTAATTTTTGTTTTTATTTTGTCTTTACCTTCAGTCCCTAAATTAAATATCACAACGCCTGCTGTTTTTGTGAGCTTGCTTACATATATTTTTAATAGCTTAAATATACTTTTAAGTATAAGTATATAAATTTACAAACTCTAACATTGTCATGTAAAATTAAAACTATTATTTTTACCTATTGCAAGAATAAATGAATTTTAATATTCATTTATTTTTTATTTTTTTAATATTTGAAATAATTCATTTTAGTTTTTTAACATTCAATTTATGATAATGAACTTTATCATCCCATCCGTTACTTGTATACTATTCTCAGAGTCCCTAAATCATGATTTGATTGTTTTAATACTCACAATTTTGTGGGGGGTTTGATATCTAATTAATAAAGAGAAAGAAAAAAATCATTAAATAAAAATTAATTTTAAAAATTTATATCTAAATTAATTTTTATTATTAATACAATTTTTAAATTAGTATTTAATTAATTACTAATGTTTTAAATATTAACTAATTTATATTGTAAAGTTTTTGTAGTTAATCAGATAAAAATAAACTAATTAAATATATTTTAAAAATTATTTATAAATTTAGAAACTATTTTATGTATCAATATTTTTTAATAATATAATAATATATAATTTAGTAAATATAGTAAATAATTTAATTAATAAAATAATTAATTATTTTTTATTTTTAAATTTATTTTTATTTAATAATTTTTTAATAGTGATAAGATGAACATAATAATATTTATCATTAAAATATAATTATTTTAATTTAAAATCGCAAGTATTACATATCATAATTTTAAAAATGTCTTAAATTTTTATAACATTAGCTTATATGTCATTTTTCATTAATAAAGTCATTATCGTTTTATTAATCGCAAAAGAATAAAATACAACAAATTATCATAAAAAAATTATTGTTGAAGTTTGTTCAGTTGTAATAAAAAAAAATCATTACTAATGATTTTTTATCTCTAATTTCACATAGATAACTTGTAAGAACTTATTAAAAAAAAAAAATAGAATATAGATGAACAAAAGAGAACAGAGATGAACAAAAGAGTAAACTGAAGACAAAAAGACAAAGAAGATGAGAATGAATATCTCTTCTTTCTTATTATTCAAATCAAAACAAATGATACACTCATTCTAGGTTTAACTAAAGAGGAAAAAAATCAATAATTATCACCTCTATAAAGAGAAACAACTGATAATTATAAAAGACACCAAATTATTATTATTCTCTATAAAGAGAAACAACTGATAATTAGAAAAGACACACAATTAATACTAGGATCTTTATATAACTCTGTTATCCGTATCCTTTAATAGAACTTAAAAAATTAAAAGTATACAGAAGCTTCCCCAACACCAAAGTATTTTTCTCTTTTATTTTTCTCTCTCCATCTCTCCATCGCATCACATTGTAGCTGAGGAATTAAGAAACATTCTATCCGATCAGATTTTCGAGCAAAATAAAATCATTTTTACTCTAAAGATCCCTTATTATCTGTTTTTCTGTATGATTTAGTTATCAATCTTAGGAGGGTCAGTTGAGAAACACTACAAAAAAAATCATTATTATCTATAGATTTTTTTTACAGATCTGAATCCGTAGGTAAATTCTACATTACCTACGGATATTACTCACGAACAACATTACCTACGAATATTACATATTATCCACATATTTTGAATTCATGGGTAAATCAACATTACCTACCAACTATTATCTACGGATCTTATTACCTATCAATTTTTATCCACGAATCTCTATTACTTACCAACTATTACCTACAAATTATCATCACCCACGAATCTCTATTATCTACCAACTATTATCATAATAAATATATACATAATATTAAAAATATTATTATAATCTGAATAATTATAAAATCATAATTAATATTCATAAATAATAATAATAAATAACAATAATCATAACTAATAAGTATACATATTGTTAATATTATAAATTAATAATATAAATAATATAATTAGTATTATATTAATAATATTTTAAAAAATTAATAATAAATAATAATATTAATAATAATTAATAATATTTACTAATATTATTAATATTATTAATACTAGAGGAAACACATGCGTAAACGCACCTGTATTCGCATTTTCCTCTTTTATTCAATTTTTATGATAATAGAAATTTAATATACATACAAAAATAATTTTAGATGAGTCAAAATTGAAAATCAAAAAATGAAGGGCATAAAATGATTAAAAATTGAGGTTATTTTATTTGATATGTGAGATTTGATGTGGAAATGTGTGAGAGTATGCTCTCTCTTTCTCCATGTTGTTGCCTTAAAATAAGAAATTAAGAAAAGAGTGGGGAGTCATATAAAAATTGTACATTAATATTAATTAAAAATAATAATTCATATGAAATGACAAAATACTTTATTGTATTAATAAAATGAGATATATTAAATAAAGGTAGAATTGAAATAACATTGTACACCAAAAAACGGTTATAATAGGAAATCCCCTTTATATATAAGTATAGAATAATATTTAATAATGTTAAGAATATTTAATAATTAATATATGAATAATATTATTAATTTTTATTTTATTAATTATATTAATATTGATAATCATAGTATAATAATAATCATAACATAACAATAAAACTTGACTGATGTAATGGTTAAAACTTCTTTGCACATTTTTCAAGGTACTTGGCTTTGAGTACCACTTGTTGCAGTTTAGTTCTAACTTTAATTATAATTGGCATAAAATAATATTTGTAAATTAAAATTTTAAAAATAAAGTATATTAAATTACATATGGACACATTATCTATGGAATTCTACCGTAAATAAATTGTTTTTTTTTTGTAGAAATATTAGATTTTGATGGTTTAATATTTAAATGTTATTTTTATGTTAAATAGACTTTTGAATGTTGTGAATCGTGTTTTAGATGATATTGTATGATGAAAATGATATGGAATTGTATTCATACATTTTGGATAATGTATGGACTGATGTTTATTGTGTATTAAGTATTGATGTTTATGTGATAACAGAGATGTTCGAGCTTATGATGATCTAAGTCACATAGACTAAGATATCAAGTAGTGAGAAGTTGATGGGAGAGTTCATGCACACGTGACATATGAGATGCATGGTTTGAGTTGTATTGAACTTACCCTGATCCTTGGATTCGCTGGTAATCTTTGGATCAGGTGTTAGTCTTTGGTATGACTTACTTAATACAAGTCTTCCGGAAGGCGTCAGATGTTATTATGTTTGTTGAATATTTTAGATGTGTAGATCCATGTGAGATTTATGTGATTGTGTTTATGTTGGGATTTGAAGAAGATTGAATAATTGAGAAATTGATCATTGTAATTTGATTTTCTCTTTTGATTTAATTGTGTATATTATAATTTTTTCACTAGCTTACTCTTGTTTTTCTTGTTGTGTTTGAACTGCGATGATTGTAATACGTATACAAGCGGATAATCATACAGATGTAGGAGGTCTTGAAAGGCTTTATGGTGTTTTAACAATTATATTGTAAATATTTGTATTCTTATGAGCCATAATCTTATAATAAGAATATTTTGAAAAAGTCCAAATTTGTATAAAAATCATTAAAACTTCTATTGTAATAGTTAGTTGTATTTTTGTTTGGGTGTTACATAACTAATGTCTAAAAAGTGACTAACAAGATCTTCTACTAGTTATAATGTTTATTATACATATATTTAATAAATAATTGAACACATTTTATATTCACTTTAAAAGAGTTAGTTTCTTAAAAAATAATTATTGTTTAATTTATAATAAATAAATTTGGTGTAAATAATGAAATAGATACATGAATATTATATAGAAATGCCAAATTATAGTGGCGGTTCAATATTTTACTATTAAACAATGTTTATTTAAAAATTTACGAGTAGATTACAAATTTATTTTAATTATTTATATATATACAAAAAAAGTTATATTAATTTAAATTTATTTTATATCTCATTTATATAAAGCAAAATCAACATACTAAATAGGGTTAAAGTATTTGATGTTACCACTGAGTATAGTATCAAGAGTGAGCTCTGTTAAGTTTTTTTTTCTATATTATTTATAATTCTGGTTTTATTGTTCATCCCTTAAGGGTGTAGGTTTCTTCCACCAATTTTCTGTTGTTTTTTTTATAGACCTAAATTATAACTAATTATAAACTATAATTAGTATTTATTTTTATGATACCGTTATTAATATTCTACTGAACTTTACATTTTTTCGGGAAATCGTTGAATTAATTGGATTTGGAGCCACAACTAGAAAAAAAAATAGAGACTGCAGATTGGACCCCATAAATAAATAAAGTAATTTATCCAAAACAAAAATATATTATATTATGATTTAAATCTGATTTTTATTTTATAAATTATATTAAATTATTATTATACATTATTTATGCTATGAAATCAAAATAGATATTGAAAAGTTCTCCATTTAAATAAGAAATATTATGTTGTTGTCAATATGAATATTCAAATTATGAAATTATCCTAGTTATTATTATCTTAATCAATATAATTTATTTTACACATTAAAAATAGAAAAGTCGTTATTTTTCATGGGAAGAAAAATTGAACCGCTATTTAAAAATAGAAATTAAAAAAAAAATCTCATACATGTGTTTTATTTAAACTATCAATTTTTTTTTTTGTTTTAACAATTTGAATGTTGAAATAATGAAAACTATTGATTATAATTATCCTAAGTAATATAACTATCCATGTCCAATGGATTAAAAGTATAAAATGTTAATTTTCTTACTATAAATAATTTTGATTCGCTGTCATGTAACATATGAGAAAACATTATTGTATAAATATATTGCTAAATAACTAATATATACTTATGAATTTAAACATTCAAATCTCGAATGTTTATAATCATATTTTTTATTAGTTAAAGATAGAAAAAAAAATGTGCCTTGTTTGCGTGTTAAATTTAATTTTTTTTGTGATTTTAAATATATTTTCAAAAATAAATCTGTAGTTATTTACAAATATTTAAAAGTACATATTGAAGTATTATAAAAAAATTATACTTTTAATTAATTTTACTTTCTCACACGTCTTATATTACTTTTATTTATATAAACATGGTCTTGGAAATATTTTTTCTTACAAATTTATTTACCATTTAAATGGTGCTTTGAAGGGAAAAAATTTAAATTATTTAACAAACTTAACATGAAAGTTTATTTTGGAATATAAGAAACATATAAAGTGAAAAATAACATTTATAATAAGTGAGTGAAATAAATAAATAAATTTATAGGATACAATCTTCCGTATATACATTACAAGCAAATCATGAAATAGAAATCAATTTTAAAGACAAAAAATAATTAGTTGCAATAGTAACTAAATGACAGATCATTTTAGAAACTAAAAATATTTTTGGTTTCTAAATTAGTTTCTATTATTGTTTGATAGTTTCTAAATTGATATCTAATTAGCTAACAAGGTTTTAACTACCAATTATTTAGATTCTAAATTTGGTAGCAAAAACTTTGGTTGTTAATTAAATATCAATTTAGAAACCATTTAACAATAATATAAACTAACTTAGAAACAAAAAATTTGGTTAGTAATGGTCTCTAATTTAGTTACTATAGCAACTAATTATTTTTTGTCTCTAAAATTGATTTATATTTTATGATTTTCTTGTAGTGATATAAATTAAAGTTTTTTTAATGATCTCATAATTACTTCAAATATTTACAAGACTTAATAATTTAATAATATGGTTTTATGAACTAGAATTTTTCTCACCTTCTTGTGCAAATTTTCACACTTTATAAACTCCTTTTGTAAATTGTTTCTATAATAGTTACTTTGTATCTTTTAAAAAAAAAAAAGTTGTATATTACTTAACAAGAAGCCAACACAACATTGATAAAAGTTGAAACAATATTCCTCAATGACATAAGTTTTATTTTCATATTTTTATTTCCATATTTTCTTAGTTAAAGTATAAGGTCTAAAAAAAAATTTACCTATGAAGACAATTTTAAAATTTGACCGAAGATGTAAAAAAATACAGGTGTGACTTACAAATATGTATAAAGACTTACATGGTGGTAAAGTTCTTCATCCTCTTCCAGTTAGACGAGAGTTTTCTTTACTAGATTGTGTTAAAAATAACATTAATGATGCGGCTAGGGGTTATCCCGGTCTTGTTACTAGTGTGAAGGTATTTTTCGTGAGAGTATGAGAGAGTTTATTGGTGATTTTTCTGCATTTATTGACGTTCAGATTGTTTTAGTTGTTGAGTTTTATGGAGGAAACTCAAAAGATGAGTATTACTAATGTATGACTTGAATGTGATTCTGCCTTGGTTAGTGTTGCATTTACTGCTAGGACTAAGGTTCCGTGGATACTACGTAATCGGTGTAACACTTGTCTTAATTACTGTGAGAAAATAAGGTTTATGGTTACTCATATCTTTTGTGAAGGAAATGTGTGTGCGCATATGTTTGCTAACTTATGATTTATTCATAGAGGCTCATTTCATTGGTATAATAGGCTTCCATCTAGTTTATTCTTAAAGTTCTTTATGGAAATGTATATGTCGTTTTTGTTAACGTATGAGTTTTAGTCTAATTTTCCATATATATTTTTTGTATTTTCTTTCTTTATCTTTTCTCTTTTAATAATACTTTTTTCATGTGATGGTAGATAATTATTGTTACTTGGGATGTCAGTCTAGCTAGAATGTCAAGTTGTATAGTGATGCCCAACTTGAAAGTTTTATATATAAAAAAAGTTTAATACTACATTAGTGTAACTTGTTCAAAAGCGTATTTTGTAATAAGTAATCTAAATGAGACATAAATTTATATTTCAATAAAATTAACTAAAAGTTTGTATACTTTATAGATAAATATGTTTAACATTTAAAAAGAAAATAAATATAGTTTATATGTTATAATATATTTAAAATAATAATAATAATAATAAATATTTATGTATATTTTTTAAAATAAATTGACAGGTTAAAATTTAAAAAATAATAATATTCATAGTTTAACATTTTCTAACTAAATATGTTTAATATAGGTTATAGTCTAGCTTATTTTCTAAGAAAAAAAATACTTATTTTATTTTCTAAGAAAAGAAATACTTATTCTTGACTTTATGTAAACTAGGTATATAATTTTGATAAATAACACGTGGTAGGGTTTTCAATAACACAAGTGTCAATTATAAGTGAGTGGTCTACTTAACAAAATGAGAAGTAACAATTGTAGAGATGACATTCAAGGATATAATTGGTGAGTTCATATGTAATTGTTCTACAATGATATAATTGGTAAGTTCATATCTAATTGTTCTACAAGGATTATAATTTGCAAGACTAAAAATGTTAAGTTAATTACAAAAGATAGAGTAGTATGTAATGAAATGAAATAGTTTTCACAATTGTGGTCATATGAAGTAGAGTTAAGGTGAAGTTGTGTGACAAATACATGTGTAAATAAATTGGAAATGCAGTCACTCACTTTACAACTCTAACTAAGTAGTTTCTACATGTGTTTGGATAAAGTAAACACAAATCATCCACTCTTTTCCATCCTCGTGTAGAGAACTCACCTTGAATCAAACACATCCTAAGTCTACAATCCACCGTTAATTGGGGTTGATAGGTGTCACCTAAAAACAAAGTTTAGTGAGTAATTTATAGTTGTTGTTATTGGAGATCCAAATGACCAGTTCAGTACATGACAATAGCCTTTGTGGTTGTGGAAACAAAAACTAAGGTGAGTTAAGGTCATGTGGCTTAAAATTGAATATGATGAAATCATGCTACCAGAGTACAAAAAGATGTATGGACAACCAAAGAGTTAAGAAAGTCATATGAGAATTCTAATCCAACAAATCTTAGAAGGGATACAACTCCTTACAAATGTCAAATGTGTGGAAAAGAATACTAGAACATCTCCATTATCCCCTTTTGTTATTACTGAAAAACATAATGAATGTGATTAGAGTTAAGATGGTGAAAATGCTAATGTTAAAGTTCTAGATAGTGTTGATGTATAATTGGGTCAACATGTTTGAAGTTGCATAAAATGCTCTAGTGAACCAAGAAGAAATTGTAAATCACAAAAGTTTCACACAATTCAAAATCCACTTTGCCATAACATAAACAATAACATTATCTATTAAATATTGTGTTTGAATTGGGAAGGGGATGTGTGATGATTTGATGGAATAGATGGATGAGGATTTGAGAGAAAATTGTGAAGAAAGTGAGTGTGTTTAAATTATGATATATTAGAGTGAATTTGTGAGAAAAGTTGATTGAAGTTGGTGAGTAATATGATGGTTTTGAGAAGTTTTTTCGATTTGTTTAAAATGTATAAAATGTAAGTTTACAAATTTACCCTTGTATTTAAAAATAACTGAATAATAAAATATGAAGTATTTTGTGTAGATTGAGTTAATTAAAATATTATAAATTATCTTCACGTTGAATAATTTACTTCGGTACTATTAAATAATTATTTTCGAAAAAAAATACAAGTTATTTAATATTGTTGAAACATGAAAAAAATTGTAAAAATAATATTATCTAACCATACACAAATTTACCATTATATTTATTTATACATTTTGAAAATCTTTTCTTTTCATTGAATTAGATTGTATGTAAATACATAATTATACAGAAATTTTATAATAAAAAAATATTATATGTAGAGTGAATTGTACAACAAATTTATTTATAAAAAAAATATATAGAACAAAATATAAAATATCATACAATATGATCGAAAAATAATAGAAACAAAAGGTATTATTCTATATATTATTGCATGAATGACAAAGAAAAAAGTAAGGATAAATTGAAAAAACACCACCATCCTATGTGGTGGTTTCCCCTTCCAATCTTTGCACATGAGAAAGAGAAAGTAAAATTACTATACACACGAATCCACTCTCCCACTTCCTGGCACATCCCTTAATAAAATTATAGACATTCCTCACATCCTTCTTCTACAACAATAGAACCATTGAAGCAAATAGAGGCTATGGAAAAAGAATTAAATATTACTTTGATATCAATATTTAAAAGGCATATTGATATCAAAAATTAATTTTATTATTAAAACACAAGATTTTGTGTCAGATTATTTTAAAACCTTCATCAATGAGAGTTTATGTACCCAGTGAATGCATGACCTTGGGAATAGGTGACTTTCGTGCTCAAGTGTTGTTCGTAACTCTAGGAAACTACTCGAGTCAATTCAAGCTCTAGTCTTTCTAAAATAAAGTCTGAGGTAGATTCCACCAAAGAAATTAGTTATTTAGTAAAAGAAGAAACTAGTGGGAAAAAAAATGAAATGGTTACCTAAAATATTTTTTATTCAAAATTGAGTGAAAGATGGATAGCAATAAGAGAAATGAGTTCTTTTACATATATTCAACAAGTAATTCATCAAATTGGTTTAGCACCTTTTACTTTTCAACTAAAAAGTAACCTATTAACTATATCCTAATCAGATTAAGGCTCTAACAGTTTGCTAATGTGTTGCTCAGCAACTGAGTAGCACCTTCACTTAAGGTGAGTGAGATCAACTAACCAGAAAACATAAAAATAGTAAAACAAATGTACTCCAGATCTTACAATTGAGTATTCCCTACAACTTATGTCTGCTGCCTTGATTACCTTTCTACCCTCAGCAGGTAGAATGTACTTCGTGTTCCTTCATGAAAGGAACATGTGCCAGTTCCAAGTTAAATACAAACTGTATACATCAAAGAATAATGGAGCAATTCACAACTTGTTAGAAAAAGAATGGCAGGTATGTAGTGCGGTAAATCTATAATCTATCCTGCAAGCTGTAATGATGCTCTCTCCACGTCTTCCATACTGAAGGTATATCCATCTTGTTGCACATGGAAGGTAAACGCTGTAAGGCTATTGCAAAATTGAAGTGCAGTTAAAACTAGGTGTTTCCCCCTATCTGACCTTGTATTCTCTTTAATCCAGGTTGCATGGCTAGAGAAACTCTATAAAGTTTATGGTGTATGAAGCAAAACTCATGCAAAATTGTCAAGCAGAAGTTTGCCGTACTATTTCCATGTGTTTCATCAGAGTGTGAATTTTGTTGAATTAATTCCCAGTTGAAGAAAATCCCTTGGGAAGACGCTTAACCCATGCGGAAGGAAGAATACCGCTCTGTGAAACCAAATATACAATGAACGCAATATATGCTGTCGTGCAGGAGCACGCTAAAAGACCAAGCAAAATGCCATTCACCTCAGAAATGAAGAAATCTAACAAGAGATACCCATTAATCACTATTATCAGTCCAGCAACAGTCCATGCTACTCTCTACAAGTATAAAATAAGTAAACATTAGTATGGAAAAAATAGAGAAGATTTTGTAATCTTGAAATCAGTAAACTTAATGAATATGGTATTTTTGCTCATCGTTTTTCCTTAAATTACTTCTACATCAACCTAATTCCCACAAAGAGGGCCACGAGAATGTGAATCTTGTATGGGAACAAATCCTTGTGCAGGATTTTAATGTAAACCATACGATAGTTATGTAAATCGAAGTCAGTGTGTAGCAATAATTTTCCTTACAGCTAAGAGTCAATTCCTTAAAACTTTAGGACTCCATGAACTCAAGCAAGGAGTTGTATAATTTTTCTATTTTTCCTTATAGAAGAATGAACTGAAATTCAAACATCTTCACATTACACTTCACAGAAACAGATCTTCGAAGTAACTTAAATTCATATTTGCTGATCATTTCTTCTGCAGAAATTCAACTGGAGAATTGACATGTATTTTTACATTCACCTTCACATGAAAATCATTGAAACCAAATGCATCTAAGCAGCAAAACAAGAAAGGGTATAGAAGCAACTATAGAGAAACATCAGGCATCAACCATGCATCACTCTCTTGAGTATAACTGCAGATCTATTTCTAGTTTTACCCAGCAAACAGGTATAGATTGTTATTGAATAACCAACATACATCTTAAATAACTCTAGATTTCATAATCAGATTGGGCTCTGGCTGTCAAACCTCACAGACAACCATCCTTAACTACAGAAAAAAATTATATTTATAGCCGCAGACACAAAGCAAAAACATTGGACAGCTTTACTTTTGTTCGCTTACTGAAACATAACTTTGAACCACGAGGGAAGTTGCTTCAGGTAGATCTTATAATTAACAATCAACAAAATGAAAGAACAGTGAGATGATTAACTAACCTCAAGAACAGGTCCAACTCTAAAGGTTCCCATGACCTGCTCTTTGGAGACCAACGTGAGGAGGGGAATCAGAGCAAAGGGAATTTGCATGGACTGAAGCACATTGAGCCATTCATTCAAAATGTCCAAGGACGCTTCTGATCTATTAAAAACTATAGCTACAATTATAGTTGGCACAATAGCAAAACTTCGAGTGATCAATGCTCTCATCCATTTCTTTAAACGAAGGTTGAGGAAGCCCCCCATTATGAATTGCCCAGCATATGTGCCAGTGATGGTGCTGCTCTGGCCAGCTGCCAATAACCCAATTCCCCATATATAAAGAATAGGGAAGACTCCTCCTCCATACTTTTGTTCAAGATACTGCCCTGCATTGACCAGTCCTATGTGTTTTGCCTGCTTTGTTCCATAAAAACCCTTAGCAAAAACTGTTGTGACAAATAGATTGATCATGAAGGAGATTGAAAGTGCAGCTGAAGACTCAATTGAATAGTAGTTGAGAGCCTCCTGTACCCGACCTTTCTTTTTAGGATCAACCTTCCTTGATTGAACCAAAGCAGAATGCAGGAATACATTGTGAGGCATGATGACACAACCCACAACACCCACAGCTTGACGAATTGTTTTTGAGCTTAGTCTCGGAACCAAAATACCTAACAAAAGGAACAAACACAGTTATATTATACCCATGGACTATGAAAGGCTAGCTATTTTTTAACTTCTGAAACACCAGTGAGAAGGGAAAGCTATTAAAGAACACATGGGTCATATCGAAAAGTGATATTTCAACCACAACATCACATGAAACTTACCCATTAAAAGTTCTTGTCCATTAGGTCTTGCGTCAGCAAACATCCAGGCAAAAGAAAGACCCATAACACCAATAAGAACTGCAAAAGCAGCTTCCAACTTCCTCACTCCATAGTTCTCAAGAAATAGAAAGAAAAAGCTGCTCAACAACAGACAGAATATACTTCAGTTAAAACACGTTCTGACATGAAAAGTAGAAAGCTTGCAAGCAATTAATGAAAGGGAACAATACACTACAAACAATGATACATAAAACTTATAGAAAAAATAATAAGAACAGAAAATAAAATAAAATTTTCCATGAACTAAAATGAGATTGTGAATGCATCAATTAAAAATAAACTTGTAGAGAAACTAATTTGAAAAGGAAAAATAGAATTAAAAAACATGAAACCAAAACCTAACAAACAGCCGCTTAATATCACAAAAACCACCTCAAAACTTGACCGGTGGAATTCGAAAGTCAAGAATTTGGATAAACTTTTTTTTGATAGGAAAACGACATAAAAGGGTAAAATGAATCAAATTTCTTCTAACAACTAAAAATAGTTTTGAATGCAAGGCTCTCTCCAAAAGTTGAGGTAAATGCATTGATTTTAGTCTAGGAGATAATTTCTTATTATCCTCTGGTATACACAAAAAGTTTATCGAAACATGAGTTAAACGAGTGGAATTAGAAACGAGAAGGAAGGATACCAGTCGGAAGCAGTGATTAGAACTCCTGCCCAGAGAGGGAAGAAGCCTCGGCTAAGAATTTGGATGGCTATGGCACTTCCAATGACCTCTTGAATGTCGGCGCCAATCAGAGCCAGCTCGGCCATGAACCAGAGCACAAGGCGGGCCCAATGGGGATATTCATCCCTGCAGAGCTCGGCGAGGTGGCGGCCCGTGGCGACGCCGACCCTGGCGGACAAAAGCTGGATCAAGAGGCCCATGGAGGTGGCCCACATCAAGAGCCAGAGGAGCGAGTAGCCCGCGATGGCCCCAGACTGCAGATCCCCCTCAAGATTCCCCGGATCCAAAAAAGCTATGCTCATCAAGAACCCAGGCCCAGTGAAGAGCCACAGCTTCTTCCATGAGAAAGGAGGAACGGTCGCATCGTCCACCGTGTCAAAATCGAAATCCGCCACCAGGATCTTCTCCCCCGCTTCGTATGCCACATCTTCTCCCAATGATGATGATGATGCCGCTCCTGCTTCCTCTAGAAGCCGGTTCGCCTCCTCGTCTCTCTCGTCCTCCTTCGACTCCTCTTCTCGCGACGGAGCACTCATTCTGATCAAACTTTCCGGCGTGCGCGGGCGGCGGAGGAAGCCAGTTCGAGGTGGCCTGCTACGTGTGCATACTCAACGCACCTATTTATACGGATCTATCTAGCATCTGGCCTATGTAGCTAGTTACTCTCTACTCCATTCCTAGATGCAATCGCTCGGTTTAAACCAACAGCGTAGCGACACGTCACAATTAAGGCCTTATTTTCGTCATTCTTCTGAGAAACACTTGCACCGTCTGCGTCTGTGGCCGTTCGATCATTTATTTCACCATCATTTTTTTTTTCTGTCAGGTGTGCGGTTATTACTACAATTTATACATCACTTCATTCCCCGATGGTACTTCAGGTAAAAGAAAGTCGCTTTAGACATTATTTTTATTAATGATTATTTATGTTGTTTAATTCTAAATTATTATTATTATTAATATAATTTTTAAAATAGTTACTGTGAATAAATTAAGAAATGTAACATACATATAAGAGCATTTGAGTCCATCTTTTAGAAAATTAATAGTAGCATTTTGGACTTTTTATTTATTGAACATTATTTCTTCATAAAACATTTATTAAAGAATAAAATTAGTGAATATAAAATTACTTTGTTATCATACATATTTGACATGTTAATAAATATTTGTCACGTCATAAATATAAAAAATATTTAATATTAATTTTTTAGACCCTGTTAATAAATTTATCAAAAATAATATCAAAATTGGTGGCCTTATCTGGTATTAAAAAGAAGTGCGTCTTCCATAATCTAAAATTTAGGTTTAAGAAAATGTCACTGTATTTAATCATTTATATAAATAATTAAATGGTAAAATACTGATGAGTGTTAACCCCTGTATCGAAGCAAGTGTTTCTGGTTTTTTCATAACAATGATTCGACGTTTTAAGCTTCACAAGATCTCCACCTTTGCTTCTCATCCAATCACTTTCCTGATCTCTAATGGGCGTGTGGCAATCACGTGGAATAAAACTTATATTTTCTTGCAAGTGAAAAATAGATTTAGTATCTTACTGATAAAAAAATACAAATTGATTTTTAATTTATTACTTAATAATAAAAAAATTAATTTGGTGTTGGATTTATTTTTACATATCTAAATATTAATTTTTCTTCTTTTGTTTTAAGTAAGTTGATGATAATGTCTCACTTATTCAATTATTAAATTGAATATTTATTATTTTTCTTTCATTACAATTTATGAGTGATTTTTATTTTTAATCGATATCATTTTTACCGTGTTTGCATAAAAAATGTAATCAACGTAACACATCCAACAAACTGTTTATAGACTTATTAATCTATTAAAATATTCAGGCATGTCAATCTATTTAAAGTTTTAATATTAAAAAGAACTATAATAACTGGTATTTGTTAAAGGATCAACATATACTCTATAAGAATGTCAAATAAAAAGATATTGAACAAAAATTAATAAAGAATATTATAGAAGATGAATTCAGTTTATATAATAATTGTTGTTTTATTTTATAAAGCATGGAACTAAATATAAAAGCAACGTTTGACGTAGTTTTATGAAGGCAAAGTTTGATGTTTTTATTAATTTTATTCTTATGCATTTCCATTTGGATCAATTTTATATAGAAAAAAAGGTTAAAAGGGTAAAGAGATATTTTATGAAGAAAACATTAAGATTCATAGATATTAATTTTAAAAACTTTTACTTTTTACTCTAAATGCTAGTAATATGAGGTAACTCAAAATAAAAATATATTTTATATATGTAAATATTTTTTCAATTAAGAGCTCATTTACATTCATAACATTCTTTTAGAGAACAAAAAGATTCTTATAAGTAAAATTAACTTATCAATCAAACATCTTTAAAAATTATCTAAAAAACTTTTACAAATTAGTTAATGATGCATTCCTATATATAACTAGCATGTGACATATTTTAAGGTTGGTAAGTACATATTTATAAATACTATCGATACACCTACATCTACATGTTTCTATATAATAAATTCTTTATCTTAATCTCTTCTTAGTTAAAGTTTTAATCTGTACGATTTAGTGTCTATATTAAATATAGATATTTGTACTTAAATAGATACATTGTTGTAAATCATAATCAACTTCCTAATTTAACAAATGCATACCCGCAGTTATTCAATTTTGGATCAATTAAATTCTTAAATCTAACTCATTTGCAATAATTTATCAATCATACCTAAAAGATTACTTGCACTACAAGTAATAGCTAAGAAGGGATAGAAAACACCAAAGTTAGATCCAAAATAACATAATTAAAATCCAATTAAGAACCAAACTAGTTAAAATAACCATGTTTTAATAGATTAAACCTTAAACTTAAAAAATTAACATAAAAATGAATTGAAATATTTCAGATGAAAAAATGTTTACTTTGTATTAAAATCTAACCAACTAGTGCAAATAGAATCTAATTTTGAAAAAGAGGAGAATTTTTTAGTTAAATTTGATTTAAAATATTTTATTAAATGCAAATAAAAAATATTTATTTATTAATTATTAATATTATTATTATATCTAATTTTTATTTAAATACTATAAAAAAATTATTAAATAAAAATTAATTAAAAAAATAATTAATCACTATATTCACTAAATCAAATATATTTTAGAGATTAAAAAAATTAATATATAAAATAATTGTTATTATCAATAAATAATTTATAAATTTATATTTAATTAACTACAAAATTTAAAATTATAATGACAGAACTTGAGAGGGCTGTAGAAGAAAATTATTTCACCTTTTTAATGAAAACATCTCCTGAAGTTAATTTATATTGTCAGTATAAAAAATTCATTATATACTAATTAAAAATTATCACTAATATAATTTTTTTTATAAAATTTAATAATTTTATTTGATTATTTTTGAATGAATTGTATAGAAATCATTTACATTATTAGGACATATATTATTTACTCACATTTATATTCATTAAAAAGTACAACTTTCAACATTACTACCTCAATAAATCATAAATCATGTTTGCAATTTTTTTCTTTCCTCAGAGGACAAACCAAATGATCATATAAATTATATTTAAATAGTTATGTACCTGTGTGGATGTCAGGGGCTGAACAATATTGATCCACGTCGATACACAAGGGTCGCCGTGTCCTTAGCTGTCTAATTCTTCAAGTTTCTTTTCCTCTTCGTGCGCTTCGACCGGTCGGTAGAGGTACCTGCGATTGCACTCAAGTCAGCGATGGTGCTCAATGTGAATTCTCTGATATTATGAAAAACGTACATTTTTCCCCTTCAGAAGTTTCTTTAGTAGGTTGACTTGGGCTTTTGCCATTTGGGCCAAGCAACCGATGGCTAGAGACATGCCTAGTGGTCTCTGGGTCGTGTCTGGTGGCTTCCTGGAATCAAGGGAGTGCTCTAGAGAACGTGCTTGACTTATTCAACAGAAGTTATAACTGTTTGTTCCACGTGTAACCACGTTTCTTATTTAATAAGTCTTTTAATGTAAACTCTTTGTTCCTCCGGTGCCGACCGGTACAAGTTAAAATTACTCACATAATATTATACTTACTTTTGTTACTTAATTACTTTTTTTTATTCCACTAGTTTAAATTTATCTTTAGTTTCAAATCAATGCAATTTGATGTCATAATCTTTTAAAATTAATACAACTTGTATGTATTGGTGTAGTTTCGATTATTGACATCGTGAAAAAAATATTATGACTAATTAATAAGGGGTTTTGACCATCATGGGGCATTTTTTTTTCGTTTTTACCAAAATGGGATCGCTTTCAAAAAAATTACAAATATGGGTAAGTCGTGCCAAGTTGGCACGACTTCATATGTAGAAGTCGTGCCAACTTGACACGACTTTGTCATGTCAGCCTGAAATCATGCCAAGTTGGCACGACTTCTGCCACATCAACCCTTGAAGTCGTGCCAACTTGGCACGACTTTGTATATATATATATTATTGTAAAATTTTCTTATTTATATATTGAGTAGTACGTTATGTAATGTTTAAAATTAATTTGATACATGATTTTCTAAGGGTGTTAGTTTTAAGCAATAAAAAAAAATTGTGTATGGATCATGTTTGACGGTAATGTAATATATTAATTTGGTTATTAGATTAATAAAAAAATATGAAAAAATTGTTATTGCATTTGGAAATAAATAGAAATGAGAATTAATTATTGGAAAATAAATAGAGAATTGTGGGGAGTTTCAAGCTATACATCTGTCTTGTCTACATGTAATTGTTGCTTGCTCATTTTGTCATTTACAGCTAACGACATTTATCGCCCCAGTGTATAGTCTCCACAATATTTCCAAACTTATGAGGTCTAATTTAATCCATGAAATAGATGATTCAATTCTAAATAAACAAAAAAAAGTGTTCATATTGCAGAACTGAAGGTCACAATATTTTTGTCCGCATAAACAAGATTGATAATAAAATTCAATTTCAAGTTTGATTATTAATTTCCTCATTTTCTTTACCTAATTATTTATTCCTTCATAAAAAAATTATTTATCAAATTAATTTCAAATATTACATAACTTATAATTTTAATTATAATTAAATAATTATAATATATATATATATATTTATTTAAAACACAAGATTTTTTTTTTAAAATATATGATGTGGACAAAGTCGTGCCAACTTGACACGACTTCAGGTTGACGTGGCAGAAGTTGTATCAAGTTGACATGACTTCTACATATGAAGTCGTGCCAAGTTAGTACAATTTGTCCCAAATTTGTAATTTTTTTGACAACGACCTCATTTTGGTAAAAAAAAAATGCCCTATGATGGTAAAAAAACCAATTAATAATGATAATTTAAAACAAGTTTAAATGCTTAGTTTATATTATGCTTCATACATGCTAAATATATGGTTATATATATTAATGCTAACTATTTTTAATTTTAATTATTTAAATAATTGATTGGAGTAACTTTAATTAGTTATATAAATATAACATTGGAGGAGCCAAAATATGCTGATAACATAGTTGATTCTTGTGTCTTGAGACAAGAGTGTTTAAAGAGAACAAATTCCAAAAGGTAAACACTGTGGTGAACTGAAAACATGGCCTTGCCTAGTTAATACTCAGCATCTTGTGGTTGTTTGAAACTTGTGTCCAACAATAATCCATGGTTACCCTTTATGGAAGAAGAGTGTAAGTCCAACTCCAACCCATAAAGTGCTACAGGGTACAATTACATATATAGTTTTGATTATGGCTGTTTGGTTTCTAGCTTGTATTGTAGCATCTGCAGCCATAACAACAGCCATCAGATTTTGATGAGAAGGTCAAGTGGGCCATCCTCATACACTTTCACTGTCTCCCTTTTCTGATTCTCCATTATGTACCCATGCTTTTATTCAGCTGCAAGTTCAGAAAATCTTCACCAAAATTGGGTTGCTGTGATGTGAGAGTACTGAGTTAAGATGGCTTGTGTCAGAATGCAAGAGAGAAAATGACATCTGTTTTCCACTCAGAACTATGTTGGAGTCATTGAAAGGTGAAAGAACGACTGGAGTGGAAAATAGGCATGCAATAGTCCAAGGGAACAGTTCCAGCACCATTTGAAGCCACACAACTAGTCTCCCTTGTAGACCCTTTTGCCAAAAAACTCGGCACACTTTAGCTTCGGAATATTTATTTGAAGATTGAAGATAAAAGTTCCACACGTAAGGATAAGTGTGAACTTTCTATCCTCAATTCTAAACATGTTATTATCACTCATTTTCTATCACCAGATATATCTTTGGGTGTGGCCACAAGCTGATACAAGGTTATTAGTTTTTGGGTCAAACCACTATGTAACCATGGTGGCTCCTGATTCCAGCAATCAGACAAACAATTGTTTTGGTAAATTTCAGCTTTACAACTTATTGTAGAGTAATAGGTTATTTTACTTAATTAGTATCAGGACATCATCGAAGAGTGAGTATAGAATTTTCAACACAAAATAGCTTCAAGGGCCAGGACTGTATCAGAGGGTAGAATATTTCTACACAAAGTGACAGACTTTGATTTTAAAGGAAAATGATGTTTGTGGTAATTGAAAAAAGGTTTTATAATGGATTAAGCAATATCATACTTGATATAGTTAAATCGTGCCCCTTTCAATGATGAATGATTGCATGGTAAAAATGATAATAGTTCGCAGGGAATACTGAGCTGATGCCAAATCCCAACAAAAGTCTGTCTTAGAAACGAGTTGGAGTTCCTTTATTCTCAGCGATTTTCTTTTACAAAGATGCTTTTAAATGCTTTTACAAAGTTACGTGTTATATATACTTAAAAACCACCTTTTTAAAACCAAAAATTAGATATAAATAGTTATGGTGCTGAACTCAAAATCAAATCATGTCCGAATTCAATTATGGAGGAAAACAATATTATCAGATCTGTACGAGACTAAATCTTGCTGTACCCATATTATCTCGTAAAAAAGTCATTTTTTTTTATAAATTGCTACCTTTATTGGAAAGGCTCGGCCAACAAATATCATGGTTGAACCAAGAAAAACAAACAAACATTTTAAATAGTTAAAAAGCATTGTTGACAAGTAACATATTTTGTTAAATATAAGTGTCAGTTACGTGTAAGAACAAATTGATCTGTGTGAAGTTATGCCGAAAATATGAAAAGAATATATAGGAAGAGTCTCTTTTTTTGGTTGCTGAACTCTGCCCCAAAGGAAACGATAGTTACTCATTTCCCTGAAGCTTCATGCATAAAATAGAAAATAACACCACTCAATCTCTTCACAAAAGCCACTCCCAAAGTCTATTTCCCTACCAAATTTCCCCCACTATCTACATGATCCCTCAAATCAAATCACTACAACACACATGTCTATAAGCCTAAATGTGAAATAATCTTCGTACTTTGTGAATAAGCCTTCGGCATATAGGACACACTTTGCTCTCCCCATCGACAATCCTGCAAAACGCACTCAAATGTGAATCTCCTGAAATTTGTATAAATTGAAGCCTATGAAAATATTCAGTAGGGAGTACCTCTGTGCACAGTCATAGCAAGTGGCACAATGTCCACAAGGAACAAAGAAGCTGCTGCGTTGTTCATCATAACAAATGCAACATAATTTTTCATCATATAACTCCTCTGAAGAGCTACTATATGCTACTGAATTCTCTTCATCATCTTTTGCATTTGTTCCATATGACATTCGATTTGCCTCCACTCGCATCAAGGGCTCAGTTTCGGTCTGTGTTGCAACTACATTACTTGTTCCGTACGTAACATCGACTGTAACAAGACTATGCTGCTCAGCATCATCATAAACTCCAAGGGCTTTCAGAATCAGATAAACAGCAATCACAATAATTCCTACACGCAAAAATGCGGCATCTTTAGAAACAAATAGTATACATAGTTAAACCAAAGGATTTAGAACAGAAATTTTAATCACTGTACCCAGAAGTAATATGTAGACAAACACACGGACCACTAAAGAAATTTCAACATACGATGCCCCATCTCCCTGTAATCAATCGATGTAACAATGTATTCTTGAATTACTTTGGCGAAGATCTCCAATGATAAATGAGTCAGACAAGGTTACTTGTGCCTTACATTGTTGGTTGCCGTAAGAATAACATAATATGTATTAGGGAAGAAAAAACTGAGCCTACAAGGTCCATTTTCACTGGAGCACATCTTCTTGGCTTTGGTGGTATCATATACCTTTGCTGAAACATTAACTTCCATAGTCAAGATTATGTTCCTTGCATTCATGTTTAGAACCCCAATGTGGTATTTATCATCTTCCTCAACCATGTATTCAGCTTCTTTACCTAGCAATGTCCACAAAAATAAAAATGCCCAGCCTCTTTCAAAATTTCCATATACTTAGCCAATCAAAGATAATTGGGCGTAACCCCAAGAGAATAGAATTGGACATATTGCTGCATAATTGGTAACGATTTTCTTTATTGAAAGAAATAATGATTGTTGTAAGCTTTCTGAAAACAGATTGTTTCTTTAAAATAAAAGCATGATAAGTGAGGAGCAACTTATAATGAACAACAGTAAGTATTACTCATTCTAGTTGACAAGTAATATGGTTAAAATAGTATAATAAATGAGAGACAACTCTCTTCTTCTAAATTAGTTTTTAATGTTGAGTTAAATTTTAGATTATGTAAAAGTTTACCTTAATAATTGTTAAACTTAACAAACAAGTTATTATCAAATAACTCAAATGAACAATCTTTGTCAAGAATAGAGTAGGTTGAGAATCTCACGTTAATTACTAATATGATAGAAATAGTGTATATAAGTAGAAAAGAATTTTGAATTCATGATCCAAATTCTAGTTTCAAAATTGTAGCAGATACTTGACTACTTATAGCCCTAAAGTAGTTTTTGACCCAATTTTTTAGCTAAGACAGCTAATTCTATAATCAATTACCATTCACAGTCCCTCGAAGAGAAATTGCATTGAGGAAGCTCGTTTGTGGAGCCTGTGGTAGTTCAAACTTCATGTCTCCTGCAAAATAAGAATGATTCTTGAGACAAACCAGAAATTCATACTCAGAAAAAAAAGATAAGAGACAGCCATGACCTTTAATCACCATTCCATGTAGCTGATCCAAACTACGAGAGGTATGTTCTTCCCACCTAATACGGATGGTGGAGCCTTGATTTAACCACAAAGAAATCCCCTGAAGTTGAAAAATCAATTTCTTCAAGGACATTCTCTGGGTGACTGCTTTAGAACAAACCAAACCAAACCCTATAACAATGTTACCTTGCTTTTATACGCTTCAACAAGGAAGAAATCCGACGCCGTCCAATTAGTTAGAGAGCTTAACTCGGGCTTCTTACTGAAAGCGTGAAGAAAGACTTGATTTTGGTCCTTGCTTGCCACTTGAAGCTGCTTCACAAAAACAGAATTGGTTCTAATCAAACGGGACGAGCCAGGACCAAGAAGGATAAGGGAATCCCCGTAATACCCATAACGGAGGGTGGCTGAAACTGCAAAATAGAAAAACAGAGAGAGAAAGAAAAGGGCAGGGCGTGAGAAAGAGTGATGAAAGGAGGGAGGGAAGCATAAAGAAGATGAAAAATTACATGCCACAAATCCAAATGGCGAGAGGAGGCAGCATCCAAGCCTGTTGCCACCGGTGAGGCTGAGATGGTGCAGTGCGCACGGGTGGATGTAACAGAGCCATTGATAAAATTCAAGGTAGCAGCATTGAGAGCAGAGGATCCCTGTTCTTTTATGAAGCTAAAGGTTTGGTGTGGTGTGAGTGATTGGCGGGTATTTGAATTGTTGGTACCAGGTGTGTATGTTGAACGTTAGGTGCTCCTTACTGTAACTTCAATTACTTTCCATATCAACCACTTCAGTTTTGCATTTCTTTGTTAATATTCTTCTTCAAGAGTAAACACAATCAAATGCTAAACACAGACTCACAAAGATTTAAGTAACAGTAAACCATCACCTAACAATTTCTTCTACACATGGATACAATTTTATTATTAACTATTGACCACTTAATCATAAAAGTAAACAATATCTACACATGCAAATTAACAAGGAAAAAGGAAAACACGCGGGTATGCAGATAGGGGGAGAAACCTATAATTAAGATATGATTGACAGGGAATGGAAAAGTCAAAAGCCAAAGAAACAAAAAAAATGTAAAAGTTAAAAGCCAAAGAAACAAAAATATGTAAAAGGTAAAAGCTGAAGAAACAAAAATATATACTAATGTTAATAGAACTTTGGTTTGGCAATGAAAAGGTCTAAAAGCAGGTTGAAAGACTGTATTTATGACAAATATGTAAAAAGTTAAACAAGAGGAGCATTTTTACAAGAACAAAAAAAGAAATGATGATTTTGTACAGGTGACAACATGGGTCACTCCCTCTCGTTATTAGTAATATCAGGTGTTATTTTCAAATTTTTAAGTATTACTTTTTTTAAATTATTTATTTATGGTAAACTTTTCCCCTTTTTATAAATATTACATCTACTTTCAAAATTTATACATTTCTTAATTAAATATACTTATTTTTTATATTTTAGTTATATATGTAATATTATTTTTCTTAAAGTAAACTAAATAGTTTTTCTCAAATGTTGAAACCTTAGATTGTAAAACAAATTCTATTAAACATATTAAAACACAATATTTTAACATATGTAAAAACTTTTCTAAAACATCATTTTTAATTAATTTATTAAAGAAGAGAACAAACCAAAAACAATTAATTAACTCATTAATGAAAAGAACAGTTTAAAAACAGTAACTTTTCATAAATCTTTTCCAGAAAAAAATCTTAACAAACATTTTAAAAGTCTTTTTATTGGTTTCATCATTTTATTGTTACTATTATTTTATAATTTTATTATTTTTATAATTTTACTATAATAATAATTATTTTAAAAATTATCATAAACTAAAAATATTATTAATTATATTTTTAATACAAACTAAACAAATAATAATTTTAAGGACAAATTAATATAATCTCAACAGTATATTTAATTAAGGGCGATCACCAAATATTTATTTCAAAACCTGTATCAAAAGTTGATTTGAAAATCTCAATAAAAGCTTATAATTATTTGATGGAATAAAAGTGTAAAAAGAAACAATCCTAAACGTTTGTAAAAAGCTTGGCGCATTCTCACCAACCAAATAAGGTTGTTTTCTTGAATGCACCATGCTCAACACGCGCTCACTTCTTTTTCCCTCCATCTTCCTCTCACAGTCTTCCTTTTCACCATAGCAATCTCTTCCCTTTTTGCATTTCTTCGCTGGTTTTATTCCTTTTTGTTCCATTTTACGATAATGTGTTTGTCAGTTTGCGATTCTCGCACGGTGGCAGGTGATGAGCACGAGAACGAGTTGTGTTTCGTGGCCTCAGTTCGACGCCTCTGTGGTCTCGTTAATTAAGGTTTGCTTCAACGTTGCATGTTGCAGGTTTATGATTTTGATTTTCATGCGTTCATTATTGAAGTTTCTGACAAAAAAAAACACTAAATAGAATGCAACCAGTTCTCATGTTCTTGATTCTTTTTTAATGAAACAGCTTTGAACATTGAGAAAGACTTGTTCTGAATTCTTCAAAAGTCATTTTTCTTCTGCTGAAGTGTGTAGTTGCATTTGCTCCAAATAGGTAAACAAATTTTCTTTCTTTTTTTTTTACTGTTCATGAGCTTTGTGGTTGAAGGTTCAACTCACGTTCATTGTTGTCTTCTTTAATTGCCTTTTTAATGTGGTTTGATTTTGTGGAAGGGATACACTTGTTAACAATCTTTTAAGTGCTTTTAACTAATTGGGTTTTGGATTATATAGGACTTTGAATTTGAGTGATTTTGTATTTAAAATTTGGAGAGGACAATGTCACCTTTTTATAGCCATGAGTTGTGTGGGAGTGGTGTGGTAAGGGGGTTTCGATGAAATCAGTTTCTGCAAGGGGTTGTGAAAATTGGGGTTCTTTAGTGTGTTTATCTCTATACAGGGCATATCCTGGAAAAGATACTCTTCTTTGAGAGTTCATGGTTGCTATTCTGTGAATCTTGTATCACTTCATTAGTCCCTACAAAGTTTCTCCTCAAAAGATTCTTTTCATCACTACTTACTTTAGTTCATTATAATGACAAATATAGTGACATCTTAGGTGTTTTAGGGCTAATAAATATATTGAAAATTAAATATCAAGGACTAATTTGGTGACAAAATCTTTGGAGGACTAATATGGGCAGTTTACATCATCGAGGGACTAATTTGGTGACTGTGTAATTTTGGAGATCAAATTAAGGCTTTTGTCAATGTTTTTTTGTCACTTCTTGTAGGAGCCACGTGTAGGATCAAATTCAAGGTTTTTCCTATAATAATTAGCTTGAGGGTAGTTCCCTTGTACTTGGATGCTTATCACTTTCTGTACACATTAAGGTTTTCTGTGGCTTTTGGAATGTAATTGGAACCTACAATTCTTAATTTCTGGCTTGGTATATATTGTAAAATCAAAATTTCAATTGCTGATAGCATTTTCAAGGAACTGAACTATCACTAATTGAATATCCCTTCCTTCATTGTATACGTCAATTTATTATCTCTGCATCCACTATAATTGTTACTGCCACCATCACCACTACTCCCATTGATGTAACTCTCCATTAGCTAAGTTCAAGGAATGTTGAAAACTAGATCATTAGTTTTGGGAGTAACATTGCATTTGGTCCACATGAATATTTTATTTTGTTTTTTTTTATGTTAGTTTTGTACTACCTTTCCTTTTCCAGTGAAATATGTTGTTGATGGTTTCACCTGCAGGGAAAAGAGGAAACCGAAGAAACCGAAAAGAAAGAAGGAGAAGATGAAGATGAAGATGGAAATGCAAAAGAGGAGGATGAAGATATGAGTGATGATGATTATAATCAGGTTTCGCTATAGCCATTTCTTTGATGTGTTAAAATTTCCATTTGTCTTTATGTTGTAATAATACATTTTAATCACAAAAACTTACCCAGCAAAATTTTCAAATTGAAGACAAAGGTAAAGATGGAAAAAGCTAAACCTGCCCAACTTTTGACCATGAAAAACTTGCATTTATATGGTTTCATGTGTCTAACTTAAAACCTTTTTGTTGAATTAAGTCAAGGTTAGAGCATTACCTTAATTTTTTAACTAGATATACTGATAACACATAAGTTGATAATGGAAGCAAGCTTTTTAGCTGTAGCAGCATATCATCTTTGATATTCCCCCTTCTTTGTAGGAGAAACTAAGTGTCTCCCATTTGCATAAATATAATTGGAAAATTGTACGTTAACCGTATTTGGCTTTTATTTTTCTGCTAATTTCTCTACCTCCTTGTAAATGTTTAGTTTAAACAAGTTACTTGACCAGAAAGAAATTTTGTTTACAAAAAACTTGTAAAAAAGAGGAACTATTTTTTTAGTAATGTGTTAGTTTTTAATCTACTTGAGTATCTTTAATCCTGTTATGTTAGGTTTTCTGAGACCAAAACGAATGTCACATTTCTCATATTATGACTGATATAATCTCGTTAAACATCAGCTTGGTAAGTAAGTCTTTTGTATTCCAAACTCTTTTTTCCCTTTTTATAAATACTAAATCTTTTTTAAAAATTTATACCTTTCTTAATTAAATATATTTATTCATAATATTATAATTATTTTATATTTTTTACATATTTCTAACCAAAAAATGTATTTTTAAACATTATTATATATGTTAAATTATTTTTTCTTAAAGTAAAATCACTCTAAAATAATTTTCTGAGATGTTAAAACTTTAAATTGTAAAACAAATATTTATAAAACATATAAAATAATAGTTATAACATATCGAGTTAGATCAGACCATTGAGCCTAATTAGACTGGACCGATATCGAGTCGAGTCAGTCTGGGTTGATGTCGAGTTGCGTAAGCTTGTGTCCATGTCGAGCCACGTCAGTTCGGTACAATGTCGAGCAGGGTCGGCTCGGGCCAATGTTGATCGGGATCAGCGATGTCAATTGGAGTGAGCCCAGACCGACCGATGTCGAACAGAATAGACCTGTGTTGATGTCAATCGGAGTAGGTCCAATTCGATGTCGAGCGGAGTCGGCCCGGGTCGATGTCGAGTGGACTCAACCTAAGTCGATGTCGAGCGGACTTATCTCGGATCGATGTTGAGCAGACTCAGCCCGGGTCGATGTCAAATGGAATCAACCTGGGCCGATGCAAGTCAGAGTCAGCCCGGGTCGATATCGACAAGAGTCGGCATAGGACGATGTCGACAGGAGTCGGCATAGGACTCCGATCAGCATTGGCCTGGGTCGATTTTCAGAATTGATCCAGGCCAATGTCGAGCAAAGTCGTTCTGAGTGGATTTCGAGCGGAGTCGGCCCGGGCCAATGTCGAGCAATGTCGTCCTGAGTCAGTTTTGAGTGGAGTCAGCACAAGCCAATGTCGAGCGAAGTCAGCCCGGGCCGGTGTCGACTGGAGTCGGCCTAGGTCGTTGTCGAGCGTTGTCGACCCAGGTCAATGTCGAGTAATGCCGTCTTGAATCGATTTCAGCAGAGCCAGCACAAACCCATGTCGAGTGTCGTCTTGAGTCGGTTTCAAGAGGAGTCGACATGGGTCGATATCGAGCGTTGTAAGACCGGGCCGATGTCGAGAAGAGTCGGCACATGACAATGTTGATTCAACATAATGTTTAATACAAATAAACTATCCAATTAAATCATTCACACTAATCATAGGATAATCATCTTGGTCCTCCAAAAGATCTTCATTTTCATTATCATCAATTGGAGGAACTTCC
>Ga0123342_1000387_pt1 | contig 68087 bp, 36 predicted proteins | sample Turbeawhitnodule_FD_89960 | JGI IMG/M metagenome (GOLD analysis project Ga0123342, IMG submission 89960) | Root nodule microbial communities of legume samples collected from Mexico - Turtle bean Mexico white nodule | ecosystem: Host-associated > Plants > Roots > Nodule | place: Mexico: Nepantla... | reverse complement strand
GTACAAACAAATGGCATTCTAAAACAGGACATAAGGGTATAAGAATGACCTTTAAGAGAACCATGTTTATTCAGCCTTTGCAATTGATATTGCAGAATAGCAGAATCAAGATATGTTCGAACTGTCTTTCGGTAGGTTCCATTGATAAGCAGTAAAGGTACAGCAGCTGCTCGTCGTGCAACTGCAAAGGCCATTGCTAAGGCAGGATCCTCCGACAGCGGCAACCTGAAGTCATAGTTATGTAACTAGAAAACTAGGGAGAATGCACAATTTCATAAGAACGTGATAAATCAGATCCACAGCATTTTGTTAAGAAAACATTTCACCAACCAAATGCCTAATTAAAGGTAAGGCAAGGAAAGGGTAGAATTAAAAATTCATAACATACATGTGCTGACTGAACATTGGTTTCTGAGAAGGAACTGTCAAGGAAGAAAGGCTGTCCTTTATAGCATTCATATCCACAGGAAGCTGTTTATTGTGCCTAACTTTCTGCAAAAAATAATACAAGGGCAATATCAATATTCAGCTGTTGCAAACCTTTTCAAATGATCGAAAAGACATCTTACCTCCTGTGTCACGAAAAACAACTGAAAGGATATCTTTTCATAATAATGAAAAGCACCATCAGCAACCGAAGGTGACACAATATGTCTCATAGATCCCCACAGTGTTCCACCTAGATGTGCAAGAAAAGAATCACGCGCAACTGTGTAATTTTTGAACTCCTGCAAAGGGGTAAATCCTTGAATGAAGAGGTCTAACCAGAAATTTAAGCTACACAAAAATTGGGGGCACACCACTCATTATAGTAATTTACTAAATTAACCAAGATTAACTGGCTGACCTCTTGTGTATCACTGAATAGATTCCAGCTCTCCATCCGTTTCAAAGCTTCTATGGCCTTTTTCTTATGACTTTCATCATATTCTTCACCTTCAAATGACTGTAGCTCATTTCTCAAATCCCGCATCCTCCCATCAAGTTCTGAAATTATCAAATGTTACAAGCTGTATGAAAAACTACAATAAAACGTTGTAGATTTTAAACCTACATAAACTGAGCTGTGAAATCTACAAAGTTAGATAATTAGAATGAAAAATAAAAAAAAGCATTATTGCATACAAATAAAAGCATTATGAGAACATCTCACTAGCAGAGAAGCATAGATACTTCAAATGATTACCATGCCAAAGAAATTGACTAGCAGAATATTTGTTATTAATTGGTGTAGATTGCAGAATATTACAGAATATTTGTTATTATTGGAGCAATTATTGGTAAACAATTTCTGCATGATTGTACAGCTATATTTATGCAATAATCTCGATAATTAGTTAGCCCAGCTGCATGATAGCCTTTATTGCAGAATAGTCAGTTTCAAGGGTAATGGAGAATTCTCCAGAGGAAAACACATCATTTTGATATGCATTTTTTCCTAATATGGTATCAGACTAGGTTGTAATCCTATCTTAGTTCTATCCAAAGCCTTTGGGTTTTGCAAGACTATCCTTGTTTTGCTGTCTCTTGTATGATTTTTTCGTGATTTTTATTTTCTCAACTTCATGTCTAGTGACAAGTATGATATCTTAATTGTTTGCCTTAATGGCAAGAGTTATTCAACCTCGGAAGATGATCAAGAAATGGCCCAAAGTTGAAGGTCTTTTTCCTCTCTATTTTTCTCAACCTCCATGTGCTTTCCTTCCTTTTGTTTACTGAAATTCAGCCATTGTTAATTTATAGCATACGCATCTTGGCCACCCAATATAAAGCTTTGTTCAGATGGATCAATAGATAAATACAAGGCTAGGCTGATTGTTGTAGGAAATAAGCAAGAATTTGGCATTGATTATGAGGATACCTTTTAACTTGTGGCCAAAATGACTATTGTGTGCACTATGATTGCCATTGCTGCACTTGAATCTTGGAAAATACACCTATGGACACAAAGAATGCATTCCTCCATGGTGACCCCAAGGTGGAAATTTACGTCTAACTTCATACCAGTATGCTTTCACCTTTACTTAATATTGTTTTCAAACTGAAGCATTCTTTATATGGATTGAAAGAAGCACCAACAATATGGTTTGAAAAGTTTCACACAACATTGCTTGGTATCTTCCTAACATTTGCACCTTTCAGCAATACACCATATTATTAAGTATCTCTTGGGTACTTGCAATCGTGGTCTTTTTTCCCTATTGGTAGTGTGTCATCATAACTTCAAGCCTAAAGTGATTCTAATTGGGTTGGATGTTCGAATACATGAAAATCCACTACTGGCTGGTGTATATTTTAGGGAATCCTTCTATCTCTTAGAAATGCAAGAAAAAAAATTCAGTCTCTAAATGATCTATTGAAGCTGAATATCACACCATATCTGCAAATTGCTTCTGAGATTACTTGGCTACAGACTCTTGTTTTGGAGCTGAGTTTTTCACATGCAAAACCAACTCCATACTTGTTGACGATACAAGTGCCATTCAAATTGTTGCAAACCTGTTTACCATGAAAGAAGGAAGCACATAGAGGTTGATTGCTACTCAATCTGGGAGGCCTACGACCACAAAGCTATTACCTAGCCTAATGTTTCTACATCTGTTCAAATCATTAACGTTCTTACCAAACCCTTGACATGTCAGCACCAGAATTTCCTAATCAACATATTGATGATTGTAGACTTACATCAATTTCAGGTGGGAAGCCAAAAGAAATGATTAGCAGAATATTTGTAATTAATTGGCATAGATTGTAGAATATTACATAATATCTGTTATTATTAGCACAGATTTGTTGGTTACAGTTCCTGCATGATTGTACAGCTATAATTATAAAATTACGTCCATAATTAGTTAGCCTGGCAGAAGGATAAAATTTATTGCAGAATAGCCAGTTTCAAGGCTAAAAAATCAGAATTATCATCACTATTTAATGGAGAATTCTCCAGACGAAAACAAACTGTTTTTGTCTGCACTTTTCCAAGTCTAATATAACATACCCGTGTCACATTATGTTGGATCAGTACGTTGAAGCATTATACTAATGTAAGTGGGTTAGTTTATAAATGGATAATGAATCTGTAAAACATTCACAATGTCAAGATTGGTATTTGATTTGAAAACATTATGCAGAATCGCTTATACTTTAAAAACAAGCTCAAATTTGCATTTTTGTTCATATTTTATGGAGATCTTTAAGATTTGTGTTTATATTGATTTGAAGAATATTAACTACGTATATTATTTTCTAACTTTGTACTGTCCTATAGCTTTCAATGCTTGCTGCGACCTAGCTTTAATTACACTGTTCATATCCTGTGTTTATTTGTTATCTCCCAACATGTCCAAAAATCAAGATTTTATGAGAAAGTAAAGGAAATCATTTTTTACCAAAATGAAAAAGGGAATTCAACAAACTTTAAGTTAAATTTAGAAATTTAAAGGCAAAAAGCTACATAATGAGATTACCTTCACAAAGAGCAAGCTTAACTTTCCTTCCTTTGCAATGCTTAAAAGCAAAAAGCTCATATATATCAATCTCAGCTAAAAGAATATCAATCGCCTGGTGTTCCTTCTGCAACATTAAAAGTAACAATTGACCTACTTTTAGAAAAATGACTGCGGAAAGGGGGGGACATTTACTACATATATTGGATGCCTACATTCCTCTCAACATCATTATCACATTCCAATGATATCAAAGTCTACAAACACTACATAAAATTCCTGTCAACTTGAGAGAAACCTAGAATAAAAGTGTTTGTTTCTATCACAATTTGTTTCACATCCTTAACATTTTGGTTGAACCACACTTTTCTTTTTTAATTTGTTTGCAGTATTTACAATGTATGAGGTAGAAATTATCCAGAGTATTTACAATTTACTACAACTCTCTAAAACCTCGTTCTTAGAAAAACCATATGCAATATATTGTTAGATCCAACTTATTTTACATACATCACCAAATACAGAAAATTTCTCCTGAATAGCATCTTGCAATCGGTCTTCAGCTTCTTCTTCTGAAATTTCTGCAATTAGCAATGCAAACGGATCAAAATAGCCAGAAATATAACATGGCATCAAGAGTTAAGCCATGCATAATGAGCAAAACAAATAAGATGCAACTTTACAAGTCAACCAAATATATCAGAGGTGCATGGCATTGATGGAATTTCTTGATGGTCAGAATTAGATCCCAAATAGATCAAAATCTATGTGCATGGCATGAAGATCTTAATCATGTAAAACTTAAACAACTTCTTCTTAATCTCTTATAAAGAATAAACTTCTAAGAACATATTCAATTACTCACCAGCCGGTCGGGCTTTAGTGATAAAGAAGTCATGCAATGGCGTATTTGTTTAAGAGATGTCAGTTTATGAACAGTCATAAAGGCATTGAATATCATTTGCCCAAACATTATTAGCCTTCTTCCAGAAGAGTTACAAGTTTGAATGATCTAAAAGTCCCAACATATTTGGTTCTACAGACTGTCATAACAAGGCACAAAAACGAAAATCCATCTAATTCCAATGTTTAACTTTGTCTAATGGTATTTTATTATTATCTTCCAAGCGATTATGAAGAATACCTTGGGCATGAAACCAAATGTCAACACATGCAGACCAAAATAAGTAATTTTGCCATTAAGCTTTTATGAAGTAATTGTGGGTGACGTAGAAATGGAATGGACAAGTCTAGAGACCACTACAGATCAAAAGCCAAGAACACAAGGGTAAAAAATAGAAATTCTCAAGGTGTCCAAGAAAGCCTGAACACAAAGGAGAAAACAAAAAATTGGAACACCGAAGGGAAAAATAGTCATTTACATATAATACTCACAATCTCCCACTTTCTCTCCATCTCACATAATCTTCTCACTCCAAACTTTCTCCAGAGATTCACCCAAATCACCTATACCAAACCAAAATCCTCACAAATACACTCAAATGTTTCTTCATGAATAGTAAATTTGCATTATCAAACACACCAGAAGAGAGAACATTTGAGCCAAGGAAACCCTAAGATTTGACATAAAAGTTACTGGGATTAAATTCAAAGTAAAAACCATTATCATTTACAAATTTGGTTACACTCACAAGATTTTTGGTTGCTGAAGGCACAAAAAAGAAAGATATGTAAATATACCCAAGAGGAAAACCTCTTCATGTGGAATTGCAGTTTGTTGCTTCAGAAATTCAGGAGTTGTTGTAACATGAATGTAGCCCTTGAATCAAAATACCTATTTTGGGATCATTGAGGTAGTGGAAAGGTAGTGTAATGGGCTTGAGCACTAGTGGCAAACTGATTGGGACCATAAGGTGAACTAACTGCAGTATAGTAAGGTTGGGTCAAGGAAATAGTTGGACCCTAAAATTTGGAGGATTGTCCTAAGAATTTTTAGATTGACCATTGTTAGGATTGGTGGTAACACAATACTTCAGTATGACTTAATGGTACAAACTTAAAATTGAATGTTACATTGACCATCATGACCTTTCTCACCGCTAAAGTCTACCCCACAAAGGTAATTTTGATATTGAGAGTGATTATCATTGTGAGTGAGTTGGTGATATTGTTATTGTTGGAGATCCCACATCAACTAGGAATAAGGCCAATTTACAGTATATAAGTGGGTCAAAACTCACCTTATAAACCGATTTTGTGAAGATGAGTTAGGCTTAAGCGCACTTCCTAACATGGCTCACTCACTTCTCTCAATGGTTTTGCTGAATCTTATCCTTGCAGCCATGTTCATTGTTCTATTTTCCTCTGCTGTTCGTAGCAAACCCTCTTGTCAACGAGCATGCACTCAATTTCCTGACTATGCTGGCCATTGCCAAAGTTTAGGTTATATAATAGGGATATGCACTATAGATGCTGTTCCAAATAATCAATGTCCTTTTAATACGAATGCAAATAAGCAAAGTATTATCCCACGCTCAAAATGTTCATACCCCGGCATGAGAGGGTGTGTTGGAAATCCTACATCATCTAGAAATAAGGCCAAATTATAAATATAAATGGGATGCAATCCTCACCTTATAAATCAATTTTGTGAGATCGAATAAGGCATGAACCCACTTCCTAAGAGTTATCAATAAAATAATTATTTGTTTCCTTACATAATTATAGTCATTCTACCCAAAGTGGTTGGTCAGTTTCTGCATCAGAGAAGCATTATCCATGATTTAGGAATTTTTCAAGCTCTTACTATGATATTGAGAAAACTATTATACTGAACTTAAACTTACTACTGAGAGTTCCCTATTTATAGATAAGATATTATGCTGAATTAATTACTAATATATATCAACTGTATAACTAACTATGCAGATGTCATTGACAGCTACAACATCTAACACTATAGTCTAATATCAAAAGCATGATTTACAGCTGGATAAATTACACACATCAAATCATAACTACCTGAAGCTGAACCAATCGTTTTTTCTACACTTGGCAAACTTGCTTCCGTACGCACACCTTCTCCACCAACAGCAGGTCCCCATGAAAAGGGACCAGCACTTAAATCAATAAATGCCCATCTGGTACAAAACACTAACGAATGTAAACAAAAAGAAATGTGAGTGAAAATTTAGCATTTTGTGAAGTAAGAAATTGAACCTGTCCTTTCCAATCCATGTATCAGTGAGACATTCTGCTTGAAAACCACTGTAGTCTGCAGATTTTAATACCTTCTCTAGATGGAGCTTCAGGTCTTGATCCTTCCCTTTTAGTAACTAGAAATACAGGATCAAAAAATGAAAACTTCGGGAAAAAACGTAGTGCAAAAATTTTAGTAATTAAATATACTTTCCTATAAGTGGAGACATCTGATGAGTGGTATACCTGTAAAACTTTGACCTCAATGATCTCAACTATGTCTTTCCCTTGATACAACCTCCGAAAATTATCTAGTGCATTTAGCCAAATATTATACCAATCCATCTGCATTTTGTTGTTGTACCAAAACAGCAAACATTTAATAAAAATTTACACTGCTTACACCATGAACTCCAGAAAAGAGACCAGACCCAAATTGTAAGTGAGCTCTGAGAAGGACAACTACAGTAGAAATACTGCTAGATACTCTTCGACTTCAAGCAAAGAAATATATAATTGGAGAGAACACGAAGATTATGATTTTGTGGTTTGTAAAATATACATCCATGTCAGAGGGTTTCTTTCTCCTTTATTAAAATTTTTAACTCTTTGAAATTATCCATGCACCGTATTATCTAATGAGTCAATGCTGTTTTAGGACTACAAAAAATTCCAATTTTTTATTTTTGTTCTGAACTTTCAAAACTTTGGTTTTAGTCCGTATATTTTTTTTAAATGCCCAAAATTTGGTCCCAGTATAGAGGGAAAAAGTGTTACTAGCATTAAGGACTAAGTTTTCTTATTTTAAAAATATACAGGCATGAATGAAAACTATTAGTTTTAGAAGCTGGAAAGCAAAAATAAAAAGTTCAAAAATTTTCAGGTACTACAAACACTATTAACCCTATCTAATTGATCTCAAATAACTAAATGCCCTCTCCCTTCCTAGCTAATTTCCACTTTCCTCTTGTATTAGCTCCTACAAGTTAACTTTTGATGTAGCTGATAAAGAGGCCAATGATAAATAGAAGTCATGGAGAGAAAAAGAGTAGAAAAATCTTGGACATAGAGGAAATGCATATTTCGAAGCCAGCCGAGACATGAGATGATCATTTGGAAAGTCCAACTGATAATGCAATAGGACATTATGGTGCAAGAGGTAGGGAAAAGAAATCTGAAATAGAAGGATTAATTCGGAGGACTAGTAGCCAATTTTGCATGCACAAGAGATCAATAAAGTAGAACTGAATGAGGATTAATATTAGTTTTGTAGGTAAATGAAGTTCAAAATAAGTAGGAAAAACAACTAAAGCTTGCCCCAATTGAATTTGGTATAAGACTATCATAAGGTCATCCAATCATGTGAAAGATTTGAATCACATCATGCAAAATAAAAATTAATGAGCATATATGCTTTCACCATACAAGGAAATGAAATACTTACAATATCAGCATCCTCGGTTCTTGTCCAAGAAAATTTCATCATTGGATGCTTTTCATACAAAGGTCGCTGAATCTTAGTAAGAGCTGTAGAGCAATAGTAAATACCTAATGAGGTTCTAAGTAAAAGAAAGAAGAAATAAAGAGGGACTGCAAACATCAACTGCAGAAGTATATCATAAATAATAAAAGTTTGAATAAGCATTGTTGTTATGGAAAGACTTTGTGGTGTTAATTTTACTTGAATTTAGAGATGGCCAAAACCAGTCAGTTTCATCTCAGCTGATGTATGTGTATATATAAACATGACTACAAATATATCTCAAAGAGGAAAGCTAAAAAAATATGTTCCTTAACATAAAGTAGGTACACCCAAAAATACAACAAAATAATTACACCTATTTCAACACTCCTTCTCAAGCTGGAGCATATAAATTGTATGCACCAAGCTTGGAATATATAAATTCAACTCTAGAACCTCTTAAGGATATAGTTAGAATGCCCACAAGCTGCTCATTGGCTTTGATGAATCCAGTACTAAGTTCCTTAGACAAAATGAAATGACAATCGATCTCATACCTAGAATATTTTCAGGAATGTTTTCTGCCTGAAGAAGCTTCATTTGCAAACTCTTATTCTGCACAATATGGTAGTTGTTAGTGTTGGCACTGAAGACTTTGGTTCAGTAGAAATAAATATTTAGCAATTACTTTTTGCTAGTAAATAGTTCATAAATTCTGCAGAAGAGTGCCAAACATAGTATGATACATTTTACAAATGACAACCAAATCACAATAGCAATGCACATTCTAAGGAGAAAAGACAGAACATTTTATATACCTCCTTTAGCAAGTTTATTTCGGGCTCAGATAAACCTCTCCTGAAATATTTTGTAAGAGAAACAATATATAAAAACACGAGTAACAAAAGCACGGCCAAAACAGATAATTTTCCCAGATACCCATAATAGGTTAGACCTGAACTATGTAAGAAAATAAAGAATTATTTTATTGATATCAATCACACCAATTACATTCTCATAATCTCTATTTGTAAATTGTAATAACCAAAAACTTTTTAAAAAATAAATATTTTTTCCTAATTACTATGGAGATATTGAAAAAAAAAATATCCTAATAATCTGCCATTTACAACACTATCTCAAGCTGTTGAATGAATATCAATCTCATCCCCAACTTGCCTACAAGATCCTTGAATCTGCCCTGAGGAAGCCCTCTAGTTAAAATGTCTACTATCTAAAATCTTGTATGGACATGAGTTATAACCACTAGGCCTCTGTCAAGGTTATCTTTGATGAAGTACCTGTCAAATTTCAATATGTTTGGTCTCATCATGTTAGACTGAATTACGGGCAATGCTCATGACTGACTTGTCATCACAGTACAATTGCATAGGGATGTCAACCTATACTTTAAGGTCATCAAGTATGATCTTCATCCAAAGTCCTTCACATGCCTTGAGCAGGGCTTGAAATTCAACTTTTGCACTGGAACGAGATACTCTATCCTATTTTTATGCTTCTCCAGGTCACTAGATTTTCTCCAAAAAACATACTGAGATGTAGATTTTCTACCAGTAATAGAACATGCATAGTCTGCATAAGTATATATCTTCAGGGTCAAAGTGTCTCGTTTCCTGAAGAATGACCATTTTCCTGGGCTTGACATTAAGTACTGAAGAATTGTATCAACTGCTTGCATGTGTCTTTCTCTTGGATAATGCATAAACTAGTTTACCACACTAACTGCATAAGCAATGTCTGATATCAACTGTGATAAATAAACTTTTCTACCAATCGCTAATATTTGGTTTTTTCTACAGGAGATGTTACGTAGATTCTCCTGAATCATTGATGACTTGAATGGTGTTTCCCCTAGTTCTTGAGCTAGTGAATGGTGATTACAGTGAACATTGTTGGCATTGCATTTTTATACCAACTCAATGTGCATTGCCACATTGACTTGGAGAAGACCCAACTTGTCAGTCATCAAGGAACTCAACCTAGCTGAATGATCACTGAATTGAGCCAATATGCTCCTTCAAGATTGAATTATGTGATCTCACCAATTAATCTTGAATGTGGAACACCAAAATATTTCCTATTTTTTTAGAGAGGACACAACAGCACCTACATGTGCCTTAATGGCACCATCCATTTTTAATGCCATTCAAGTTACATGCATTAACCATAATCTCTTAAGGCCTTTGAGAATAGAAAATATGGCAAATATAAGAGAAAAGGCTCCCTACAAAATGATTGGTATCCTATACCCCAAGCTATAACTGCAAACTACAAAAAAATGTTAAGCCCTGAAAAGTTGCTTTAATTGTGGTCACCCATAGTGTACCTTGAGGTTTCTTTGAGGTTACCTTAATTGCAGTCTCAATGATGGTGGTATTCTCACATTAATTAGAGATATGATTAATATAGATATTATAAAACATAGGCAGAGTCTTCACCTCACCTTACAAGTCGATCTTATGAATTGTGTTAGGCCTTAATCCTACGATGATACCATAGTCTATATTAAATCCATATTTGAGACACCTGAAATTGCCTTGGACATTAAGGAAAATGTTGGAAAGTTGTCTTAATCCATGTCAACTAGAGATATGTCTAAAAATAGAAGCTTGGATAGGCCTTACCTTACAAGGAATTTTGTGTGATTGAGTTAAACTCTAATTTTAAATTCTAGGAATCCCCCTTTTAGAAGCATTCCCTTTAATCATCAAATACCTTTTCTCTCCCCAAAACTGATTTCCCTTCTTCACAAGGTAAATAACTACTTTGGTCCTTGAATTTAGGCTTACAAACTCATGAGTTTGAACTGTGTACAATTCCAAGATTCTTTATGAAAGAGGTGACATTGTTGGATTTGATATTTATAATAAATAATAAATGACAACATTCTACAAATACGCACCTATACCCATATTTAGGTTTCCTCTCATCACGCTTGGGATTTAAAATAAAAATATTGTATGCATTATCTAGCTGAAGGTATTCAACTAGGCTAGAAAAAAGGCCATCCAACATGTCCACATCTACTTGCCAACTACCACCATTAGTGTCCCTGCAATAAAGAAATTAGAAAAATAAGAGAAAGCAAGAAATTCAAAAGCAAACTAAAAGAAGACACATTATGTTCCTAAAGTAACATTTGTTTTCACTTCTTTAGAGCTTCGTAGCTACTTTGAAGTTAAAACTAAAAGAGCCTTGCATTTAAAGTTATTTACTAAGTCATTTTGCTCCCTTAAAGTGTACACTTTATTAATTTAGTCCCTAAAAGTACAACAATTCTAATTGAGTCTTTGAATGTGTATAAAGTGTGACAATCACGTCTTATTAAATTTTGTGAGACTATTGTAATTAAGTTGTAACCTTTAAGGACAAATTTGACACTAAGTTTAGGGATCAAACATTTAGAGGCTAAATCAATATTTTTGTTCTTTCAAACACTAAATAGCCCCTATTTTACATATCCAAGGACCAAATTGGTCATTTACCATTCAATAACTATATAGTTCATTAAGCTTGAAACTTACTTTCAAGTTAAAATTTCTTAGGTAATGTATTCTTGGAACTTAAAACTAGCTTTGTAAAAGTTTCCATTAAAAAGAAGGCTGAACTTTTAAATTTTGTTTTTCTTAAAACACTTCTTTGCCTAGCTTTTACCTTTCAAAAGAAAAGAAACTCAAATTAATCGGCTCCATCCCTACCAGTGCATGGAGAGGGGAGAAACAGAACTATCATAATTATAAAAATAAGGAGCAAATCCTATATAATCAAGAATATTTATTATTAGAAACATTTTTAGTTATTCTCGTATCACATCTTTACTATTTAGAGGATATCAAATTTCCACTACTTTTTGTGATGGTTTCTTTTTCTCAATATAAATATCAGCTCAATGTCTCTATCCTCATATAACTTAATATGGAATCTAGAGCCTTTTCAAAAAATTGTGTTGGCCAACTAGACCCACCGTCTCCAAATGATTTCTTGTGTGAATTTTTAACCCAATTTTTTTGTTTTCATTATTTTGTAACTTTCACTGATGAATTCTCTTAATGCAGTTGGGTTTATTTAATGAAAGACAAACTTGAACTTCCATCCACTTGTCTTCAAAGTTTTCTCACTATTTTGTAACTAGTAAAGAGTTACTCCTATCATAGGATGGGTGTTTACACCTAATTAAGTACTCTTTTATATATTATGAGGTTCAATTAATTTTTAGTGAGATATAATGATCTAATGTGTGTATAAATTTTCATAAAATTTGTAGGATCTTACAATCTGTGTTATGATCTCCCGACTTACGATTCATATTTCTCTCTCCGATCTTGAGTAAGATCTTGATTTTGACTACCATGGTCTTGCCTTATTTTGTAATTCATATATATACATCAATAAAAAAGCACAACAGTGTAGGTTGAATACATTCTTTCTCCATCTTATTTATTCAAGTACATGTATCATTAGCAACATTAGAAAAAATTAAATTAAATTTACCTGCTGCCAACTGGATCATCCTTGCGGCCAAACACATTTATGGCATTCTCAATTATGGAAGTAACCTTCTCTCCCATTTCAATAGCATGAACAGAAAAGCTGCATCATAATGTCCATTATCATAAACAAAAGATAATACAATTCACACACCGAAAGGAAATTCCAAGAATAAATGAGGAAAAACATTATCAGATTCACTTCAGAGTAGCCATTCCAATCAACAGGGCTCAAAGAAAAAGATATACAAGTGTTATTAACAGGGATTAGAAAATATTCCATAACCAATATTCAAATTTTCTTTGATTAAGTTGATTGATTCAGACAAATTGTTCATCCTTCTACCATGCACTTCTCTTCATTCTCCAAAATATATCCTTTTATTTAAAAATAAACTGCTAAATTAAGTGAACGATAAAAGCACAATCAAATTTATCAGATGAAAAGGTTTAGTTTAAATGTTTTCCGTCCAAGAGAAAATGAGTGCAGCCATTGTAGGCCCTGCTAGTTCTCTTCTGAGAATGAAACTAACAAAAGCTTTGGCTTTCAAAATTGGTCCAGCCAATTTTCCACTCCATCCCTATGTTAAACTCAAAGGTTTTATGGAGTAAATCCTCTAAATGTGATGCCAAATCAGTCTGTGTTTGTGTTTCTCCACAAACTAATACAAAATAACTACATTTTTTAATACTTTTTGTAATTCTATTCTGCATAATAGAACTAAAATAAATAAATTAAAACATGGAAAAGTTACTCTACGGGGGATTCTTTGTCTTTTGGAGTCCAATTCTTATTCCTTCTTGTTTGTGCTGAAACAAAAATATTCTTAGAATATCAATAAAATAATTGTTTTATTTTAATCCCTTCCTGAAAAATCCTATATCTTAGTTCCTATTTTTTCCGACTTAGAATCTTTCTGCCCGATAATCTTTGATTTTATATAATATATAGAGAACAAATATAAAAGAAGAATGAAATGGATTTTTTTGAAACATCAAAAGAAGTAGTCATTTATATTAAAAAATATATTAGAATTATCAGTCAAAATCCCTACTGTATTGAAACTTAAAACTGGTATCAATTTCAGAAATGTAGAGCATATAATTTATCATAAAAGCAAGATGATGTCAAGCACTAGTCAGTAAATTCAAGGCCAGATGAAAAGAAAAAAAACACAAGTTACTTGTAATTTATGTGACTGACAACAGGAAGGTGGTGCCATCGCATTTTATCGATACTGGTTTTGTAAAATGGAGTAAGAACTTCTTCATGTCGGATTCGAGTGTGTTCAAAGATATGATCAATTTTGGTAAACCAACGCTCAATTTCTTCTGGTAGAAGCTTGAATTCTGAAAGACACAAAAAACCGCTATAGAATCTACATTCCAATAATATGAAATAACCAAAAAAGTTAGTTTTCAGCTATGTACCATGGCTGCCCTTCCCTTCAAATCCTATAAATATAAAATTCATAGGAACTGGGAGGTGGATGGAATCAACTTCCTGAAGCTTTAGATAATTAGCTATGTTCCCTGAAATACAATAAAATTATTTTAAGACTAGGTGCTCATTTTTCAAAGTAAATTGCAGAAGCTTTAGCCAATCCATGCTTAAAATACAGCTACAACCACTGTGGTGATCAAAATATAATAGTATATCAAAACAAGATAAAAATGTAATTAGAGAAAGATAAGCTAGAACCAGTGCTAACAAGATAACAATAGTCCTATATTGGACATGGAACAAATAAATACAGCATTGATAGTTTTTTCATCTTTAGACTAACCAAGAATAGGGGTGAGGGGTGAGACTTGCCAAAGGTTTAGAATTAAAAAACATTGATATTTCAGTCACGAAATGTCATGGGTCATAAACTACAAAAGCTTTTGTTTTTTGACTAAATGATCATGATCTATTGGGCTATTGGACATATTGAATTCCATACACAAGAATAAGAAAGTATACCACAAACATTTTTTCACAAGTATAATATAGCTCAAATGGATGAGAAGGAAAACTCCACCTATTTAATCTCTGGGATGAGTTTCTACACAAGAGGCAAATAAAACAACTAGCAGCCTGGAAGCTAAGAATTTGACAATCCATGTTAACTTTTATAGCAATAAAATTAACATAGACTTATCTAGGATAAATATTCATTAAATAGAAGAATATAGGATTGTACATTATAAAACAACAGTAGTTCAAAGAAACAAAGTTAATTTGCGAAGAACTTTAAAGAATGCATGCATACCTGCATTGGTATAATTAAATGAGCTTAATTTTCCATGGCTTGAAAACTTCAAATCATCAAAATCTGAAGAACCAACAAATTAACTAATGAGATTAAAAAAATCTCTTACTGGACAGTGAAAAAAGAAGTTTTGACTCAATGAACAAGGTGTCAACATACCATGGTGTATAACATCCTCACTCCAAAAGCGACTCTTTTCTTTGAGGTTAAACAGTGAGAATACAGATGATCTGCCACTTTTGCGAGTTTCAATAGGAGATCCAAGTGAACTAACTATTAAGAACTGATAAAAATCACAATAAGCGTTATGAATGTCTTTATTTGCAGAAATGACAAACTTATCACATGGATGTTAAGAGGCCACAAGAACTAGCTATTAAAAATAAAATAAAACGAAATAATCAACATCAGAACAGTTATGCTCTCTAGATTAATTCTGTCATGGATCAAGAGCTAGGTTGAACCTAAAATGAATCATGGATTCATCTCCCACCCTGATTCGTGCTATACAATTTATACCAGATATATAAATGATAAAAACATAAACCAACAGCAGAGAAAGATAAAAATGTAGGAGTGTCAGAAACAGGGAACAAAGCACAATCACAGGGTTGGCTATAAATCCTGTGCCGCACTGGAAAAAGTCATTGAAATAGAGAAAAAAGGGGACTCGTAGAGAAATGATGCAAGTTAAAAAAACATAGCCAAAATTGATGACTTGTTCTTATATAGTAAAAATGTAGACCAAATTCTTATATAGGAGCCTCAGAAATAGAGCACTGTCACAGGGTTGGCCAGAATGTGCCACACCGGAAATGTCATTGGAATAGAGAACAAAAGGGATAATTACAGACCAAAGCAAGCACGCAGAAATCGTTGGATTGGATTATTAACATACAACTTCCATGAGGTGTCCTGAAGGAGAAGGTAAACTTCTTTGCACAACGAAAATCAAGCATCATAGCTATCAATTATGGATTATTAATCTACAACTTTGTTTCAGATTCATATATTAGACATAAGTATTGAGCAGAAAAAAAAAATTGGGGAGGGTGGGTGAAGTTGTTGCTGCAGAAACAAAGAGCAAACAGAGAAAAGAAAGAAAAAAAAAAGGCGAACCAAGATGGGTAAAGCCACTGCAGAAGAACGAATCATGGTAGGTGGTGCCACTGCAAAAGGACGAACCAGACCACGGCAACTACACGGCGAGGCACAGTCGAGAACAAAGTGGGTAGGGTTCAGCGTGCTGGAGTGAGGACGAGTAACACATATGGAGACGAGATTTGAATTACGGAAGAATAATCACAAATAAGTGAAAACTTCCTAATTAATATAATTCATCTAACTTAAAGAAAATAAAAATTAGGTGTTATATAAATAATTATTAATATGTATTTGGGTATATTTTATTAAAAATAATTATAAATTATATTTAAATAATAAATAACTAGAAAAACACGTCACATTTTTATTAAATTAAAATATATACTAAGGGTATCAACCCCTAACACACTTTGATTTAACCAAGAAACATTATAGTTTGTGTGGAAGGTTATATCTCTTTGGCAATGATTTTTATGAGTTTGAGTTTTCCTCTTTAAATGACATGAGGAAAGTTCTAAGGATTGGTTCATGGAAATTATCTCTGAGTTTTTTGAGGTTATTTGACTAGACAAAAGACTTTGTTCCATCTACTATGAAAATCACTAAAATTCATATTTCTGTTCAAATTTACAATTTGTCTCTGGAATATTCGAAACCATGGGCTATATGTTCTATTATTAGAGGAATTGGTACCCCTTTGTCCTTGAATGATCATACTATGAAAAAAATAAGGGTTTTTATACTAAAGTGCTTGTTGATATTGATCTTGTATCATCTTTTCCTAATCAGCTATTGGTTGAACGTTCAGGTTTACTTTTATAGCTGATGTGGAATATGAGTGACATCCTCTATTTTGCTCTCATTGTAATATGATTGGGCATGATCTTGTTCGGTGTCGAGTGTTTAATGCTTAGAATCCTATTGTTTTTGGTCCTCAACATAAGTCTTCTCAAAACAAGAATAATACTGACAACAACAAAGAGTATAGGAAATTTGTGGGGGGTCAAGTGGTTCATAAACAACCTAAAGAGTATAGGAAAAAAAAAAGAACTTCTACTAAAGTGATTGATTCCCAAGATATGATCATTAATAGCTCTACTGGAAATCTGACAACCACAATTTTTGAGGGCACTGAAGCTGGGAAACAATTAGGGCAGCTTGATTAAGATAAAACTTATGAAGCTTTGAGGAATACCTTTTACCTCATCAACAATTTGGAATGGTATCTCCTTTGCTTTTTTTTTTTATGGTTGACTTTATATAGGCGTTGAACAACTACAATTATTCTTTTATGTTCAACTTGCATCTAACGAACTTCAACATGAATGGTTGCATTTAATACTTTTTTCTACACACATAATTTATAACTGACAATGTTTATCTCTTTAGGTAGCACAGTCGTTTACATCAATTCGTGGTAAAAGTGCAAAGCGTACATCATAGATAATTAGGTTAGAATTAAAAGGCTCTTTGTGTCAGGAAGTTAACGAAGAGAGCAATTTTAGCTTGTTTTCCAAGAGATCTCAATATTAATTCACATTTTATCTCAAAACATATCTCCTTGATAGACAAACATTTCCTACAACATATGAATATTTATTGAAGTATGATGATGGTTTAGTCTATGCACTTATCGTCCGATGTCTTACACATTTTATTTGTTATTTTATTCGTCTTATCATACTCAAGATAAAAGCAACACATTGTTATATCATTTATCATAAAAAAAATATTTGTGTTTTACATAATTTGTTAGAATTATCGTCTTACAAACAAATTATGATAATATTTTATACTTGGTTATTTTTAACACTTAATAAATAATCTTAGGGTGCTAAACTTTTGCCTTAACAAGATAAGTTGGACTAATGCATCCCAAACTCATTAGCGCACCTATAAATCTCAATGTTAAACTTCTATTGGGTCAATGGGAACCACTTTCACATATTGTAAGATAAAGGAGAGTGGTTGAAAAATTGAACCACCACATAATCATTTATTTTGACATCATCTCTTTTACATTTAGTGTGGCTAGTCATTTTCTTAATTCTCATCTACATGACATTAGAATGCAATCATTTGCATGCTAAAATACATTAAAGTGGCTCAATGAAGAGGTGTTACGTTAACACAATAATCATATTTTAGTTATGGGATGCTCATATGCAAATTTGGTAGACTTACTGGCAAGAGTTTTACTTGTAACAGTTTGATCTCTTTAAAAAGCAAGAATGAGATTATGGTGGCATAATCCAATGTAGAAGCAAGGTATACAATTGTGATTTTTTTCCTTTGTTAGCTTATTTAACTCAAATGGTTGCTTAAAAAAACTAATATTTGGAGAAATTACACATTTGAATATAGATTATCACTTTATTTGAGAATTTTTTATTATCACGAGATATTACCACTCAGTTTGTTAATTTCAATTATCATTTGGAAAATATCTTCACCAAATCATTGAGACCCTCTAATTCTCTATCGAGCTTTGTGCATATAATTTCTATGTTCCAATTTGCGAGAGAGTGATACATTATAGATATACTTTGTATACATGTTTGTGTTCATCCCTATATAATGCTTTGTTGGTATATATATACATGTTTTTGAGTTGTATTCATACACACTAGAAGATTCCACTACGTTAATGTATATAATTTCTCTCAAAAAAAACATAGTTATTTCTCAAACATATGTCTTAGATATTATAAATGAAACAAGTATGATTGATTATAAACATGTAAATTGTTCAATGAATCTAAATCAAAAGTTAATTGCAAAGCAAAGAGACTCATTCTCATACCATAAAATATAATTTATTTATTTAAAAGAATAAATAATTGAATAACATTTTTTCTAAATATTTTTTTTAATCGGCAAACATTTTTTTCTAAATAATAACAGTATATGTTTTGTAATTATAACATTAATAAAAAGTTGTGCATAAATTCTTACCATTTTATCTTTAATAACTGTTTTTAAATTAAAATATTTTCGTGTATAAAAAAGCACCTATAAAATAAGATTTTTTTTTAAAAAAAAAATTGTAAACATTATTTATATTTTTTTTAATTAAACAATTTTACCTTTTAATAAATAAATGCAACCCATCAATTACAAATTTCAACCCTAATATATTATGATATAAATAAAAAAAAAGGAACTTCATGGCGCCCTAATTTGAGTTGTAGCTAGCTAGCGAGCGAGCACCACATCGAGTAGAAGTGCACCGTTGCTTGATTCGTGAATGTAGTGATGGCTTCAATTGTTCGTATGGCTCGCCACCTTTTCGCTCAACCAGCGACCAAGACCACACAGAATGCTGTTTCACGGTCATTGTCAGTTGTCAGGAACAACATCACGCAGCAAATTAAGAACAAATTTAGAAGTGAAAGACAATTATTTTCTACTTCTTCCGCGTCTTTCTTCAAAAGTTACAATTTCAGGAACCGGAGATTGCCACCTTCGAAAGCTCGTGAGGCTTACGCGACGCATAATACGGCGGTGGAACTTGCATTGAATTCCGTAGTCAAAGTTTTCACTGTTTCGTGCAGTCCCAACTACTTGCTTCCTTGGCAGAACAAGTCCCAGCGCGAAACAACGGGCTCTGGTCAGTTTATTTTACTTACACTATTAAGTTTAACATTCATTTATGGACTAAATGGCTAAAATGAGAAAATGCATATATTTGATCACTAAAATGGTAATTGTTTCTGAATTTGTTGAATTATTGATGCTCTTTGCCGCGATTGTCTTTCTCTAAAATATCTTTATGATGGTGATGCAGGGTTTGTAATTTTTGGTAGAAAGATTCTTACAAACGCTCATGTGGTAGCTGATCACACTTTTGTACTTGTTAGGAAGCATGGTTGTCCCACCAAATATAGAGCAGAAGTCAAAGCTGTTGGTCATGAATGTGACTTGGCTATATTGACTATTGAGAGTGAAGAGTTTTGGGATGGTATGAGTTCCTTGGAGCTTGGAGATGTCCCATTTCTACAAGAAGCTGTTGCTGTTGTGGGATATCCTCAAGGTAGCAATAGAGTACGGATTAACATTTGTTAACATATTTTGTGTTCTGTTCCTTCTAACATACTTTGAGGCCCATTTGTACTTCTCTTTCTCTTGGAAAACTCTTCTCTGGCAAATAAATAAAAAAAGCTTATAGGAAAGTGACATTACAGAGAAGTTATGTTAGGCATATGTTCCATGGGAATCTGTGAACAGTGAACACTTGTAGCAGAGGTGACCAACCACACATTTGATTAAATAATTAATTTAAGTGCGTGTGTTTGCAGGTGGTGACAACATTTCAGTCACCAAAGGAGTTGTTTCAAGGGTTGAACCCACACAGTATGTCCATGGTGCATCACAGCTGATGGCAATACAGATTGATGCAGCCATAAATCCAGGGAACAGTGGTGGCCCTGCCATTATGAGCAATAAGGTTGCCGGAGTAGCATTCCAAAATCTTTCAGGTGCCGAAAATATAGGGTAAGTGGGACTTCTTAGCCTTTATTATTCTTGAGTTCAAAGCTTAAGATTCATTAATCCTTCTTCATTCCAGTAGTTTTTATTTCATGTATACCAGTATAATTCACGAATAAGTTTATTAATGAAAAAAAAAAACAAAAAAAGCTGTTCTCTGAAACAAACGACATACCACATTCATAAAAAAGTTCATGTGGCTAACAGAATCACAAAAAAATTTATTTCTTGCTCATCAAAGAATTTTTGTAAATATTCGCGTTAATGATCACGCATGTGCTTGTACAAAATGAGTGTAAAAAAGCATCCAAACAGGCAGGGAAAAATCATGCCAATGATCAGGGTAAAACTAAGCTAATGGGTGGGAAAAAATGTTCAAATGAGTGGGAAAAGTATTCAAATAGGTAGGAAAAATGGGTTGGAAAGAAAGTTATGCAAAAGGGCTAAAAAATAATTGTAATGTATGTTTAAAAAAGAAATGAATACATTGGGGAAAGTTTTCACCCAGGAATGATATTTTGGATTAAAACTTTTTCTTTTGTCAAACTATTTTAGGTTTGCTAATTACCTTTTTTATTTCCACCCGAACTTGGTTAGTCTATATAAATCGTATTCAATTGTAAAAAAATAGAGAAGGGGGAAAAGTGCAGCTAAAGGTGGGGATAAAAAATCAGGAAGCAACCTCAATTACGTATTGATAGATTAGTTTTCATTTAAGAATTCAATTCTGCAACCTTGAGAGAAGCGTTCCACTGAAGGTCATGATTTGTTATTTTATTATTTCCTTCTTTGTAGCTAAACTGAATTACTCTTTCCGGTATTGTTAAGGGTGTGGAAAATCCGGGGGGAGTGGTGGTCCTTGAATAAGTATGGTGATAGGAAGAAATAGCGGCTATGCTAAGAATTAGGTTAAACTAGGATAACAAAACTGAAAATATTAAAATGAAGGTGAAGGAGGTGGAACACTTCCTGTAATAAAGCATTTTGTGTAGAAGAACATTGAAAATATATTGGATTTTGTGAAGCATTATATTTCTGCTTTTCTGATCAAACATAACTTTTGCACACTAGATTACTTCCTTTCATGTTGGATGTTGCAGTTACATTATACCTGTTCCTGTAATAAAGCATTTTATATCTGGTGTAGAAGAAAATGGAAAATATATTGGATTTTGTTCTCTGGGTTTGTCATGCCAGACTACCGAAAATGTGCACCTCAGAAACCATTTTAGCATGCGACCTGACATGACCGGGGTGATTGTAAGCAAAATTAATCCACTTTCAGATGCGTACAAGATTTTAAAGAAAGATGATATTATACTTTCATTTGATGGCGTGCTTTTAGCAAATGACGGGACAGGTGTGTTCTTTCTTTTGTTTCCTGAATTTTCATTTATATCATATCTTTTTCTTGTCCATGAGTACTAGTTTACAGCTTGTGATTCAAAAGCTGAATGGTAAAAATTATTCGAATGGACTAAATCCGTGAAATTGGCCCTTGATGGCAAGGGAAAGTTGAGCTACCTGACAGGAGACACCTCCTAGAGTGACAGACCCCTCTCTCCCAAGATGAAAGTCAAAGAAAATACACTAATCATTTCGTGGGAGATAAACTCAATGGAATCTTCCGTTTGGAAGCCATACCTATTCCTTCCAATTATGAAAGAAGTGTGAGAGGCCGTCAGTGATTGTAACATTTATTTATAACTAAATCATAATCCTATAAGATAATAAATTAAGACAAACTCATGAAATATAAGGACATATGGAAACCAAACCCTATAAGATAATAAATAGGGGGAAACAACTGAAAGATAATGTAATATACTTCAAATTAATTTTAAAAGCTACAGTCAGGATATTATTGGTCATTTTTTATATTCAAACACAATCATGAATTACATTTTTTGGTCAATGATTTCGCATTAGTTCATCGGCATAATGTGACATGTATACTGCAGTTCCTTTTCGAAACAGAGAACGGATAACATTTGATCACTTGGTGTCTATGAAGAAACCTAATGAAAAGGCAATAGTCAGAGTTCTGCGGGATGGTCAAGAGCATGAGCTTAGCATCATCCTCCGACCAGTATGTTGTTATGTATTTCATCTGTTTAATAAGTGAATGATTGTTCTCAACTTGCTGAGAAACAGGATTGTGTTTATGGCCTGTTTCTGGTGTTTTTGGTTTGCGTTTTTTTTTCAATGCATGCACATTGGGCAGTGTTGCTGCACTATTGATTTGTGAGTTGTGATGTTTTGCTTTCTTGTATTTTATAGGATACATTGTCTTATTTGCGGTTGTACTTTCCTCCCTTTGTATACTTTCTCTGTGGAGTGAAAACAAGTTGAAACGATATCTGTAGTGTTGATTGTTAGAGTAGTTTAACTCTGGTTTCATATACAGCATTAGTATACTATTTCTTAATTTTGTCAGTCATAAATTCTATGTTAGCTAGAGTAGTTTTTGACTCTGTTTTCTGTACAGCTGTAGTATAGGGTTCTTTAACTTTGACAGCTGTAAACTCTAACTAACTTTCAGTTAGTTAGACAACCTCTGTATATAAACACAATGTATAAAACAGATTCAATTGAGTTTTCAATATTCATTCAGATAAAAGGTTCTATCAAGGTTTCTTTAATTCTATCATTGATTGAGTTTATAAGTTTTAGCTTAATTGAGTAAACGTGTAAGGATTCAACCGCTAGGTATGGGTCTTGAATCCTACATTAGAAGTATGGGATTCTAGTGTGACCAGCTTTAGGTTCTCCAAGTACAGTAGCTAGCTTTTATGATGTGGTTCTCACAATGTTATTATCAAAATGCTAAAGAGATGACGTTCTATGTTTGATATAGAGTGTTGACTACTCGTATTTATATTCACAATTTTTACTACTTAAACTTGTAGAACCCTGAATTTAATTTCAGGCTATAGTAGTCATGTAGTTTTACTGTTTTGTCATATTTATGATGGATTAAGATCCCTTGCATTTCTTCTTACAACCCTTAATATAGTTTTAACGTTCGATCATTTTAACAAATGAAGGATGGAGAGATTTATTTTAACGGAGATTGTTAACTGTACAGTGCTGCAGTTAGTTGATGTTTGCCATTCCTGAGTTAAACTAATTACATTTCCTACTAATTACATTTTTGTGTTACCAGTTTGTTTGGGGGTTTTGTTAAATATATTGTCATCAACATTTCAGATCCAACCGTTAGTTCCAGTTCATCAGTTTGATAAACTTCCAAGTTATTACATTTTCGCTGGTCTGGTATTTGTTACACTCACTCAGCCATACCTTCACGAGTATGGGGAAGATTGGTATAATACTTCACCTCGTCGTTTGTGTGAACGGGCACTGAGGGAATTGCCCAAGAAAGCAAATCAACAACTTGTTATCCTCTCTCAGGTAAACATCTTTTTAACTCTGGTGAATATCTTATATAGTTGATGTTTGCCATTCCTGTGTCTGTTATGTGTAATAACAGACTTGCAACTGGTGACAGCCAAGATAGGGCATAGGTCCTCCATGCATTATGTCTTTCATGACGGGCTTTTTGTATTTTTTAGTTTCTTCGAGGAGGATTATCATCTGCACACGTGCCTCGTTCCTTTGGTTTTCTGATAGCATTTCTTTTCCTAAGATTATAGCAGTGTCTTTCTTTCTAAAGCTTGTTGACATTATTAACACCACATCAATTTTATTTCTTTTGCTAGAGTAAAGAAGGATTGGCATATGAGGCCTCTTCTTAGGCAGCAACATATTTGTTAGTGCCACTGAATGATATTTATAATGTACTCAAATGGACAGCAAAAAAAACTAGCATCTCCTAATCATTAGATTTACCATGTCAAATTAATTTTAAAAATTAAACTTGAATGGAAATAATACAAAGGGGTGAAGACGTAGATGTAGAAAATAATTATCACCAATAAAATTTCTTATAATTTGCTTAAGTTCTATGGCGAGACTAAAGTGAACTTTCTCATTTAAAAAGTTACTACATGGTGCAGATTCCTTTTGGGTTTTAGCAAATGAATGCAGATATTTGGTTCAGAGTTGTTCTACTAATAATATCTTGTTTGTTTTAGGTCTTGATGGATGATATCAATGCTGGATATGAGCGTCTTGCAGAATTACAGGTGTCAACTTGTCTATGCTTCAGTCATTTACGCATTTAGTAAATCATATAATAATGGTCAAACTCACATATACTGTTAGAATATGGATTTTTAGATTAATTAAATCTCAAAAGCTAGCTTGTTCTCCACTTGTGACACTATTTTAACTATATCACTATTCAATGTCGGATCTCAATTTGTTCATTATTCATGCAATGGCCACCCATAGCAAATTTTTACTAAAAATTTAATGGGGACTCAATTGAAAATACCTAAATTTATTAGGAATATAAAACTTAAGTAAGTCTTTTTTTTTTTAAAATAATAGACAAGGGTATCTTAGTAAAGGTGTTATATATATGGGGTGGGAGAAGAAAGTATAAAATGCCCTTTGAGGATGATTTGCCAATAACATCCTCGTACCCCATGGGCATAGTTAGGCTTTATTAGACTCCATGTTCCAGATTTAAAGCATAGTCTTCTGTGCCTTTTTGGGTCTGAAAATTGCTCTCTGAATAGTAGAAGTTTGGATTTAGATCTATTGTTGTATCCATATAGTTTTTTTTTATAGATCACAAAACCATTCTTGAATTGTGTCATCTTTCTTCTCAAGATCTGGTTTGAAAACGATAACAAAGGTGTTGATAAATTTAGATAAATTTGCCTTTAAACTTCTAGAATAAGGACACTAATGAATTACAAATTGTTTGCATATTTGGATGATCTATTAATTCCTGTTTGTTTTTACTTTTAAATTTTAATATCCAGGTTTTGAAGGTTAATGGAACAGAAATTGACAATCTAGAACACTTGCGCCAACTTGTTCAAAACTGTAATGCAGAATTCTTACGAATTGATTTGGATGATGATCGAGTCATTGTCTTGAACTATGAAATGGCAAAAATTGCCACTTCGAGTATTTTGAAGCGTCACAGAATACCTTCGTCAGTGTCCATTGATCTTCTTGACACAGAATAATTACAATTCGGACCGACATGCTCATTTTTTAATTATTGTGACTTCTACCTGATATTACTGCGTTGTGATTGTGGCAGTCAATTTTACCAGAAGATTTTTCAGTTTGTTTGCAGATAATTTCTTCGGCGTCATTGCTAAACTTACCATACAAGGTTATAACTGTTTAAACACTCCTAAAAAACTGATAATGATGCCAATATTTTCATCATGGTACTTTGGAAGAAAAGAAAATCATAATTATGCTACATAAATATTGTACAGGAGTGTTAGGAACACATCTGAACTATGTAACATTCTATTTTAGTAGTTACAATTTATTAAAACATTTGTAAATTAAGAGAAGTTGATAACTAGAACATCAAATATAGTATATTTTTATTCTTACAAGAGCGTTCCCAAATTTTCAATTGAAAAGGACAAATATAATGAATGACAATACAAACGGCTATGAAAGCCTTATGATGAACATGAATTGAAAAAGTGAAGATTTCTCAGTTAAGGATGTTTTATTGGAAATTAAACGTCTGATGCGTCGCTCACTATTTTACTAGGATAGTGATTTATGTTTTCCTTGAAAAATTAAGATTGGAATATTGAACTTTTTTTAAAATAGAGGTAAATCATTCATACTTTTTAATCTTCAATGAGAATATGTATTTCGATATTCTAAAAACTCGAATCATTTAAAATTCGAGATAAAAAAAGTATCCTATTATATATATATATATATATATATATATATATATATATATATATACACTTTTTTTCCTTCAAATGTCTTCTAATAACAAAATAATGACAATTTATAAAAATGATAATATCTAAAATGCAGCAATTAACCTAAAAGTGTTATTTAAAAAATATCAGAATAAAAGATAAATTTATTGTTCAATGACCTAATTAATATAAAAAAATATCTCATGAAGTATACCTCTAAGACTCTTGGGAAAGAGCAAATAAAGTAAAAAATATAGTGATTTCAAAATAAATTATTTATTATAAACATGATTTGTAGTAAATATTATATTGTTATGTGACATATACAAGTACAAAAAAATTGTTGTTGCTAAAGATGTTGAAGTGAACATATTTTCTCATTTGAGAAAGTTTCATACAGTAGACAAATTTGGGACACCTAGGAACCATGTTTTATAATGTCCGAGACGCAATGAGACTAATCGCAAAATAACTTGGTTTCAGTCGTACTTGTTCCATCTAAATTAGACAATTACATTAAAAATAATCTTCAAGAAAATTCAGAATTTACATTTTTAATCAAAACAGAAAGCTAAAACAGTAAAAATACGTCACTGTCAAATAAACATCCAATTTTGTCATTTTTGGAGAAACGGAATGCTAGAAAGTAAAGGTAAAAAAACAAAACAGAAACACAATATTACTATCATGGTTAGAAGAAAAAAATGGAACAAGTTAATTCCATGGGACTATTAACAAGAAATATTTATAGTCATTTATTGAAGCTAATAGGAGAGTAAGTAATGTGAATAATCCATCACAAGATGCATTCACAATTAAACTCGCACTGGAAGGAAAAGGCCAAATCTTCGATTTTGTTGAAACACATAATTTCAACCTCAAATACTCCATGTCATCATTGAAACATGAAAATGTATAGCTTATACATGACTTGGGACTCGGTTATTTCTTTATGATTTCTATTCTTTGTTCCACCTGATCTACTGGACAAAAATGACAATCATGCACCAATGGTACATACAAGCGCAGCACTATTTTCTAACAAAAGATGCAATCGTCCCGAGGAAATGATTGCAATAGAAGAACATGGCAGCTTGGACAGACTACATAGTGACATAAAGCGACGCTACTTGAAAATATTTAAGCAGTAAGAAGAGAGAAATGAGGGGAGTTCATTTTTACAATGAAGACAAACCTTTAATTCAGCTAATTAAATCTACCATATTTCATGTTAAATGGACAAGTGATAACCATAAGCATCAAAGGATACATGGCTATCGAACTCGTAATATGCTCCCAGGTCTTCACATGCAGCTGCATATTATCTTAATCACTAATTGCCTATGAATCTAATTTAGAAATGATGATCCAATGGTGAAAGAGGAGTTGTATATGTGCATGAGAAAATTGGTCAACATGTTGCAAAAGGGGAAAAATATTAATATGCAATTTATTGAGTTTCATTATGCTAGAAAACGTAATAGACACTAGAAAGGCTGTGTTTCCTACAAAATGGTGGGGGAGATGTTAGGGGATGGATGTCTAGAGTTGAAGTTTGTTATTCTTGTTTTGAGATTGACTTGTTCCTCTTCTACGTGTGAACATAATTGGAGCTAATTTGAAATGACAATATGACTTTAGTTGTGGTTTTTAATTTTCTCTATTTGGTTCAGATAATCATAAAATTTCAAAGTTTGTGGCATCTAGTTCTAGGTTAATACAAAGAGAAGAAATCACTTGCATCAAAAGAAAATGAATGATTTGGTTTTTGAGACATATAACTTGAAATTGAAGAGAAAACAAGTTACAAAAATTGTTGCACTTCCATTTAATGGCATTCAGTTTGGTGATGAATGGATAATTGAAGAAGGAGGTAATGTTGATGGAGAGGTTAAGGGTGAGCAACCTCAAGATGAAGGTGATGTTGGAGGAAATTCAAGTAATCCAACTCTAAATACATTTGATCTTGATAATATAGTTTTTTATGTCAGAGTTGATGATGCACATTTATCATTACGGAAGAGCTTGACAGCCATAGTTAAATACTCTATCGCAATGTGGTACATAGACATCCCATAATATCCAAGTTCATACCATAGCAGTACCATTAAGAGTCAAAATCTCAATAGTTCGGACACATTCTATGACACTCTTCACTCTACTTCTTGTTGGTCAAAACCCAGGATCCAAGGATTATCTTATTTGAACTTTTATCATCCTTTTCCCTTTACTTCACAATCTCCCTATTTAGGCACAATTGTCCCTATAAAAGGACTATTAGAGATGTAGTTTTTGTGACTCAAATTAATAAAATCAGTTCCTCTTTCAACTCCATCCAAATGTCAAAGCCCTTTGTAGGTAGTCTTTTCTGACACATCAACAATCGACTTCTAACTGATTAAAAAACATCCAAACACTTGGGAAATCAATCCTTAAAGGACAGAGCCAAGTATTTAAATACTTGTCTAAACATCACATACTGCTTCATGTGAGACTCGGACACCCCATAATACTCAAGTACCTTAAAAAAAACTTCAAATATCAACAAAATTCATTGGGGAAAGCTGCTTACCAATGAGTAAAAAATGAGTGCAAGGTATTCTCCCATAAATTTATACAATACCATACAAACAATGCTTACATAGGAGAACCCTAGTAATGAATATTAAAAGACAAATTAGTCAAAGAATATCATTGCTTTTACCAAAAGGGACCCTTACAAATGAATATTAAAATGATTAAGCTACACATTCAAATCATCAAAGAACATTAATTGGTAAAATATAAGAGATGGTTATCTTACAGTGTAATGTGAACGTCTTGCATCACTAGAAAATGGACGTGTTAAAACTTGAAAACATTTAAACTTAAGGGCAACAAAAGTGACAGTATGACTACAGAAGGTGAATTCATATCATTCATTTAGTCTTTCAACATTGAAAACTTCAAACAGTGATAGCATATCTGATATCTCCTTTCAATCAAATGCAATGGCAATATGCACACCCAATATTATTTTAATTGCTTGAGTCTGATATTTATATGAAATAGTGATGATTTAAAGACAAAATATAGAATAGTCTTCGTGGAACATAATATAATATGTTTTCCGGGCTTGTTAGGATGGAGAAGGGAGGTTAGTACAAGGTTTTATAGAAACCTTACTCACCGAGGAGTTTTATCTAATGAAGTGAAGAAAATGAGAGACCTTCATATCATTCCTCTAAATTAAAACTCTTCCCTACTTACTTCTGAGCATATTTCAAAATCAGTTCTCTCTATTCTCTACTTCTCTTCCTCTTTTCTTTATTCTTTATTCTTTAGTTTATTGCTATTTCTTCTCCATCCAAAAGTATGTTTGAATGTTGGATGGTAAGGTAATAGGAAGAAAAGGAAAGAGTTCGAAAAATTTATAAGTGAAAAATGAGATCTTTAGAAGATAGTATAAAAATCCTCCTTGTATACTTTAACCGAAAACGTTAAAGTTTAAAGATGAAAAAAAAAGGAAAAAAAATATAAAAATAAAAATTATGATATCTATGATTAATTGACATTATGAAAATGTAAAAAAGGTAAACTGAATTTAAACTTAGCTGTATTCCTTACCCTTTCCCTCACATAAATTAAAAGGGAGGTTGGAACACAGGAGCAACAAAAGATTATTTTAACTAGTAAGAAGGAAGGAATAGGAAAAAAATATAGAAAGATATTTGGGAGCAGGTTTTTGAAGAGGGATGGATTATATAAATGATGTCCTCTAACAAGGTGCAACCACAACGAAAATAGCAGTAACAGTAGAGTGAAAATTAAGGAGGATTAAAATTGCAGCGATATAAAGAAGTTAACTAAAGGAGGAGGATCAATTACATTATACACAACAAGGGTGCAGTGCAGATAAGATGACATCACATGGATGAATTGATTATTCAGCAGTAGAAGTAATAGTAGTGTAATAATGAGGGAAGGAAATTAAGGGTATTGATGGAAGTGAGTGAGGGCAACGAAGGAGAAGCTAAACATAATCGAATTCATCTTCCTTGAGATGGGCGAAGAACTTGACAGAACCACGACCTTGGATTTCAGTCACAAACTGAACCTTGTAAGGAAGATTGGCAGAGATTCGCTTACCGTTCCAGAGGCCAACGTACTGCTTGATCTCACCTTCCAAGCCCGAAAGGTCAAGCTCGGGAACTTTGGGGACGTGGTAAACCTTCACACCATCCTTCACCTTAACCCGCGATCCAACCTTGGCCTCTGCTGACGTCGTGGACTCTTCCACGGCGTTAATGGCGACCTCGCAGCGAACGCCCTGAACGATTCTGCTTTTCATTGCAACTGAGAAAGGCATCTTCGTCGTCTTCCTCGTGAGCATCATCGTTGTCGATGAGGAATTACAGTTGCAGTAACAATTTGGGGATACGCTCACCATCGACGATGCCATGGCACCTGCTCTTAGCGCAGTGGTGCTGCTCATCGTATCTTATCTTCTCTCTTCTGCGAGTCCAAATCAAATCAAGGGTTCCCAAATTTTGTATTAGAGATAAATGATTTGAGCATTGTGTAATTATCTGATAATAATAACAATAATAGTCGAAGTGAGTCCCCGGAAGAGGACACGTGTCCCATTCTGCAACACTCCTACAATATCCATATCCATATGCATCCATCTCAACCATTCGCATTTTGTAATTATTATGTTTATTCTTCTCTCTTATTTCCTACGTTACGTCTACGTTTCATACTTATCACACACCTCTTTTTCTTATTTCTTTTATGCTTTCAAATCATTTTGGCCCTCTTACCGTCTCACCACTTTTTTTTACCAATTCTTCTTATTTACATCGAGTGTTTTTCCTTCATGCACCCCTCTAATCTCTATCTGCATCTTTATAACTTTTAATATAACTATTTTACGGACTATATTGTGGGAGGGTGAGAAACTAAATTTGGTCTCCATATACTTAAGTATGTTTAGATCCTTCATCCGCAAATTTAGAGTGTAATGCTTAATATCGAATTATTGTCATTGAACAACATTAACTATAAAATCGTTGATAAATGTTTCATTTCAACTTTTGTGGAAAGGTGACACTGCGACACCACAATTTCCACCTCCATATTAGAGAGATGATCATCTCTTTGGATGATGTGTAGACATTTTACATTTATTCATTATGGAACAGATATGTTTGTATGTGACGTTGGATTTCATAACAACGTCCTAGTTAATCGTTTGAGGCAATATTCATATTCTCAGGATATATACAGCTTGGGACGAGAAGACAAACCCTTAACCTCCCCGCCTTTTGAAGCAAGTGTAGTTTTTTGAAGCAAGTGTAGTTTATGTTGATGACGAATGGTTGCACTTTGCCAGCATTGTTACCGGTGTAACACTAACTTTACATCCCTTAGCATGTGCAATCAGATACATAAGATACATGTACTATTTTCATATTAGTGTCACATCCATGTATACTTTCTCGAGTAAATGAAAATCAATCGTATGTACTATCATATCATTGTTCACATAATCTAAAGGAGCATACTTGTCCAATGAATAACTTATATTATTTTTTATCTATTATTATTTTAATATGATTATTTATTTTAACATTTTAAGTGACTAATGCCATTTCAATCCAAATCCAAGATATTTAGGAGGATAGTCCACATTCTATAGTACATAATCAATTGTGTACATGTGTCAAAAAGATAGTCTAGTATGACATCACAGATGAGAAAGTTGTTTACACCATACCTTCACAACAAACGACAAGGACATAGTTATAGTTTTTAAAGATTATATAATGTACTTAGATTTTGTATTTTAAAATTAACAATAATATTATAAAAAAAATTAATCATTAATAGGAAATATTATGATGATTTATGACAAACTTATTATGCGTTTATTTTAGGTGAATATTATTACTATTAAAAAAAACGTTCGTATAAAAAAAATCATTATATTTAAAATACAAAAATGATTCTTTACAATATCTCGAAATTACAACATGCGGTGTAAAACAGTAAAGGGAGGAGACCAAACATGATAACCAGATATTAAGAGAAACAAGATCACGATCAGAAGCTTTAGAATAAGAATCAACTTACCAATTCGAGGAAATGGTGATCATCAAAATACATTGAACCTTCTTGTTGCAGGAAATGCATAAATGGGCAGTTTTTTTATATAAAAACAAAATAAGGAAGACAGGTAAGCAAGCAACAACAGATACATATAACCGGAACAAAAGATTTACAAAGCTCAGCTGTTACAGCGATAAGGAATTTGCAAGACAGATTGGGTATCTGGACTTATATGAGAAGGTACATGAAACTTCCCAGAACCCATGAAAGAATTGAAAAGAACTCAGTTATCATATACGAAAGCGACCAATAAGCCTACACTGTTCTGGTAGCATAGAAGAAATTACTTGTCCATTGAGAGCGAAAAGCTCACCATCAATACCACATCCATTGTGAGTGTGCTTCCCTGACTTTATCCTCACGGACTTTACCTACATCAAATTACCAGGATAAAATAACAGCCAGATATGCATCATTCTAAGATACTCACCTGTACGTTTCATAGTTCAAAACTAATCACAAATATCAATTATAGTCATCCGAGAAGGAAGACAAAAGATTGGAATATATATACACACATAGAGTTACATCATTAGGTGGTTTTACTAGTGTGTAGTCATCAGAATATATTAGTGTGAAAATGCAGTGATTTTCAACAAAGTTCACTGAGAAATCATGGAGTAAAACAACTATAAATGTAAATACCTTGACATATTGGACGTATGGCAGTGAAAGATGTCGACCCATTTGTAGAAGTAAGAAAAATCTCAACAGCCTCAATCTTCCACTCCCATGAACCAAGAGCAAATCTAGTGAGTTATCATCGTGCTCAGCTTTGGGAGCAACCACCTGAGAGCTCTGAACTGTTCTACATGCATGGTTGCAAACCAGAATGCCAAGAAATCGCCCCTTAGCCACAACCCATTTGTCTCCAAAACGAGGCACAACCTCCTCTGTAGATCCCATTACTGTATCATCTGATGGTCCCGGCAACTCAATTGGGTTTTCCACATCCCAATTATGTTCAGCATCCCATTTTGGTTCAGCATCCCAGATAGGACCAGGATCAGACAGTGTTGATGATATATCCTCTCTATCATTTGTTGCAGTATTGCCCCATCGAGTGGTATCATGTGTTGTGGTCAATCCAGTCCATCCTTTATCATTCCTGGACTTAGATCTGGTTCTTGGCCAGTTTGGAGTTGTTGATAGAGGCAGCTGGGGATGGATAACTTCTGGCTCTGCTGTTACATTGCCCCTTCCAGATGATAGGCGTTTAGACTTTGGATCTAAACCGCGCACCAATTCAGAAGGTTCAGTGCTAGCATGGGTACTACTACAGGTATCCAGGTCCCCACCAGATATACGACTTGGAGTCATTATTGAGTCAATACTTGAAAGACTAGATGCTCTTGGCATTCCATCCTTATTTGATCTGCTCATGATGTCAGTACACAGATCTGACATGTCAAGTACTTCCTTCTCACCAGAAATCTTTCCTTCTCCCTCCGTTTTCAAAGCTGGAAGATATTCAACTTCATAGCTGTAGCGTGGTAAGCACAAGAACTTGAAGAATCCAGCAACAAAATACCGCAGTGGACCAAAGCGCTTCTGATATTTTTCAGAAAGTTCCAACACTGAAATGTGAAAAATACATAAGACACTAGCCTAAATCTGGGCCTTAATAATTGTATCACTGCATCGATCAACTGCCTTCATGTTTAAATTCTACATAAAGGTTATACTTTCCCCTAGCTTTTCCTTTTCTTTTCTCACACTTTTTATTACCACTAACCAAGTGTCCACTATTAAATTATCATAAAATATACAAACTTCCAACTGAAAAATTGGTCAATAACGCAAAATCTATCAAGAGCCAAGATGCAACACTTGACCTCTCCATTCTTATCATGACCTAGCCCTTAATTTCTTCAGCCTCCACCCATATTTTTACTGCTACTACACATTCATACTAACTGCCAGACATGTCCATGCGTATTGCATACAAGAGTTCATATGACATCCCATTAATTGCCTAAAGTTACTAAAGAGAAAAGACTTTAACTAAATATGTTATATTTATATAAAAAGAACCATTCATGAGCCTTCACTTAGAATGGTTAGTTCTTAACATTGTATTCTTAGTGGTCAAGAATTAAATCATTGCCTGAACCATTTTTCCAAAATTTGAATTTCAACACCTGATGAGGTGGGTCTGTGCATTGTTTATGCTTCAAGGCAAAGAGGCACTTGTCTAGGGAGCCGTGTTAGAGATAAAAGTTTTTGACGTGGTTGGTTCTTGACAATAAAACCAACATTAAGGCCCATTATGGCCAAAAATTCTTAATCCATACATGATCTTCAAAAAATAGAGCTAAGAACTAAAATTCAGCTACTCAAGAAATGTAGCAACAACTAGAAGCAAAGGAAAGAACAATATAATAAAAGCAAACGATTTCCCTTATTTATCCTATAATTTCTGCCTTCAGTAATAACTAAAAAATTTATACACTGCATTGACTTACCATCACTAACAAAACCATAATAGGAGACTGTTAATCCATAGTGAATTTTATTAGTCTGCATCCATTCAACAGCAAAGACATCGGTAGCAGTGAGACCCCCCTGAACCAAGAAACAGAATTAGTGTATTATGTAAGAGTTTATTAAGTATTAAATAAGAGTGAGATATCTAGAAATCTACACAACTGCAGCCATGGGAAACTGAAGTGACATATAGCCAATAAATGTCCAACTATTTAACCAAAGAAAAGGGGGGGAGGAATTTGTTGCCATTTAATTCGTTCTCTACACAACTCATGTTTACAATTCCTCTTATATAGGTTGTAGAAGGAGGAGAATGTAACCCCCTCCTCACTCGCACACAGAAGGGATGAAATGTATTTATTTTTTATTTCCTTTCTAACTATGATTAGATTATATGGTATAAGCAGATGCTAAAATGGATAAATCAGAAACTGAATGCTGACAATGAGTGAACAATTTTATCAATGCCTAATCAGAATGAATATCAATACGCAAATAATATGGTCAACTTGTATCTAGAACATGGATATGAACTAATGTTATTGATGCCTGATCCTAACTATAAAAGTTATTAATTACATACCCATCACTTACTAGAGAAGAACAAAAGATGAAAGAATGCTACCTTTACAATAGCCATTGCTGCAGAAATCGGATCTCTGACTCCAAGAACAGTCCATACCAGTGAATTGTCAGAACCAGCCGGTATGATTCCAATAGGTATAGATATTCCTTCCTTTTGATTGTCTCTACTAAGGAGACCATTAAGAACCTACAAACCAACCATGTCATATAACTTGCTCATCATTAATGATGTTTGTATGTGTGTGATAAGAGCAGCACTCCAACAAAAAGCACAACCTTTAATATCCTTGTTCATAAGATGATGGGGTATAAATACCCTATATTTGTTCTGACCCTAAATCTTAAACCCTAAACCTTTAATACTAGTATACATGTATAAGACCCCGTTGCTCTGATGTCAATTCAGAAGAAGAGATACGCATATCAGTTTGAGTGTTCCGTGTGTGAGCTAATCCAGTTCCTACCAAAACAACTAATAACTCCACTACCACTCTTATTGTGATAATGAAAGAAGCCTTGAACCACTGGAATTTACACAAAAGATATCCATTATTATTTTTCAATTAGTCCTAGATAGCTTATGATCCAGCACATAACATATGAAAGGCTTTTTCAAGGTAAAACAAACAGAAGTTAGTACTTTCATTTCATCAATAAACCAGTACATAGAACAATTCACAGAATCATTAAAATAATGTGCTGACCTCATTGATTATTCCATCACCACCAACACAGATAATTCCTGAAAGAAACACCAGAAAAGTGGTATAAATGAAGAAACATTTAAAAAGTAACAAAACAATACTCAGCACATGTATAGACTAAAGAACAATGATTTTACCATCAGGGCAGGTGCTGATGTCTACACTTGATGCAAGATTTCTAGCATGACCCGCACATGTTGTTTTAACTATCTCCAATCTAAACCCAGCAAGCTGTCACAGTACATGCCATAGATACATGTAAGAAAGTCACATAATGCGTTACTGTATCCTTCCTATTGCATGTTATATATAAAATAGTACAAGTACTTAACTATAATGGTTGAAGTGTTGAAATCAAAGACTGAGTAGGCATAATAATATTAATAAAGATAATAATAGTAATAATATGAAAGACCAATGTGTTGACAGACAATGAAAAACTAGACACAATATAGAAAGTACCAATGTCTTGCATAATGGCTTGCTGTTTTACACACTAAACATTTCTAATTTCAAGGCCAAATTTGAAACCATAAAATAAAATACGCACACTACCACAATGATGAAAATAACAATATATACGGGTCACATAATCCAAGAAAGAAAGTAGCATACCTTGAATATCGGTTCCACAATACCATGGAAAACTTTACTTGAACGACCCCGACCTGATCGTGGGTTTAAAATTACAAGCATCTTAGGTGGAGTTTTACATCTAAAGAGCAACTCAGGAGGGGTATCTGATTGAAATAATTCTGAGGATGCCTGCTTCTTTGAAGACAATAAAGGGTGAGGAAGACAATTCACGAAACACTGTTGATCTGCAAATCCACCAACCCATTGAAGAGCTTCTTCTATGCTAGAAGCTACAAAGCGAAAGTCCTTGCGACTTCGTTGAGATTTCATGAAACAAGAAAGCCCACATGAAGCTTTTTTAAAAGGGTACGAGTGCACTGTGAAATGTCTGAGACCAGCATTATAAGAAACCTGTTTAGAACACGGACTAAAACCAATTAGACTTTTTTTTGTTTCCTAGCACCTACCACAGAAGTATTGAACCATCCATCTGACATAGAAGCAAATGCATTACCGAGATAACATCATCAAGGTGCAGCACTTGGGAGCCCCAAGCCAAAGCCTTGCTTGTAAGTTTGGCATCTACAGCATCTTGGTTGGTAATATCAGAAGTTTGTTGAGCATCAGCATTATTATTCGTAGCAATTTTTCTCTTATCCAAAACAAGTTTTCCAGAGAACACGACGTATCCTAACAAATCAGACTTCTCATCTCCTCCTCCCCCTGCTCCAATATCAATCCTATGGTCGAAACTCTTGGTGATGTCCTGATCATCCGGACGAATGGTAGTGGGGACACTGGACTTCCTTGAAGCCTTCACTTTGGCACGTTTTTCAGGGAAAACGATAGGAGAGGAGTGTTCCCCCGTTGCTATCTGGGAACACAATCCCAAACGTCTTAGAGATTGCTGAGGTGATGACAGCCTCAGTGCCGATGATATCTTATTATTAGTATTAGTGTTGTTATTAGTACTACCAGTAGAATTCCGGTGCATATCTCTCATACTACCATCAATCACAGAAAAACGCAAGGAGGAGAACCGGACATGCGCAAACGCATGACGCAAGGGCTGAGCCACCTTCTGTACGGCCAAAATTCCCGATTCCGGTGACAGATTAGAGATTAGGGTTTCTATTCGGCACTCTGCAGCTCAGATCGCGAATCAACGAGTGGATCTGTGAGCAGTGAAATCGGTGCGTGTGATCCGAAGCATCAGTGAAATCGTGTTCGGGAAGCTCTGTTTTTCATAGTTGGATACTCCGTTAGCGTTAGGTGAGGTGAAGTAAATCTACAGAGAAGAGAAAGAGGCACGAGAGAGAGAGAGAGAGAGAGAGAGAGAGAGAGAGTAGCAAACCAGTGATGGAGTGGCGGAGACGGATTCGAAGGGAGGAGTTTGAATTGAAGGTGTGAAGTGTGTCTCTGTCTGCAATGGACGCTGAGCATCAACAACATGAAGATGAACCTGAAACTCAACGCTACTTTCCTTTGCCGTCATCGGTGTGTGAGTTGTGACAACATTTTTTTTAATACTAAACTATTGAGTCCCAAACAAACACAACACAACACCTGCCACTGTACCAGCTCAAACTCAATATCATCTATTAATCCAACTCCATTTCTTCACACCAAATTCAATCACTTTAATCATTTACTTTCTATCACTCACTTTATATTCTTATTTCCTACTTTTTATTTCCACATTTTATCACATTTATCTTCACACCTCCACCAAAATCTTACAACTCGTATGAGACCATATATTATATATTAAATAGTTTGATAATGATTTGACAGTGGATGGTACCAGATAGATTCGAAATGATTATGATACCATATTAAGAGATTTTAATTCTAACACAATTTTATAAAACTGACTTATAATATGAGATTTACACATACTAATATATTATGAAATGTCATTATCTTTAATAGACGAGGTGAAATCTCCAATGTCTTCCTCTCTTAATCATTGAGACGATTTTTAATAATAAAATTATGACGAAATTTTAAATTTAAGGAATAAAAAATTAAATATTAATGCATAAATGAATATGGTGTAAATAATATTAGATAGTTATGTTGCATTTTTTTATCATATTAGTCTTACTATATTACAATTTGAAACTAGGTAATAATGCATCTTCAATAACAAATTTGGATAATTATTCTATGGAAGGAAGCATATTCGTCAATAAATATAAACAATGGATAAATATAAACAATTAATCTTCTAATTGAGGGTCTTTATATTTTATGATTAAAACATTTGGTATGGGTGGATTAGAATATATAAACAAAACAACATTATTATGACAAAAGTTTGCTGATTTTAATTTCTATTTTTCTTTTGCTACTTGAACATTTATTGATATCTAGTTGTACATTATGAAGTTGTTAAAACTAAATCATTATCTTTTTAAAAACTAGATTGATTCTCCTATTAATTTTTTATATATGTATATACATGTTTCATGTTTTTTAGGGTATTCCACGCATTAGACACGTCGGTGTATTTCTTTTTATTAACTTTATATCTTCGTCGTGATTATTTTTTATTTATTTTACATCTACCATTTTTGTCTTACTTTTTAAAATATGTTAACTTTAAATTGTATAAATTTTGATAATATTAATATGTTTTAATTTTATTCACTTTATTTGTATTGTTATTTTGAATAACTTATATTTCAATAAAAGAATTTATGTGGGAAGAGTTTTGTTTTTTTTTTCTCAAAGTTTAAAGAAACATAATTCATTCTCTTTTCGTTTATATTCGAACCCTTCACACAGTATTTAATTTGTTTAAACATGTTTTTAGTATAAGGTAGAATTGAAAATCATAAAATAAAAATGTTTTAATTATTTTATTGAGTTCAGGAGAGATTATGAAATTTATTTAATTATTTTTTTAAAAATTATGCTAGTAAAATTAGAAACAATTTTCTATTATAATTTATTTTGAAAAATGATAAAAAAAAATGTTTTGCTAGATAGTGTCATATACATAGATTTTTATGGCTTTTTAATATTTACTTCGAGTTTATGATTGTCATTCTTAATCAACTTCAAACATTATAAAAGTGCAAGGAGACACATAATGTTCACATGACTATTGAGAATCATTTTGATAAGACATTTGAGTCATTCTTATATAGTTTTTAAGTCAACCTTATATTTATATGACTTTGTCGTTTCTGTATAATCATAATGATATCTTTATAAGACTTTGTCTTTTTCGATATATCCACAATGTTATTGTACAAACACCAACTTCAAACAACGCATCACCACTTTTACAGGACTTTGTTATTTTTATATAGCCACAAGCGTTATTTTTATAGGGTTTTGTCCTTTCTATATACTCATAAGGTTATTGTGTTGACATTAACTTAAAAATAAGCATCATACAAGTAATCACAAGGTACACACGTGATTTTCCTTAAGTATACTACATTGAACTCAACAATTATGTTTAAATGTGTGTCATTCAAAGTGCATCATACAAATAAAGTTTTACAATAAATGTGTTGTGCTCGACATTGATAATCAAATCTCAACATACAAACAAAAGTAGACAATACTGATGAAGCACAAAAACTAACATAATTGACATTAAACAAATGTTCATAACAAGAAAAACTAAGTGTCAAAACTAAATCCACCACTACATGTTACGTACATGCAAAACATATGTCTGTTGTTTGATCGTTAACAACGAATTTAAAAGATCCATTAAAACCTTCCATGAAACTACGAGTGATATTGTTCTTAGTGTCCTCAAAGACTACTTTCAAGTCTACTATACTAGCATCCCAAGTCTTCTTTCTAGACTCCTAATTCTTCTCCTTTGTGACCATCATGTCATTCATTGGTGAACATTTTGACAACATTACTCAGTGTGAAAATATATTTTATGTTTTTATTAATATACAATTTTCATACAGGAGGTTGTGTATTGGTTGATATATTGTCGACTTAACTAATAGTATATATATATATATATATATATATATATATATATATATTATCGACCTAATTGGTAGTCTTTTCATCTATACTTGATATTGGGGGTGTATATAGTAGATTTTATAATCATTTTAGTTTCTTAACATAAGCTCGAGATAGAAAGAGGAACTACAACCAATATAAGTGGTCGCACGAGTATCACATCAAATAAGAAACTCAAATAATATCACCTATAATAATATCCCTTTCAATATTCCAATAATTACTATATTAAAGAAAACATATATGCTAATAAATATAGATAACGTATAAACTTGCATCATTACTAGACTTATTTACACTAACACTTCAGGAAAGAAGTGATCATGACCATTATTTAATTATTAGAGGAAAAATAAGGATGACATCATATGATTATGATAAAATGAATATAAAATATAAATAACAGACTTTTTATCTTTAAAAGATACAAATATATAATAGTGAGTGTACTAGTTTAGATGTCATACCTATTGGCTAGAAAAATGATGTATAACTTAAAATTACAAAAAGTTAAAGAAAATATAAGTGACATCTTGAAATTTATAATGAAAAATCAACTTATAAGCTATGTTTTAAAAATTAAACTTGATAAATTGATGAACCTCAAAATTGATAACCGATTAAATAATAAGTTTAAAGAAAACATAAAATTATTTAAAAAATAACTATTAAAGAACTAGGAAATAAAGAAAGAAAACTAGTAAAAATTAATCAAATGCAAGTCAACAAAAATAAAACTTAAAAATACATGTTTTTAAACACAATTATTAAAGAGAAAAAGTAAATCCATTTTCCCGTTATTTTATTTTTTATTTTACATATAAAGGTTGTTATTATTAATTAATATTAATGCATATTGTTGAAACTTCAATTTAAAGAAGATAGTACATTTTAGTTAATTTTTTATATTTTTTTTAAATACTAAGAACTTATAAATATGTTTTACTCTGGATTTTAACATCATAAATTTGTGATATTATGTTCTCTTAACATTTTTATGTATTTTTTAATTATTAATATTAATTTGATCACAATTAACTCATTGAATCTTAAATTCGTTAAGTTAAAGATGAATCAAATCATACGATCAAAGTCTTAAATATCTCAAGTCTTATTGTTTCTTGATAAAACAAGACAACTTTAGTGTATCTAATGTATTTATATAATGTGTAACAAGTTTAAATGATATACTTAAAAATGATACTTAATCAAAAGAGCATATTTTTTTGTAGTATGTGAGTCATCACTGAATTAAAAAAAAAAGAGTATACAAGATCATGTTAATGTTCTCCACAAAGTAGAAGATCAACACTACAAGGCATACAAAGCCTTTTAGAAGTATCAAACGACACCACAAAGGTAACAAAAACCAACAAACAATCACATATTCCACAAACGACCATATTCTTAAAATCATGGAAGTTAACACTTGTGTCATGAAATATGTGTCCTTCTAATTAAGAATAATGGGAGTTGTGAAAGCCATGTTGGAACAATCTTCTATCTTGAAATATGAGGAGCATACAAGATAAAAAAGTGAGAAGAAGATCAAGAGAAGTACAAAGAATATAAAAAAAAATGCTTAAGAGCTTCTCTAGTTTGATGCAATTTGGACACAAGATTATGAAGAACAAACAACTCATTAAGAAAAACCAAGGTGAAATATTCTTGATGTAGCACCTATCAACAAATGTCTCTCATTCTAGCATTGACTATTAAATGACTTAATCCAAGTAGGTTAGACACATCCATGAGATATCATAACGTCTAATGTAGAGATAAAAGAGCGTGCTTCAATCTTTTTAAAGTACAACAAGTCAAAAGATGTCAAAATAAAGTCATGATCCTTTAAGAAAAGCTTTGACAAACAATGAATCCAAAATGACTTATCCTCCAATGGTCCTTTTAAATACCTATATATGGAAAACACTACCATGCAAGAATATTGGCAAACATAAGAAAAATAATATCTTGAGAGATATCATCAACATTACACTTTCAGGTGCTAACGTGAAAAAGTCCCAAATTCAAAAATAGTATTGATTTTCTAGTGACAAGTTAAATAAATATTATATTGTGAATTGTTCACTTGTATGTGAAGTAATGATCTCATAGTAAGAAAGATAAAATATTTAATATCTATTTTAGATAATGTGAACCTTGTATCAAACAACTTTGTTGCTTGAAGATAATTTATGCACTTAACATGAAAAAACGTTGTATAATTGATGATAAACTCAGCAAATTTAATGGACAACTTGAAAAAACTTTATGTATTTTTATCTTGAGAAAGCTTTTGGACTGTATAACAAAAAATGACTACATATAAAAAAAAATATTAGTAATAATACTTATACTTTATTTTAAAAAGTGAAATTTATTACTATATAACTTTGGAGAAGAATTGAATACAACCTAAATTAACTAATATAAATTTTATATTATTGCTTTTATTTTCTTACAAGCCCCAGACTAGATATTTTATGTTTAGCTTTATATATATATATATATTTTGAGTTTTTTATACTCATGTTAAAATTTGGATGAGTAATACAATTTTATACCTTTATTCTATGTTCCATTAATTTTCTATATAAATCATTATAACAATAATTTATATTATAAATTAGTTTACAAATCAAAATTGAAATTATACTCAACATTTTCTAATATTTATTTAGATTTTTAAATTATTTTTATGTTTTCATTCTTCTAATCTAAATTAAAATTCAATTCCACAATTGTAACTATTTATTTTTTTATATATTTTTCCTCCCTTTTTTTTTCTATTTGAAAATTTGAAAAATACTAAATGAATTAGAATCTCTTTTAAAACTAGAAACTATCTTTAAAATCCAAATTTTAAAGAAGTCCCATAAGTCTATTTTTGTCTTTTTTTAAAAGTTTTAAAAAATACTAAAAAAAACGTGGTAAGTGCATATTTTAAAATAAAAAATGGAAAGAAGTTATGAAAAGAAAATGGGTAGAGATGGAATAAAACAGTGGTTGTGATGTGAGAGAGTGATTGAGGATGATGAATGATTAGAGAAGGTAAGTGAAGATGAGAAAGGTGAAGAGGGTCCATTGGAGTTGAGTTTTGTTGTGTGGTCTTTTCAATTTTGATTTTTCACATTTTTATTTATTTTCATATTTTCCTTTTATCTATCTATTTTTTTTTTACAAATATATTTTGAACCTTCCCACTCTCAGGTTAATTTGAACATAACCATTACGATTACCGACTACCGAGGGGCACAGTCACACAGAGATCGTGAAGGCGCCGAGCAGTTTCAGCTTTTGCCTCTCACTCGCTCACTCGCTCACTCACTCACTCAGTCGCAGATCGAAGAAAGTGGTGAAGCCCTTGCTCCGGGCCACGGCGGCGTTAGCATTGTTACTCTTAATTCGTAAATCTGTTAGGCTTATCGTGTGCGCAGTCACACACTCTTGTTGTGAGCAAGTTGCAGGCACAAGTGAATGTATCTGTGTGTGTGAGTTACTCGTTTGAATGATGTTGCGTGAGCTCTGAAGCAATCTCTTCTGCTACTGCAACCGCAACCGCAACCAACCGCGCTTTACCTAATAAGAGCAAGAATAAAGACGAAGGTTAGGTTAGTTACGGTTGGTGTTTGTTTCATTTCAGTTTTACTCTCTCCATTTTGATCTGCCGTGACTCACATTTATTTTGTTGGGGCCGGGAGCAGCTGTTGGTGGTGAAGATCTGGGAATCTTTGTGGAGCAAATTAGATCTCAGGACTCGAATGTCTCTAATCGAGAGCTGCTGTTCCTGTCGCAACTGCAATTGCTAGGGTTTTTTGTTCGTACCGATGACTACCAAACGCGCCTACAAGCTTCGTATCCTTCATGTCATTTCTACATTTTGTTTGATCTATGCTGTGCTCTTGCTCTTCATTTTCTTTTCCATTTCCAGATCTCTTTACTCTTCGCAGCCTACTTTGCTTTGTTATTCTTCTGTTGTGTTTGGTACTTGCTGGTTTGCTTGGCCTTGACGAGTTATGTCCAGAGGAATTTGTAGCTCATGCTTCTTCTGTCAACTGCCTGAAGATTGGGCGTAAATCATCCAGGGTTCTTGTCACTGGAGGTGAAGACCACAAGGTCAATCTTTGGGCTATTGGCAAACCTAATGCCATACTGGTTCGTTCTCCTTTTTTCTCCTCCTCATTTTTAGTTGCATCTTAATTATTAGCATTGTTTTCCTTGTGCGGGCTTCTTGTGACTCTCACATTTGAAAATCATTTTTAATTATTTGGAGCTGTTCCAAACTAGTATGCACAGTAAATGGTCACTGAGGAAAATGTTGTTGCATGAAAATTTCTTCTCAGGGTAGCGTCGGATTGATTTACTAAGTTGTACTTAGTGTGTCATCATGACATCATCGTTTCCATTTCTTTTACTTAGGCTTGTTCTTACATATTGTGAATATGCTCGTTGTATTCTGGGCTTTGGGTGTAGTTGGTTGGGATTAAATTTAAACAGACCAATAACTTTTAAGGCTATAAATTATCCCCTTCTGTTGTTATTTTGACATCTTTATGGTATATATTTCATGTTGGGTGAACGGGATTCCTCTCTCAAATGTTCAGAGTGAGTGGAGTCCATTTTTTTTTCTGGTTTCAGTTGAAAACGACCCAATATGTGTAGCTTATTCCATTCTGACAAATTCAACCCATGAGACCTTCAGGATGTTACTCAATTCTTAGCAATTGGGATGTCCTCTTGGCCGTTGGGGACAACTGATCAGTTTTTTATCTAGATGTTTTTTCTTCTTCTTGTTTTTATATTCATGATACTGCCATCATCTTGTTATTTACTTTTTTCTGTATCATTCATATTTTACAGAAATATATTCCTGTAGAAAAGAGAATATTTGTTTCTCTATTTTCAGTAAGAATTGTTTCCCCTCTTGCAGAGTTTGTCAGGACATTCAAGTGGAATAGATTCTGTAAGCTTTGATTCCTCTGAAGTCTTGGTAGCTGCTGGAGCTGCAAGTGGCACTATCAAACTTTGGGACTTAGAAGAGGCAAAGAGTACGCAGTTTCTTAATGCACTGATGAAAAGAGATTTGATTAGTCTCACAGAATTTATTCAGTATTTTTACAATGAGTTTTTTGCCCATACCATTAAATTAAGTCTTTGACTTGCTTTGTTTCTTTGGCAGTTGTTCGTACACTTACTGGTCATAGGTCCAATTGTACATCAGTGGACTTCCATCCTTTTGGAGAGTTCTTTGCATCTGGTTCTTTAGACACTAATCTTAAGATATGGGACATCAGAAAGAAGGGTTGTATCCATACATACAAAGGTCACACTCGAGGGGTAAATGCAATCAGGTTTACCCCAGATGGACGCTGGGTTGTTTCAGGTGGAGAGGACAATACTGTAAAGGTTAGAATTGCTTTCCCTTTTCATGATATTAACAGAGTCAGATTGAATAACTAGGTTTGCCTTGCAAGGTTTGTGTGTCAACTACACAAGGAAAAAGTAGTCTATCATATCGAACCATATATAGTTGTGTCTTGCATGGTTTGCCCCAAATAAAAATAATTAAGAATTGTGGTTCAAGCTTGGTACTTATTGAACCATGCAGTGAAAACTGCTGGGTGACATGATCACGAATACCCTCATTGAAAAATAGCAAGTTCAGGCGTCTACTGTTGTAACCATGTTTCATGAAATGCTGGTTAAAGCAATTCAGAGAGTGAAAGAACTGAAAGAGATTGTAACCAACACTCGATGTTGGTTATTTTTTAGGAAGTCCTTTTCTGGTTACTGTATATGGGTTGGGATACCCCTGAAGTATCCCCTCTAATTTTATTTATTCATTGCTGATAAAAAAAAAAAGAGATTGTAAATTCTGATTTTATTGATATTCTGATATCTGAATACAGATAACATATTTTAATAGTCCACTGGGATAGGGGTAGTTAAGTAACTACCCATAACAGAAAATACATCTGGCAGCTGTTGTAGCCATGTTTCATGAAATGCTGGTTAAAGCAATTCAGAGAGTGAAAGAACTGAAAGAGAATGTAAATTCTGATATCTGAATACAGATAACATATTTTAATAGTCCACTGGGATAGGGGTAGTTAAGTAACTAGCCATAACAGAAAATACAGCTGGCAGAATATCCTACACTAACTTGGGTATATTTGGACAAACTTTACTAAAAGGACTTCTAAGAGATAAAAATGAGAAAAAAAAATTAGATCAGCGTCTTCAGAAGTTAAAAGATAGAAAGTTGGAATAGCTATATGAGAGAGCTTCTACAAATTAACTTGTGCATAAGTTAAGTTCAACTTCTAGATAAACTCATTCTCTTTTCTCTCCTAGATGTTCTTTTGGAGAAGTTTGTCCAAACATGTCCCTTATTACCGAAAATACATGTTCTTAAACCCTAAACCGAAAATACATGTTTATCTCTTTACTGTTACACAAAGCCGTAGCTAAGAAAAGTCTTATACTCTATTACTGGGTCGGTAAGAGAGAACAAATATAGAAGTGAGTATAATAAACATGATAATTTGAGTGTATACTCTTAATATGGCAGTACAGGTGAAAATAATAAAACATGATAGTCTGAAGGTATACACATGGTAATGGTAGTAAAGATAAAACAAGAATTTAAGCTGTCCATGGTGGGATTTGCAAAACTTTAGGTGTACTATGAAGTCAACTAGGGTTGTCTACTGTTGGAATTCTACTTCTTCACAGACTGTGAATGGGAATATAATCTTGGGGTTAGGTAGGGTGTAGGTTTCTTGAGGTGGCTTTTAGCGGTGTGTAGAATGGTCTTGTTGAAGCTTATATTGTACCCTTCCTCTCACAATCCAAGCAATACAAAATTTATTTGTAAACAAGCAAAATGCCCTCAACTTTCCACGGCTCTTTATAAAAAGGTTATGCAAAAATAAAGGGACTAAAATTTTGTGGTTGTGTTCTGTTTATGAATTCATTTTGTGCATTTTATTGGAGGGAAAATGCGTGCATTACTTTAATGATGTCGTTTGCTCTAAACTAGCTTTAGGATGTGATAATGTTTAGCCTTTCTTTGCATGTGGCTTATTTCAAAGTTACTTGTTCCTAGTGACGTGACGATACTTACAATCATTACTTTTTTTTATAGTTTTTTCTTCTTGTTTTGTTGGATATTTTCTTGTATTATTTGAAGAAGTTTGTTTGTCCTAGTGGCATGTAGTGAGAATGGACAGCTTGCTGCATTCTTGGGTCCACTTTTAGTGATTACCTTTTTATTAATATTTTTCTCCCATGTGTTTATATATATATATATATATATATATATATATAAAAGAAGTGTTTCCTTTGCCACTGAATTTGAAGCGAGCTATCTAATATCCACTTAATATAGACTTTAGTATGACTTCTTAAAAGGTCTGTAAATTCTATACTGATTATCATGAACATTAGTGCATAGTGTGCAACATATTTATCTTAATATTTTTATGAACTGTGATTAATGTAATTTTGGCATGTCTGGTTGTACTACACTTGCAAATAATTTACTTTTTTTTTTAAACAATTATGTAAGTTATAAGGTTTATTTTTGCAGTTATGGGATCTGACTGCGGGGAAGCTCTTGCATGACTTTAAATGCCACGAAGGCCAGATCCAGTGTATAGATTTTCATCCCAATGAATTTCTACTAGCAACAGGTCAGCCTTACTTTTCTGATGAAATCATGAAAATAAGTACCTTTCTACCTTAGCAAGAGACAGTGTTTGGTTTGTTCTTTGTTTTCATTTTCAGTTGATATGTTTTCTTTAATATTTACAATTACAAAAACATGAAATTATTTTCATTTTGTTTTCGATTTTTTGGTCGCATTGCTTTAACTATGAGTGAAACATGTTATTTAAATATAAAAACAAAACAAACATGGTGTTTGAACCTTATCCAGACTCTCAAGGTGTTTTTGCATGTGCTGTTTTGAGCTTTTGCAGTAACTTATTTTGTATGTTTTTGTTTAGCTTATGAAAATTGTTATTCCCCTCCCATTAGTTCAGAATATGGATAAAGTAGACCTTCCAAGACTTGGATAATTCTCTCCCTTTAGCTATGTTTTAAGGCTTAGTTAGGTTTGACCCCATTTCTCTTACTGCGGTGTTGTCTATCCAAGTGTCAATGTTGAATCAACTATGGATGTGCAGTTCTAGGTGTGAGGGAATGTGTGTTCAGATGTTTCACATCAGTTCGACATACAATAGTTCCTTACAGGACTTGGGTAATTCATCCCCCTTGAACTAGCTTTTAGGGTTGAGTTATGCCTGACTTATCTCTAATTAAAATAAGTACAAAATAAGTTATGTTTTAAAATTTTGTTTTCAACGCCTGATAAGCTCAAGGCTTGAATCGAACCAAGTCAACTTGTGCGTTGTGATCTTACAAGCAACTCACCTCAGTTCATTCAGAATTTAACGAGTTTATCTTATATTAATGAGTGAACTTTAAGCTTAACTCAATCTTATAAAACCGGTTTATAAAGTGAGATTTGCACCCACGGATAAACTATGAAATATTTTTCTCTCTAGTCGATGTGGGATCTCCAACAAGTTTGTTTGTTAAACGAGTGAGGCTTGAGCTTTTAAATGCTCAACTCAGTAGCTTGGGGATTTACTCCATTCCATGCTAACTCTATGCATATATTAAATTTCAATAATCCAACCATTAAATTGGAAGTTCTTTTTTGACTAGATCAAGTTTAGAAATTAAATTCAACTTATACGGTACTTTTTGGAATATAAGTAAATGTGGTTTAATTTTATTTCATTTATCTCTTCCCGTGTTTAGGTTCGGCAGATAGAACGGTTAAATTCTGGGACCTTGAAACCTTTGAGCTTATTGGTTCGGCTGGTCCTGAGGTATCTTTTATCATAGTAAAATGACCATTTTCTCCAGGATGAATCTGTCAAGTTAATTTTGGTTTATTTGGATTATTTTTTCTTATATGTTAGACATCTGGAGTGCGTTCTCTTACTTTTAGTCCTGATGGGAGGACCTTGCTTTGTGGTTTACACGAGAGTTTGAAGGTAAGCTCTATTTTTTGGTTTATTTATTTGAGGCAAATAATTTATGAAGGTATTAATGTTCTACCTGGTTCTGTTTAGGTTTTCTCGTGGGAACCTATAAGATGCCATGATGTGGTGGATGTGGGTTGGTCTAAATTGTCAGATCTTAATGTTCATGAAGGAAAACTTCTTGGCTGCTCATACAATCAAAGCTGTGTTGGAGTCTGGGTGGTGGACATATCGGTATAGGCACTTATCTTCAAGAGAAAATTTTGCTGCTTATAGGAGTGGTTGAATTGTATTTGATATACCATTCAATACTAATGTGCCTCTTTTACATTTCTGTTCTGTTGTCCAGCGTATAGAACCATATGCACTTAATAGTGTGAACCATCTAAATGGTCATTCAGAAACTAAATCCTCAGGAGGAAATATGACTGTTCTGAATGAGATCACTGCTAAGGCTAGGCTATCTGTTTCACAAAATCCAGATCAATTACTAAAGGAAACGAGATCTCTTGGAAGGTTGTCAGTTTCTTCTCAAGATTCAGACCCCTTAAAGGAGGGAAAATGTTTGCCATGTATATATCCTTCCTGATTTCTCAATTTCTTTTTTTATTATTTTTGGAATTTGTTTTTATTCAATTGTTTATGTAATTTTTATTGTATTTGGATCCCGTTATCGATTAATCATTATTTTCTCACTATGTGACTTATGGATTGCATGAAGCCACAGGAAGTGCACCAAGTACTCCTCAAAGGATCAATTTGAACTCTGGTCCGAAAACAGTAACTGGTGGTTCAACCACAGTTCTTAATACAACAGCTCAGAAAAGAACTTCTTTGAAATCTCATACAACAGCCAGTGTTCCACTTGTCAATAAATCAGATATTATACCTGTAATTGTACCCAGAACTAGCTTGAGGTCAGAGCCTGTAGCTGATTCTAGAAAAGAAGTTGGAGTTGCTGGAAGAACAATGCCATTCCCCTTACAGTCAAAGGCAGCAGATGTGCGTAAATTTTCAAACAATAGAGATGATGTGGATAAGCCCCTCCCCTCTCCTCTTACTGAATCTGCAGCATCTAAGGGCAATGAATTAAGTAGTTTTGCAGATAGAAATAATTTCCCCGCTTCTGTAAGCTCCACGCAAGGTATTTCTACATCTTTGAAAGGCTTAAATTATGCTAGGTGTCTTGAGACTGTTTAGTCTCCTTTAATCCTTCTGTTCTGGGTAAAGAGTCATGAGAGGGACGGTCTCTTCCCAGATCAATGCGAGTGTTCAGCGTGGTATGGTTCTTGGTCTCGAAAAAATTCGTCCCCTTCTTCTTCCAATTTTGCTGCTTTTATAGATGATTATTCCCTGAATAAAATTTGGAATCGCCCAAAAAAAATCCATCCACTGCCTGATGTTATTGTGGTTGTTACAATGATTGATGAGCATTTGTTTGTGAAAATCTGGATGTGTTTGTCCTGTTGGGTGATGTATTAATAGTGTTTAGAATTCCGTCCTGTGCCAGATGAAGCTCGAAGCTTGAAAGTGGACAGGGATGTATGTTCTGTGGAAGTGCAAAAAGGAGGTATACTTCTTTTTGTGAACTGTTGGTTGTCATGTCATTAATATAAATGGTTTCTTAATTTTATACTCTTTATAATACGTAGGGAGAATGCGATCACTTCTCAATTTAGAAAAGAGGGAACGACCTCTTAATTATGAAGGACCTAGACAAGGGATTTCTCACGGAAGGATATCATCAGTTCATGTGCTCCCTTTCAGTGGGGTACTATACCAATTCTATTGTTTGCTATAATAATTTATAGCCTTTTTATTTCTATTTTCTGTTTCTTATGATGATTAATTTTTCATAGCTTTGTTTACTGACATACTTAAAGAACACTTAAAAAATACTGGTATAATCAATCCATGGATTCTCTACCAACTTTGGGGGTGTTTAGTATATGCTTTTTTAAAATTTTTTTTTGCAATCATCTCCTAAAAATAATATTTTTTGGGAATGTTATAAATATGTATGGAATGTCTAACATATTATTGGAATTGAAATATATAATTTTGCTAGGAAACATAGTTAAAAACCTATTCCTGGGAATGTTAGATTCTTGAGAACGGTTTTTAAAGTTGTCATACCAAACATGGGTATTTAGCATTGATAGCCTAAGATTCTTGAAAACCTGGAAAGAATTTTCCTACTGAACGTCTGCTTTATGTTTAATTTAATTGTATTGAGGAGACAGTTGTTTGCTTTGTCTTTTCTGTCCTTTTTTCTGTTTTGTTTTTTCTTGGAGGATGTAATTTCCTTATTCCTCAAAGTTAAACAGAGAGCACATTCTACTGAAAAGGCTACAGTTTCTGATACTGATGAGGATTCCATTGCTGATGTGATGGAACAACATGATGAATTTCTCAGTTCAATGATGGCTCGTTCAGCTAAGTTACAGGTATTGATGGTTTAATTATGGTTTTATGATATTTTTCAGAGTCCTTTGAATTTATTTTGATTTGTGTAACTGCTATCTGTTATATGATAATGAGCAAGAGTCTTTGAATGTTGAATGTCAATTGATCAGGGTTGGATGAACTTATGTGCTTCAGCTTTTTCCCCCCTCTTTGATTAGAGAAAAAAAGGCTCGAGGAGAGAATTTCATGATCAGAGAGGATAATATATTATAGGGATTTGGGTAGGAAAGGAGAAAAAGAGAAAACAAACTCCCTATTATAGAATATATTATTCATATTTGGTGTTTATTGATGTCTTACAAAAGACAACTATAATCCTTATTTATACTAATATTACTCTTGTAAGCCTAATTTGAGAAAGCGAATCATGAAAGATCGAAGTATGGAAAACACACCTAAGCGATCACTCCAGATATTATGAGATATTTTCTAGATAATTGATTTCTCATTATGCCATCCTATAGAGTTTGGAGTCTACCACAAACATAACCTGGAGTTCACAAGAAACATATGACTTGACAAGCACCACAGAGAAGCTAAGGCCATTTTATCCCATAAAAAGAGGAAATAGCAAATATGTTTCTCAGAAAGTTCTATCATTGCTCTATAATTGTTTATATGTGGAACCACTACAACTAACTGAACCATTCTGAAGTTTGAACCAAGCTTTTTTTTTCTGGACGAATTGAAGTTGTCCCCATACCAATTTGAAGAATTGACAGCCAGACCCAGAGTAATTTTCCGAATCAAGCAAATTGGGTTTTGTAAGAAAAGATAAATGCCCTTCAAGAAACATTTAGGATTTCTATAGACTTAAATAGAATTTTGGTAACTGACCCATACCTACTTGCAACTATACATTTGCTTAACTTTGAAAGCATTATATTGCAGATGGTCTTCAGATGTTGGGAAAGGAATGATGTTAACGAGGTCATTGGCATAATGACAAAGATGGATGACCATGCTGTGAGCATTGAGATTTTTTTTTTTCTTTTGTCATTACCGTTATTAAATTTTGTCCTTATAGTGGTATTGTTACTATGTATGCATAATTTTCTTATATAAATATTAAATTTGGTGAAACTCCTGTGATTGGTTTTTATTCCAGGTTATTGCGGATGTTGTTAGCATTATAATGGAAAAAATTGATATCATTACACTTGATATATGCACTGGTCTTCTGCCACTTCTAACTCACCTTCTACAAAGTGAAATGGAAAGGTGAGTGATATCTCTTCTGATACAAGCTCCTGTCTTGGAGTTAGAGATGATGCTTCAAATTTGAGCTGGTTTCAAGTGAGCTACAAGCTCTTTGGCTTTTTATTGCATGTTTTATGACTAACCATCAATAATTTGGGATCATTTATGCAATAAATTCTACAAGTAATCATTTGTAATGTGTCTTTGGGCATTCATGTTTAGATCAGCTGTCAAGGTCTAGTTGACCATATCCCTTTAATTTTTTCCAGTTACAAAATTTTCATCTGTGTTTGATTGTATCCGTGTATAGAACATGAGTAATTTTGATGTTTTTATATATTTAAATTATAATTTGATAGATTTAGTTGTGTTGATATATTTGATATTCTTATATCTGTAGACATCAAGGAATATCCTTGGAAATGCTATTGAAACTGGTCAGAATATTTGGTTCGGTTATCTATTCAACTGTATCGGCTCCACAACCCGTTGGTGTTGATATCGAGGCAGAGAAAAGGTTTTGTTAATTCCTCAGAGCTTTTTATATATATAATAATATATGCATATATATATATATATATATATATATATACTCATTCATTTTGTGCTGCTTGTTAATGACGGCAGGCTAGAACGTTGCAACCTCTGCTTCCCAGAACTTGAAAAAGTCAAACGTTTTTTACCCTCTCTTTCAAGGTATAAGTTCATATTTTATTTTTGGCTTTTCTGGATAAAATATGTCCTTTTATTTAAGCTGGATTTGAAATGCTAGTAATGATAAATAGTTTCAAACATATTTAGCTTGAACTCCTACGGTAACGTAGAAAGATTAATATTTGAAAGCTCAAAAATCACGAATACTTGAGTAACTGAGATTTAGCGAGCTGATATATTATTGTGGTGATGTAGAATATGTCGTGCTAATTTCACATTATTTGTTGTCTCCACCTGTAGAAGAGGAGGATCAATTGCAAAATCTGCACACGAGTTGAATTTGGCTTTACAAGATGTTTCATGATCCTGTCCTGGTTCAATTATTTCTGTTGCTCATGTTTTGGCGGTGCTTTTGGGGGTTTTGTGCATTTTAAAGATTTAAACCTCTAAACAAGCCACCGAATAGTTTGATGCATCGTCCTCTGGCATCGAAAGAAGCCTTTTCATGTATGTACATTTATTGCCGTTAAAAGTTAATGGAAATTGATTAGTGGAGGCACTGAGATAACTGCTAATTCTGCGACATATACTCGAAGCCAAAGCTTGAGAGATGTCACCCTCTGCTGATGGTTGCACAGCTGACTCTAACCAGTCGTCATCTGCTTCATGTGAAGATCTAAGTCCGTTCCACAACTAACCCATTATGTGGCGCAAGATACTACTGCCTGTCTAATCATATTTCGAAATTACATTATTTTTGTTATGGTTCTTTAAGTGCCTTTATGCATAGTGAGTGGAGCCGTTCATATTTTTATTTGTTGCATATTCTTGTATGATTTTCTTTCAATGCTTTTGCTTGAATATGACGATGGATTAGTGTCTTTTATGCCCCATGAGATCATAGCTATGCAAAATGATCAGGTATTTTCATGGACTATCTACATATTATCTGTTCAGGATTCCATATTTTAGGCTATTAAAAAACGAACTTTCAGACTAATCTTTCAAGACACTTGGAGTTTATCCAGACTAAGGCGTAAACTACGTAATGAATGTATTGTTTGGCTAATTCTTACTCGGAAAAAAGTTTTAATGGCAAGGCTCAAGTCAAGGTGCCCAAAGCCAAAGCAAAATGCTAGTTCAAATAAAAACACTGAATTGATTCTAACTTTAAATTTTCTATAACATCATTCATAGGTTAGTAACTGAAAAATGTTCTTTTTAAGAATAAATTCATTTTAATTCTTGAAGCAAATGTTCACCGTCGCAACTAAGTTTCCTAATCAAACTTTTAAACGAGTACAAAATCAAACAATTAAACATAAAAAAAATGGGCATATGTTATATGTATGAAGCGGTGACATAACCTCTATTTTCAATCTTTTGCTTCTTGCGGGGGATTTTACATAGTAGGTTAATATCGATCCTCCTATTTACACAAATTTGCTCTTAAATTGTTACATTGTTCCTGCTGCTTAAAATTTATCGAAGGCAGTTATTGGCCATTTGTCATATATATATTAACCGACAAATTATTGCATAAGAGGAATGTTGGTGTGTATAAGAGGAAACCTTATGAGAAGGTTTTAAGAATGTTCAGACACACTCCATAGAACATTTGAGACCAAGCCAACGAGCTTAAGCAAACAATTATGTCAATCTATCTAGCTGTGTACCTACCATCATTCTTTCCTCAAATACAACAAGATCACGCTTCAGCTTCATAATGAAATTACAGATACGTTAAAGAGCAATGCCATTTTCCACTCAAGGCACAACCTGAGCAGGTTAAACTCACCCTAAAGTTCGACCAAATAAAAATAATGACCCTAAACTAAGTTAAACTCACCCAAAAAGTTTTCGTATGCACATATGTTAAAACCCTTTTTGAACCAAATCGAGAGTACAACGCACTGAGTGAAATGAACTGCAAAGAGTTCCGGTTTAAATCTTGAAGTATTTGTAACCATACTCAGGGCTTGTCATCCCCTCTTCCCAATCACCCATGCGACGACCACCAAAAACAATTTGTTGGATTCCAAGATATCTGCTATTCAGAAAAAAGGTTCATCACAGTTGCTTTTATAAAACAGCTAACAAGACATCTTCAACTTAGTCACAACCAGTTTGGTGTTCAAACTTACTCTGAGCTCAAGACAGTTAGGCAGTTGAGAAGCACATCAATTGCAAAATAATCACATGTACCCAAGTCCACCCTGTAAGATATATGTATAAAGCTTAAATATGGTTTAATTAAATCACATATTGTACAGTTATATAATAATATAATTTTATCAAACACATTACATTTTATATGAAACTTTTTACTTCAATTTTTTTTACTTTATTCCTTCATCTCATCACAATGTATTATTCTTTCTCTTTCATCACAATGTTCTAACTTATTCGCCTACCTAAGCCTTAATGATTATTTTACCTACCCAATTTATTTCTTTTCATCCTTAGCAAATTACTTATTCCGTAAAACATTTTATAGCATATACTTGTTTTAAAAGGCTTATTATAGTTCAAAAATTTATATGCATCCATTTTTTTTAACCTTCGTTATAAAACAAGTTTTTATTTATTTTTTATTTCACTTTTAAAGAGCTGAGTTCTAGAGTTAATACCAAACACGACCCCAGTTGTCCTGGAACTCAACATCACTGATATCATGGAAAGATGATGGCATCACTTTGAAACCCTTTTCTGCATCATATAGTGGATCAAACTCCATTGATGAATTTGTCATCTGTCATCAATTCAAGATAATTCAGTTCTTGTTAGAATGTAAAGGTACAAGTAGGAAGCTAGAAATAGAAGACAATGCCATGACTCAGCTCCTGCAGGCATATCATGAACATATCATCTTGCACTATGCTAGAATTGACGATATTTCTAAACAACAATTGAAGGCCAACTAAAAATTTACAAAGGAGCAATTTAAGTTATTACTAGTTTCTAATATGCATTAAACCTACTTCATATAGAAGGCAATTTAGGCTACTTGGTTAGAGAAACAACATTAAAAATGTTCTTTTTTTCCTTTCTAAAAAGCTCCTATTTCAACAGTCTTCACAGGCTCAATATGTGTTGGCGATATCCCTTTCTGGGAAAAAAAAGTTATTAAACTTTGATGAAAAATGAATGGTTGGAAACAAAACTGAAAGACTCCAAGGAGAAACTGGAACAAATAGGGTGGTGATTGGTTGGCAAGGCCAAATTGGGAAACTATGGGAGACAACTAGGCAAAGGTGATGTTCTCATATGTGCTGAACAAGGTGCAATAACTACAGAAACTTCTGGCTGCACAAGGTGCTGTGTACTGCATAGCAAAGTTAAGGACACTGCTCAGAGTTTCTAGCTATGGACTTATTGGATGGAGGAGAATCTCCTGCTACAGCCACACACATCAGAGGAATTCAAGTCAACAGAAAATACTGAGCGTCTGATTTCATTATAACCTACATATCCTTAAATCTAACACGTGTGACTAAATTACTATGACACAGCAACAGAAAACTGAAGAAGTGAACATGGCCTAACCTGCAAATTTGATGAATTGAAGGCACCAAGGCGACCCATGACATACCATGATTGAATAACCTGCATTTTACATGAATATTACAGATAGATTTCATGAACAAATACAAGTATATAACTAAAAGCTAAAAGTCTAAACCAAACACTTACATTACCGATGAGATTAACATCCCTATCTGATGGTGGTCCAAACAATTCAAACCAGATAAACGAATCAATTGGATTGAAGCTGCAAGAGGGAACACAGAGTCAAATTGAAAATGGGTTTTGATAAATACACAGAAAGTGTGGAAATGCAAATATGGTATAATGATGTTTGTTTACTTTCTAAAGGTGACTTTGAAGCTGCAAGAGGGAATACAGAGTCAAATTGAAAATGGGTTTTGATAAATACAGAGAAAGTGTGGAAAAGGGATGTTTGTTTACTTTCTAAAGGTGACTTTGAAAGCAAGGACGGATCCTGTTTTTGACTTTTGAAAATCTCGGCCCTTCCTTCGAACCCTATCTTCAACCCGTTTCCTCATCAGTTCAGGGTTGCCAAGGCTATCTCCAAGAACGCCACGGAGTTCTTCATCGTCTCTGCAGGCATTCTCCAGGACTCTGAAGGAAAAACAGAGCATTAATTCATAAAGAGAAGAAGCATTGTTGATGGAGGAATGAAGAGAAGCAGGGTTACTTTGCCCAAGCAGGGTAGTTGTGAAGCCGCTCGTATTCCCGCTGCTGTTTCTCTTCTCGAACCTTGAGCAGTCTGCGACGTCGGGCGGTAGTTCCCGACCCTTTGATGTCTTCTCCGTTAGTGGCAGTGCGAGAGTTATCATCGGAAAGAGCAGAAACAGAGACAGAAACAGAGACGGGACGAGGAGGAGAAGGAAGAGGAAAACGAAGAGTGAGACTGGTCTTGGTCTTTGCAGCTGAGGAAGAGTAGCAACATTGCAATCCCATGGATTTGGCTTCCACCCATTGCCAACGCCAACAGCATCCACACGCCATCTCTCTCTTTATCCGCTTCTCAATTGCTTCTCATATCCTTTTTTAACGTATCAGACCACTACAATCTTTTTTTTACCAAATTACATTAATAATTACAAAACATTTTTAAGGTTACATACTAGGCTAATGTGTTTCTTAAATAACAAAAGTTGTATTTTTAACCATTAACAAATGAATACAGATGTTCAAATATGAGTATGATTGACTTTAATTTTATAATATTATACTTAAAAGTTGATTATATAATTTAAAGATATCTTTTTATTTTAGTTCTACAAAGTTGAGGTACGGATTCACAAAATTCCAAACTTTCAAACTTAAAAAAGGATGATAATTAATCATAGTAATATCATGTGAGCAAAACATATGTTTGTAAATTGTGGAATAAAATAAGTGTTCTAGTATTAACTTGTTTATGTATAAGCCTAAAAAATATAGAACAACTTTTTATTTGTGTAAAACAATGTAAAGAAAAAACATTATGGATGGCTTATGGGGACAACAAAACTCAACTCTACTTGTATTTCAGACACACAAATAAACATTAATCAATGAAGTTTACTGTTTTTAATACAAGACCCATCACTTCGTTTTTTATGGCTATGTTATAATGGCATTACCGTGTTCGTTCGTTGAGAAGCTTTCTTTATCAGAACCATTTTGTATCGCTAAATGAAATAATGAAAAAAAACAGGGTATCTATCAGAGCAAAACCAATCATACGTCAAAAAGCAAGAATACTGATTTATCTCCATGAAATCTCTTATAGAAATTAGAAGTACTCCGCAGCATTAACAGTGAATAACAAAACTCACTCCATCTAAAACTAGTAACTAAATCTTCCATTTTATGATATAATGGATAAACAGCACAAAAGTTTCACAAATAAAAAGCCAAAAACATAGGCTAGCCCTGCATCAGTTTGTGCCACGCAGGCGAATAACACATTCAGCTCATCACCATATCTTGAGTTGATTATTTCACTATGCAAATCTTGATAACAGAGGCAGCTCCAATACGATGCAGCGCAACAACAGCATCACCAGGCTGACAAAGCCCCTTTTCTGTTGCAGACTTGAGAGCAGCTTCCAGAATCACCTCTGTGGATTCAGCATCAGTAGCTTTAGCAGATCCCTCGCCCAAAATAGGAATCAAGCCCCTGTAGATTAAGCTGTGCCTTGCTGGGGTCTCATCACTGCAGGTCCAATCAAACGAGTCTGTGGTCAAAACTGGAACCACCACTGACAATATTGGAACCGCTGGCCTATACTTGGCAACCAATTTGGCTGTCGAGCCACCACGTGTCAGCACAACAATGAGTTTTGCTCTGGCCTTGTTAGCTGTGCGGACAGCAGAGGATGCAAGGCTTTCCAGTGGACTCATAGGCAAGGGGGTTGACCTTATCATCTCTTTGAAGATAGCACCATAGTCAAGGGATGATTCTGCTTCAATGCAAATACGAGACATGATTTTCACAGCAAGTTCAGGGTAAGCCCCGGCAGCACTTTCACCACTAAGCATGACACAATCTGTTCCATCAAGAACTGCATTGGCTACATCAGTTGCTTCAGCTCGGGTTGGCCTGGGGGACTTGATCATTGATTCAAGCATTTGGGTGGCAGTGACCACAGGCTTCCCAACAAGATTACACTTGTATATCATCATTTTCTGTGCCAGAAAAATCTTTTCAACTGGGATCTCCATTCCAAGATCACCACGGGCCACCATGAATGCATCAGTCTCCCGCAGGATTTCATCAAAATTCAGGACTCCCTCCTGATTCTCGACCTTGAAATATCAGAAAATCATTAAAATATAAATCAGGTTTTCTGAATTGAAAGAGAATAACTGGTAAAAGAAATCCTTCAGCACATGTAAAAAGAAGAAGATAAATACAACATATAAAACACAAACAAGCATGCAACTTGTGTTAAAGAGAAGAATATGGAATAAATTCAACTTGATGCATAGAAGATATATATATCAAGCTAGTCTGCTTCACAAAGACATAAAATTCTCTTCCTTTATCCTTGTTATGGATACTATTGGGTGGTACGGAATGGAGGCTAAAAGCATGGTTTCCCCCACTTATCATTCTTAGTTATGGAACACTTGACCAATATAAATTACACTTTCACAATAAACAGCAAATACTTCCTGTCTTCAATGTGCAACTAGTGTGTGATGAGAAAAAAAAACAGCCCTTTCCACAGCAATTGAGAGACCACAAACGAAAAATAGATCACAACTAATAATAAAACCTCTAGTTTAATGTGAAAGATGCACGAGGTTTTTTATTATGGAAGTTGCATAAGAATGCAACAAAAAATACCTTTGACATCAACTGAATATTCTTTGCATGTGGACCCAGAACCTTTCGGACATTAACAAGATCTGAGCCTTTCCGAACAAATGAAAGCGCAATCATGTCAATCTTGTTGGGTACACCCCATTCAAGAATATCTTCCTTATCCTTCTCAGTAAGTGTGGGAAGATCCACCACAACACCAGGAAGATTAACATTTTTTCTCTCACCCAAAGTGGCAGTGTTTTCACAACGACATCTAACAGTACCAGCATCAGGATCACAAGACAGGACAGTGAGAGTGATTGTCCCATCAGAGCATAGTATGGTATTTCCAGGCTTCAAGTGGTCAGGCAGTTTTTTGTAACTCATCGATATCATCTCCGGGTCCCCCTTAATATCATAATCAGTAGTTATGGTGATTTCTTGTCCTTCTTTAAGTTGAATAGGTTTTCCATCTTGCAGAAAACCAGTCCGAATCTCAGGTCCCTGCAGAAATACAGCATATAGCAGATGTACACGGAATGTCAAGAAAACCATAACCATAAGAGAAACAGAGGTTTACAATGACAAGAACAAGATATCCTCCTCAACAAGATATTTACAGGAAAAAAAACAAAGCTGTACAACTACTGCATTAAAATGTAAAACTAAAAGCATAAACTGGTCATGAGAAGTATGATAAATTTAAGCATTCAATACCAACCAGATACAATATACTTGTTAGAAAATCCATTCAAGAAGGCCAAAAGCAATTCGAACTTGTGTCTACAAGCTAATAGCTGCATGATCCTATATATGGAAACAACAAGCTTAACACTTACCACCATTCCATCACCAAAATCATTCATCACTTAAAAAGAAATTAGAGCAGGCATAGAAAGACATGCGAGAATAATGTCTGCATGAATTGTAAGAAGTGTTAACTTTATGCATAACTAATTTTATTACTTAAGTAGCGTTGGGCGAGCATTAACAAACTAGGATATGAATGATTTTGAACACTTTGGATAAATCTGAAATGGAAGTGAAGCGATCTGAGGTAGAAAAAACTTCTTATCTAAAAAGCATATTTGTAGTGAAAAACAGAACACGTTACACAATTCTCAACCCAAACCAAAAGATATAATCTTTCGCCTTGAACCTCTCAGCACTGAAAAACATTCATATCAACCAAATTTCTAAAGCAATTTAAAGCAAAAAAAATTATTTGAAACATCCAAATATCATTTTAATTGTTTAGAAGAATAACATTTCTTCGTTCCATCTTGATTCTAGAATCCCCCACCAAATTTCCATGGAAGCTATGAAAAGGTTGTGCTTCAAAATGACCCAGATGCAGGATAAATGCACTTGTTGAGTAGTGAATGAAGAAAGGAAGTGTAGAGTAAAAAGTAAAGTTGAGGTGACCTTAGTGTCGAGCATGACAGCACAGAGTATTCCAGTGTTGTGCATAGCAATCTTGAGATTGTTGAGGGTTTCCTGATGATAGTCGTGGGTGCCATGGGAGAAGTTGAAACGAGCAACGTTCATCCCTGCCCTCAGAAGCTTCTCTGTCATTTCCACGGAACGGGAAGCAGGACCCAAAGTACACACTATTTTGGTCTTGGGAATACGGCCATCATTGGGCAGCTCCTTCAAGATCCCTTCAATGTCTATGTTCGCCATTCTAACTCAAGCTCTTCCCCTTCCTCTGCTGCTACTCCTCTCTCTGCACACACAGATCAATGAATATGTCACATGAAACTGAGATAAACAAAAGCAACAAGCAGAGACACACTGTTTGGCGGCATATCGGAGAAAAGGAAGACACAAACAAACCTTGGATTGGGACAAGACCAGCCTCGGTCGGAATCGAAAGGGTTAGGTTGAGAGGGTCTCAATCTGCGTCTCACTCACACGCTACTATTTATTTATTTATTTTAACACAGAACAGTAACCGATATTTGATGTCTTCAAAGCAGCACGAAACACGCGTTATGAGATTTTTGTGTTTGGTTTAGTCTATAAGTCGCCACGAGTCCCACCACTTTCCTCCCCTCCCACAGAATTACATAAACAGAAGCACTTTTGCGCATTTCCACAACTCAATTCTTTTCCATTTAAAAAATTATATAAATAGTTTGAGTTGAACTATGAGGCTAACATAAATGGTGTGTATGTATTAGATCCATGTATCGAAGATACTTGTATGATATATATCCTGAAATGTTAAATTAAAAACATATTTGTTGGATTTTTTTATAATTTTAACACGATTATAACATAATTTTAAAAAGATAAATATATTAATTTTTTAAAAACTCAAATTTATTGTATAATTTTTTTATAATGATTATAAAAAATAGGAACAAATCATTTTGAACAAACTACGAGAAATATATTTTTGTTAAAAAAAAACTAAACATACTCGTACACATAATTTTTTATTATCAATTTATATAACACATAATTATATAATATATATATTCGTGTTTCCGTTTCCTATATTTTAGAAATTATACGTATCTCCATGTTTGTGTCCATATCGTATCAGTGTTCGTGTCAGTGTCTGTATTACATAGGTTGAGAGATGATTTTCAGTTTAAACATACTAAGTTGTATCATGTTGGTACGCTAAGTTAATATGACTTAAATTTGAGTTTTCAGAAAATTAGTGTACTTCTTTCTCTTAAAATTGTGTCAGAATCGTGCTAAAATTGTAAAAAATTTAACAAAATATTTTTTGAATTAGACACTTCCTACAACGTACAAATGTCGGTGTCCGATACGTACCTTTTAAAAGGCGTGTTCGAGCCTCATAGAATATAATAAGCTGTACCATATTGATGTGTTGATATGACTTCAGTTCAAATACACTAAAATTGTATCAAGTTGATATAACTTTTTTATAATAAAATCGTATCATGATAACATAATTTGTCAATTTTAATAATTTTTAAAATTTTTATTTATTAATAAATAAAATTGTAACTCTTTAGTAAAAGAACCTAAATTCTTTCTATTTATTGTAAATACCATAATTATTAAAGTGCTTATACTCTCCTTTTCTTGTTCACAATTATGCAAACACAAATAAGACATAGTATTAGCGTTTGGAACGTGGTTTTTCTTTCAAATCCGAAGCCCAACAACAACAACAGTGTGGGTTGGGCCCACTGATTTGGACTGTGAATATTAGACGGCCACGTCTTCTTCTGTGTGCGCCCTACGGTTTTGCGGGTGAGAGTGAGTTTCAAGAATGGTATTGTAGAATAATCACTTTCTCTTACTTTGGTCAAAATCAACAATCACTTTTTTTCTATATTCTTTTTCAACACTTTCCTTTTCTTCCATTACCATGTTTCCAATCAGATACTCAATACTTATATTTTCTTGGGCAAAAAGGAAGCTCCACTTTAGCATAACCACATAAAATTTGAGAATTGTTTTCACAATTTTTAATAATTTTTTTTTTTTGCTTTTTTCTATAAAAATATAAAATCCACGATTATGTATTGGTACCTTATATATAAAAATATAACTAATTATGTATCTAACACAATTCATATCAATTTTTTATTAATATTTTTTATTTATTTATTAGAATTAAATAAATAAATAATATAATATTATTAAAAAAAAGAATCACATCAATCATGTTTATATATTTGACTTTTTTAACATTAAAAATTATAAACACTATAATTCAAAATCAATAAAGGCATTTACAATAAATACTATGATAAAAGCTTTTTTTTTTTGAATAAAAATAACAAATGAGAATTTTCCCTCTCTAGAGAATTATTGTTTAGAGTAGGGTGGCGCGAACCGTGCCCCTGCACCTGCGCGGTTCGTGAAAAAAATCGGGGCGGTTGGTTATTTCAACCGGTTGACTTGTTTATATCCGTTTTGCGTAATTTGCAGTCCGCGTAGGTTAAGTGTAGAATGATATGGGTTGGTCTGCATAATCTGCATAATTTTAAAATGTATAATTTTTTTCTACACCCCTATATTTTTTTCCTGTAGTCTCATATTTCACATTTTGAAATTTTTAATATCATCTTATTATGAATGTTTCATGAAAATAATATTATGAGACTATTTACCTAATGCATCTAAATATAAAAAAAAAATCAAAATTTATATATTCTTTTTAATAAATATTTCTTATGCGAGTTGACCCGCAGACCTGCGGAACAACTCTTATGTGGGACGGATTAGAAAAATCAAATTGCAAATTTTATGACGAGGCCGCATTGTCAAAGTTTAGAGTTATTTTATTACAAAAAGAACATGAATAAGTGATGTCAGATAGTTTCGAATCTGAATAAATATGCCTTTAAATCTTAAAAATTAAAAATATATTTAATTGTGTAATTAAATTGAGTTTAAATTATAAAAAATAAAAAAGAGTATGAATATTAATACACTATAATTAAAACAAAATGTATAATAAATATTAAATTAAATAGAATATAAGACCATAAAACACTTTTAGAATAAATAAGATATGGTGAAAAGGTTTACAAGGCGCAATTGAAAAAGATTATAAAACTCAATTTTAATTACAAATTTATCATCAAAATTCCTTATATTCAATTGAAGGATTTAGTCTTTGTCCTTATTGTTAATTTAGAAGGAAAGAATCATTTTCATTTTTTTTTCAAAAGAAAAATGATTATTTTATATTGAATTTAGTTGTTTCTATATTGAAAAATAAACAATATAGAATACTATATGCACAATACATCATATTAAATAAAATACATCATTTATCTTTTTGAAAAAACAAAATGAGGTATTATTTAAATTCAATTTAAATTATAAAAGAAGAGAATAAAGGGAATTAGGTTTAGGTTTAGGGTTTGGTGTTTGTGATGGCGAAGTTCAATGTGGTGCAGAAGCGAAGGAGAGCTCTGGTAGCTGAGAAGAAGAGACACCTTCACGGAGACCCTTACACCGCCAAGCTCAAGATCAGGGAGCAACCCGTTTCTCTATCAGGAAAACGAAAGCGCAAGCTCTTCAAAAAATGGCGCCGGGTACTCCACACGCTTTCTCTTTCTATCCTTCACACTCTCAATTCTCACAATTTGCTTTTTCACTCTTCAGGAGCAAAAGGACGCCATTCAGAATGGTTTGATAAGCATGGAAGATGTTCAAATGGCAGTTGCTGAAGGTACCTGCCACTCATTTAATGGAATGATAAACTTTTGTATCATAGCTGTTTTGTGCTAATACCAGAAAATATGTTAATATTGTTTGATTTTGCGAGCAGGGGATACCAAAGATACCCCTAAACCCTCAGTAATGGTTCGCTTGAAGAAGACTGTGAAAGTTAAAGTGCCGAAGAAGAAACACAAAGGTAAGGTCTATCATGCTTATAATTATAATTTTTTTTGTTCTATCTTGCACTAGATTCTGTGTATGTATGGGTTCAAAAGTATGTAACTCTTTTTTTTTTCTTCTAAAAATTGGGATACATTTGCACAAAGGTATATTAAATTATATACAATAAAGCATTCGGACTTTCTATAACCAATTTTTCACAAATATGTAATGCTAGTAAAAGATACCTAAACTCTACAGCATGCATACTATCGGTGTCTATTCGATTTGATCATCATTTATTTCTTCGTAGGCTAACTTATTACTGTAGTTATACGAGCTGTAATATGTGGAATGCATGTGCTATACAGTATACTTTCACGGACTAGTTAAAGTTCAATAATTAATTTGGGACACTTGTATTGATTTTTTATTGAATGCAGTTTTTTTTTTAAATCATTAGCAATCCCCTTTGTAGTGTGTCTGTTTGAGCATATGTTGATTTTGATAAAGGCTACAGTCTATACGGGCTTTTTTGGGTCGAACTAGCTTCTCCATGTGTGCATTCACTTTTTTTTGTCAAATTGTAGTTCTCAGGGAATTTTAAAATAGGGTTTATGGTTTATAAAATAGGAATGTAGCTTAAGATATTAGAGCCTGTTTGTATGATTAATGACTTATAGGAGAGAAAAATAAGAAAAAAATGAAATTAGCTTCTCCATAGGCTAAAATTAGTTTATGCATGACCTATTTTGTTGAAACTTTTTCATATAGCTTCTCTAAATTTTTATATTTAACTTGTGCATAAGCTAATCTTAACTTGTGGAATAGCTAATTTCTTTTTTTTTCTCTCCTAAAAGTCTTATGGTGAAGCTCACCCAAACAAACCCATAATAGCATACGTGAATAATGTGTTAAAATTATGTCCAGTTCAGGTATTACATGTTAACACCCTGTTTGGTTGAGAGGATGGGGAGCATGAAATTAATGTAGTATGTTTGGTTGGAGAAAAGAGCCAAAACTATTAAATCTTTTCCACTGTCTACCAAGTCTATTAATATAATTTAGTTATGTATATACGACTAATCAACAAGATTTAATTTATATTCAAAGAAAGAAATTTAAACTTGGGCTGCATGGATGAAAATGAATGAAATAATGGCTCCATATTTCAATTTATTTGCATTACAAGAGAACTTAGAATGACATTACAAGAAGTCCCATATAAAGTAGGATAATATTGGACTAGTCTACCATCAGTCAGTGTTCAATAGAGTGGAAATTGTTTTGGAAGTCAATCCTTAAAAGGGCGATAATATTCTTACATCAGTAGAATAATATTGGGTTGAATACTCTTCTTGTGTTTAAGTCCTAACAAACATACTTATCCACCTTTACAAACTTATATTAAGTGTTTAATGTATTTCCTCTGGTGTTTGAGTTGATCCTAGATTAAGTCAAGAATTGAGACATGTTTTCTCTGCCTCTGCCTTTATTCAAGTGGGGATTATAAGCATGAAACAGTGATGATGATTGATGGGTTAGCTACGAGGATATTAGAGGGGAGGGGCCATCTGCTACAGTCCAATAGCGATTTGCTGTATTTAGGATGGATTGAAGTTATGAACCATCTAACTCGTCGAAACACATAACCTAGTTTCACCTGATCTTGTCCAAAATTGAAATATATATATATATATATATATATATATATATATATATATATATATATATATATATATATATATAAAAAATATATTTGTATTTTTTATATTTTTTTATATATATTATATTTTTCTTTTGTGATTTTTT
>Ga0123342_1000386_pt1 | contig 68097 bp, 44 predicted proteins | sample Turbeawhitnodule_FD_89960 | JGI IMG/M metagenome (GOLD analysis project Ga0123342, IMG submission 89960) | Root nodule microbial communities of legume samples collected from Mexico - Turtle bean Mexico white nodule | ecosystem: Host-associated > Plants > Roots > Nodule | place: Mexico: Nepantla... | reverse complement strand
CTAATAAAGCCAAGTTAAATTTCCTAAGATCAATGATTCCAAGACCTCCAGAATCCCGAGGCTCACACACCTTATCCCAAGAAGCCCAAGCGATCTTCCTTCCATCAGAGCCCCACCCCCAAAAAACAAGGGTAACCTAATGCAAAGAAAATCCATAACATAATTCATGGAAATAGAACAAATTTAGACTAATAATTTATAAACATTTCTTTAAATGATTTCATGTAAAATTTCAATACCAATTTCATCATTCATATAGACCACACATAGATCTATTTTCAATCACAATCATTGGATTTCCTTTCAATCTCACTTCGTCTTCTGGAAGACTCATTAAGTATGCCTCTACCAGAGACTAACACCTGATTCAAAGATTACCAACGAATCCAATAAAAAGGATCAGGGTAAGTTCAAACATCCAATACCGAGTGTCTACAATGGAACTCGGTGTGTATGAACTCATATCTTAATCTACATGACTTAGATCATCAGTGAAGACAGAGGATCTCTGTTAAACATAGGTTTTTCATACTTAATGTACCATCAAACAACAACTCATACATTATCCCAAATGTATGACATCAATTTCATACAATTTTCATCATTCATATATAAAACATATCATTCAATCACATAACATTTAAAAATTCAGAACATTCAAGAACCTTTCCAACATCAAAACAATATTTAACTTTCAAACTATCAAAATATAATATTTATACAGGTTCACGCAACTAAAATCAAACAATTTTATCAACTAACAATCCCTGCAAGAGAAAATGAAACTTGGGACCATGTCCCCTCCATATTCAGATCTTCTAGCCTAGGGTGCTATTAAAAACTTAAATTTAGTTTCCCTTACCTTAATTGTTTGTTTTTCAAGCAACTTCTAGAATTTTATTCCCCACAGTCTGGATAAACTTCAAGATTTACGGGCCTAATGCAAGTTATCCAAACAAAATAAAAATTCAGTATATAGTAGAATAAGTTGAAAGGATTAATCTTCTCAACTGACCCCACCAAGATTGATGACTTAATCCTACGAAAAAACAAAGAACAAAGATCTTTAGAGCAAAAATGAACCTACTATATTTGAAATTCTGATCGGATAGAAATGTTTCTTAACTACTCAGCTACAGCAATCAGATTCTAAAATAGTTGAGGTATGGAGTGAGAAATTAAGAGAGAAGATAAAAAAGAGAGATGGAGGGAGAAAGAAGAAAGAAAAAGAATGGTGCGTGCTGGGGAGGGGTTCTCTTTGTTAAAAAAAAATGTTGCTACATATATAATTTAAATATTTTTTATTATATATAATTTTTTTTTATAATCATAATATATAAAAACTTATACAATAAGTTATTAGTTTTTCAAAAACCATAGCATTTATCATTTTTTAAATTATATTAAAATTGTTAAAAATTAAAAAAATATTTTTTGAGTTAAACATTTCATAAATACATGTTGTGGGTTAGAGTCTCATATATAACTTTACATAACAATTTGTAAGAGTCAACAATGAGTATCTAAGCATCATACTCTCTTTGAGAGGTTGATGAAGAAGTTGAAATCCAACTTCATCTACATAATTCATTTATTGATATGATACTCTATAATCTTTTTTTTAAGAAGTTCAATAAATTTATATTTGCAAAGCATTGTCCCTCTTTGTGAGTTCTTTCTAGATTAATATTACTTAGAAAGAGACTCTCAAATGAACTTATAGTAAACAAAATTATTAAAATGAAATTATTTTAAAAGATAAAAAATAATTAGTTACTATAAATTAAATTATATATTATTTTATATATTAAAAAATTATAAATTAATTTTTAAATTGGGTCTAATTAGTTAGATTTTTGGTATTAATATTTTGAATTAAGAAATTAATTTTATTAATGTTAAAATAATAATTATATTATATGTTTGATATAAATATAATTTATTCTAATGGCTAATTAGTTAGATTGAATTAAGAAATTAATTTTATTGATTTTGAAATAACGAATTATATTATATGTTTGATTCTGTTGTGATTTATTTTATAGCAAATAAAAATAAATAAAAATTTGTAAAGAAAGAATCATGTTATTTATTTTATTGGTACTGTTACTGCGAATTTATTGGTACTGTTATTGCGAAATTATTGGTGTTGTTACTGTGAATTTATTGTAATCGTTAAATCTCAATCTTAAACTCGTTTTGCGGTACAATCATATAAAGTGGCAATTGGAAATGAAATGTTTTGCAAATCATTTAACTGTAGTTTTCAATTGCAACTTTAAGTTGATGATTGCTAAGGTAAAAAATGAAGATAAAAACGTTGGAACAGATGAAACAAAACTGGAAAGGTTAGCATTAAGTTATAAGAACAGTTAAAATATTGTGTTTGGTTCATGAATTACAAAACTGATTCATGTAAACATTAATTAAGCCTAAACTTTGAACTATAAATATAGTTTATTATTCAGTGATTAGTAGCCAGAAAGCATTAAAGTAACCACATGACAGAAATTTAGTGTTGAAAGGGTGATGGGTAGCATTAAGAACTTGTGGCTAATGCTGATTATCTCCATGGCCATAAAAACAGGAGTTTAATATCAACATCTTGAGGCTCCAATTCCAAGCCCATCATACAAAGATTATTTGACAGATTGTGCTGCAAATTGCATCCACAGTACTGTGCTGATCAAACATATTTTGATATATTTTATGGCAATGAGACAACTAGTGAAGATTGTTGCAATAACCTTCATGTGGATGTGGGCAAATCCTGGCCTCTTAATTTTCATGGATTGAATTTTTTAAAATTAATCTAAATCCAAAAATTTAAAATTTATATCAATTCTAACTAGATAAAATTTAAATGGAATTTTTTAAATTCAGTGGATTAAATCTAGATTCAATCCATTTTATTAATTAGATTAAATCCATTTTATCAATTACATTAAATCCATTTTGATCTGGACACAGACTAATTTGGTTCAAACCGGGTCTAAGCCGACTCAACCTGAACGCGGACCAACTCAGTTTGACATTGACCCGGACCCGGACGGCTCAACATCAGCCCAAGCTCGAACGACTCAACATCGGCTCAAGCCCGAACTACTCAACATCGGCCCGAGCCCAGACGACTCAACAATGGCCTGAGCCTGGATGATTCGACATCAGCCCGAGCCCATTCGACTCAACATCGGCCTGGGCCCGATTGACTCGACATTAGCCAGGGCCCAATCGACTCGACATCGACCCAGGCCAACTCCACATTGGCCCGAACCCAGACGACTCGACATCAGTTCGAGCCCGGACAACTCGACATCGATCCGGGCCCGAACGACTCGACATTGGACAAGGCCCAATCAACTCAACATATACCTAGGCCCGTTCCACTTGACATCAGCCCGGGCCCGTTCAGCTCAACATTGGCTCGGCCTAGCTCGACTCGACACCGACCCAACCCAATCGATTCGACATGAGCCACGACCTGGACGATTCAACATGGGTTCGGGCCCAGACGACTCGACAATGGCCCGAGCCTGGATGATTCGACATCGACTCAGGCCCACTCACCTCGATATTAGCCAGGGCCCAAATGACTCGACATCGACCCGGGCCTGCTCCACTCGACATCGACTCGAGTCTGAACGACTCAACATCGGCCCGAACCCAAACGACTTGACATCGGTCCAGGCCCGGACGACTAGACATCGACTCAAGACCGCTCGGCTTGACATCAGCTCAGACCCTCTCGGCTCAACATTTGCCAGGGCCCAATCGACTCGACATAGACCCAAGCCTGCTCCTCTCGACATCAGCCCGGGCCCGTTCGGTTCGACATCGATCCAGGCCCGCTCCACTCGACATCGACTCGAGCCCGGACGACTAAACTCGGCCCGAACCCGGACGAATCGACATCGATCCAAGCCCGAACGACTCGACATCGACTCGAGACCGCTCGGCTTGACATCAACCCGGACCCTCTCGAGTCGACATTTGTCAGGGCCCAATCGACTCGACATAGAGTCAGGCCTGCTCCTCTCGACATCGGCCCGGGCCCGAGAGACTTGATATTGGCCCAGGCTTAGGAGACTCGACATCGACCCAGCCTCGGGAGACTTGACATTGGTTCAGGCCCGTTCGGCTCGACATTGGTCAGGGCCCAATCGACTTGACATCAACTCGGAGTCGTTCCACTCGACATTGACCCGGGCCCGTTTGGCTTGCCATCTGCCCAAGCCCAGGAGACTCGACATTGGCTCAGGCCCGATCGACTCGACATTGGCCCAAGCCCAATCAACTCGAGATTGGTCCGAGCCCAGATGACTTGACATCGACTCTAGCCCGCTCGACTCGACATTAGCCCGGGCTTGCTCAGCTCAACATTGGCTCGGGCCCGGGAGACTCAACATCAGGCTGGGCCCGTTCGGCTCAACATCGGATGGGCTCAAGAGACTCGACATTGGCCCGAGCCTGGGAGACTCGACATTGGTCAGGGCCTAATCAACTTGACATTAACTCGGGCCCGTTCCACTCGACATCGACCCGAGCCCGTTCGACTTGCCATCGGCCCAAGCCCGAGAGACTTGACATTGGCTCAAGCCCGATCGACTCGACATTGGTCCAGGCCCAATCAACTTGACATCGGCCCGGGCTTGGGAGACTCGACATTGACCCGAGCCTGTTTAGTTTGACATCAGCCCGGGCTTGCTCAACTCGACATTGGCCTGGGCCCGTTCAGCTCGACATCGATCCGGGCCTAGGAGACTCGGCATTGGCCCAGACCCGCTCCACTCGACATCGACCTGGGCCCGGGAGACTCGACATTAGCCTGGGCCCGTTCCGCTCGACTTCGGCTTGACATCGGCTTGGGCTTACTCAGCTCGACATTGGTCTGGGTTGTTCGGCTCGACATCGGCACAGGCCCGGCGACTCGACATCAGCCCGGGTTGCTCAACTCAATATGGACCCGGGCCAGCTCGACTTGACATCGACCTGGGCTAGCTTGGTTCGACATCGACTCGGGAATGCTCAGCTCAACATCGACTCGAGAATGCTCAGCTCGACAACGACCCAGGTGCACTCAACTCGAAATTAGCCCGAGCCCGCTCAACTCAATATGGGCCCAGGACTGTTCGATTAGATATCAACCCAAGCCCGCTCAACTCAATATCAGCTGGATTGTCTTGGCTTACCTTGGATCGGGCCAAGTCACAATCTATCCCAAAATACAATTTGGATAATCCAAAAGTGTATCCAATATCTAATCCATATCCAATTAAATGGATTGGATTTAAAATTCAAAAATATGGATTTGGATTTAAAATAAATCCATGAATATGGATAATTATGGATTGAATTTTTTGTCCACCCTTAGTTATGATGAAATTCGTTTTTGGCATCATCACCACAGTTCAAGAAAAACGAGACTCAAATTTGGCGTAGGGATTAACCAAATTTGGAATGGTTGTACAGCTTAGACAACAACCATATTTCAACAAACTTATGTTTTCATCATCATTTTAATACCTGCATGTCATAGTCCTTCTTCTGCTGTTGCCTTATTTCAAATTAGGGTGGTCAGATTGGATCCAATTCAAATCCATCCAAATTATTGCCCACTTTTGTTGGTGACTATAATTATATGAAATTTTAATTATAATTCTAAACATATATGGTTGAAAATGTTCTTCAGAAATTTGGATTATTTTAACTGCTCTTCAGGCAAGAATCACTTAGTTTGAAACTTAATGTACTCATCCCACGATATTTAGTTACTCTTAACTCACTTCTAATTCACTATATTCTCAAACTAACTTTGGATTTATTGCAACTATTTGGGGAATTTCTTACAATGTCATTTCAACAAAAAAATTATTAGTATGAAATTAATGAATCTATTGCTATTTTTTCTCTTGAGAAAATACAACCTTATCCCACAACTGCCTGAGGTAAGCCACATAAATCATCCCGCCCAATCCGGTTCTTTACAAAATAAAAAAAATGCATAAATAATATACCCTAATAGCTTTTGCTTTTTTGGGGAAAAATCTGCCCAAGTGATTTCAACTCCATGCTTGAATCGAGTATACCACTTAATATAATGCAGACACCGGTTTGAACCAAACGAACTTATCTGCGTAGAAAACAAGTTATTAAAACAATGTGTAGAGGGAAGAAGACAATAGACGCATGTAAAATTAATCTAAGGAAGAAAAAGCACGTTAAACAAATTCCAACCTTAATCCAAGGAAGAATCTTTGATCTCACGTCAAGTTGAATGAAAATTACCCGTCTATCAGAAGAATCATTTAAGACAGTTTTGAAAAAACCGTATTCCCTGCGTAAAAGGAATTTGAGTGGCAGAGAAACAGTTTAAGATCAACTAAGAATCTCGAAATGTCAATTAAATTAAGGAACAATGAAAATGAAATTATATAAGATCTTAAGAAACTGAAAGACTACCTGCAATGCAAAAGTAATATCACCCTCATTTACTTTGGGCGACACTCTTCTTAATTTATCCTCTCGAGATTGTCCTACTTTAATAAGACCCTGCAGTTACAATATATGTTTCATCATTTTACTCAGTATCACTTTCCCTCACTGCAACACTTGACTATGAAAATTCATCAGTTGCAGGATGCTAAATCTACAAATACAGAATGGAAACAAATTGTTTTAAATACCTGGTCACTTAACACTCTGCACATGTTTGAAAATTCTAAGATTCCTGCTGGAGGAATTAAAGATGATCTGCATATCCCCGCATACGATTTATACAACTGCATCATCCCATCAATATTTTTCAATTTAGAAACCAATATATAACTCAGAATGGACCAAACCCTTGTAAGTGTGTGAAGCATACCTCTCCGAGGATTGTATCTTTCTTGGCTCCACGAAAGTGATTCATAGAAGAACAGAGTATAATCTGCAAATAATACAGATGCAGGAAAAAGTTAGAGCCAATACCTAGTATGAAAGGTGTTTATGCAGCTAGGTTAGTTTGAGTATTCGATTAAACATGGCTTTTCAAACTACCTATCCTTAATATCATACAAAGTTAACTTCCCTTCATTGACTTTGAACTTGTCACAATTCACTTGGTTGATCAAAGGTCCCAACTTCCAACTTTTCATTGGAAAAAAGGTATAAAATCGATATTATACTGGCAGAATTTATTGTCTTTTGCTGATGTATTTAAGAGCCCTAATGAGACACTTCACATTCATATTTTGCTATTCAAACTTTTGAATACTTGGCAATAGTTTTGTTATAATAATCAAGACTGAAATTAGCCTATTCATCATACATACAATAGCATCTAAGGCATATGAAAAGATGTTAGTTCCAGTAATAAGGGAAGCATTAGCACTACAGTTCATAGCACATTCATTTTTCAAGTTACCTGCTGATGATGTGGCAGAGATTGTATTGTATCCACCACCGGTGATCTATAAGTCTTGGACAAGGCACGAGCCATATGATCAGTCCTTACCTGCAATTTAATTTGAAAATCTTAGGCCTTTAGTTAAAAGTAGGATGAATAAATAATAGAAGAACTTTACTCATTTAATAAATCTAAATTTGCTATGTAGTGGCTGATACAAAAAAATGTTGTGTAGTGGTGCTCTGATGCCTTTAACAATGCTTTAATAATAGACTCTGATCTGATGAAATGAAATGATTCATTGCAACTATAACAAATTGTGCACAGATGCTATTACGGAACTAAGTTGCCTATACCTAAGATAACTGATAAGTCAAATCAGACTAAAATTAAAGTATCGATTTCATGACAACACCTGAGAGCAACCACTGAATCTAAAAAATTAGAATACAACTTGACGAAATATACTCAAACCTATTAATGAATCAAATGAGGAACGAATTATTGAACACTTACAGTATCAAATTCACGTTTTTTCAAAAAATCAGGAGCTGTGGGGAGATTTTGTTTGGAGAATGATATCTCTTCCAATGAATTACTCAAGTTGCAGGCAGATTCTCTAATTTCTGCTTCAAGCATCTCAATTGCACTCCTGGAAAGGGAAAAACACTATTAAAGTTGTTCTGTTGCTGGATTTTGCTCTAGCTAAATTGACTAAGCAAATTGGGACATAGTAACTGGAACTCTCAATTCCTGGCTATGTACCAGAAAGATACAAGAATGCAGCTATTGATGAAGAATCTAATGGAAGTATAACCCTTCAAATACTAGAGAGCAGGGAACTTTAACTGAAACCTCAATTTAATCACACAACCCCGACTAAGTCCCCTTATCCTAGTTTATTTCCTCTTATCAAATACATTTTACTGTATTGATCAGTTATTATTTAAACTAACTGCAGTTTAATCCCTTGCGAATATTCCATGTTCAAATACTGTTAAATTTTAAACTCAAACAAAAACTAGGTAGGATTCGGGACTTGTAGTTAAGTTCCATTCCTACTTTTTCTCTAAATAAAATGAATATTTTATGAAAAATCTTGTATTGCACTTATTCATCGTCTCATGGGAATAAAGGGGCAAATAATAATAATAATAATAAAATAACTGACCAGCATATAGAAAGCGCATTCCGCATGTCTCCAGTAGCTGCGGCAACTTTCTGCAAAGACCAGTGCTAATTAGGCTCCACATAAATATTATTTCAAGATGAATTACGACAGCACTTTTATTCTTTTGCCGTTAGCTGATATTTCAATGTCAAATTCATAATAGTAAAATGGCATGTAAAGAATAAAAAAGGTAGCATGGTCTAGCATTATATTTTCAAGTATATTGGACTCACCCTAGCACATAGTTCCAGGGCTGGCTGTTGAAAGACGGTGTAAGGAAGTTCCTGGTGGTGAAACAAAAAGTTATTAACAAAAGTATTCAACAAGGAGAAATGCAGCATTTGCTCCACATTTTTTCTTCCAACAAGTCAGAAATTATTTTAACAGGACATCCAAATGCCTATTGTCTTCCAGTAGTCATGATTAAAGATGAAGAAGAACAACACTATGACCTAAGTTTAATAACAATAATCTTACTTTTAACCTTTCTTCAAGAATCTTGAGGAGCTGATCTTTCGAGTAAGCCTGGAAATTTACAACAACAGGCTTGCCTAGAACAAAACAAACAGAAAAAAGAGATTAAAAAAAACAATAAAAACAGTTTCCAATTGTGTACATAAGTAGGATAGCTCCATTGCTATCAATGAGATGCATATAAAATGAGGAATCTTTATATAAAATTTACTCACAATTTAATGATGTAAGCCTTGGAAGAAATCGATCAGCTAAGTCAATTGCATTCGCTACACCTGTATAAGACAAGCAGGATTAGTCTTGAATTACCAGACAGCTAATCACAAGCTCGAAACAACAGTTTTGCACTTTTGAGAAATTTACCTATTAATATACATCTAGAAAAAGGAAAGGTGGTGAGCATGAAAAGTTCATGAAGCACGGCTCTGTCTTTGGTTATCAAATAATCTAATTCGTCAGCTACTATCAACCTGTTACAATGAAAGTACATTACTTTTTTTATAACAACCAAATATAAAAAAAAAAGTATACATGTCAGTTTATATCTTATTTAATTTGAAAAAGTAGTGTTTCGTAGTTCAGGGCAGGGATATATTTCTTACGTCATGTTCTTGATAGATGATTTCTGAGAATACATGTTCTGAAGTTGCTGTAGGGGCGAGGCTGAAACCTTTTTACCCTGTTTTTGGTTCAACCCGAGCATCTGCTAGAACAGCTGCTAGGTCAGTCAACTGAAAATGTTAACTTCAGCTCAATTAACTGCGCATCAACATTCATACCTTTGTGAAAATATCCGATGTGTTGGCAAGAGTTGTACAGCTTACAGATAAAACATCTGGCAGCGGGAGACCTGCCTGAAAATCAGATAGGCAATATCTTATTAGCAAAGGAACACAAAACACACTATGGCTCTAGATAGAACAATCAAAGTTAAAGAACTATTTTTAGTGGTATGTTTCTTCAGTCAAATATATTTAACGGGCAAGAACGACACATGGTATTCTTCTTCATGATTAGTCAAAGAACACATCAAACAAGTATACTAGATATTTATATATCATATTAGGCATAACAACAGCCAAGGGCTAATTAACTTTCAATATCTATGCAACATGTGAACAATCATCAATCAATAACAGCACCAAGAGCATGAAACCAACAATTAGGCCGTACCTCCTTAGCCCAATTGAGTAATTGCTCCTTCACTTTCTCCATAGACAACGATTTCCCGGTTCCGGGACACCCACATATGTACAGACTCCCAGCCTTTTTATGCTCAACGCACCCTTTGCAGAACTCCAAAACAACATTCTGCTCCTCCTCACGGCACACAACCGAACACGGCGCAGTAGACAAGTGCAATGCCAGCTTCACCGCCTTCATTTGCTCGCCATCTATTATTAAGTCAACAAAAAAAATCAGAATTCACCACTACAAAAAAAAAAGACAGTGAGAAAGAAAAAGAATCTCAAATCTTACCTTTGGGATTCCACTTGGGTTTCACAGCTTCTGGATCCGCTTGGTTTTCATCGGTACCGAACTTGTTTACCTGCAAACCTTTGGGATTCCACTTGGGTTTCACAGCTTCCGGATCCGCTTGGTTTTCATCGGTACCGAACTTGTTTACCTGCAAACGACCGACAAGAAATCAGTTGATTACAGAATTGAAAGAGATGAGAGAGCGTCTGTCGGAGAATTAGGGTTTTCGGAATTACACTGGGGGAGGAATTGGCGGTTGCCGCTTTGCATCGGCGGGGAGATTTGCGGGGAGGCGATGAAGGGTGAGATCGCAACGTGCGTTTTGCGGCGATAACTGGCATTTTTGTTGCGAGAGTGGGAAGAGAATGAAGATGAATTTGAAGGTTGAAGAAGAAAATGCGATTCTGCAATGAAGAAATGGAGAAGAGAAGAGATCTATAAGCTTTCTTTCGCGGGAAAAGGTTTATACAAGCGCGCCAAATTGCGAGCATCTTCTGTCAACGTTTTCGCGCGTTTTCCTTTTAATTGTTTCTTGTAACTACAAAATTCAAATTAATGGCATCTTATCAAGGTAAAATAAAAATGGATTAAAAATAATATACCAAAATATATTTCTTTCTTTCCTACTTACTAAATAATTTATTTTCATCTTTTCCTCCTAACAATTAAGGAAATAAAAAATATCACAATTATAAATAATTGAGAAATAAAGAAAACCCTAAAATAAAACAGTAAAATATAGAAACATTTATAAATATAAATTCATATTTTATCATCAAGCATCTTTTTTATTCTTTAATTTGTTCACTTATCATATTCTCTTTCTTAGAGAAAAATTGACTTTAAATTTGGTATTTTATTGCTTACAATAAACAAACATATATGTATGCAATATAGAGTAATATGGAAAAAAGGTTATTTAAATAGATATTTGAATTATACAAGAGACAAATATTTTATTATCAGTATATTTGTAAACTTTTCTTCATATCAAATATTAATATATAAAAAAGCATCAAATAATTAACTGGAAAACTTTAAGAATATTTTTTCCTCTAACATTTTATTTTTCTATGAGTTCCTTTTCTATCTTGTCCTTTTCTCTATGTCCATTGAATTATATAATTTTTGGAGTTACTGCGTGTGTTTAGGAAAGTTATTTTTTTTATATTCAGTTTTTTGTTCTTAATTTAAACTGTTTGTTTATAAGTTACTTTTTTTATAATATAAAGTTTAATAACTGTTGTCTTAATCTTTAAGGTGATAATATATATGTTCTGTTACATTATTTTAATATTATGCATTTTTCAATTTAATAAACTAATTTCATGCTCTAAACCATTATTTCTTTTATTCATTGTTTTGAGCATTCAATGTCCAACTTCTTCTTTTTTGTACTTTTTTTTAATTCAGTGTATAACTTCTTATATAAGCTTTTACCAAATTTATCAATTTTCAACTAATTTATAAACTAGCTTTTTTAACACATAAATGGCTTTACTTTATAAACTAAAACAACCTTTATACTTAATTTTTTCATAATAAAAGTCTCATTTAATAATCAAGAAACTAGAATGTTTAAGTTTATTTTATTTTATAATAAAATTTCAGTCCATCTAATCTTTTATTTTCATTTTCGGTGAATACTTTTAAAAAAAATCTCAGCAAAAACTAAATATAAATATAAATAAAGAGGTAAATTTACCGAACTGTCCCTGTTTTATTGAATATATAAGGATTAAATATTTTTTTTCCATATCTGTACTTCTACCCAAAATGTTGTCCTGGTCCAAACCTTTAAGTATATTTATAATAAAAAATTATTAAAATTGGTCTTAAAATAAATAAAAAATTATTTTAAAATATTAATATAAAATAATTTTATTCATTTCAAATTTCAAAATTACAGCAATATTGAACTGTAATATTAAACAAAACACAATGTATTTGATCATTTCAACAATATTTAAGCAGTTAGGCTTGGTTTAATTTGTCGTCGAATCAGTTTTATTTTATTTTTTAAATTACGTGTTTAGAGTATAAAGTTTTTTCTATGTAATTCTTTTACGTTTTTAGTGTTTTTAATATATATATATATATATATATATATATTAGTTATTTTTGTTAATTTATTTTATAAACACAATACTTTAATATTAATATAAAATTTTATATTTAAGCTAAAATTTTATTTAATTTTTTAAAATTAAGCTATTAATTTAAATTAATTTTATGAAATGAAAATTGTAAAACATTGATGACAAAATTCGCAATAAAAAAATTATGAGAGGAACTTTTAATAAGGAACACATAAGTTGATTTAAATATATGTAAAAAAAGAGTCACTTAAATTTATTTTGTCCAAATTAACTCTTCATGCTTGCCCTAAAGGGCATGAGGCACTCAAACTTAGGTGCTTGATGTTTGATAATGCACTTTGTCTCCAAAATGGCAATCAACAATCATCAAACACTTATTTAATACTATGTCAATACTAATTTTATATAAAATCTAAATTTTATTGATCAAATTATTAAATTATAATTTATATTATATGATTATGTATATTATTTTTTGTTAAAATTAAATAATAATAAAATATGATCAAATGATTCATTTTAATATATTTTTAAAAATATATATGATTTCAATGTATCAAACCATTTTAGATTAATATAAAATTATGTTTACATTTTTTTTAAAGTGTCAAAGAAGTTTGAATTACTATAAAATTATGTATGTGTGTGTGAACCAAAAACTTGTAGTGTAATGGTAAATTTTTAAAAAATATGATTCAATATAAAATTATTCAACTATATACTATTTAATAAAAGTCTCACTCATAATTTCATCTCTTTCATTCTAGATATTAATAAAACCGCTCTATTTTTCATATATAAAATATAAGTAGAAACAAAATTATGAAATTATAATAAATAACAAATTTTTAATATTTAACATATTTATAAATCTAAATTTTAAACTAACATTAAATTGAAATGAACCGATTCACGGTAATATAATGAAAGGGATACTATTGATTTAACTATGAAACCCATAAATAACATTATGAAATGAAGATGTCTTTATATTGTTTCTTTTACTGCATGCACAACATAATTAAAAGGGTTACTTGTGAGCCATTCTTCAGTCCCTTTATTGCTTCCTTCATCCATTATTGTGTCATGGTTAACTTTTTCAGTTTTCGTGTCATTCAGTAAATATATTTTCAGAATGTCTATTATAATATGTAAATAGATATATTTTTCTTCTTACAAAAATGTTATGTAAGGATGAAATTAAATTTAAATTTATATTCTAATATCATATCAAAATTTTATTTTAATGATATTTGTTAGACTTACTGTGTCATTCACTACTGATGAGAAAATAATGAAAAACGACATAATATATCTTGTGCAAAATCTTATCTCGTAGCAAAATTGTAATATTTAAAAGACCTTTTACAATGGTTATGTATTAACGAGTGAAGTAAACAAGAAATAACACTAGTTATGAAAACTAATTTATGGAATTATTGTCACGATTTTTAAAAATTTATTTTGACACATGTACTACAATGATTGTTAGGACTAACTGATGTAATTTCTTAACTTTAGAATCACCGCACCTTCTTTCTTTTTATTCACCACTTTATTTTTCTTTTCTCACTTACGATTTCTCAGTAGGTATCGTCACAACTAGTTCATGGTGGTTATTGTTGGTTTGAGGTTGTCATTGTCCTTGTTGTTATTTCTCCGACGACTTTAAGGTTCTTCTCAAATATATTGTTGTTTTTGCACAAATGAAACCCTTGTCATTGTAGCTTCAAGACATTAAACCAAGTGGAGAGAAGCTTTAGGTGAAGCTCGACCATGACCTTTCTCACAAGCTTGTTCTCGTGACTATGTAGGTGTCCTCCCTACCACTTTTTTTATTTCTTTCCGTCATCACCCTAAGATTTACAATGTTAAAATTTATATATACTCTTTAGCCTAAATATAGGTGATGGAATGTCACACCACTTTGATGTTATTGAATATTTAACTTACATTGTATGTTCTTATTTTGCATGCTTCAAATATGTATGTTCACTAATGTAAATTGTCTTATTTTAGCCATGAGTCCAAGCCACAACCACACAAAAATGTTAATCGAAGGGGTTCACATGACTTGTTCCAAACATCTCGTGTTAATCCTTGGGATGCAACAATCTTTAGTGTCAACAATGAACATATACCATTGTACATGAACATGTATGATATCTTTGAAATCGTTTAGGGTAATCAAGTGTTAAACATTGTATTCATTAAACTCTAGATGTTGTGATTAGATTTGAAATCTATATATTATTCATTCAACTTATGTTTCATGATATCAACCGTTGTCATTAATACTATATTAACACTATAGGTATATAACTAAATTAACCGTTAACATGGGAAATATTGAAATCTATGGTTTCCTTGAGCCTCAATCTATACAAAAAGCCTAAGAATAAAAAAAAAAACAGAATGTCAGACTTACACTCAACAATGGATTCCAAAATCTCAAGAGAAGATTTACATGATGTCTTTTGTTAATGTATAAGTAAATATCACTACATTTACATGTTACATTTTAAAATTATAGTGCAAGGATATATTTTTATCCAAAAATAATATGTTATTATAGTTTATATAATGTATTGTAAATTATTAATGATATTTTTTTAGTGTCATTAATGTATGCAATGTCTTAAACGATAGATTTACTTCATCATCACATAATCTAAGTTGGATTTAACCTAAGAAATTTAGTTTTTCATTGAAACTATTAAATTCTTGTTTTTTTAGTTTTTCAATAAATTAACTTCGTTGAATCTCATATGTTATGCATTAGATGTGAACCATAGTTTGTGCCAGTATTGTTGATTCCTGGAAGTAGTTATTGAAACACTTTGAATGTTTTGAAAAAGCTAATTGGAGGTTTCACACATGACATTATTAGGCACAAACACAATTGTAGAATTTCGTAATGAATGGGCAATATATTTTTACGAATTAGAAATTATAACTTCTTATAATTTAGAATTACATGTGATACTTAGACATTACTTAGTTAATTTAATTTTTATTAAGTCATGTTAGACTTTATTTTCGTATGTTTTGATTTGGACAAGTTTTTTTATTCATAAAGTTTGGGTAGATAAAAAAAATATTTTCCTGTTTATTATTTACAATTGCAAATTGAGAAAAAATAGTCAAAATATTAAAAAATATCACATATTACATTGGTTGATACTTTAACCCATGTAATGACATCCTTTTTACATCGATTAAAATAAATAAATTATGTAAAATGGCACATATTACATTAGTTATGGTTACAACCGTTGTAACATGTTTCTTTATTGGTAAAAAAAGCACATATGAGATATTACATCGATTTATGAGGACAACCGATGTAATAAGTCCACATCTTTTTTTTATATTTTGGGTTGGTTTCTCTACACACAACATGATCATTACATCATTTACTTCAATAACCGATGTAATAAATTTGCATTTTTTTGCACTTTCAATTCAATTTCTATATTGGACAATATTTAACACCAGTGTAATATTTATATATTTTACATTAATTGTGCAACTGATAAAAATATATGTTCCCTATCTACATTACACGTATATATATTGATGATCAAATAAATATAAAAACTCCTCAATAATCGATTGAAATATATTTTATACACTAGTGCATGATTTAAATAATATAAAAATAATATAGTTGACTCAGATAAGTTAAACAATACTCTTACATTGTGTTTATTTATAGGTATGTGCAGTGAGGAGGGAGGGATGAATGAATGTTTTTTATGTTTGTTTTTAGTGGTTTTGAGGGTGGGGGAGCGGGTGGAAAAGAGGATGAGAGCATTTTTTTTTTTCATTCTTCACATTGCATTTTACTTAAATATATTTGTGCATGTTTTTATTACAATATACAAAAATAAATATTACATAATTTTTTTAAAAATATTTAATTATTATGTTAGTAACAACATATAATTATAAGTAATGAAAAAAAAAAAATTATAATATCAACAAAACATATATAGTTATATAAAATAACAAATGTATATAATAATAAATATTATTTTCATAAATTTTAATATATTTATTTCAATTTAATACAAAATTATTTTCTATTATATTTTTAATTTTTTATTAAAAAATATAAGTAATCTTTGGGTATTATATATTAGAAAAATTTAATTAACTCAAACCTAAAAAAAAAATCATAATTAATTATTAAAATATTTTTTAATAATAAGGATAAATTTATAAAATTACATGTTATACATTTAAAATAATTTTTAAATTTTCTCCCAACTATTGCATAACTCACAAATTTCAATAAATCACCATAGATCTACTATATCATCCCTCAATTTAAGCAATCTCACACGTTCTGACACATCCTTTCTAATAGTTACAAATCCACTTTCACCTCTCTCTTCTTCAATCCAAACACATAATGCTATAATTTTGTTAGCCGTAAATTATTCGGCGTGCTTTATTTGATATTTGATTCTTTATATTTAAAATATTTATATAAATTGAAAAATAAACACATGATCACGGAGAGATGGATGAATTACATTAAACATGTATTTGTAGCAAAGTATTTATTGTGTGGACCAACTTGTCTATACATATTTAAAGAATAAAAATATATGAAAAGAATAATGAAATAAAACGAACTATTTAAAATTAATTAATGTACAAGTTTAAAAAATTGATGAAATTATACAATAACTTCTATAAATTAGATTATGCATAAATTAATTTCAATTTAATTTAAGAATGTAAGCTATTTTTTTTTTCACTTTTTGGACAAATTTCTAGCCTTCCTTGTTTTCTTCTCCATTTTTAGTCTCCATGTGTTGTCCTTTTAGCACTGGCAAAAAGGGAATGATATTTGTTGAAGAATAGAAATTGAAGAGGAAGTAACTTATTGGAATATACGTGTGATTTGATCTGTAAAAATTAGTTTGAATCAGATTTACTATAGTTAAAAAATTGGTACACTTTAATGAATTCTTATAACACTTTGAAACAACATTTCCTGGTATAGTATTTTAATAAATGCTTTTCTAAAGTTTGTATTATGTTAGTTGTTAAAAAGTGTGGTAAGGAAGTTGAAATTAGAATTAGATGATTATAACAATTAAATGGAAGTGAAAAGGGGTTGAAAAACATATTAAAAAATATATATTTGCTGAGATGTATATTATGAAATTTGATTTTGGAAGATAGAATTTATTTAAGGGTTAAGTATATTTTTTTTAATTATAGTCTTAAATTAATTTTTGTTTTGTAAAAATTTTAATCACGTAATTACTTGTAATATGAAATTATTGATTTTTTTTATCTATAAACGATGTTAATTTTTTTTACATGACAAAGAAATTAGGAAAGAATTATTATTGATACGAAATTTTATGAGTTAAAACTAATTTTAAATAATAAACTAGGAAAGAATTATTATTGATACGAAATTTTATGAGTTAAAACTAATTTTAACTTTATTTATTTACATAAAATATTTTTTTATGTAAAAAGAGGTTTAAAATATTTAATATATATATCTATATATATAAAAGTAATATTTCTTAAATGATAGTAGTTTAATTGATATTTCCTGATATTAAATCTAAGAATGATAGAATATTTTTTTTTTATTGTTTTGGTTTCATAATTATCCTATAGGAAGAAACTAAATATTAAAATAAGTGTTATTTTATTTTTTCAATATAATTATTATTATTTATGTATTTTAATAAGTGTTTTGGTTTTATGCTTCATACAACTCTTTCAGAAGATGTAAATATATTGTAAGTGACATCAATTGTTTCATGATAGAACTCGTGTGAAACAAGTCACAGTTGAGTACTTTTAATAATAACAAATTATACAATGCTAATTAATCATAACTTTTGATCTAATAGTAAGAATTCAACCTAATAATTAGTATTAAAGACAAAAATATGAGTTTGATACCCTATATTTATGTATTGGATGAGTGTTAAAATTTCATGCTCAAATTATAATATAAGTAAATTTTATCATACAAACCCATTTAATCTTATTTTCATAAAAATATATCAAAGCCACTCATGTACGTTTTTAGACTCTACACTAATAGAATTAACAAACTATCAACACCATTTTAAATTTAGGACTCAGAAGAATTGCATATAACTTGACAAAGATTAACAAATTACATATTATTTTCAAAGGTAATACTTTATACATATTATTTTCAAATGTAATACTTGATTTCTATAAAATAACAAATAATCTAAGTATCTTGTACTAAACACTTAAGTAATTGGTTGATTTCAACATATTTTAAACGCTTTTGAAAAATTGTAGATATGTGTTTAGGGTTAGGATAGGTGTCAAAAAGTACAACTTTTTTTGTGCTAAAGATTTATTCAATTGGGTAGGAAATCATTATTATCATGTGATAATTATGTAACATCCTTACTAGTCTATACATTCATTTTTCCTACCAACCGTTTTTGTGTTATTGCTTAAATTAAAACAGAAGCCAAACTCTCAAACTGCCCCATTTAAAATCAAGGAATACTTTTTACCAACCAAGGAAATACTTGCTTTAATATCTCTCTCCATGTTCTTTCTTGCTCTCAAACATGGTAGGTTAAAAGAGAACAAATTTTACTCATCTAAAAGTGAAGTTTGAGAAAGAAGAAGCTACTCCATTATGTGTAAGTTGCATATAATGATGCTAAGATCCTTGAGAATTTTTTTCTTTTTTCCTTTTTTTTTTCTTTGACACATATTAATAATGTGTTAAGAGAAAATATTGCACTACAATAAAATCATGAAATAAAAATTAATTCTAGAAAAAAAATAATTAATTATTATAATGATTAAATTAGAGACTATTTTAGGAACTATATAAATTTTTGGTTTATAAATTATTTTTTATTATTGTTAAATAGTTTCTAAATTAGTTATAAAATGGTCTTCGACTTAGTTACTGTTGCAACTAATTATTTTAGTCTCTTAATATTAGTTTCTATTTAATGATTTGTAGTGTTATATAAGAGTTGGAATATCTGTAAAATATTTATGTTATTTTATTTATTTATTATTATAAAAAAACATCTTATAAAATGAATAAAAATGTTGAAAGGGTGGGGCAAAGACCATGCACACACACAAAAAAAAAAAATGTGGAAAGAAATGGGAGGCCATGACTAGGTGAAGTGAAATGCTAAGCCCTATATATGGTGGGGTTAGAGCTTCAAACTTTTGGTATCTTTCAAGTGTTAACTTTTTTTAATTGATTTAGAATCCTATATCTTAATTGATTTGGTTCTAGACAATTGCTCTCACAATTCCATGTAATTATTACTTTCATCTTATTTTTCGGTCACTATTATTACTTGCTTTTATTTTGTGAAAAGATGTATCCACATTCATGTGTCAGACCTCCCACATAAAAAAAAAAAATACTAACTAGGTAATAATCTATAACAATTAATAAGAAGATAAATTTTTGTAATTATTTTTTATCCAAATTTCTTTACTTTTTTTTACCCTTTCATATAGTTTAATAATTTTTTTAAAATTCTACTGTTTAAAAAACTGCAATTAATGAGTAATTGTGATGAATAATTTACTTTTGTAATTCTCCACAAATATTTTTCTGGTAAATATATAAAAGATTTAAACTTTACTTGGTCATGTTGGGAAAATGCACTCTTCCAAAAACACCTAACTTTTGGTAGTATTGTAATTACAATTTTTTAGAATTTAGGTTTCCCAAATGAAATTTGTTTATTTATTTATTTATAACTTTTGATTTTACAACATTAATGTTGATATATGATAATTTCAACTCATTTCTTTACATTAAGAAGCAAATATTTTAAATACGATATAAAAATATGCAATACCATGTGAAATCAGGACGTGGTTAAAGTTATTTTCTTTGATCAATATTGTCAAAATTATTTTTTAAATAGTTATAATAAGAATTTTGTATTAACGTTAATATGACAATATTTTTTTTATAAATGTAAGTAAATATATTTTAATTCATATTGATAATTTTATTTTATGTTGTTGGAATAATTTATTTACTGTTGTAAGTTATTTCTCAATCGATTTTTGTTAGATTTTTTTTAAGGTTAGTGAATTATTTTAGTGAATATCAGTCAAACTTTTTATTAAAGTTTGTAATACTTTTTTTTAACGTTTATAAAAATTATTTTTCGATTAACATAACTATTATTTTTATTATTTAATGACAATTAAAATACTTAAAAAATAAAATTTATTTAAGAATTTTAATACTGTTATTAATAAACATTGACTCCTTCTCTTTTATTACCAGTGTGTTGTATGCTCAAGTTCATTTATTTATCGTTCAAATATAATAATTCTATCAAAATCTTTACTTTTTTTTAGAAGGTTATTATCAATTTGTATATTTTCAATTAAACTAATTAAAGTCTTCATTCTTTCATATCCACAAATTTAATAGTCACACTTTAAAAATATGAAAAATTAATCACCCTTGTTTAAAGTAGAAAAATAATAAATCTACCAAACTTTTAAATTTTAAAGAATAAATGCATTAATAAAAAAGTCAACACTTCGAATACATCCATGTACCTCTTCAAGTTTGACTCAAACTAAAAAAGTATCTCTTCTATTTTTATTAATCAAAATCATTTTGATATCCTTTTTTATTTTTTGAGTTTCATTTTAATCATTTAAAGTTTAATATTTTTTATTTTAATATTTGAAAACCATCTATTAGAGCAATTTAATCCTTCTACTAATTTGAAGTCACATGAGAAATCATATCAATTAAAACTATCACTGTTTATGTCAAAAACTGGTGAAATGACTTATTTGGTTTTAACAGAACCACTATAAAAAGGTTACAACAAAATCTAAAATATAAATAAGACAATAAAAATTATATTTTATTTATTATCATAAGAAGAAGAAAAAAAGATGCTGTTACACAAACAAAGAGACAGAGACATTGGATGATATACATATATATAATATATACACACATCTACAGAGAGAGAGAGACACAAACATACCATCTATGTCAGATTGGTCTGTCAGAACATTAAAGAGAGTGTTGAAAGTCACATTTGAGTTTGGAAATCTTTCTCTGTCTATGACTTTGGTTTCTATTGGCATGTTTTTTACTGTCTATGGTAACAGCACAAGGCGTAAAACAGACACCACCCCTTATCACATTTCATCATCATCACTCTCTTTCCATCAACCACACTGCAAAGTGCACAACTAGAAAGCCACCCTCGTGGGCCCCACATACAAGCTGGACGGTAAAGATAACCATGCTTTTCATTTTTTTGTTTTGTTTTTGCTTTATCTCCAGTCTCTTTCTTCACCAAACGCTGTTTTCATCATTCCAATGTCATTTTACCCTCCAATATAAATGCTTCATTTTGTTTGTCTGCAGCCTTGGCTTTCCAAATGGGAATATCCAAGTTTTGTTCTTTCCCTGTCTGTTCAACCATCACCATCACCATCACCTGTTAGCTTCTGAATCTGCTGTTGAATCGAGGTGTGTGTGGACTATGATCTACCCTGTTGGTCAAATGAGTCTTGAATTGTTCTTGCTTTCTGTTTGTTTGCAGTGGATCATCTTTTTTCTATCCCTTTTAGCATTGTTATTGTCTTTTGACTTTGTTTTGCCCAAGAAATGAATGATCTTTATGGTTGGTTCTTGTTTGCACTTTGAATTTGTTCATGCTTTGTGCTTGTTTGGCGTAGATCATCTTTTTTCTCCCCCTTTTTCTTGCATTGTTATTGCCTTTTGACTTTGTTTTCCCCAAGGAATGATTGGCCTTTGTGGTTGGTTGATTGATGCTTGGTGTATTTGTTACAGAGGCTTAAATATGAGACGAGGACTCTGGGCGTAAGCTCTGTTCTGGGTATTGACTGCTATAGATTCATTTCGGTGCAGCCTGAGTGTTGTGTTGATTTTGGGAGTTATGTGTTGGGTTAGTTTCATAAAATATTTTCTGAAATTTGGTGCGTTTTTTAGTTATTAGTTTAGATTTCTTGCTAGTGTCAGCTTTCCTGCAGTGCAATTCAGTTAAAAAATTATCAAGTTGATTACCTGATTGATTTTTTTTTTCTGTTTAAATTCTTGATGTCTTGGTGGAAGTTTTATTTATTTACTTTCATCATTATTACTTGAGCAGAAAAAAGACAAAGGTTAAACCAAATAGACAAAATATGAATGCTTTTAAAGTCTGATGCACATTTTCCTTTTGAATGTTTCATAGCCAAAATAATTAGAACTTTGTGTGATTTATTTTTGGCTGTAATTACATAAAAAAGACTATAGATTTAGTGATAACAGCTGTCATTCATTGGTTTGTTTATTTGATAGAATTAAATTCTTAAATTAATTTTTCAGCATTATGGTTGAGTAATTAATACTCATGTGACTGACATCCTTGCATAACTTCTTCAAATTATGGGTACAATGTATTTGATTATTATTCTAAATCTTAGCTGTTTTAGATTAATTGCACAATGGTAGCATGTCTTTGCTTACCTTGATTTATTTATTATAGCACTGCTTCTTGATTATATACTGTTATAATAGCAAGTCATTAATGTTTTGCCACCTTAAACCTTACTAGATAAGTATTAATATATGCTCTGAAAAGAGCAATGCTATTGGTAACATAACATATATATCTCAGGATCTGAGGACTAACATAGTTTAAATCCTGGATTGCAGAATAATCTAGTGTTGGGTTAGTTGGCTGGAGTATTAGAGCCATAGACTCAATGCCAATTGTCACTAAAGATATGGATTCTGCATTTCAAACGGCAGGAGCAAACCCGTATCCTTACAACCATTTTCTTTTCAATTGTTTTATGATTTGTGTTAGTCTGTTGGACAGGTAGTAGTTATTTTGTTGTGTTCAGTTTTTTTTCATGCCCGAGCAAATAGAATCGGTATTAATTTCTGATGACAAAGGCGCCAAAACAAATAGTTGGTTTTTACTAGCATTAGCCCATGTCAATTGCAAAGGGCTTCCTCAGCCACTGGTGAATGTCTCATTGATTATGGAGAAAAAATGAAAATAAAAAGATAGGAGAATCGATTCTTGCATTGTAATCATGCTACATTCTAAAAAGAGTTGGGAAGCATATAAAATTCTTGACCTGGATGCTTGTCTCTTGACTTTTATTCTAGTTATTCCAGATTTGTGTTTCAGCTGTAAATTTTGTTTCTAAATGTATCACATTTCTTTGTTAAAGTTTCTGTTTTATACTTAGCTTAATGTTCTTAGAGGCTTAGAAATTTGGTGTATCGAGAACCAGCGGTTGGTTTCAGTGTCAAAGTCAAGCCATGGAAAATTCTATACCGGAAGTGCATACTTAGTCTTGAATGTAAGATATTGCTCACTTTATTTCCCATTGATCCATTTAAACGCATGAATACATCTCATTCAAAAATCTAACATTTCAAAGATTGTCTTCATCATGTCTTCTATAGTTTCGCTATACCCTTTTGAAATTGAACCCATTAATTTTGGACCACCTTCGGCATAATGATATTTTAACAATTCCCTGTCAGTATCAGCATATTTTTCATCTAAATTCTCCACATAAATTTGATGCAGACCTTTTTATGTGTTTGTGGAAACAGGCCGTCTTTCCGAAAATTGGCCCTCCTCATTATGACATACATTATTGGCTGGGAAGTGAAGCAAAGAAGGTTTATATTCTTTCTTTTTTAATTGTATTGCTTGTGGTGATAAAAATGTGTTACAGTTATTTTTCAGCAGGTAAATATTTTGAGGCTGTATATACCCTTAGTCTTTTTTCCTCAAATAGTTGTTTGTTCTTTTTATTCACATGATGGTGTGGTACTCCATTTTCCTATAACAATTATTGTCATGTTTCTCATCATATTTACTGTAATCAATTGTTCTGTAATCTGACAAGAGAGTGGAACTGTAAAGAAATGTATTTTATGATTTTATCGCATTTAGGGAATGTGAAACTTTACTGACTAATTTTTAGTACCAAAATTTCCTCAATAAAACTTTCTTGAGGTGTAATTTCTGTTTATCCAACAACAAAATCAAGTTTAGGGGTTTGTATTTGTTTATCTAAAATTTGCTTAGTGATTTAAATCTGGTTAAATATATCAAGGAAGGTAATGGAGACATTGTAACAAGTATCTATTCACAACATCTGATTTTAATACATTAAACAGTGAACGTAGTTTTCAAATAAGTATGAATGTTGGATTGCTAACTGTGGCTAAACAGCATGATCAGCATTGTTTCACAGTCAATTAAGTTTTGACAGGTAGATTCAAGCTTGGCATCTGAAAAGGCACTTGAGCTGGATGCAGCCTTAGGATCGTGCAGCGTTCAATACAGGGAAATTCAAGGCCAAGAATCACAGAAGTTTCTATCATACTTCAGGCCTTGTCTTATACCCATCGAAGGAGTATTTACTTCAAAGCAGGGGAGCTTGAATGGTGAATATCAAGTCCACCTGTATACTTGCAAGGGAGATTATGTTGTTCATGTGAAGGAAGTGAGTTGTTTCTGAAGTTTGATAATTAACTGCTTCTGTTGTCTGATAATGTGAATCACCTCCTCTGCCTATTTTCCTCTCGCTGAAAATTTAGTTATAGACAAGGAACTTATTGAGTCTCCACATATTACTGTATGATTTCTAGTTTTTTTTGTTGACCGTGATTTCTTTGAGGGGATCAAACAATGATTAATAACTTTAAATGAGATAATATCAATGATGATCCCTGCCGAGGTTATACATGTTACTTTCAGACTGCATAGCTCTCAGTACCATTTTCTTTTCTTTGCTTCAGACTTTCTATTGTTTGATTTATTATATTAGTAGAGCCTGTCTCTAACGCCCTTATATATTCATTAGGTGCCTTTTTTGAGGACAACGTTGAATCATGAAGATGTATTCATCCTTGACACGGCCTTAAAAATCTTCCTCTTCAGTGGGTGCAACTCTACCATTCAAGAAAGAGCTAAAGCTTTGGAGGTTGTTCAGTATATCAAGGAGAATAAGCATGGTGGAAAATGCGAAGTGGCAACAATAGGTTTGAATACACAACTTTTTTAATGCTTATTCCTGTTTTCTGAGGGGAAGATGATGCAAATCATAATTTTACTATTTGTTGTAGAGGATGGAAAATTCGTTGGTGATTCTGATGTGGGTGAATTTTGGAGTCTATTTGGTGGTTATGCTCCCATTCCTCGAGAATCGCCTCCTATTCAGGAATCTGAGGCTCCTCCTATAAAGCTATTTTGGTGAGGTTCATACACATATTTGCATAATGTTTGTGTGCATGCATCAAGGCATGTGTTGCCAAACCCTTGTCAAGATTATTTCTACGTAAAACATATGACAAGTTTAATTAACCTATTCATATTGATTGATCAATGGTCAATTAAGGGCATCACAGTTTATTGACTTACCTAAATTATTTTATTAGTTGGTTTAGTTAAAGAAATTTGTCACTCTTAGCTAAAGAATGGTTGCTTTTTCACATCTCAACAGGATAAATTTACAGGGAAAACTTTGTGAGACTGGAACCAATGCATTGAGCAAAGAAATGCTTGAGACAGACAAGTGTTATATGTTGGACTGTGATAGTGAGATTTTTGTATGGATGGGAAGGCAGACTTTATTGACTGAAAGAAGAACAGCAATCAGAGCTATAGAAGTAAGACTCTCTTCTTTGAGTTTACTTTTGTTTCGGAAAGTGTAAATATCCAAACTTTCCGGTCTGTATGTGGTACCATCATCTTATAGTCCCAAAAGAGGTAGGCTTGATTTATTGATGTCAAACTTTCACTTATAAACTCAATCCCTCCACTCCCTTGTTGACTGCAGTTCATCCCTGGCACTCGCTTGATGTTCACCTTTGTTCTGAAACTTATCTTACTAAAGAAATATATATTCTTGGATAGTTTTCTTCATTCAAAGTTACTTTTATTGTATTTGCCTTGGAACCAAAATTATTTATAAATTTTAATGATAAATCCCACCAAATTCTCGGTAGCTGTAATGGTATGACAGTTGAGTTACATTAGTTAATGTTGTCAATTGTGCTTGTCCATAAGCATTGCATTGAGGGCATTGCCTATGCTCACCATTGTGTCCATTTTACTAGGATTTTGTCAGAAACGAAGGCAGATCAATCAAGACTCATTTGACATTTTTGTCAGAAGGACTGGAAAGTACCATCTTTCGGTCGTACTTTACTAATTGGCCCAGAACAGTGGAGCTTAGGCTTTATGAGGAAGGCAAAGAAAAAGTGGCAGGTTTAGTATCTTATACACATTACTCGTGTTTAAGAAGTTTACACTTAGTGTGTTTATTATTCTTTTCTTTACGTTTGTTTTTTCTGCCCCAGCCATATTCAAGCACCAGGGTTATGAGGTGAAAGAACTTCCTGAAGAAGACAATGAACCATCTATAGATTGCAGTGGCACAATAAAAGTATCTTCTTGCTCAAAAAAACTTATGTGTCTCGGGTCCCAGTGATCATATTCTTTTTCCTGTGTTGTCTTTACTGAATAATGCAATTTCAGGTTTGGCGGGTGGATGGTGATGAATTGTCCCTTCTTTCAGTTACTGAACTTACAAAGCTTTACAGTGGAGATTGCTATATTGTACAATATACATTTCCAGGAAATGGAAGAGATGAGACGCTATTTTATGCTTGGGTTGGCTCCAAAAGTGTAATGGTAGGCACTAGTCAAGGTTTTCTATCTTCTATTAGGTAGTTTTTTAACTGTCTAAATACCCAATTATGTATTCCATGTAGTACTCAGTTCTTCAACTTCTGTAACAATGGTAAACTTTTAATCTCATCTTTTTGAAATAGGCTTGGTTGTTGTCAATAATCCTAACCCAATCTGCCCTTTTATTCAATGATTTTGTCCTGCAGGAGGATAAAACAGCTGTCGTTTCCCACATCAGTACTATGGCTGATTCAATCAGAACTAATCCAGTTATGGTTAGTGCTGTTGTTCCTCTGCCATCTCTTGTAATGTGTTGATTGAATATGTTCAATAATGATATTGTAGTTTTGGGAAATATTTGTACAATTTTTATCTTATCAATAGGTGCCAGCTTCTTATTGCTACATTATGCATATTAGGCATATTCATGTAAAAGACATATAATTTACCTGCATATTACTCTGCCTAATATATTCATTTTACATCATATGTCTGCTCAGGCTCAAATCCATGAGGGTAAGGAACCAGCTCAGTTTTTCTCAATACTTCACAGACTAATCATATTCAAGGTATGTGCTCAATATAACCTCATTTTCAAGTTGTGTTTAGCTTTAAAAAAAGTCACATGCTCCAAATTCTTCACTTTTGTTCTTGTAAGGGGGGAAACAGTTCAGGGTATAGGAACTTTATAGAAGAAAAAGGTATGGTGGATGAAACTTACAATGAAAACCTGGTTGCTTTGTTTCGAGTACAAGGTACAAGTCCAGATAATATGCAGGCCATCCAAGTTGATCAAGTAAGTTTCTATTAATTTGACTATTTTATCCATAGTGGAGTCCTTTTTACCTTTATTATATCTTTTCTCTAATTACCAAAAGTGTATACAAAGGCTTTGAGCAAAGCTATTGGGTCCTTTCGTTTTGCTAAATTGCATCAGTTGTTTCTCAGTATCAGATATTTTTCATTACTAACTATTCCAATATCCTTTTGTTATTGACTACGGACAAAGATAAGAAATACTGAAGTCCAATATATTGTGTTCTATTACTGCTGCTGCTCTATTGGTTGTTATTTATATTTGAATTTGGTTTTTTTCTGTTGTGCACAAAATGGTGGTTGACTTCAAAGCATGTTTTGTTTGCATTTTTTTACATAAAAATATTATATTATTTGTCAGTATGTGTTGACTATGTACTAAAATTGTTATAGGTTTCAGCCTCCCTGAATTCATCCTATTGCTACATTCTACAAAATGAAGGATCTATCTATACTTGGATTGGGAGTCTGTCCTCTGCCAGAGACCATAATCTTCTTGATAGACTGGTGGAGCTACTTAATGTACGTCATTGCAAATTGACATTTGGTGCTGGAATATTTTTTTAAATGATAGTCACTGAAAAGGAAACATTGAGTAATGAGTTTTTCATTTGAATTTATATTAAATTGCAAGAGAATATAGTTCATGTAATGGTGTTAACTCCTCATTTCTTGATGCAAACCTGCAGACAAAATGGCTACCTGTTTCTGTGAGGGAAGGGAATGAACCTGATGTTTTCTGGGATGCTCTTGGTGGAAAGGCAGAGTATCCAAAAGGCAAAGAAATTCAAGGATTCACAGATGATCCACATTTGTTCGCATTAAAAATAATAAAGGGTAAGAAAAACACCTTCTTAAGAAAAGTAATCTAGATCTCACTTGGTTTAGAACTATCCTGGTGAAATGACAGGGAAAGCTTGTCTAATTGATGGTTCTGTTTCTCACGCTGATTTCTTGGAATTTCAACCCAGGAGGAGACTTCAAGGTATATTGCTTCTACAATCTGAAACTGTTCATGTCAGATGTGATAAATAATTATTTGAATAACTAATACATTATTTTATTAAGTCAATAACAGAATATTATATCTGATGAAGACTGCGATAAGAACCGCCACAAGTAGCATTTCTAATATGCATCTAGATTATCAGCACTGAGATTAAAATGCCAATAGCATCACCTTGAATTAAATGTCATAAATTCTATCACTTTATATATGGCCTTTTTTGTCAAATTTTTCTTTTGCTCACATACACACATATGTATAATGTATTATTTTAACGTGATTAATTGTAGCCTTGATGTAATATTTCAGGTGAAAGAGATATACAATTATACACAGGATGACTTAATTACTGAAGATGTTTTATTGCTTGATTGCCAAAGAGAGATTTATGTTTGGGTTGGCTTGCATTCAGCTGTCAAATCAAAACAAGAAGCTCTTAATCTTGGCCAGGTACCTACTTACTATGCTTCTACACTAATTGTCACTCATGCAATTGAATCAATTTATTTTATTTTATTTATATATGGTCTTCACATAGCTGCTTCTTTTCAATACTCCACTCACATTTTGAATTCCCTCCATTAACATCTATGTTATAATTACTTTGTACTTTGTTCTTCCACTATCTTTTCCTGCACGAGTGGACCTTTGTGACAGCCACTGCAGAACTTTTTGCCAATGAATCCAAGTACTTAATGAAAAATGCCTCTATACACTATTCAAGGAAGTAGTTGTTTATACATCTAATTCATAAAGAGCCAAGTTTTTGTTTCTCCATTATTCATTAATTACTAATTATTTGACAGTCTCATCCTAGGAACTAATTCTAATTTGTCCATAAATCGAATCATGAGATCAAAGTCTACAGTTTTAATGTAATACAGACTTACACTTTGCTGCAATATGTTTTTCTTACAATGGAAACTATTATGAGCAGAAATTTCTGGAAATGGATGTCCTTGCCGAAGGCCTATCCCTTGACATCCCTATTTACATTGTAACAGAAGGTTATGAGCCACCATTTTTCACTTGTTTCTTTTCATGGAATCACTCAAAAGAAAATGTAAGTCTTCTCCCTTCAAAATTATAACTATTGATCATCATACTATATCAACTAATTTTAAGAAGTGTCATTGGTATAATGGTGGAGCATGCGATCCCTTGCCCCCACTTTCCCAAAAATAAAGATCGTTTGCCGAACTCCCTGCTAGAATCTGTTATATATATTGATGCGATATGCATATAAATGTGGTGTAATTTATGTTGATTTGTTAGTTTAGCCATAGATTATTTTGTGATGAATTTTTCAATTCTTGTATATGTAAATACTAATGCTTTTCTTGGGCATGCCTGTTAGGCAGCTTTCAAATTTAGGTAATATGTCTGTTTGTGTGTATGAATGTATACACAAGTTGATAAAATTTTATATTTAATTGTGTAACACTATTGAAAGAATTGGAAATATAGTAAAAGAGGAAGATTGAAAGTTGACATGAGATATGGAAATTTGCTTGTTTATTTATGCTTTGATGAAAATGTTTCATATACCATTCATTTTTTTGCCAATGTGCCTTGGTGGTGGGTTGGTCATGATGAGTTTGAATCCAGAAATTGTCTCTTTGCATATGCAAATAGTTAGTTTTTTTTTTCTGGTGTTTGAAGGGGACATCTTTTTGGTGTTTCACACCTGGATTATATTGTCATCCATCTTATCAATTATTCTGAATGAATTGTTGCAGATTGTTGGCAACTCATTTGAGAGAAAGCTTGCAATTCTGAAAGGAAAAGCAAAAAGTGTGGAAGTAGGTGACTGCCTTTCATAATATCAATTTTATAAGGTTTTCAGCCTTGATCATTCCCTATTGGTTTCCATTATCCAGGGACATGCTAGAACCCCATTAAAAGCAACCTCCAGGGACTCTACTCCAAATGGTCACAGAAGCTTTTCTGCTTTCTCCAATGGACGTGGAAGAAGTAGTTCCCCTTTACCTAGCAGTGCAGGTGATAGACTTGTTTCTAGCTCTACTCCACTTACCAAGAAGCTCTTTGAAAGCTCTCCTGCCAATGACAGTGCTGGTAACAACAATCCTTCTCATCAATTTCTGATGTGAAATTATTTAGTTGAACATCAGTTAGTCAATATGTGAATGAGTTAGTTCTCTTTGGAGCTATCTACTCTAAGCTTGCTATATATATATATATATATATATATATATAACTATTGATAAAGAGATTCTTCTTTGTTAGAATTTTCCAACAGTTATTTTAATATATACATACTGATAGTAATTATTCTCAGGTATTTTGTAACTATAATATTGTAAAGTTTCTGAGATTTTTCAAATTGCACTGACACACCAGTTCTTTTATAATTTTAAGCAAAACTCTTTATTGTTTTAAAAACATTATATTGTCATCTTTTCTGCTTTATAATGCACTCTTTTAAATTTAAAAAACATCACGTTTACATTCACTAATTAGAGAGACCATTTTAATGTTAAAAAAACAAAATTTTAAAAAAAAAACTCAAAGAGTGTATTGTAATTTACTCTATATGCACGCACTATAGAAAATCATTAAATAGAAACTAATCTTAGAGACCAAAACAATTAGTTACTATTTGATTAAATTAGAGACCATTTTATAAACTAAAAAAAACTATTGGTATATAAAGTAGTTTCTATTATTAATAAAAATTTATAAAATAGTTTCTAAATTGATATCTATCCATTAACTACCAAGGTTTTAGCTACTTACTACTTTATATTCTAAATTAGTCTTTTAGAGATTAATTTAGAATCTAAAATATTAGTCGCTAAAACTTAGAGCTAATTTAGATACAAATTTAGAAATCATTTTATAAATTTTTATTAATAATAGAAACCACTTTATATATGAATAATTTTTTAGTCTCTAAATTAGTATCTAATACAGTGACTAGTTATTTTTGTCTCTAAATTTGATTAATATTTAATGATTTTCTTGTAGTGATGGATTCATTGAAATTTGCTTTTTTACAAATATACATATAAAGCATTGAAGATGTGTATTTTATAAATTGAAGTTTTCTTAAATTCTTATATATATATATATTGTATAAATAATTATGAAGTTGAAATTTATTTGAATAAATTGAAATATTTCATGAGTTTGTAAATTTAATGATATGGCTGTTAAAAAATAATTAGACGTGTCGTCTCTTTCAAATATCATAATATGTTATTATGATTTTGTATAAAAATTGATTTTATAAGGATGTTACAAATTAAAAAAAAAATAAAATCCAACTGTAGTAAGTACCAAATTCTAAATTAATACAGAAGGAATTTCTTCAACCACATGAAATTTGTGTGTGTTCCTTGATACACAAAATTTACAAATTTAATACTCATTTATGTTAAATATTATTAAATAAAATCAACGGTTATCATGAATTTAAATTTTGATGGATGATTATGAGATATTTAAGGTTTTTACATGCAGCCTATAGTATTGTTCAAAATTCAATTTGGGTGTTAAGGGAAATTAAGTCTAATTTACTTAGATGGTGAAACATTTATGGTAAAGTTTACAATTCAATTCAACCATCAGGAAAAGTCAAATCTCTTTTTTCTTATATATGTTGATTTAAGTTGTTTACATGTACAGCTATGGTAAGATTCAAAATTCAATCAAACATATGAAAATTTTAAGTCTCTTTTCCTTTTATATATAGAGAGAGATAGATATTGTAATTCCCTAGTTATTATTGAGAATGTGAGTTTGAGTCTGATATTGAGTAGAAATGAGAAAGTTAGCAAGATATAAGGAAGAAAACTCACAAACTCATTGTTTTAAGGTTTTGAGCTAGAAGTGATGTGAGATTTCTTATTGGTTTGTTAATGGTTCATTAGTACAAATCTTTTCATCCTTTACTTGCTATATTTTATCAGTTTGTTTTTGTTTTCCTAGAAAAACCAATGCCACAGCTTGAATCTCCAGCAACAGAACTAAGCTCATCTAATGAGTCTGCAAGTTTCACTCAAAAGGATAGAAATGTGGATGGTGAGAATTTGCCTATACACCCCTACGAACGCCTGAGAGTGGTTTCTGCAAATCCAGTAACTGGCATTGATTTGACAAGAAGAGAGGTACTATCTAAGTTAATCAATCAGTTTTGTTACCATCTTACCTTTTACTTGCTCTTGGATATGAAAATCAATATGAAAAACCAATGATAAAAGTTTATGCAGAACATTTGTTATATCCATAGACATCAATCTTGTTTTACTCTGAAAACTGACTGGAATCTAAACTTTGTGATGAATAGATATATTTATCTAATGAAGAGTTCCGTGAGAAGTTTGGAATGCCAAAATCTGCTTTCTCCAAGCTTCCTAGATGGAAACAAAACAAACTGAAGATGTCACTGGATCTATTTTAGAGCAAAGTGACTGTGTTTTGTGGCACTATATTACGGCTTTGAGAGTTTGAGGTTGAGTTTGTGAAATACGAGTCATATAGTGTACTGTTTTGCACCAACTTACTACATGTTTATTCCTTCATTTTATCTCATAATGTTGTGTTTTAAAGATGATGTTTTTGAGGCATACATGTGGAACTATGTAATGTTTTTTTTGCTTGAAGAGAAAATGTTGTATAGCATTTTTAGAACCGAATGTTCAAACATACTTGCATAGGGTTTGATTGAATATCTATGATCTATGGACTAAGGTTTCTAGTCCTTGAACACACTATCTACTAAATAGTTTCTTGCATGAATCTCTATTGTTGTTGATGTTTCATTAATGTATTTTATATTTTTTACTTAAATTGTATAACAAAGTCATGTGCAACCATGTATTTAAAGATTGATTCTTTTGCACGTGTTTCTCCTCGAAATTATAATATTGACTGATACAAATGATTCTTGGATCCCACAACAAAGTGATTGAGGATTTAAGTTATTGTGATATCTGCAACTCTATAGGTTCTTTTCTCACTCCCATACAAAAAAAAGTGAAAATATCTTTTTATCCTTATTGTCTCACTCCATAGAGTAACTTCTGAATGATGTAATTCGAACAAGTATCTGAAAAAATTTTCCGGATTACATAATCCAGAAGTTAATTACAAATTAAAAAAAACACTTCTGAAATATGTAATTTGAAATATTACAAAGAAATTTGGAAATAAAAAATTTATGAAGTGAGAAAAAAATCATATGGAGATGCAGGAAGAAACCCACCGTTTGTGTCTTTCTTTCTAGTTGCACCTCCGACTGCATCTTGTTTTCCGCTGCACCCTTTGACAGAAAAGAGAGAGAGTAAAACATTGATTTTAGTGGAAAACTTGTTAAAAGATCTCAAACACTTATTTCAAAAAGCTTATTCCTGAGTCTCATCTTTCAGAAAGCTTATTTGAAAAGGGTTGCTCTAGAAAACTTGTTTTAAAAGCATCCCATGTTCCAAAAAAATTGTTTTAGAAATCTTATTGAAGAAAAGTATTTTCTATGTTCCAAAAAAGCTTGTTATTATTGAAATATACATAAAGGATGGAGTGATTATTTAAAAAAATTATGGCAGTGCAAGTAGTAATTTTAAGGGTGTACAAGAAGCAAAAACCTTCATTTGTTGGATGTTTTTTTATATCTAAGTTAAAGAGAAAAAAAATATATTACCAAAATTATTAGTGATTAAAAATAAATTTAGTCATTTATTAAAGACAATATATATATATATATATATATATATATATATATATAGACGAGAAAGGATTCAAGATTTGAAATTAAAAAATATTTTTAAAAACCAATTAAATATAATAGTATTTTTATATTTATAAAAAATATTTCAGCTAAAAATATTGTAAAAATACACGTGCTTTTTACATGTAACTAATTAATGTGCCACTTATCAATTTTCATATAAACATTTAAATACCATTTAAAACTGAAATCAGATTATTTTTAGTACGTTAAAATCGAGTAATTTTCTACAATTATACTAAAAAGATAAGGATCACAATATTCATTGCATGTAAAACATGTGATCTAAAATTTATTTTTTATTCATCATAAATAAACTAGCAGATCTCTACTATTTTCCATGTGTTAATGTTGACATCAAAAGTCCTATGAACACATATTATCAAAATCCAAAATAGAATTACACAATTATGGTAAAATCATTAAATTTTTTATTACTCTAAGAAAATGGAAATTGATATATAAAACATTTTTTTTTTCTTTTTTTAATGATCAAAAGTATAGTTGGACTATATTTTAGATATTAGTGTTTTCATGCTAAGAATTAGTGGCACGTGAAGATAAAAGACGGTTCTTCCTTTTCCGTGAGTTCCAACCGTTCTTGTAGAACATCAACCTTTTCACTTACGACTGCTTCCAATCAAAGCTCATACGTGTCTTTCTTCTCACCGTTCCGAAACTATCTCATCACTCTTTCTATAATACCCCATTTTGTTATCCCAAGGCAAAATCTAAGTATCTCACACTCTCACTTCCATGTGACTCATTGCTTCCTTCACTCTCACTGCTCACTTTTTTGTCAACTTCCATTCGAGACAAGAAAAAAAATCAAAACTTGCATGATATTTTCTTCCTTTTATTCACTCATTCACTCACTCCAAAGCCTTTTTTCTATCTCCATCTCTTTCCATTTAAAGGGTCTCATTCTCACTTGTGGTATTATTCAGCATCATATCTCTTGATTCCCTTTTGTGGCTTAGCAACAACACTCCTTCAAATATCTTCCCATATGCTTCCACGCACTGATTTTGTTTGTGCTTATTAATCTCTTGTTTTCCCACTTGTACATTTCTTAAATTCTTGATCTTGATTCATAGAGAAAGAGAGAGAGAGAGGGAGGTAACGTTGATTGAAGTTGGAAGAGGTAATTGTTTCCTCACTTGGGGGCTTTGTTTGTGATCAATTTTATTGGTGGTAATGGTAAATAAAAAGTTAATGTTCTTGTGACAATTTTGATTTGTGGGTAATGAAAAAAGAACTTTTTTTGGTGACAGGTAAGGAATTAGAAATGGCTGCTAAAGTAGAGGCTAATGGTGGTAGTGATAAGGTTGGTGTTTCTGCGGTTTCTGCCAAGATTCCGGCAGTGGCACATCCATTGGCTGAAAAGCCTGATGAGGTTGCATCCAATATTAGTTACCATGCTCAGTTCAGTCCTCACTTTTCCCCTTTCAAGTTTGAGCTGGAACAAGCTTACTACGCCACTGCAGAGAGTGTTCGTGATCGTCTCATTCGGGTATGATCGTATACTTCATGGAATTGGGATGTCTACAGAGTGTTTTGCTTATAAACAGCTACAACTATGAATATGTTTCACTTTCATGTTATAGTTATAGTGGTGATTAAATATGTAGGTATCTCAATTTCTCAATAGCAATTGACATCAAATAAAATGAGTTTTTTCTGTATGAGAGATTTAGGACCATTAATTGGTCATGCTAACAAGCTAAGTATTTCAGTGTATATGAAAGTGTGTATACACGTGTGTGCATGTGTGATGTAGTGAACCTTTTCATGAGCATAGATCTTGTCATTCTCAAATTTTAACATGATAAGGTTGTGCAAGAGAGAGGATCCATTCTTACCTTTTTATACTTCTCCATGGGACTGTTCAATCCAGTAGTTTGAAATGAACTGAAATTTGGAAAGATTTATAAGTTCTGGTTGGTATTTGTAAGCATGAGGCAAGTTATGAATAATTTCTTAGGAAACTACTAAGGAATAAAACTACACAAATAAAGGTTAACTGAATTAAGCCAAATAATTAACTGTTTTTAGAATTTAGTAAATAGTTTGTTCTCTCCCCACTACTGATTTAAGTCCTAGTGGTATATTAGAATTGTATGTTTGAATAGGACTAATGCTGTTGTTGTACATTGATGATAACATTTCAGCAATGGAATGAAACATACGCTCATTTTCACAAAGTTGATCCCAAGCAAACTTACTACTTATCGATGGAGTTCCTTCAAGGACGAGCTTTGACCAATGCCATTGGAAATCTGAACATCCAAGATGCATATGCTAATGCTTTGCGCAAATTTGGACTTGAACTTGAAGAAATAACAGAGCAGGTAATAAAAAATTACAATTACAATCTCTATATGAAATATATTTTTCTCTAGGGCCTTTGTTAAGACATTACCCCAGTCCATGCAAAAAGCATTTAATGCAAACCAAGTTCCAAGGAGTATCTGTTTTGTCTTATGCTAAAATCCAATTTAAGTATAAAGAATGGGAGCAGCAAGTGTTGAACTCATCCTATCATTATATTGTCATGAAAAGAGACTTTAGATCAAGCTAAAAACCAAGGATTTGTAAATACTCATCCCGTCACTGTACCCAATTTAAAAATTCAGTTAAAATTCGGGGTTACCATATGTGGGGATTTCCCAACAAAATCAAGACAAGTTCTGACAATACTTGCGCGGACAAGTTTATTTGTCATACCTAAATGTAGATATGATTATAGTCTAATGAGTACTGAGCAATCTTATGCATGCTATATTATCATTGTCAACTTATGTTATTCATATATAACTTGTGAGGAGATTCATCCTAAATGTTTTACCTGATTTCTACTTTTTTGACCTTTAATCACCATGGAATAGTTTTCATAATTTCAACATTCATTTTCAGAATGAAAGCATCTTCCCAAAGTCTGCATTCTTTCATATCCATAATTGATTTTAATATATATGGTTTGTAAAAACTGTTTGCTTGACCATTCAACCTGAAACTTTGCAGGAGAAGGATGCAGCACTAGGAAATGGTGGTCTTGGTAGGCTTGCTTCTTGCTTTCTGGATTCAATGGCAACACTTAATTTGCCTGCTTGGGGTTATGGTTTGAGATATAGATATGGGCTATTTAAGCAGAAAATCACCAGGGAAGGTCAGGAGGAAGTTGCAGAGGACTGGCTTGAGGTTTGATTTATCTTCTTTATTTTAAATCTATGGAACTATATTACATATTTCATGGAATACTGATTTGCAAAATCAAATGAAAACCAAGCAGAAGTTTAGCCCCTGGGAAGTTGTGAGGCATGACATTTTGTACCCCATCAGATTCTTTGGTCATGTTGAGGTTAACCCCAATGGAAGGTAAGTGTAAATATACTGATTTACATTATAAAAGCAGTTTTAGGCTGTTGATTAATGACTATCTATGGTGGTTAGTATTTTAAAACATAATATGTTTTACCCTTTAAACCTTAATTCAAATGTAAAAACAAGCTATATTCAGACATAGTGATATGAAAGTACTTACAATTTGTTGTTCATACCAGCCGAAAATGGGTTGGAGGAGAGGTTGTGCGAGCACTGGCTTATGATGTGCCAATTCCAGGTTACCAAACCAAGAACACCATTAGTCTTCGCCTGTGGGAGGCAAAAGCAAGTGCTGAGGATTTCAATTTATTTTCGTTTAATGATGGGCAACATGATGCTGCTTCAGTGCTTCACTCACGAGCTCAACAGGTTGACATCTGTGAATTTTCACTACTGTTAGTAACTCGGTTGTTGTCATCAACATGATTGTATGTTGCTTCCTATACAAAATAGGGGGGAATTGGCGGGTGACTATTATTTATTGTTGATCAATAGTTGTGCTTCTACCTGCTAAGATCCTGTTACAGTAAGAAGAGTGAAGTGAACAGAGCATTTCTTGCCAATATATTATATCGTATAACAAATTCTGTTGAATTTAGTTATATTCCCAACCCCCACAATCCCCTCCCCTTATCCTTGGCCTCCGTAAAAAAGAAGCAAGCAAAGACTTTTGTGAAGCAGTTCTAACTTAAAATTTGCATTTCGTAGATCTGTGCAGTTTTGTACCCTGGGGATACCACAGAAGGTGGAAAACTTCTACGGTTGAAACAGCAGTTCTTTCTTTGCAGTGCATCTCTCCAAGTAGGTCAAATCCACTTGATGATTTTCCTTTTCATGCTAAGTGTTTCTTACAGTATCGTGTTATCATTCCTTGTGCTCATTCATAATAATAAGTGATAGTAGGTGTGTGACTGTAGTGTTGTTGATTTGATGTTATCTTAATTCAAAGTATAAATTGTCATTGTTTTTAAGTTTTAAGAGATAGTATCAGTTATCATCACTAATTCACTATCCCCTCTCAGTAAATCATGTAACAAACAAAATGTTCTAGTTTCTGTTGGGACTTGTCTTAATGAATGCCTTTGCTGACAACCCTTTCTTTTATGACACAATAATGTTTTGTAAATTTAATGGTGTGGATATTTTCACATGAGAATCAATTAGGACCATCTTTATGTAATTCATTCTTGCCAAATACCTGGAAATTTCGTTACATCTTTTGTTTGACATCCTTTCCTTACTATTGTCTACTCCTATCTTTGAACCATTACAGGACATAATATCCCGATTTAAGGAGAGGAGACAAGGGCCTTGGAACTGGTCAGAGTTCCCAACAAAGGTTGCTGTTCAGTTGAATGATACTCACCCAACACTTGTAATACCAGAGTTGATGCGATTACTACTGGATGATGAAGAACTTGGATGGGAGGAAGCATGGGACGTTACATCAAGGTCAATAAATTTTACGAAATGCTGTTTGGAATGTTTATTTTCCATCTTCTTTATTCCATCACACCACACAATTGCAGTGTATTACTATCTCACTGCTAAAATGTGATGTTATATCTTAACTAGGACTGTTGCTTACACCAATCATACTGTCCTCCCTGAAGCACTGGAGAAATGGTCTCAACCTGTAATGTGGAAACTTCTTCCACGCCATATGGAAATCATACAAGAAATAGACAAGAGAGTAAGTTGCTCCCCTTTCATGTTTCTCTTTGATTGACTTCATGAAAGGTGCACTGATATATTTTAATGTGGAAACCATGAAATGCTTGCAGTTCACTGCAATGATAAATACAACCCGATTGGATCTTGAGAGTGAGCTATCCACCATGTGCATCTTGGACGATAATCCCCAAAAGCCAGTAGTTCGGATGGCAAATTTGTGTGTGGTTTCTTCTCATGCAGTAAGTGGTGTACTTTTTGGAACCCAATGAAAGAAGAGTTTCATCTATCTTACCATGTTCTTGTTTTTTTATCATCTTATACCTCCAAAGTTTTCCAATATTGGTTTAGGAAAAAAAAACATTGAACTGAATGTTTTGGACAACTTTTATCAAATTCCAGTTATAGTGCTACCCTAGCAAGCATATTTCCTGCATTTTGTATTATTTTCTTGAAGATTTATTGGTTGTCACGTCAAGAACATCTGCAATGTTAATACTGTAATACATGAATCACTTGTTTTCCAAACTCACCTAGTGTTATAATGGTATTAGAATAAAGTTTAAACTAACATTTGAAATTTTTGTAAATCAGAGTCTTGTAGTGTTATTCTAGCAAGTAGCAAACATATTACCTGTAAAGAGTGAATTTGCTCTCTTGGGTAATGCCATTGATCAATGAATACTACAATGTATACAGAAAATGGCTTGACCAATCCCAAAATAACCTCATAAACCAACAGTTTCTCCTAACTAACCCTATTGGGAAAGGCAAGAAAGCTACATATTAGGAGAAAATGGTGAAATATAGTGCAGATTTCATTAACCTGAGCATATTAATCTTGCATGGTATCATGATTCATCAAAGAGAAGAGTCTTTGTATAATTAATATCACAATATGCTCTATTAAAATATTATTATTGATAGAAAAAAAATCTGCTAAAATGCAATTTATCCTCTATCATCATTTCCAACCATTCATCTAACAGAAAAACAATTGCAAGGTTAGAGTTGTAATCTAAGAAGTATGACTTATAGATAGTCAGTGAAGGTGTCCAAAATTATGAAAAATTGTGTTGTCAAAGGTAAGGGATACCAAACAGCTTTTTATGAGTCTATGTGACAATTTCCTCAATATTCTATACTTATATACCTTTCTCTCCATTTTTTAATTATTAATTTTCTTTTTCCCTATAACCCTGTTTCATATGTTTGTGAAATTATTTCAATTGAATTTCATATACTTCTTCGTGCCTATCTCCTTGTAGGTGAATGGTGTTGCTCAGTTACACAGTGATATATTAAAGTCGGAATTATTTGCAAATTATGTTTCAATTTGGCCAACTAAGTTCCAAAATAAAACAAATGGGATTACACCTCGGAGATGGATCCAATTTTGCAATCCTGAGCTAAGTGGGATAATCACCAAGTGGTTAAAAACTGATAAATGGGTAACCAATCTTGACTTGTTAACAGGTCTTCGACAGGTAACTACCCAGATGCTTCTTCTTTGCAGCAAATTGATTCCCATTACGTTGGTATACTAATTCCTGTTATCTTTCCATAGTTTGCAGACAATGAAGATCTGCAGGAAGAATGGCTGTCTGCAAAGATGGCTAGTAAGCAGCGTTTAGCACGGTATGTTTTGCAGGTGACAGGGGAGAGCATAGACCCAGATAGTTTGTTTGACATTCAAGTCAAGCGTATCCATGAATACAAGAGACAGCTACTTAACATACTTGGTGTGATTTATAGATTCAAGAAGCTAAAGGTATGAGAAACAGCCTACTGTTTGATAGGGTAAATTTGTGAAATGCCAATCATTTTAATGTACCTATGTTTTTCTTTTTGCCACTTTTCACTGATGTTTATAACGAGTCACAGTTACATCATGTGTCCTGATCCTCATATCCAAGCTTCTATTTTAACATTTTATTTTTTGTGCACAGCAACATTTTTTTAGTATAGTATTTCATCTGCTTCCATCTGGAAGATGGAAATATACTGTCACTTATTTTGTAAAAAATCCTAGTATTATCAAAATACATTTTCTATGCTGAAGATAGTCATTATAACTAAACAATGATAGGAAATGAGCCCTGAAGAACGGAAAAAATCTACTCCGCGTACTGTGATGATTGGAGGAAAGGCATTCGCAACATACACAAATGCTATAAGGACAGTTAGGCTGGTGAATGATGTAGGTGCTGTTGTTAACAGTGATCCTGAGGTCAACAGCTTCTTGAAGGTAACTTGATTTTGTGCAACTTCCTAAGATAAAGTGCCTTTGTTTTTTAAAGTAGAAAGAATTAGGATACTGACTGAGTGAATTCTTTGTATATTCTTCATTACTTGACTTATCATCCCCACATGCATACATGACAACTATATGAATACAAACATTATTTATTTTCTTGATTCTTAATATAATATCAGAATCTTCTTAGGGAGCAAAAAAAGCTAACTGCTATTTAAACTTTTGTCAGGTTGTGTTTGTTCCAAATTACAATGTGTCTGTGGCAGAAGTGCTAATTCCAGGAAGTGAACTTTCACAACATATTAGCACTGCAGGCATGGAAGCAAGTGGCACAAGTAACATGAAATTTGCTTTGAATGGGTGCCTTATAATAGGTACTTTAGATGGAGCTAATGTGGAAATTAGGGAGGAGATTGGTGAGGAGAATTTTTTCCTCTTTGGTGCCACAGCAGAAGAAGTACCACGACTGAGGAAAGAAAGAGAGAATGGACTGGTATGCAGTTATTCATACACGTTGGGCTACCTTTATTTTCCATGAAATAATAGTTTTCATTTTCAAAAAGGATGCAAAATCAAACATATATTTTTCTCAAAATAAGCTAATTAAAGTTTAAACACATGCTAGAAACTTGAAATTTCCATGAAAGTAGTTCTATATTAACATTACCATTTTTTTTGTAATTGAATAGTTCAAACCTGATCCTCGATTTGAAGAGGCAAAGAAGTTTATCAGGAGTGGGGTGTTTGGAAGTTATGACTACAGTCCATTGCTTGAATCTTTGGAAGGAAATTCTGGTTATGGTCGTGGTGATTACTTTCTTGTGGGCCATGACTTCCCAAGCTACATGGATGCTCAGGCTAAAGTCGATGAAGCATATCGGTAAGACACAATCTATATTATGTTTTCTCATAACTTTAATCAATAGTAGAAAGTGTTAGGAGGAATGCATTGCCCTTAAACTTTTAATTTGTCCCTAGTAAATGATTTTGTTCATATGATTTGCATGCAGTGATAGGAAAAAATGGCTAAAAATGTCAATCTTAAGCACTGCTGGAAGTGGAAAGTTCAGCAGTGACCGAACAATTGCTCAATATGCCAAGGAAATTTGGAACATAGAAGAGTGCCGCGTGCCATAATTTCTGCTGGATGTCTCTTGCATTCAAGTTTATGTATAGCACAAAGAGAATGATAAATTTATAAGTAACAAAAAATAAGAAAAAATAAAAATAATTTACTGATAAGAGAAAGTGAAGGAGATTTTTTTGCTTTCTGTTTAGCTTGTCATATAAGATTTCAGCTGTGTTCTTTCTTGTATTAAATGCTCTCTCAACCATCTGCTTCTGATAGATGATGCCTTCTATATGCCAATAAATTTTTATTTTCATTCTCTATCAAAGTTGACATAGCCTTCCAAATTTGAGGATTACTTTTTCATCTTTGCAATGAACTAGGCTGGTGCATATTCTGGAATAGTTGAATAAAATTCTATTCTAGAAAGAATAAATGCTTTTTCTTCTGCAAACCCTTTTATTTGTTTATATTTTGGTAGTGAAAAAACTCTACTTTTATTTCCAGTGGCTTTGCATCCTTCTATTGCTCACTCTACAGGACTAGGTGATGTATCAGTTTTGTAACTTCCTTGTTTGCTTCGAAGGTAAAAAACCTGGGATGAACAAAGGAATTATTGGATAAAGAAGGGGTTGGGGAGTTCCATGTTTAAGACATGTGGTAACTTAAAAGGAGTTATCAACGTATTCCTGCCATCATTTTAATACACCTACTATAAAGTTTTGATAACTTTCTTTATCGATTTCTTATTAAATAATCTTAAGATCTTCAACAGTAATATATACCATTTTTAAGGGTATCCTTCTCTTAATCAACTTTTTAATTTCTCTAATCTACAATAAACTACTCTTGATGAGTGGTCATAATAAAATTTTGAAAATACTTTTATTAAATAAAAATAGTTCGGGTTTGTAATCAGATTTTTTAGAAAAAAACTTCACTAAGTCTTTTTTTGTTGTCAATGGGTTAAGATTTGAGAAAATAACTTACTAACTAGGGGAAACACAGGCCAACACACGTAACGCTATTCAATTTTTACTATAATAAAATTAAACATGTATATAGAAATATCTTTAGATAAATGAAAATTAAAAAAAATAAAAATATATATATATATATATATATATAAAAATTGATTAATCAATTTTTTTTATTTAAGTTTTTCTTTTTTTAAGCTTTTTTTCTTTCAGTAGTTTTGGAAAGTTAAAATTCATTTAATGAGAAAAGAATGATATTCTTATAGTTGTTTGAAATAATTAGAAAAAATTATTGAAAATGAGTGAATTAGAGAGAATGATTGTTACCTTAAAATAAGTGAAAAATTAGTTTGTATATGAAGAGTGTCTCTTAATATTAATTTAAAACATTAAAAAATAATTTATTTTTAAATAATTTATATAAAATAATAAAATACTTCAGTGTATACTACTGAGATATATTAAAAGGAATCCTTTAGATGTCTCATGTACATAATAATTACTGACATGTGTGATAACTGAGTAAAAAATATCCTTTTGTGGAACTGTCTACTACGTGCGTGGAGTCAATAAAATCCGTATTACAAATGTATATAGTTTTGTAAATATTAACGGTTTCTTTGATAACTATGAATTCACGTGTCTTAGCCTGTGAGACACAGTATAAAGAATGTGAAAAGATGGAGAGAGGAGGAAAAAAGTGAAAAGTAACTTGGAAAGAGAAAGAAGATAAAAAAAAGTAACAAATGCTTATTTAAGACAATCATAATGGATACGAAATTTTTATTTTTTAATTTCGTCCCATAATCAATTACGGGTGTTTATATATTATTTTTTAATTTCGTTCTTCTATAGACACTCGTAATAATTATATGTTCTTTATTTTCGTTTTTAGTTTATTATAGTAACAATAATAATTACAAAATTATTAATACAAAATAAAATTACTCGAAAGTCTATCTTATAAATCACTTTTTTAAATATATAACAAAAGTTAATCCATTACATCAATAAATTATTTATAAATTTATCTTATTACCTTCGCTCCATACTTCACCGATTATACATCACATAAAAAGAAATTGCTTTCTCAGCTCGACTAATCTTCAACTCAACGGTATCTACTCCTTTTTTTAAAATAAAGGTTTGAAAATAAAATATTACATCCCAATCCAGATAAATGAACTTCTAAATTCAAGAATTCTTTGATCATACTACCACCATATAAATAGAAACATGGTATGCAATTATTAACAGATCCCTAATATTATTCTCTAACAAAATAGTTTTAATATCTCGTGTACAAAAATAATTATTTTACTAATAAATAATTAAAAATAGTAGGAAAACAATCTATTTGATAATGTAAAAAACTATAACATACTAAAAAATAAATTCACTGTAAAAACTATTTAACTAACACGGTAAAAATTGAACTTAATTCATAACCAACAAAGAATTGTTTTTACCATAAAAAAAAACAAAATTTTCCACTTGTGAAGTAAGATATTTTCCACAGGCCAGAGCATGTGTGTATAAGATCTAAAACAATGAATGAGTACCTATAATAACTTCCTGCGCAATCGAACAATCATCTATTTATGACGATATAAACATTTAGGAATATCACATCATCAAAACAGTAGAAGAAATGGCAGAACAATGTAAAAGTAGCAAATGGTAAAATAAAAATGAAACCAAACCAAGGTACGAAAATAGATCATCTACATACACTGATAGCAACATAATTTTTCAATCCCGTACTACTAGGAGTAGGATCATATAGTATTTAGACAAAGTCCTTAACAGAACCAAGCAAAAACTTCATCTATAACTACTGCATATATATGTCACCACATAATATTATTACTATAAACCTAAGATGTTAGCTGACTAGGACCATCAGATTTCAAGTTGAAGGAGAGGAAGATGTTGGAGTATTAGACCTGGATACTGATCTTGAACTTGCAATAACAGAGGAGCATCTTGACACAGGTTTCGAATGTTTGGCACTTCTCCTGGAGTTTCTACAATGATTCCTCCTTGACCTGGGGGACACACTTCGCGAGTCTCTCCTCTTTGAAACAGGAGTGGCACTCCGTGAGTAGCTCCTCCTTGACCTTCTCCTTGACCTAGGTGAGGCACTGTGAGAAACAGATCTGTACCGATTCCTTCCAAAATATCGATCATTGGGTGAGGCACTTCTGGAAACAGACCTGTAACGGTTCCTTCTGTAGTAGGAACCATCAGGCAAGTCATATCGGGAGTCATAAGGAGAGTATGATCTGTCACGCATGCTGACAGGAGACCTGCTATAAGGAGAGCGAGAGCGAGAATATGATCTGTGTCGATAATGATCATATCGCACATAAGACCTGTCCCGGCTGTAGTATGGAGAGTAAGACCTCCTTCTCTGGGAGTAATCTGGAGAGTATGATCGCCTCCGCCCATAGTCAGGAGAGTAAGAACGACTCCTACTTCGGTCTGAAGAATAGGGAGACCGACTGTAGCTTCTTCTGTAAGGAGAATAGCTAGGGGAGCGACGAGAAGAGTAACTTGGAGAGCGGCGTCGCCCTATTCGTAATAATAGCAATTAGGAAGATAATCAAATAAATAAATTTGAAGAGATAACAACTAAGAAAACGTACCACGAATAGTTCTCAGCCCGAGATACTTCCCTGGTGTTGGGGTTCGACCTCGTCGCCTTCTGGCCTGCAATAAAAGCCAAAAGAAGTATGAATATAGGGTATTGCCATTTACAAATAAATAAACAATAATATCATCAATGTGAAATTAAAAAAAAAGAGTTGCAAGTTGGCCCCAAAAGTAGACAAACTGCAATTGTGAGAGTAGAATCATTTGAATCACAAATTCACAATACATGAGATAGTTGGATATAAACTCAAAAGGAGAGAGAGATTTGCAGGGCATACAACCCTAATGATCTGATACTTGGTGGTGTATTTGATTTGTTTGTTTAGTTGTGATTTGAGAGTTTGATGAAGAGCTGCTTCACACAGCTAACCTGCTGCCACAGAAACTTCAAATGGAAAGCACAAAACTTTCAAAACTCAGAAGAACTAAAGAACCAATCACCCATATAATTTCCATGCATTGGAGTTGAACAATTTCAAATCAAATAAGAATCCAAGCCACAAAATAGGGCAAAATTGCTCAAAGACTATACCTTCTCCACTGTAATGACACGCCCTTCAAGTACAGAGCGATTCAAATACTTTACACATCGATCAGCCACCTCAACAGTCTCCATTGTCACAAAACCAAAACCACGGGATTCCCTTGTCCAAGGATCAACCACCAGATGTACATCTCTCACCTAAAAAGAATAACTTACAAGTAAGAGACAGTAGACAGACAGTATTTACATCCCCACAGAATGATAGGCTCTTCAACATTATTAAACTAACGGCAAGTATATAATGAATTGAAGAGCTTACTTTACCCTCGGCAGCAAAATGCTTCTCCAGTTCCCTCTTGGTGATCCTAGGAGACAATCCTGTCACATACAGATTGTTTCCTGGATTTTCTGCATCCAGTGATACACTCCTAAATCACCATAAGAGAGAAAATTAAGCATGAGTGCATAATCAGGCAACAAACATGCAAAGATTACCGACAAACAGTTACAGTTAGTATCACACAATTCGTTAAGGAATCAATATGCAGCAAGTCAATGACCGAATTGAAAGAAATCACAGAAGTCTTTCAACCATACAATACGAGAATGAATCAATGTAATACCCCATTCCCTAAATCGATTCGATGTCACCTGTATGAATCAAATCACATGATTCAATTTACAATTTTTCCCAATAATTCACGTCAATAAAAATGAAAGACAAATATGAACATGAATAGATTATTGGATGTAAAACACCTGAATGAAGAAAAACTACAGTTAAATCTTACTTGATTATCCCACTGCTTTTTACATTTTTATAGACAGGGAGTTTACAGCCCCTCACTCTATATATTAAACAAGGCTCCATTATAACACTCATAAAACAAGGCCTTCACATAGTCAATCACTCCATGCACACATCTACTATTGACTAATACTTATGCATGGTTAGTTGTTTGTATCGAGCCTCAGTTTAAAATTTAAAACTATTATATATTGAACACCTTACATCATACATCATTCAAATGATTCTATACAAATTACATTCAACAAAAAATCTTGCTAAAAAGTTTACAGGGGGAAACCTACCTTGAACGACTTCTGGATATGGACCTCGAGAGAGAGCGAGACCTGGACACAGACCTACCATATCGCTTGTATGGATAAGGGGAAGGAGAAGGAGAGTACCTAAGGAAGGATGAATGAGACAACCTATAAGCAAAAACACATGCCATACAAAAATGAATAACTAAACTAAAATTGAACGAGAATCCAACCTTGACCTCCGTGAGTACGACATCTGCAACGAGGAGTATCCCAAAAAAGTCAAAAATAGTAAATCAGTAGTGGCGTAGGACAATGGTCAATTCACATAAATATCAACAATAGGCATTGAGAAGATATATTTAATTTGTCAGAACAACATTTGACCCCACAAACACAAAATTAAATTTCACAACCACCACCACATGCATCCAAGCAAAACTATGCTTCCAATAAATTCGAAGAATGAAATTGTCATCTAAAATCTTAGATTGTATATTCAAATCATATTACTTCTAACTTCCAATCAGTCGAAAAATCACTGATCACAGACACACACATAACTCAACAAAATTCCAAGACAAACCTTCTATCGAATCCCTCCGAAACTCAAAACAAACGATTAAAACTAAAGGCCGTTATTACAACAAACTCTCCACCTAAATTTAAAAACAATAGATCGAAACATCTTGACAAACTAACAAGACCGAATTCTAAAGCCACAAGAAGAACAAATTCAATTGTTGAAAATGAAATTCACAAAACAATGATCCAAAAATATTGAAGATGAAATTAATGAATATTTCGTCACATTGAAAGACAACGAAAATTGAGCTTTACCACAACAACAGATGAACCACAAGGACTTGCTTTGTTGAAAGAAAATGGAGAGAAATTAATACAACTTTGCGGATGAACAACACGGAGACAGATGCCTGTAAGAAAATATTAAAATGCGATGGTGAAGAGGTTTATATAGAGCAAGAAGCGTGAGGCTGTGGTTCTTTGGAGGCTTCTGGAGAATCGGACGTGAAAGCGGAATTAAACTCCCTTCAATCCTTCAAAGACCTTGGGCCATTATGAAGTTGTAATTTAACTTTTTGCACCCCATATCTCTTTCACCTCCAACATTATTGAATTTCCATCTTTATCTTTCAATAATTTATATTATCTATGTTATAATAACAGACCGGTCATGAATTAGGTTAGTCAAATACTTTCTCCATGCACCATAATATTAATTTATTAATTGTCCATGTTAATTTATTAATTATGAAAAAATAGTTTTAATTTTTTAAAAAATTTTAAATAATTTTTAAGTTAAGTATAATTTCACATTTTTAAATAACTGTCGTATATCTTTTCTAGTCGCAACATTTTAATTTTTTTTCCAGCAATAATTTTTGAAAGAATAATTTTATTATTTTATTTATTTTATTTTATTTAATAAGATAAATTCACAACAATTACATGAGAGTTTTGGTGTTTGGTAATTATAAGTTTTTCCTCAAACAAAAAATTGTATGAGTAAAATAACTATTATTTCATTATCAATTGATACATGAAGTAAACTGTTATTATAATTTATTGATAGAAATAAAAACTAATCAATTTTATTTTTCACTAACAATTTAACTCTTTATATTTCTCTAATTGCTCTTAAAAATTAACCGATACGTGTGTCTAAATCATGTTATCATTTTCTCTTCTCTTTACAAATCTCATAAACTTAAAATCCTTGAAGAAACCGCGTCAGATATTGTTTTTTTAAGTAGCGTCTCATTTGATGCACTTTTTTTTTACTAACAAAATATTATTTTTGTGTTTAATTTTGAACAAATCATGCCAAATTCTTACTAAAAGAAAACATTGTCATCTTAGAATGTTTTATATATAAATAACTCGAGCAATATTTAAACTATTTACATGTCAAGTTTTATTGAACACTCAAACAAATATTTTCTTTATTAAGTATTGACACAATAAATATTATAAAGTTTAAACTTCTTTTATGTCTAACATAAATAATCCCTAGTTTATTGTTTATTGTTTATTAATCCATCATAGTGCACACGAAATCCTTTCTATCCATTTCTTTATGTATTTATTATTTTTCCAATGGATTTTCTCTATTTATATTCTTAAAATCCTAAAAAAAACAAAAAAAGTAGCAAAAATAGTTTACTTACATCGCACTTTTCACTTCATGCCCGTGGCAATTAGACTTCTCTCGTACATACCCCATCCAAAACCCGCGAAAATCAAAGCCCTTGTTCTTGCTCAAATCAAAACTCACTCAACGAGAATGAACGAGTGAACCAGTGAGTGAGCATATCAAACGGCGTCGTATAAACAGAGCGAGCGAGAGCGCGCACACACAGTGGCTCCTCAATGGATCCAATCTATGCAGCCAACGAGCTCGCTTTCCGGGTGGGATTCTCCGGCCACAGCGGTCACCTCAGACTGGAGCCGCTCACCACGCCGGAGCGCCACAACCCGCTCCGTTCTATTCCCGATTTCATTTCGGTCAGTCACCTCGTCGTTGATCTTTACGTGTTCTCCGTTTACTCCATTTTCCCACTCTCTAGGTCTTTTTGCTGCCGCATGCTACGTCTCACTAACGCTCGAATCACTACCTAATATTTCTGATTACATTGTGTTGCTTTCTCTGTGTGTAATTATTCGTTGTATTTTCTTAATTAACGTATTCAGTGATATATTCTATGAGATATTTCAATTTTGTATCTGTGCCAGGTTTTCCTTTTCCGTAGTGTAGTGTAGTAACAGATACGGGTTCGTATGGTAGGCTTTACACTAGGAATTGATTCCTCTATCTGGACTCGTTTCTACGTTTAATTTGTGACTGAGAATAAATAAAGGCTTTAAACTTCAATTATTCAAAATCATTTTTTTTAAATCATTTTTTTGTAACTTTGAAACGAACGGGCACCAACGTTTTTGGTTTACAAAACCCTAAGAATATGTTTTGAAGTGTGTTATGGAGTGCAAGGAAAGGGAGAGCAAGTTTTTTGTTTTTCAATCATGTGAGTCACTTAATGTTTTTCAAATGGACAGATGATTAGGGCATTATGTTGTTTGGTTTGGTGCCTACTAACAGGGACTCATGTCAAGGTGGAAGCAAAACATTGTGGCTTCTATATAAATTTTGAAAATGACGCGCAGAAAATGATGAAAAAACGTGTGTTTTTAAAGTAGATGCGAACACATTAAGTCTATGTTAATTTATAGTTTATTTCTTTAGTTTAAGAAACTATAAAATCACAGAATATTTATAAAAATGAAATTTTATCCTCCCTGCCCTTTTCCTCCAAATTCCTACTTTAAAGCTTACCTAAAGGGTACCAAAGACTAGCAGCTTGTCATTTTATTAACATTGTGGTTACATTACCCAACTGGCATCATAATGAGCAAGTTAGAAGGCTGGGTTTTAGTTTTACCTACGTTGCCTTGCTTTGATACCTTAAATTTGCATGTTCTTAGTTTATTTATTTTGGAAAAATAATTATTTTTTTCTGTACAGCTTCCTGAGCGAACTATTGAAAAAGGACTGCTTTTCCTAAATTATGCAGTTCCTAAACATGGTAATCTTTGAAGCCTGAGCTTGATTTATATTGCCATTGGTAACCTATTCCTACTTTATTTCAGCCACCTGCCTTTCCTAGTGAGACACCTGAATCTATAAAGAAGTACATAGAAGAGACGTATCTCCAGCCAAGATTGGATCCTGATGAATTTTCGCCAGAAAAAGTTGGGAGACAGTGGGAATTTGACTGGTTTGACAGGGCTGAAGTTCCTCTCGAGCCATCACTGCCACGAACTATGGTCATTCCAGTTTGGGAACCACCATTTCGACGTTCAAACAATGGATCCGTTAAAGGAATCTGGGAACCAAAATTTGAGGAGGTGGGAGGTGCTTATATGAAATTGCAAATTCCAAAATCCATGATAGAAAGTTTGGCTAGCAAATAGAACAAATTTAGTTTAGAGTCGATATTAATTGATTTTGCCAACTTTATCGGTAGTGTATATAATGTTGTATTAGGTGGATGTATCAGATCTGAAGTTGGGAGCTGACGAATCTGGGCCATTGGCACGCACTTCTGGAAAGGACTTTGTTAGGGGAAGCATTAATAGTCGTCCTTTCCGTCCAGGAGGTTTGGATGATTCCAGAAGCATAGAAAGAATTCTTCCAGAAGGTGCTTCAAATGGTGAGTGGGTGCGTGAAATTTTCAATGGTGGTCATGCTCAGACAATTCCTCCAAGCTTAAAGGAAGGATTGGACTTTGGCGAGCTCAAGGTTATCTATTTATTTGACATTTTTGAGGAAAATAATTGTTTGTTTTATGTGTTAACTTATTCCAAACCCGAAATTCGATATAACCCACACATTTTACTTTTTTTTTGTATCCTTTTTGAAGTCCTATCCGTGCTCATGGAATGTCTGCAAGGAAGCCAATTCTCTCCAGAGTTCATCTGTTGAAAAATTGGTTAGTTAATCATTTTTCCCAATTTTTTCATCAAAATTTTTGAAGAGCCTTTTCATTTACATTATTTTAAGAGGCATTTTAGGCCTCCTACTCCTTATGCTAGATGGTGTCAGTTCTTGGGAGATTGTCAACATAAGGACATGTTTTTTTTATTATATTTAGAATAAACTGTATATATTGTCTACTAAATTTTCTTAAACAATTTGCTTAAATCATGCTGGGACAGGGTGAATTGTCCGTACAGTTTGATGACTTGTTTAAGAAGGCTTGGGAAGAGGATGCTGATGGAGAACAAGAGCAAGATGGTAACTGACCTACACTAACTGCAGTTTTTTAACTGACGATTGTTGTCTTGCAATTCTTGCATTGTACTATAAGTATAACCAAATGGACTAAATCATTCTGGCCAATACAGACCTTTGTTAGATCAGATAATTTTTTACTTTTTTTGTTAATGATTTTGTTGTTTCTTATCAGAAGTGGAGGCTGTTACATTGGAAGCTGAAGTTGGTACAACTGAGGTATCAAGTAAACTGCATGATAGTGAAATATCACTTGATGATATTTTGTCAGTTGATTCAGAAGGACTCAAATTGCATTTGGATGGATTTAGTGATGAAATTGAACTGCAGAAGAAGGAAGTAAGTGGTTACGGACTAAATTATCATGGATTGTGCTTAAAATGACTCTTCGTGTTCCTTGTTATGCACAATTTTGTTGATTTTTGTGACACAATGTTAGTTGTTTCTGTTACATGACAATCCTTAAGATAGGAAACCTGTTCTCTTGGCAGGCTTGGGCTCTGCATGAATCCAGTGACCGAATTGTAGATTGCTTTCACGAACTTGTTCCTGACATGGCACTAGAGTTTCCCTTTGAATTAGATGCATTTCAGAAGGAGGTATTTATTCATGCTAATTTTCGTCTGATTTGTCATCAGGGTGCAGTGACCATACTTCAGCACTTTTGATGGAAACTACAAACACATGCATGAAATAATTGTTTTATAGAATTGACGCTGTTCAAATTTAGCTAAAAAACCTATGTTTGACTGTTTTCCTACCCTACTTTTGATTTGGTATGAAAAGTGGAAACTAATAATTCTACCTCATTTTTCTGCAACCGTGTGTACCTTTCAATTGTGTGAAAATATCCCCAGGGCTTTTTAAAGTAACTAGTGACCGAGGGCTGCAATCTATATTAATTAATGTTGCAACTTTGCAAAATTCTACCAATGAACTTCTGAGTTAAACAGTTTATGTCACACTTTCATTTTATATCTTATCTTTAATATGATAAATATGTTTTTTCTACATTCATACCCGTCTTCATACTTTCTATTTCTTTTCTTATCTAGTTTGTTCCTTCCTTTAATTAAATTCATTTGATGAATTGGCAAGCTAGAATTTACTTCTTTGTATGGTTTAGTCATTATCACATGCTTCTGCTAATGATTGTATGATGATTGGGATTGGGATGTCACCCTTTTCTAAATTCTTGAGGGGAGGGGGTGCCATGCCATGATATTTGGTTATTGGAATCATTTGTCTTGACCTATGCACATTTGCCCAATTAGGTCATGTGCATTAGGAGGAGCCGCATCAGTCAACTTTTCAATAATTTTTGTTTTAACAATTGTTTTTTTGTTAAAGAAATCTATGATCAATTTATAAAAGAAACAATCTATGTTCGTTGTATCTTCCAACTGAGAGAAGATTATTCTTTCTTGTTGTCTAAATTTTATCATTTATTTTGAACTATGAATTGTCACTACTTGTATTATATTGTTTTCAATTTTAGCACGAATTTCTGGCTTAATAATATCTTTTATATTGTCTCACAATTTATTTTTTGATTCTTTTAACAATTGTAGGCTATTTATTATCTTGAGAAGGGGGAATCTGTTTTTGTTGCTGCTCACACATCAGCTGGAAAAACAGTAGTTGCTGAATATGCATTTGCTTTAGCATCAAAAGTATGCTCGGATTTTTTACTATTCATGTAGTTTCTTTGCTTTTGCTTCCAGGCAGTGTAATTGCATGAAGTCCTGAACCATATTGTTCAATACCATTTATATATAACAGTGTTTTTTTCTACTATTCTGATGATATTTTCACCTAGTCTTATAATATTGTTAAGTTCTTCCTTATTAAAATTTTACCAATCTTCACAAGATGAATGAATATCTTTAGTTGAAATTTTCCGTTTTGAAATTGAACAATGCAGCATTGCACTAGAGCTGTGTATACTGCTCCAATAAAAACAATCAGCAATCAGAAATATAGAGATTTCTGTGGAAAGTTTGATGTTGGGCTACTTACTGGGGATGTAAGCATGAGGCCAGAGGCTTCTTGTCTCATCATGACCACAGAAATTTTAAGATCAATGCTCTACCGGGGTGCTGATATCATTCGAGACATTGAATGGGTAAGTAACATTCTGGTTTTTTATCAACTATGAAAAGAATTGTGAATTTATAACAACTTATATATGTTTTTTCCTTGCGTATATGTGGTAGGTTATATTTGATGAGGTGCACTATGTCAATGATGTTGATAGAGGAGTTGTTTGGGAAGAAGTAATTATCATGCTTCCGAGACACATCAACATCGTCCTCCTTTCTGCCACGGTATAAGTTGGTCCTCCATTATCCTACTTGAGATTTATGCGGGATATTCTGTGTAAAATGCATGTGTTCTGATACTTCCAAGGCTTAATCTCTTTCTGTGTCTCAAAGCACATGGAGCATTATAATGCTTGACTGAAGGATTTAATTGCAGAAAAAAAATGTTCTTTGAAAATTGTAACGCTAGCCTGGGATGTTATATATATATATATAATTAGTTAATTAATTAAATTTTTTTCTCTTAAAAATATATTTGTGTTCAGATTTCTCTCCTCGCCCTTTATGTTATCTCAGCCAAGCTATTTGTCATTATGCTAAAAGTAAGTATTTTGCAGGTTCCTAATACTATTGAATTTGCCGATTGGATTGGCAGGACAAAACAAAAGGAAATAAGGGTTACAGGGTAAGTGATGATTCTATCTTACAATGGTCGTCAGAGGGGCATTTATCAGTTGAAAATGCTGTCAGTGAAAGGGTATATTTAATCACGTTAAAATATGCAAGAATACAGAAAAAATATCTCTGTTCCTTTTTCAAATTAAAGATTGAAATCAAAAGACGGATGCTATTAGGATGTCATATACTCTAATTTATGAATTCCTTCTATTTCAAGTGGAGTAGTCAGTAGTATTGTTGCATTTAAAAATGAACACTATAAGACTAGAATCTACATTCAGTGCATCAAATATGAGTTGAGTTCGTTCGTGATTCTCAATTGTCTTTTTATTTTTGCTGCTATAATGATCAATTTTTCCACCAGAACAACAAAAAGACCTGTCCCATTGGAGCACTGCCTGTTTCATTCTGGAGAACTTTACAAAATTTGTGAAAGTGAAACATTTCTGCCTCAGGGGTTGAAAGCTGCTAAAGAAGCTTCAAGAAAAAGGAATTTGACTGCTGGTGGTGCTTCTGGACCAAAGGTGGGTCATGACAATGCCAGAGGTCCAAAACGTGAAAATACATCTCGCATGAAGCAGCATGGAGCTAATGTCTCTGGAACTGGTAGAGGCTATCAAAATAATAGCAATGGCCAGAGCTATTGGGAGATGAGGAGAGCAGATGCATCGATGTGGTTGATGCTTGTCAACAAACTCTCCAAAAAGTCATTATTGCCTGTATGTTGACTGTGCTCTATATTAATATTAATATATTTTAAGCAAAAACTACAAAAGGAATTATTGGTAAAATATTTACAATTGAGGAAAATCAATTGTTTAATCATTTCCAAGAGTTGTGTGATAACAACTTGAGGATTTAATTGTTTGTAAATTAGAAATATTTTTACCCAGCTCCATTTTGTGATTTTCGCACTATTTTATTATTGAGTGCTATTATTTGCTGATAATGTTTAATTTATTACAATATAGGAAAAACATTTCGATAATATTAATTTTGTATCTTAGAATATGTCTTAGGATTTGTTTCTCCATGTCATGTCTCTCCGTACTTCCTTATATTTCCCAATCTCTTCCTCATTTAAATTAGGTTTAAATCCAGTTTTGGTCCCCATACTTTTGTCATTTTGCAATTTTAGTTTCTATAAAATTTTAATAGCACATTTGATCATCTATGTTTAAGAAAAATAAATAATTTTAGTCCAACATAATATATAATCTTATTACTAACAAAAAATGCTCACATTTTTTGTGATATCAATGTTAAAGGTTATAATTACACATTACTATTAATATTCTGTGTAAAAAGTAACTAACATTGTATCATTGACAAACACGAAGACATTTCTTAGAGGATGAAAAATGTATTAGCAGTGGATTTTAAATGTGCAATTAAATGTCTAAGGTGACCAAAATTGCACATTCACCAAATGTGCAATTTAAGTGGATTTAAGCCTTTAAGTGCAGATTCACCAAAATTGTATGTTTACTTTATAATTTATAAAATAAACTGATTTCTGCTTTTTTGTGTTTATCTAATCTGTGTATTTTGAAAAATAGATAGTTTTCTGCTTATTTTATTGAGCATCATAATTACTTCTGCCAAAATTTAGGGAAGTGAGAAACAGTGTGTTTCTAACACAATACGGGTGCTTTATGTATATTAAGGAAAATGAATCAATACAATAAATAAAGGAGGTAATGATAATGGAGATTTGGTATCCTCTAATAACTCAGATGTGATACGAGAATAAATAAAATTTTCTAATCAATAAATATATAATCTACATATTCCTAATTATATAGGATCAACTCCTTATTTCTATAATTTTAACAATGATTATATATGTAAAGATCAACTCCTTATTTTTGTAGTTATAACACTCTTCTCAAGTTGGTGCATATAGGTAGCGTGTGCCAAGCTTGTTGAAAATAATCTATCCTTGATCCTCTTAGTGACTTGGTGAATATGTAATCCAACTCTTCATTAGGGTTGACAAATCTAGCGGTGATGTCTGTAGACTCTAGTTTTTCTCTTATGTAGTGACAATTAACCTCAACTTGTTTGGTTCTCTCTTGAAAGGTAGGTTGTAGAGGCAATGTGTAATGTTGTCTGATTGTCATATACAAGGTGATTTAGGAACTCTCCTCAAACTTAAGTTCTTTTAGGAGTTGTTTTAGCCATATGAGACTAATGCCATTGCCCTGTATTCTGCTTTTGCACTTGACTTTTCCACAACATTTTGTTTCTTACTTTTCCATGATATTAAATTACCTTCAACAAGAACACAATACCCTAAAGTAGATCATCTATTGCTTGGTGACCCTGCTCAGTCAGCGTTAGAATACTCAACAATTTGAGTATTTCCCTACTCTTCATAAATGACTGTTCCAAGAGTCTTCTTAACATGCTTTAGGATTTGTATGACTACATTTTAATGGTCTTGAAAAAGAGTTTAGAAAATGACTTGCTTGAGGTCATATAGGGACATGTCTATGCGATATACCATATTAGATGACTCCCCTTGAGCAATTAAACCCGGAGGCTGCTCCATGTAGAGTTCTTCATCAATGTCACAATGTAGAAATGCATTTTTGATGTCAAGCTGAAGTATTGTTCAATGGTGAATAGTTGCAAAGGAAGAGAGGAGCACAAATGATGCGAAAGTCATTGTAGGATTCACTGGTGATCCAAAAATTTGATCACGGGTAGCAGCATACTCTTGTAGCAAGCCATACAGGGCCAAAGTCATAAAGAACGTACTATAATTCTCAAGTTTCTTCTCCACTGTAGATGGTGGAAGGAGCACATTAAAATCATGTAAGGCAACATGAAGCAACCCAAGATAACAGACATAGGACCTTCAAAATGCTGTGGAGCAAGAAATGTTAAGATATCTTGGCACACGCCATATAGACGCCGTGTTATTGGTACAAAAGGCTCAAGCCTCACTCAAAGCTGATGCACTCGTCTCATGAAGACAAAATATTGGTTTGAGTGAAGTTTGAATAGTGGATTTAATAATACTACAGCATTGATCAACAATCTTTATCCGTTGTTCATGATGTTCTATCGGAACAAATTTAGTAGTGGTAGTGAGATGGGATTTGTAGTCCAATCCAATCCACTTAACCTTAACCCTACTTTATAAGCCCAAGTGGAATAGTTAGACCTATTCATCTTCTTAATACCAACAATATGGTTAGAAAATGGGAGAATATATTCTGAAGGTTGATGTGGTGTTGGAAGAATTTGTTTTCTTTTGGAAAGCTGGAGGAGACAAAATAAATAAATAAACCTAAGGAAAGGATGTCCGTGAAAATAAACCTTGGAGAAAGGTTTGTAAAAAAAAAAATTCTTCCGGTGGGTTTAATGAGCCAACACAATTTTGAAAAAAAAAGGCCCTAGATACCATGTTAAACTCTAAGTAAGAGAGAAACATTGAGTTGAAACTATGTTTTTGAGACATCACAAATGCTTTATTTATATTGAGAAGAAGAAATCAATAAAGTAGAGGAGATTTGATATCATATGATATAAAAAAAGGTTTGTAGTAACTTCTTTATTTCTATAATTATAACAACATTTCCGGTTATATAAGATCAGTTCCCTATTTCTATAATTAAAATAATTTATTAAATACATGATTTTTTAATTGTGTATTTAAGCAACACTTATTTTAAGTTTAAACAAAGTGACCCATTATATGCATTTGATTCTTTACAGAAAGTTTCTGTTTGATTACACAGACACGCTTACAAACACATTTATCCATAAATAAATTTTGCTAAATATTTATTAAGATATTAAACCATGCATGCCTAGGACAAGGAATTGAAAGCCAAAGCATTACTATTCTCAATTTATTGTTACTATTTTAGGACTTATTTGTTTATTTGGATTTGGTTTGGGAATGCAGGTGGTTATATTTTGTTTTTCTAAGAATCGCTGTGATAAATCAGCTGATAGTTTCACTGGAACTGACTTCACTAGTAGCTCAGAGAAAAGTGAGATCCGACTTTTCTGTGACAAAGCATTTTCACGACTGAAGGGATCTGACAGAAATTTACCACAGGTCAGTTGGTCTATGGCTTAGTATTTTTGTGACTGCGCTACTAATTATGTGATGTACAGGTTGTTCGAGTACAGAATCTTCTTCGCAGAGGTATTGGTGTACATCATGCTGGCCTTCTTCCAATTGTAAAGGAAGTTGTCGAAATGCTATTTTGCCGAGGGGTTATCAAGGTCAGATGGCCCTTTTGTTTTATTTGCGTTCATAGTTTTATCACATATCATATTAAACCCAGCTATTATTCAAAGATGCAGCAAAGTACTTTATATTTAGAGTCATATGTTCACAATTTTCTCCTCCTGGTTCTAATTATATTATTTGAAGATTTCTGTCTGACTGCTTGACTAATTTATTTTTGTAGGTCTTGTTTTCAACTGAGACATTTGCAATGGGAGTCAATGCACCTGCTAGAACAGTGAGTATCTTTTCAGCGTTGCTGCTAAAATTGAATATACATTTCAAATTTCTTTTGAATTTTTCTATGAAATCTATTTAATTATTAAAGTTACTATCTTAGGAATTTTACAAGTGACTTTTATTGATTTAAATAAAAAGTTTTGCTGTGGTTTATCCTCGGGAAATTTCTTTCTCTTTCTTTAAGCTTTTGTTCTAATAAGCCACTTATCCTTCTATATATATATGAATCTGAACTAGTAGGGAGACTAAAGTTAAGATCTCTTGAGCTTTTTTCAAATTGGTATCGAACTTATCCTAGTAAGGTTTGTTGAGCCTATTGTGCCATCAATTATTAAATGGCTAACCGGCCATCTACAGATATCTAATCATACGCTCGAGATGTCCAGTCCTTGGTGTGGCGGGGTATATTAGAGATTTCATATTGACTAAATATATGACCAAATTATAGTATATAACTAAATGACAATCTCACTTTGTCAGTCATTTTTTTGTGATATTGAATTAGGTTTCCAAGACAATCTGTTGTAATTGTTAGGTATTTTTCAAATTCTTTGAAATATGAAATTGGTCCAGTGTGGAAGGACAAAATATAGACAATTACTTCTTTGAAAGTTGTGTTTGAAATGAGAAACCCCGCTGAGGTGGGGGAATAAATGTTTTATATGCTAATTCTAACCTCAGTTACCTCATGGTCTATGCCTTTGGTACCTAAATGTACTCTTGGGTTCTCTTTCATTTTTATTTTTGATAAGCAAGGTCTCTTTCATTTATTTTGCATAGTTTTAGGTTGATTGTTATAGTTTTACGTATATAAGGGCAAGACAAGTGCAAAGGTAAGGATGTTGAATTGTAACTTGGAATTCACGGATTCAAATCTTGTAAACTACTTTAGAATTGTGGGATGAAGGTTGTGTGCATGTGATAGCTATATGTTGGGGAGGGGATGAGTTGGTTAATTGTTAGATTCAATTCAATGAGTTTGTTGTAGTTTAAAGACTGGATGATAATAAACAAGGCATATTGCCTATGGATAGGAGGAAGAAGGATTGATAGGGGGGATAATCCTGTTAACTGCATAGAGTTAGTAGGGCCTTTTGTTTTGGCAATGGGAGGTGCAAACCCTGGAAGCTCTATAATCAGGGGAATTTCTCCATTTTCTCTCTGATATGATACAGGTTCTTAACAGCATCTAACTTCTCCAGATTTCACTTGGTGTGAGTCTTGCACACTTGGTTGCCCTTTTGTTATAGTTATATACCCATAATTAGTTTTGAATTTTTTGTTTCGATAAATAATGATGATTAAATCTACAATTTGTATATCTCCTCCTTTCCATTATTTGAAGAATATTTCCATAACCTTCAGTTTAAGATATGATGCAGTTAATATAAACTGCTTTTATATTCTTCCGCAGGTAGTTTTTGATACTCTACGGAAGTTTGATGGAAAGGAATTTAGGCAGCTACTATCAGGGGAATATACTCAAATGGCTGGTCGTGCTGGCAGAAGAGGACTTGACAAGATTGGTACTGTTATTGTGATATGCCGTGATGAACTCCCAGAAGAAAGTGATTTAAAGCGTGTTATTGTTGGAAGTGCAACTCGACTTGAATCTCAATTTCGGCTAACCTATATTATGATTCTTCATCTTCTTCGGGTTGAGGAATTAAAGGTGCACATGGCAATTGTCCAAGTCTTTTTATATAAAATGTTATAACAATGGTGGTGAAGATACTACAATTTCACAATAATTGATTGGTTGTGCAGCTTGGGGACAATTCAAATTCCTTGGCAATTTGAGATAGATCTTCCTAAATTTAAATATCTAATTAGATCTGATTGAGCAAACTTTCACAAATAATTTCTCTTATTTAATAATCAATTAATACTCCTTAATTCATATTTACGATGATAAGATGTTGTTTCTCAACTTCTGAAAGCATCCTTTAATCATGTATTTCACAAAATTTGGTTGAGGGACATTTGTTAATAATAATTTCTGGAAATCTCATTATTGTGTATTCAAGTTTTCTCTTTAAAGGTGTTAGTTTCTGTGATAAGTACTCTTCCATTACAACTATAGGACTGTGTAATTGGGAATCAGTATTTGTAATTACAAGGTTAGAGGGGAGAACATAAATGAGGGAAGAGAAGTAACTCTAATTGTAACACCTGGCCGCTGATGGAAATTGAGTGGAAGGGTAGTTTTGATAGTTATTTGTATACTTATAGTAAGATAATACACTATTTAGTAAATTCATTTGGTGTCACCTTCCATTTGGACAATTTTACCTTTTAATAAATATTTATTTATTTAATCAAATAACTAATTAAATAACTGGTTGTAGTTTGTTTTATATTATAAACTGCAGGATGACAGTTATTTGTAGAAAATAACTGCTGGTAGTTATGTATTTCGAGAATATACCTGATAGAAGGCTGTGTAATTGGCCATGTTTGTGATGTTATTTTATAGTTTTTGAGAACAGGAAATACTCTGTGGGATACTTTGTCTCTGGGACAGCAAGTGTATGTTGTATTGTGCGCGATTACATTGTTCTGTATTATATTTATTACTTCATCAATTGGTGTTTCTATCAGCCACTCGATAGGCTTTAATAGGGGGATTTTAAGGGGACATTGGGGAGAGGATGTGTTCAATTTGGTTAGAGAAGGAAGGAACCTAAAGTGGGAGGTTATTGGTTGGTTCCTTTAAGAATCTGTGACATATCCTTTTATTTTGTAATTTTCTGCCTCTAGCTAGTATGAGAGAGAGAGAGAGGGGCACATGTACACACGCATGATTCTAGTTCCTATCCTTATCCTGTCATAAAGATCAGCTTCAATCTCTTGATAACATGTATCATTGGCTCATTGCTGAAATTTATATGAGAACCAATCAAGGAGGCTCTACAACATATTATGATCATGTTTAGTGATGTAGGATGTGTGGTGTTTTTTGGTGGTCAAACTGATTTTGGATAGAATAGCAAAGCATTGTTAGTTAAATTTTCTGGAGGCCCGGGTACATTGAAAACTGGAAGTCCAATATTGTATTTTAATTCTGAACAGTAAGTTTAGATGAATTATTATGAGGCAGTCGGTTATACATCTCTGATTATGGAGCAAAATGGAAGACTTTGACCGTCAAATATTATTTTAGGGAAATTTACGGATGGTCAAATCAGATTTTTATTTAAATGAATGAACAATTGTCTCGACTCTGGTATTAGAAAGAAATCTAAATAAGGGTTTAAACCCAAGAAATCAGTTTCAGATTATAAGAAAATTCTGGATGGCTGGATATCACCAATTGTCCGTGTGAAGTTCATGGATATCTTGCTTCTATGAAGAATTGGAATAGAATGGATTTATACCATTTCCATAATGCCACGGGCAGGAAACATGACTACACTATTCAGTAAAACATTAAATAACTTAGAATAAATGTGCAATTACAGCCTCATCTATCACAAATATTACGAGTAATTTCATTTTATATTGGTACTTTTAACTCTGGATGATTATTATCTAATTGGGTGACTTTGGGTTGCAGGTAGAAGACATGCTTAAAAGAAGTTTTGCCGAATTCCATGCTCAGAAAAAGCTTCCAGAAATGCAACAGCTTTTGAAGAGAAAGCTTGACCAGCCCAGAAAGGCTATTGAGTATGTGTCCAATCCTTCTTTTCAATATTGTTGTTTCAGGCTTTAGTTCCATCTCTTCATAATACAATCATTTTTTAATTATACTGTTCTCTTTCACTTTTTAGCTGTGTGGCTGTTTCTAAATGAACTCGTTGGTGAGAGTGGTCACCTTCTTAATTATTCAGATAAAAAAACATTCATAATTGGGAGGTTAAAACAGTGTTAGACATAAGATCAGTGATGATCTTTCATATAACAGTTTAAGCTTTCAGTAAGGCTGAGTCATGACAAACAATACATATGTTAGAAATATCTGAAGATTTATCTTTTAGATAATATATGGAGATAGAAATGGTATTCATTCATGTGATAGAATCCCCTTATGTGTATTAGCACATATGAGGAATATATCATACAAAGCATTACATAGGAATGGACCCAAGCCCACATACAAGAATCCTGATCTAAGTGCCTTTTTTATGTATTGAACAATGCATATCACATGTCAAATGATCAATGAGAGGAGGCTGCATATGAACTAACTAACAACTTCAATTGCAAAGGAGAGGTCAGGCCTACAAATGGTGATATAAATGAGTTTCCTGAAAAATTAGCCATATATTTTTGGATCGGAGACAGGTTCATCTTGACCTGCCATTAATTTTTTATTTGGGTGTATATGGCTATCAACATGTTGATATTTAGTCATGCCGATCTCTTACTAAAATATCTAAGGCATATTTCTTCTTAGATAAAAATGCCTTCCTTTGATTGAGCTATCTTCATACCAAGAAAGTACTTTAAGCTGCCACGATCTTTAGTTTGACAGTGAGTGAACAAGTGTTTTTTAGGTGGAAATTTTAGTAGCATCATTTCTAGTAATAGATATATCATGTACATAGACAATTTGGTAAACACATTTCCCATGAGAAGTATGACAATAAAAAATTGAAATATATGCTTCACTATGTTTCAACCCAAAGTATTGCACAATGTGACTAAATGTCTCCAACCAAACTCTTATAGAGATTGTTTTAGCCTATACATATATCAAGACAATTCACCTACTAAGCCACCTACCCCTTAGGAACAAATCCAAGAGGTTGTTTCATGTAAATTTTCTCCTTGAGTTCTCTATAAAGGACATTTTTAGTATCTAACTGATGGAAAGGCCGGTGGCCATAACAAGGAAAGTGACAAACAATTATGGTTTTGGCAATAGGAGAAAAGGTATTACATCAATGAGGACTATATATTTGTGTGTAGCCTTTAGGTACTAATCTATTTTTAAGGTGATAAACTTTATTGGGCCCAATCTTAATGGTGTAGACCCACCAACATCTAATTGTCATTTTCTTGGTGAAAGAGAAACCAACTCCCATGTGCCTTGTTTTCAAGTGTTTACATCTCAACAATCATGACTTGTCTCCATCCATAATGAGCAAGTGCTTCTGTGACATTTATTGGAATAGTAAAAGATGTTAAATGAGGAAACAAAGGAGAAATGTGAAAGAGACAACTGATGATAACTCAATTATATATAAGGTGAAGATTACGGGTAGAACAAATATCAATTGGCCAACCAAAATCATCATCATTAGGAAATGTGGTAGGAGAAGCTAACGGTGAAGGACATAAATATGATTCTCCTTGCAATATTGGACTAGGTGTCTTGCATAGGTATGTTAGGAGAGGTGGTGGTTAGGTGAATTGTTAGGTTAGGTGAATTGTTATGTTGAAACGAATAAAAATATTTTAAAGATATTTTCTCCTAATCATTATGGAGATATTGAAGATATCTTTTTTATCTTAATAATTCACTATTTAGAACAAATAGGAACGTAAAGTACATGAAGAGAGGAGCAGAAAAGTGAGGGACCAGAGAATTGAATAGGTAAATCTGGCCATTACCAACGTTTTGGTGAATGTTTTGACTATCTGAAGTAACATGGAAGGAAGCACCAAAAACTAAAAAACTAACTGAAAGTTAAGTTACATATTAGCTACCCAATAGAATACTGACACACTATCTGTATTATGAAACGATAATCTATCTATTTACACACACACATATTTCTGATGTTGCATATTTGTGTGTAATTTCTAAAGCATTATATGTTTTTGTTATTCAGATGTATAAAGGGTGAACCAACCATTGAAGAATACTATGATTTATATTCAGAAGCTGAGACATACAACAACCAGATATCAGAAGCAATTTTGCAGTCTCCTAGTGCCCAACAGTTTCTCAATACGGGAAGAGTTGTAATTGTAAAATCAGAATCAGTAAGTTCTCATATTCATATTTTATGTTTGCAGCTGCTGTTAATAGTTGTAGAAGTTAATATATAACATGAATCTAATGGGAATTTAGAGTTAATGTGTCATTGGTTGGATTAGAGTCATTATTGTTGTTCTTGTAAATGTCAGAATTGTTCATTTATTCTTTTTTGTATATGAATATTGACAATGCTGAATGCCACTAATTAAATTTCAAATACATTTTTCGTAGCTTATTAACTAATCTTTGGCATCAGAGCCGTCTTGTGCAGTGGAACATTTAATCCCTTAAAAATTTTATTATTAATGTCTCTGACATCTGGTCAGTAGCTTCCAACAATTTTAATCATCTAGTCCACTGAAATATCCCAGCGAAAGAATTAGCAAGAGAAGAGAGAAGAGAGAGAGAACAATTCAGAGCAGCTCTGCTAAGGGAATGATTCCCTCTTACAATTGAGAATGCAGTTATTACAAATGTATCTAGGCATAACCCTCCATGGTTATCGTTTCCCTCTATATATATCTGCTGCCAGGTACAATTCAATTCCCTTCAGTTACTAATTGCCTGGCTAACTTCCCTTCTCCTTCTAGTGTACATATTGAGTATTTTCCTCTCTTTGTCCCTAAAAATACCTCCTCCGTGCATGCAATCTTGTTCCCAAGGTTGAAGTCACGAAACATTAGGGGGCATCCTCCCTAGTTGCTTCATGAGCTGGCTGATTTTTGTAGTATTTGCTCATATTGCTTGGCTTCACTACTGGTATTCCTTGTGATTAACATCAGTTGAAGAATAAGCTAGACCAGCTGAAGCTGAGGGAAGTGTTTGCTCTACATGGCGACCTCCTACCTACAGCTTTTAACTGAAAGACATGGAAATTTGGGTGATCAAGGCCTTGTCTGCTAGCTGGAGCTTAAAAGCATCCAAAAACATGTAAAACCATAAATTGGCCAAATTGAATATGCCATTGGGAATTATGGCAGGGTTGTTGGAAATAATGGTAGAAACTAACATGTATCATAGGAAGGATTATAGTAATAGGTAATAGTTTAATTTTTATTATTGTTCTTCTAAATGTAATATAACATGTGACATATTACTTATTACATATTGTATAATATAAGTTGAAAGAAATAGATGAAATATATTTCTAAGATATTTTACAAATGTGATTACAGTCTCTATTTATAGACTGTTTTACAACCTAATTATGGAAAGAAATAATAGGTAATGAAAGCCAAAAATAATGGGTGTTTAAAGCTGTACAAATAAAATAAAATCACTAATAAATCTGTCATAATAAATATAGAATGGAATCTGCACATAAGTATAACATAATTCTCCTGATTATGCAACACTCCCCCTCAAATTGGTGAATGTATATCTATCATTCCCAACTTGTAAGTAAGATCTTCTAATTGTTTTGTGGGAAGTCCCTTAGTAAACATATCTGCCAATTGGAGTCTTGAAGGGATATACTCGGTGGCTATAAGACCATCATCCAACTTCTCTTTAATAAAGTGTCGGTCTATCTCTACGTGCTTTGTTCGATCATGTTGAACTGGATTGTGTGCAATACTGGCGGACTTATTATCACACGCCAAGCCCATAGGAGCTTCATATTTTATTTTTAGGTCATCAAGTATGATCTTCATCCATAAGAGTTCACACACCCCTTGAGCCATGGCTCTAAATTCTGCCTCT